>Ga0315321_10004385_pt1 | contig 10867 bp, 12 predicted proteins | sample M180m21515metaG_FD_203464 | JGI IMG/M metagenome (GOLD analysis project Ga0315321, IMG submission 203464) | Ammonia-oxidizing marine archaeal communities from Monterey Bay, California, United States - M1 80m 21515 | ecosystem: Environmental > Aquatic > Marine > Intertidal zone | place: USA... | reverse complement strand
CTCGTCCGCAGGGGGCAGCATGTGGGGTAGGTCAGTGTTTTTGTCGGCGATTTCATCAATTTCGAAGAAGCGTGCGCCAGCGATATGGCGTTCCGTGAATTCCGCCTTGGCGTCACGCCCTGTTGTAGGCAAATGGTGGCTGCCGTCCACAATGAGGAGGCCGGGCGAATCCAGATGATCAGCCAGCCATTCCGTTGAAACAAGCGCAGGAGCAGTATCGGTCATGCTGGGTCCTCCAGAGTAATATTGACGCGCCGGTTGCGCTTGCCTTTGTTCTCAACTTTACCAACCACGATGCGGCCGATCTCGGAGACGTTTGCAACATGGGTGCCGCCACATGGCTGCAGATCGATCTCGTCATCACCGATGGAGATTAGGCGAACTTTCCCGCTGCCGCGCGGCGGTGCCACGGACATTGTGCGCACGAGGTCTGGACTGGCGTCCAAGTCCGCGTCATCAATCCAACGGAAGGTGACAGGTGCATCTTTGCCAGAGAGGATATCAAGTGCCGCCTGGATATCTTCCTTGACGAGGGTGGTTTCGCCCACATCAAAATCAAGCCGACTTTTAGCCAGCCCGACCTGACCACCTGTTACGCCCGCTGGCACGATTGAGCACAGCAGGTGCATCGCAGTGTGCATGCGCATCAGTTTATGGCGATAGTCCCAATCAATCTCTGCGGTGACTTTATCCCCGACTGTAAGTGCTGGCGCATCTTCGGCCAGCACGTGGACCGATGTTTCAGGGCCATCGCCTTTGATCGCATTTGCAACAGCGCGTTTGGTGCCGTCTGGGCCAGTGAGAAATCCTTTGTCGCCCGGCTGCCCGCCGCCTTCGGCATAAAAAACCGTGCGGTCTAGCCACACGCCTTTTTCATCAATTTTCTGAACGACCGCCTCGCAGGTCTTGGCGTAGGCGTCTGCTCGGAAGATCAGTTCCATGGCGAATATTTCTCCGTTGATCGGCAATAAATTGGATGCGAAACAGCATAAAGCGCTTGCCGCCAGATCGCTATCACAGGACAGAATTAGTTTTACGCCTTGATCCCATCGCATTCGGCAGGCATCCATACAGGATCAACTGATTGGATCATGACGCATGCGTTTTCTGCGAAGTCTGCTTTACGTCTATCTGATCATCGGCATCGGGTTTGGCCTAGCCCGATTTGGCTGGGGTGCGCTTGTCGCCGCTATGGCGGAGCCAGAGGAAGCGCCATTCTTCGCAGGCGTTGTTGAAGCAGCGCTCAGCGGCGCCATTCGCGTGGTGATGTGGGCGCCGAGCCTTATAACGGATGTGGTGATGGGCGGTGGGGACTTCTTTAACTGGCTACTTTACAGCGTTTAATGGCTTACCAAGGCCAGTAACGACCACCTGACCCAATCGCTGCATTGGCGAGGCCGATCAACAGATTTATCGCCACAATCCGCCTGATCGTCGGAATTTGTGCCGCCGCTGCTGGGAAATCGTCTGCTGCCAAGGCTTTCTTCAGCCGCCCATAGGGCGCGAAGAACAGGTGCAGGTAAAGCGCGATCATAACCAGCCCAAGGCCGTGCATGATGTGCAGGTATGCAGGTGCCAGAGCAAATCCGCCATAAACGGCAAGCAGCATCCAATAGCCAGTCAGTACCAGCACGATAATCGATAGCCAGACCCAGTTGAAGAAATTATAGAACACCCGCCCCCAAAGCCTCACAGGGTCAGGCGGCGATAGCACGGGCATGGACGGACGCAGTGCCATATAAGCAAAGAACATGCCGCCGATCCATATGATGGCTGCCAGCAAATGTGCGCTTAAGGCGATAGCATGGATCATGTTCAGAGCGTCCTTCGTCCGGTATGATTTATGTGAATGACACTGCGGCGCATCGGCGTCTGAGGTCAAGCGGATAGAGTGCAGGAGCTAAGGATGAATGATCAGCATGAGCATGCAGGCGAGGGGCAACTCGGCTGGTTTTTCTGGCGTGCGAGAGCGGCTTACCCGCACAAAACTGCCGTCATAGACCTCTCCCAGGGCTACGAACGCCGCATAAGCTTCGCTGCTTTGGATGCGACAATGAACCGTGTCGCCAACTTGCTTGTTTCGGCTGGAATGAAGCCCGGTGATCGTATGGGTCTTGGCATGTCCAACCGTTGGGAGTTCTTTGCAGCCATGTTTGGCGCAATGCGGGCGGGCGTGGTTCCAGTGCCAATGAACATCAAGCAAGCGACTGATATATTAGCCTATATCCTTGCCGATGCCGGGGCTAAAGCCGCAGTGATTGAGCCTGCCGTGAATGCGCGCTTGGCAGAGGCGGCGAAGGATGTGCCAATCAAACTGGCTCTTGGTGATGCTCCGTCGGGCTGGACTGATTTTTGGGCTGCTGCGTCTGCTCAACCATCAGAATTCCAGCCGCTAAACATCACGAGCAATGACCCGGCATTCCACCCTTACACATCTGGCTCCACTGGCCGCCCGAAGGGGATGACGCTAACGCACGGCAATACGACGTGGCTGATCGAAATTCGGCAAAAGCATTGGCCAGCGCGAATAGACCAACGTGGCCTGATTGCTGCACCCCTCTATCACAAGAACGCCATGACCATCGCCTTCAAGCCGAAATTGCGAGCTGGCGGATCTATCGTTCTGATGGGCGGGTTCGATGCACGGGCGTATCTACAAGCGCTTGCGGACTATGGAGTAACCGAAGCTGGCGGTGTCCCCACGATGTTCTCGCTCATGCTGCAACAGCGAGATTTGATTGAAGCATTGGACTTCACGAAACTTGAAATCCTCCGGCTTGGCTCAGCACCTGCTCATGGCGAACTCATGGACGAACTGGCGCGCGTATTTGGTGTGCCGACAGCACAAGGCTATGGCTTGACGGAAACGGCGGGCGGTTGCCTTTCGCCGCCACTGGATGGGCGACCAGTGCCGCGCGCGTCTGTGGGTTCGATCATGCCGGAAACCGAAGTAAAGCTCGTCGGCCCGAATGGCGGTGAGCGGGATGATATCGGCGAGTTCTGGATCAGAAGCCCTGCTAACACACCCGGATATCACAACCTGCCTGAGGTCACGGCGGAACGGTTCGTCGACGGCTGGCTACGCACTGGCGATATCCTGTCCAAGGATGCGGACGGATTCTTCTATTTTGAAGGCCGGGTGGACGACATGTTCAATTGCGGCGGTGAGAACGTGTATCCAAAAGAGGTCGAGAACCTGCTGCTGAAGCATCCAGCCGTGGCGCAGGCTGTAGTGTTACCCCAAGCCCATCCAACGAAAGGCGAATGCCCCGTTGCCGCCGTTGTCCTGCATGACCAGAGCGTTAGCGAGGCTGATCTGAAAACCTACACACTGGAAAACGGCCCTGCATACGCCCATCCCCGTCGCATTCTCATCAAAGATGCGCTACCACTGACAGGTGTGAATAAGGTCGATTTGCGGGCGGTTGGGCAGGAGCTTGCAGAACTCAAAATTGATGGTGCCGCTTAAACGCATTCACGCCCGCCTCAATCCGCGATATACGATGCGTCTGCGTTGTAATTCAAAAGAACAGGGAAACGTCACATGAAACGGATTTTGCAGGCGACGGCGATATTCGCCGCTGCTGTCGGGGTGATGGCCGGCGCCGCCCAAGCCAAAGACATGAAGATGGGGCTGATTACGCCGCCACCGCATATCTGGACCAAGGAAGCGAATGCTTTCGCGGCGGACTTGAAAGCCGCATCTGGCGGTAAGCACACGGTTACGGTTTATCCCTCCCGTCAGCTTGGCAATGAGGCTGAAGTGCTGCAGCAGATGCAGTCCGGTGCTGTTGATATGGCGTTCATGACGGTTGCTGAAATCTCCAACCGCGCGCCTGAGTTCTCGGCGCTGTTCACGCCGTTCCTGGTGAAGGACAACGCCCAGGCGGCGACTCTGCTGAAGACATCCCCAACCGCACTGGCGCTGCTTGATACACTGCCAAGCCAAGTTGGCGTTGTTGGTGTTGGTTATGGCATGGCTGGCGTGCGCCAGATTGTGTCCGCAAAGCCAATCCAAAGCATTGCAGACCTCAAAGGTCGTAAAATCCGCGTAACACCATTCGCTGCGACCAAGGATTTCAATACGATCCTCGGTACCGCGCCGACGCCGATGCCTTTGCCGGATGTCTATGATGCACTCTCTAATGGTCAGGTTGATGCGATTGAGATGGATCTCGAGCTCACCATCAAACTGAAATACTGGGAGTTGGCGAAGACGGTTGTTGTATCCAACCAAATGATGTTCCCAATGGTTGGCATCGTATCTGGTCGGACCTGGAAGGGCTTGGACTCAGCTGACCGCAAGATGGTGTCAGAGCTGATGAAAAAGCACCTGGATGTCGTGCTTGATGCAACGGAGGAAGTTGAGCGCACTTTCTTGCCAATGCTGAAAGAGAAAGAAGGCCTCGAAGTCCGTGAAGTCGGCCCCGAATTCTACGGCGACGCCGTTGCTGAATGGGACAAGATCTGGCTACCAAAAGCGCCTGGCATTCCGGCCCTTCGTGCTGAAGCTGCTGCGCTGTAACTCAGGCGAATGCGCCCCCTCACAGGGTCTGTAGCCTCTGGCTTGCAGATTTGGGTGAGGGGGCGTTTTCTTTTGTATTTGGCAGACCATTTTGACCGCCCGTCCCGTTTCCATCCTCAGCACACTCAGCCGCCATCTCGCTAGCATTGAGGCTATCGCTGCTGGCGTACTTGCGGCTGCTGTTGCGGGCTTGATCCTGCTCAATGTCGCAACGCGTACAGCAGGTGCGGCATTGTTTTGGGTGGACGAACTGGCGATCTACGCCATGGTTTGGATGGCGTTCCTGGGCATGTCGATCACCATTCAGCGCAGGTCCGGTGTGTCTGTGACAATCTTAACCGACGCATTGCCGCCGAAAGTCCGCCGAGCAGCAGCGCTGTTGGTTGACGGCACTATCCTTGCATTTTCCCTTTTCCTGCTCTGGCTTTGCTGGCGCTGGTATGATCCAGCGACGCTGGCTTCAGTCTCCTATTCCGTGGACGCGTTCGTCGGTGAAACCTTCAATTTCATCTACCGTGAGCCAACGCAGACAATTGGCGTGGCCAAATATTGGGTTTGGTTGATTGTGCCGATAACCGCAGCGGCGATGACGGTTCATGCTCTGGCGAACTTGCTAGAGGCGCTTAGGTCTCCACAAGCGGCTCCTGCACCATGACCGTAGCAGCCGCTTTCATCTTCCTGCTGTTCCTAGCTGCGCCCATCGCGCTGGTGCTGGGGATCACTGCAATCACCCATATTTTGGCCTCTGGCGATCTTGTGTTGTTTGAGAGCTATCCGCAGCAACTCTTTAGCGGGCTTGAGAAATATGGCTTGCTTGCCATCCCATTGTTCATGTTGGTTGGGGAGCTTATGAACGAAGGCGGCGTGACGACGCGATTGATCCGTGCGGCACGGGTGTTCGTTGGTGCCTACCGGGGCGGATTGGCCTATGTGAACCTGCTGGCGAATATGATGATGGCGTCCATTGTCGGGTCAGCCGCCGCCCAAATCGCAGTCATGAGCCGCGTTATGACGCCGGAAATGAAACGCCAAGGCTACAGCCCGGCATTCGCGGCAGCGACGACGGCGGCAGGAGGATTGCTCTCGCCGATTATCCCGCCCTCGATGCTGTTCGTGATCTATGGCGTGTTGGCACAAATCCCCATTGGCGACATGTTCATGGCGGGCATTTTGCCGGGGCTTCTGTTGGCGTTTGGCTTTATGTGCGCCATCGCATTCGTTGGTTGGCGAACCGGTTTTCCGGAAGGTGAGGCGATTAAGGGCAAGGCGGCGCGGCAGGCATTGTTGCAGGCCGCACCTTCAGCCCTTGTTCCTGCGATTATCATCGGCGGCATTCTTGGCGGTATCGCGACGCCGACAGAGTCAGCCGCATTAGCAGCGCTATCTGCAGCGGTGCTCGGGCTATTCGTCTATAGGGACCTCAAGTTTTCCGCATTGCCAAGGCTGTTCCAGGAGACTGCGGTCACGTCGTCCGTCGTGCTGTTTTTGATTGCTGCTGCCAACGTATTCGGTTGGATTATCTTGCATGAGCAGATACCGCAGAATGTTGCTGCTTGGCTGAATGGCCTCACGCAAAATCCGTTTGTATTTCTATTACTGGTCAATATTCTGCTGCTCGGCGTCGGTGCCATGCTGGATGGGATCGCGGCCATGATTATCGTCGTGCCGATCCTCCTGCCGATTGCGCAAACAAGCTATGGGATTGATCCGTTCCACTTTGGCGTCGTGATTAGTATCAATTTGGTGCTTGGTTTGTTGACACCGCCGGTCGGTGCGGGGCTCTACATTGCGGCTGCGGCATCTAACGTAAAGCCAGGTGACATTTTTCGCGCGCTCAGCCCATTTCTGGTCGCCACGCTTGTCGCGTTGATTATTCTATCCTGGCAGCCATCTATCGTGACGGCGCTGATCCGCTAAAGCCATGTTGGGCACCCGCGCTGCTGGCACCGGTCGCGCGGTTTATTTGCGTTCATCCTGAACGGAAGGCCGGCGCATAAGTGCCTCGACTGCATCGGGTATCGTCATTCTGCCTGCTGTCACATCATCCACGGCGGCTGTGATCGGCGCTTCGACACCAAGGCGCGCAGCCAGGGCCCGAGCGGCAGCGGCTGTTGCGACGCCTTCTGCCACGGTTTGGCGTTCGCCCAGAATATCTGCCAAAGTGCGGCCCTGGCCGAGAGCGACGCCAAGGCTGTAGTTGCGGGATTGGAGGCCGGAGCAGGTCAGCATGAGGTCTCCAATACCAGCAAGGCCCATCAGCGTATCCCGTTCAGCGCCCATTGCGACGGCAATGCGGGCGATCTCAGCCAGGCCGCGAGTGGCGACGGCAGCGCGGGCGTTTTCGCCAAGGCCAGCGCCTTCGACCGCACCTGCCGCGATCGCCATCACATTCTTCAGCGCACCGCCGAGTGCGGCCCCAGTCATATCGTCGCTTGGATAAAGCCTGAGCGCGGGCGTCGCTAAGTCGTTCGCCAAGGCGGCGGCACTTTCGAGTGACGGTCCGGCGACCGTTGCGGCGGCTGGTAGGCCGCGCGCCACTTCGCCTGCAAAATTTGGGCCGCTCAGCATGAATATCTCGGCGCTGGGCAGTGCTTCTTTTGCGGCTTCTGGCATCAATGCGCCGGTGCCCCGCTCAACGCCCTTACAACAGAGAACGAGCCGGTTGGCACGCCCAAGTGCCGTCAACGTCGCCCGCATTGCTTGCGCTGGTGTCACGGAGAGGATGATTGCGGCGTCCCGACAGTCTGCAAGATCACTGGTAACGGTAATCCCGCCAGGAAGCCTGATATCCGCAGGTAGATAGGGTGCCACATGCCGGTTGCGGGAAATCTCCGCGGCACGCTCTGGCCGTCTGGACCACAGAAGGACCGATCGCTCGGCTAATGCCTGCGCAATGGCGAGCGCAGTCCCCCAAGACCCGGAGCCGAGAACGGCGATATCGTGCTGCATTCCCGGCTCCGTTGGTTTGGGGTTAGGCGTTACCGACAGCGTCCTTGCCAGCAGCCTCGCCCGCGATCTTGCCGAAGACAGAGCCAGCCATAAGACCGGTACCGCCCGGATAGTTGTTGTAGAACAATCCGCCAACCAGCTCACCGGCTGCATACAGGCCGGGGATCGCTTGATCCGCCGGGTCCAGCACTTTGCCGTTCTCGTGATTGATCTTCAGCCCACCGAAGCTGAACGTCACGCCACAGGTTGTCTGATAAGCTTCGAATGGCCCTTGATCGATTGTGTTGGCCCAGTTGGTCTTGTCGATAGCGAGGCCGTTGGTGCGGCGACCATCTTTGACATTCGGATCGAATTTCACGTCCTGCGTGACAGCAGAGTTGTATTCCTTGATTTCGCGCAGGAATGCTTCTGCATCAACACCTTCAAGTTTCGCTGCCAGTTCCTCAATCGTGTTCGCCTTTACCTTGGTAACTTGGCGGATTCGATATTCATCCCGGAGCATTGGGATAATTTTGTTGTCGAAGACCTGCCAAGCCATCTGGTTGGGCTGTTCAAGTACGGCGCGGCCATACTTTGCATAGGTGTAATTGCGGAAATCAGCACCTTCATCCACGAAGCGTTGGCCATTGGCGTTGATCATCAAACCCCAGGGGTAGGAATGCTTCTGGAAGTTATCGCCGACAGCGAGATCGCCGAATTCTGGCGCATTGTAATCCCAGCCAACGGCGTGACAGCCGGACCAGTTGCCGTGGGGGCGGGCCCCTGCTTCAAGCGCCATGGCGATGCCATCACCCATGTTGTAACGGGTGCCGCGAACCTTCGCCAAATCCCAGCCTGGGCCGAGATAGCGCGTGCGCCATTCAGCGTTGGATTCAAAGCCACCACACGCCAGAACAACCGAGCGGGCGTTGATCTTGTAGCTTTTACCGCCCTGCTGCTTCACATGAACGCCGTGCACACCGTCATCATCATGAATGAGCTTCAATGCGCGGGTTTCGTAGCGGACTTCGATGCCGTCTTTCTCAGCCTTTTCGTGCAGAGCATCGACCAAGCCCGGACCACCGCCCCAGGCTGACACGACTAAGCCGCCCCAGAATACGAACCGGCCATCAATTTTGTAGGCTTGCTTGCCGTAGATCGGCAGGAAGCGGACGCCCTTGTCCTTCATCCAATGCATGGTGTCTAACGATTTGGTGATGAGGGCTTCGCACATGTCGGGATCAGTGCGGTATTCGGTGATCCGGCCCATATCGTCGTAGAATTCGTCTTGGGTGTAGGTCCCGAAGTCACTGATTTTGATCTCTTCCTCCGACAAATCTGAGCAGAGTGAGATGATATCGTCATTGCCGTCAAAAACCGTGCGGATATTGCCCGCAGTGTAGGCGGAGTTGCCACCGCGATTCTCGATATCAGCCCATTCCAGCACGATCACGGACGCACCGGATTCACGGGCGGAAAGGGCGGCGCACATGGCTGCATTACCGGCGCCGACAACTACGACATCTGTACTCGTATCCAGCATTTATGAAGTCCTCAAAACGCGATTGGTTTAGAATTGGGGTTATAATAGCCGGAAGCTGCAGGCGCTCAAGCGGTTAAGCGGTCGCGCCGCAACCTTTACCCCGGCAGCGGATCGCGATCCAACCGCACGATCTGGTTTTCGAACTCTGGACCAAGGGCAGGGTAGCGGCGCGTGACGTCCGCATCGTGGCCGGGCACGATCAAGTCGGGTCGTGCGGCGCGGGCTTTGAGCTTGCGATAGCTCATGATCATGGCACCCAGATCGTGGAAAACGGGGAAGGGGCGCTCAGTCTCAAGTTCGCTGTAGAGATGGACTGCGTCAGAGGCGACGATAACCGGTCCGCGCGCAGTATCAACCTCCAATGCCAATTGGCCGGTGGTGTGGCCCGGCAGAATGAATGAACGGATGCCGGGAAAGACCTCATCCTCATCATCAAGGAAGCGCATCCGGTCCTCATAAACGAAGCCGACGAGCGTTTTGATATCACGCTTGCCGAAGCCTGCCCGCGTTGCCGGGTGGGTCATCAACGGCCCGGTGACGGAGGCCATTTCGGTCGATCCCATATGAAAGCACGCATTCGGGAAATCACCTAGATTGCCGGTATGGTCATAGTGCGCATGGGTGATGATTACATCCTGCACTGCCGCTGGATCAAACCCGGCCATGCGCACGCCATCTGTGGGATTAATCAGCGGCGCGTGTCCGATGCGCTCAGCCAATCCGGGAAAGAACCCGGTATCAACGACGATTGGCTTGCCCTGGTCTGTGACGATCAGCCAAATGAAGAAGTCCATGCCTTCAACGCGTACGGATGGGTCACCGCCAAACGCCATCTCAGCGTCTGTGTGGCCATCAGGATGATAGCCGTAGCGGATGGCATATAGCTCATGGATGGGCATTGGCGCGTATCTCCAGATGCTTAATGATCGCTGCTGTGCAAAATCTTGTCACGAATGCTTGTCTCATAATCTTTCCCGGCAGGCGTCAATGCTGCCTTGCCATCAGGCCGTTCGGTAACAAGCCCTTTGCGGCCAAGCGCTTTCCATACGGCTTGGTTAGAAAGCCCCGTCGCATCCTTCCCCATCACAACGACAGAGCCGATATGAAAGTGATTGCCATGGACTGGTGGCAACATCTGAATAATTGCCTCACCCGTCGCCTCGTCCTCCGTCACATACATCGGATGCTTTGCGACCTCCTGAAGGAGCGTCAGTGTTTTAAGCTGGAGGGCGTTTAGTTTTGCGGGATTTGCAGGCATTGGCGGACACTCTTCTGGATCAGGCACCTGTAGCGGGTTTGCTGATGCGTTTCTCTTCAATCAATGCGGTGCGCTGCTCTTTGTCAATCTTAAGTATGGCGGCAGATAGGGTTTTGCAGACTTGTTCTTCAGGCTGAGCGTTACACCTGTATTCTTTGTGGTGCGCAAAGCGCCAGCTGGAAATCTGTAACGACCAGTCTCCCTCGCGGATTTGAAAATAGCGCTGCCAAGCGCCGATGGTGGCGAAGGACTCCGGCACCATCTTTGCCTTTAGGACCACTGAATCTTCATATTTATAAAAACTGGCTTCTTCAACGGTCTCTGAAAGCCAAATTGGTGTGTTCAAGTTCGTAATCATGAAAGCCCGGTAACCGTCAGCGTGACATGAAGTATTCGTGATCATAGATTTTGACAAGACAACAAAGAAACTGCCTGTTGTCTCCTGCGGTTGATAGTATGCATCTGAAGTCGATGAGCATGAGGCATTTTTCGGGAAATTTGGCATTCTGACTCAAACAAATTCCGGATAATTTTTGTAGGCCTGGGATTCATAACCAGTATGCGATGAGTGCAGCGATATGAATTGCAGCGAGGAAGTTATCGGCTCGCTTGT
>Ga0315321_10004376_pt1 | contig 10873 bp, 7 predicted proteins | sample M180m21515metaG_FD_203464 | JGI IMG/M metagenome (GOLD analysis project Ga0315321, IMG submission 203464) | Ammonia-oxidizing marine archaeal communities from Monterey Bay, California, United States - M1 80m 21515 | ecosystem: Environmental > Aquatic > Marine > Intertidal zone | place: USA... | reverse complement strand
GTGACCAGCGATCGCAATTCGGTTGAGATCAACCGCCCCTTCTAGATCTGCAAAACCGCCCTGAAAGGCGCGCAGTTCAGCGAGCAATTCGCGGGCATCTTCCGCCTGACGCGGGGCCATGTTCAAGGCGAGCAAATCGGTGAGATAGATCCCCGGATGGTCCATCGCGATCACCACAAAACCCTGGCTCGCCCAATACGCGGTGAGCTGGGCGCTTTGCGCTGCGTAGCCGGCGGTGCCATGGATAAAAATCACCACCGGATAAGGGCCGCGTTTGGTATCCATCGCCAGCCCCTCGTAGCAATTGCAGTCCTGCCAGGGGTTCTGCTCATCGCTGATTTTGAGTCGCTCTTGAGGCTCTAAATACTGACGCAGATCGTAGCGCATCGGCGGTTTACCCTCCGCACTTCCAGGTTCTGCTGGGTACCAGATCTCGACGTTGAGTCCGAAGCGATCAAAGCGACGAACGCCGACCGGAACCACGACGGACTCAGCGCCTTGCGCGATCACAAACTCAGCGCCATCGCAGCCCACCTCAACCGGCGGTTCACAGCCCATCACCGCGAGCCACGAGCAGCCCATCAAGGCGGCGTAGGCTAGGCGCATTACTGGCCGCCGATGCAGGTCATGTAGATGTGGCTGCCCGGTGCCCGATTGGGCGTGTACTGACCTGATCGCCAGCTTCCAGTACCGGTCAACACACCACCATCGCTCCAATAGCCCATCACCTGATTGCAGGCGTGGTTGGAGTTACCGCGTCCCGAATTGGAGGCGCGCCAGCCGTTTGCGCGGCAAAAGCTGTCCCAGTTGGCGTGCCCATTGTGCCGCTGCAAGGGACTGTTTCTCGAGTTGTAGATACCGACGCGCTCAAGGTCCGCGCCTGGCGCTGAGCGCGCTTCACCGTAACCGCAAAAGGCGATGGTCGCGAGGTCAGCGTTGACCTGTGGGCGCTCGCTTTGGCAGCTCGCCGAGCAGCCATCGCCGTCATCTAGGTTCCCGTCATCACAAGCCTCATAACCCTCTTCACCCTCGGCGAGGTCCTCTCGGACCACGCCATCACCGCAGAGCGCCAACTGGCAACCCAAACAGGCGTCCTCATCAACGGCGTTTCCATCATCACAGACCTCAAAGCCTTCGGCGTCTTCGGCGAGGTCTTCTCGCATGATGCCGTCACCGCAGGCTGCGAGCGTGCAGCCGCTGGTGCAGGCGTCGGTGTCGATGAGGTTGCCGTCATCACAGGCCTCGGCGTTGGGCTCACCAAGCAGCAGATCCCTGCGAGCGACGCCGTCGCCGCAGATAGCGAGCGTGCAGTCGTTACGGCAAGCATCCGCGTCTTCAATGTTGCCGTCATCGCAGGCCTCGCCATCGTTAAGGCGACCGTTGCCGCAACCGAGCGAGATACAGGTCGTCGAGCACTCATCGTCATCGGAGTCGTTGCCGTCATCGCATTCTTCAAAATCGGGGTGCGAGGGGTTGAGGTCACGGCGAAAAATCCCATCGCCGCAACGAGCCAATGTGCAATCTGTTAGGCAGGCGTCATCAGATTCGCTGTTGCCGTCGTCGCAAGCCTCAAAGCCTTCTTCACCCTCGCTCAGGTCAAGGCGTTGAGCGCCATCGCCGCAGCGAGCGGCAGTGCATGCATTGAGGCATTCATCGAAGTTGTTTCGGTTGCCGTCGTCGCATTCTTCTTGGCCTTCGAAAACGCTCCCATCGCCGCAACCCGCCGGGCGACAGGCGTTGGTGCAGGCGTCGTTGTCGGAGGTGTTGCCGTCGTCGCAGACCTCGCCCATCTCAGGCTGGATCACGCCGTCACCGCAGCCGACGACGACGCAGTCATTGGTGCAGCCATCCCAGGGCTCATCGTTGCCATCATCGCAAGCCTCAAAGCCCTCATCGGTTTCTAAAAGATCGGTGCGCATGATGCCGTCACCACAGCGTGCGACGATGCAGTTGGTCAGGCAGCTGTCATCATCAGCCTCGTTGCCGTCATCGCAGCCCTCGGCGCCCACGGTACTAGGGTCCAAGTCTTGGCGAACAATTCCATCACCGCAGGTCGCCTGCTCGCAGGCATTTGAGCAGGCGTCTTCATCGACGCTGTTGCCATCATCACAAGCCTCGCCAGCGCTTTGGAGACCATCGCCGCAGCGGCCCTGGCTTGTCGTCTCAGGGGCGCTGCACGCGCCCACAAAGGCAAATACTGTTAACGCTACGATACAACGCATCATCAGCTCCTTATTCCGCTCACGATCACCACGGAAAGTGTCCGTAATACTGTCGATTTTTAGTCATTTAGACTACCAAGCAATCATAGCGCCCATGAGCGCAGTCGAAGCTGGTGTCCAGCTGTTGTCGCTGTCTTGCCAGTCCGCATCGAGCGCGAAGACACGCCCTTGACCGAGGTCTCGGTAACCGAGTTGGACTTGACCGCTCTGCCAGGCACCGAGTGGAGTGATCCCTGCAAAGTTACCGACCGAGTAACCACAGGCCTCAACGTTGGCTGGCGTACTCACAAACTGGACACGCTGCCAGAACGGGTCGTTGGCGTTGAGTTGTCGGTGTGGCATCGCGTTGTCGCGGCAGTCACCCTGTCTAGCCCCTTGAGCGGTGTTCACTCCAAAGACCTTCGTCCACACGGTGTGGCTGATGTTGTATTCAGTAATCACGATGCCGCCGTTTTCAACGTACGATCGCAACGTGTTATCGTTGAGGCTGTTGGCTCCGCTGCGGCTCACGAGGAGCGCTTGCGTGTTGTGATCGGGCGAACAACCGTTCACCAAATTTAGAGCCACATCCTGAGGGATGAAAGTTTGAGCATTACGGTTCGAGCGACCGCAGAGCATCAAATTCGGTCGGATATTTTGCTCGCATGAATTGCTGCATGCGTCGCCGTCATCCTCATTGCCGTCGTCGCACTGTTCAAAGCCCTCATCGCCCTGGTTGAGATCTTCTCGAACGATCCCATCACCGCAACGCGCCGGCTGGCAGGCGACGCACGCGTCCTCATCGACGGCGTTGGCGTCGTCACAAGCTTCATGCCCATCGTCGCCCTCAGCGATATCAAGGCGGACCACGCCGTCACCACAGAGCGCGACCGTGCAGCCGGTCGTGCACGCATCCGTGTCGTCTAGGTTTCCGTCATCGCAAGCCTCAGCGTTGGGCTCACCAGGCTGCAGGTCGCGGCGAATCACACCGTCGCCGCAAACAGCGACCGTGCAGTCATTACGGCACGCATCCGCGTCTTCGATGTTGCCGTCATCGCAGGCTTCGCCATCGTTGAGGCGACCATTACCGCACCCTAGTGAGATGCAGGTTGTTGAGCAGTCGTCATCGTCGGAGTCGTTGCCGTCATCACATTCTTCAAAATCGGGGTGCGATGGGTTGAGGTCACGGCGAAAAATCCCATCGCCGCAACGAGCCAATGTGCAATCTGTTAGGCAGGCGTCATCAGATTCGCTGTTGCCATCGTCGCAAGCCTCAAAGCCTTCATCGCCTTCGGTTAGATCAAGACGCTGAGCGCCATCACCGCAGCGAGCGGCAGTGCATGCATTGAGGCATTCATCGAAATTGTTTCGGTTGCCATCGTCGCATTCTTCTTGGCCTTCGAAAACGCTCCCATCGCCGCAACCCGCCGGGCGACAGGCGTTGGTGCAGGCGTCGTTGTCGGAGGTGTTGCCGTCGTCGCAGACCTCGCCCATCTCAGGCTGGATCACGCCGTCACCGCAGCCCACGGCGACGCAGTCATTGGTGCAGCCATCCCAGGGCTCATCGTTGCCATCATCGCAAGCCTCAAAACCCTCATCGGTTTCTAAAAGATCGGTGCGCATGATGCCGTCACCACAGCGTGCGACGATGCAGTTGGTCAGGCAGCTGTCATCATCAGCCTCGTTGCCGTCATCGCAGCCCTCGGCGCCGACGGTCCCAGGTTCTAGGTCTTGGCGAACAATTCCATCGCCGCAGGTCGCCTGCTCACAGGCGTTCGAGCAGGCGTCCTCATCGACGCTGTTGCCATCGTCACAGGCTTCGCCAGCGCTTCGGAGACCATCACCGCAACGGCCCTGACTCGTTGTTCCGGGGGGGCTACACGCGCCCACAACAGCACACACTATTAACGCAAAGATACAACGCATCACCCGCTCCTTATTTCGCTGACGATCGTTACTAAAGACACTAACTTGCAACCGATTTACCACTTACTGAACGCAAATATGGAGCTGGTCATAGTCACCACAAGTACGCGCTTGGCGAATGGTCTCGATGCTCGGCTGACCGCACCAGTTTCCGTTCCATTTGCAATTGCAACCGCCGACACTGATGGCGACGTCGCGGTGGTAGCTAAAGCGCGCCTGGTCCTGAGGTGTGACGCACGATTCAACCCGATTCCATTCGTCGCGTGTCGGCATGCGCAGACCCTGCGGACAGCTCCAGTTATCGTTACCCCGCTTCCAGCCTATGCGCTGACATGTGATCTCGCTTTGACAGGACGAAGAGCAGCCATCGCCATCGTCTTGATTTCCATCGTCGCAAGCCTCATGACCTTCGGCGCCGAGCTCAATATCTTCTCGCACGATACCGTCACCGCAACGAGCAAGCTGGCAGCCTACGCAGGCGTCCTCATCAAACCCGTTGCCGTCGTCGCAGACCTCAAAGCCGTCCACGTCTTCAGCCAGGTCTTGTCGAATGATTCCATCACCGCAGGCTGCCACCGTGCAACCGCTGGTGCAGGCGTCGGTGTCGATGAGATTACCATCATCACAAGCCTCAGCGTTGGGCTCACCGATCTGCAGATCACGACGAGCGACGCCGTCACCGCAGACCGCAAGCTCGCAGGAGTTGCGGCAGGCGTCGGCATCTTCTAGGTTTCCGTCATCGCAGGCTTCGCCCTCGTTGAGTCGACCGTTACCGCACCCCAAAGAGATACAGCTGGTCGAGCACTCATCATCATCGGAGTCGTTGCCGTCGTCGCATTCTTCATAGTCCGGATGAGACGGGTTCAAATCCCGTCGGAAGATCCCGTCGCCGCAGCGCGCCAGCGTGCAGTCGGTCAAGCAGGCGTCATCGGATTCGCTGTTGCCATCATCGCAAGCCTCAAAGCCTTCATCGCCCTCAGATAAATCGAGGCGTTGCGCGCCATCACCGCAGCGAGCGGCGGTGCATGCGTTAAGGCACTCGTCGAAGTTGTTTCGGTTGCCATCGTCACACTCTTCTTCGCCCTCAAACAGGCTGCCATCACCGCAGCCGGCGGGACGGCAACTGTTGGTACACGCGTCATTGTCTGAGGTGTTGCCGTCATCGCAGACCTCGCCCATTTCTGGTTGAATCACCCCGTCACCGCAGCCCACGATGACGCAGTCGTTGGTGCAGCCATCCCATGGCTCGTCATTACCGTCGTCACAGGCTTCAAAGCCCTCATCGGTCTCGAGCAAATCAGCGCGCAAGACCCCATCGCCGCACTGAGCGACTCGGCAGGTACCCAGACAGCTGTCGTCATCAGCCTCGTTGCCGTCATCACAAGCCTCGGCTCCGACGACACCAGCCTCTAAATCCTGCCTTAGGACGCCGTCGCCACAGACTGCGCTCTGGCAGGCGTTGGTGCATGCGTCTTCATCGATGCTGTTGCCATCATCACAGGTCTCGCCTGCGCTCAACAAACCGTCACCGCAGCGAGCCTCAGTCGAAGTGCTCGGCGGCGAACATGCCGAACCAGCAGCTAAAACCAGAAGTAAACTCAATCGTCGCATGACCGACTCCGAACCTTATTTCAGATCGCAGTTTGACCCAGGTCAGCCGGCCAGTCAAAGCCTGAGCGATTGCGTCAGTATCCGCCGAGTGAAGCCCATAAAGAACGCATCGACGCCGGATCGCCCCAGAGGGTGTTACCGACCTGCGACGATTTGAGGTGAAATCCGATTTCATGCTCATCGGTCACACCGATTCCGCCATGCATCTGAACGCCCTCTTTAGCCGCTAAAGCATAGGCTTCGCCGCATTGTGCTTTGGCTAAAGCCGCGCCTTGAGCTCTTCGGGTTCCGCCCAGGTCGAACTGAGCGACGCCCTGACGAAGTCCGGCTTGAGCGAGCTGAATTCGAATAAAGACCTGAGCGATTCGGTGCTGCAACGCTTGGAACGAGCCGATCACCACGCCAAACTGTTTTCGTGTTTTGAGGTAATCGAGCGTCTGATCATAGCTTGCGACCGCGCCACCCATCATCTGAGCCGCAAGCCCTAGCCGTCCCGCATCCAGCAGCCGGTCAAGAACCGCAGCGGTGTCAGGACTCGACGCCAGCACTTGCGAGGTTTCAAGTTCGACATTTGAGAAGACTAATCGCGCACAGTTTCGGTGATCCATGAGCGCTTGAGGCTGGACCTCGAGCCCTGAAGCCGTGCGCGGTACTCTGACCAAGATGCCACCCTGCTCAGTCTGTGCGCTGACGAGGAATCCGTCGGCGCCGATCGCGCCGAGCACCAGATTAGATGCTCCGGAGAGAACCCACCGACCATCGCTCAAGGCCGCTTGGACACTCGGCTCATAAGGATTGGGGTGGTGGACATCGCTTTGCCAAGCGACCGAAATTCGCTGATCGCCTTGCCCCAAGCTCTTGAGGAGCTCGTCACGCAGGGCGCTGCCTGGACAGGCGAGCAAGGCCTCAATCGGCAGCTGCGTCGTGCTCAGCACTGGCAGCTCGAGCAGCTGGCGACCTCCTTCAACGAGTAAGGCCGAGAGCCCTTGCCAGCCAAGCCCCATGCCGCCCCAAGCTTCGCTCAGCGCAACGCCGCTAAATCCTTGCTCAACGCAGGCGGCGAACAGCTCCGAATCATCCGCTTGCGATGCGCGGCGAGCGCGCAGCACTGAGGCGCCGCCATGCCGCGCGCAAAATTGCTTTGCGGTTTGGCTGATCAGTTCGAGCTCAGTCGTCACGACGTGCCCTTGGGTAAGCCCAGCACGCGCTGCGCCAGGATGTTAATGTGAATCTCTGAGGTTCCACCTTCGATCGAGTTCGCCCGACTGCGAAGCCACGCTCGGCTGGCGTCAAGCTCACCGGACTCAAAGCCTGGACCAGCCCAACCTAAGCCGCGCTGACCGGCGATCCGCATCTCTAGATCAAAGCGGCTCTTTTTGAGCTCGGTGCCCACCAACTTGACCACCGACGCCTCAGGTCCAGGCGTCCTTCCGCTGCGGCGAGCCTCGTCGATGCGATCCAAAACCTCATGATAACACGACTCATCCATCGCGTAACCCGCGATCTCTTGGCGAAGCAAAGGATCGCTCAAGGGGCCATCGTCATCTCCGAGCGCACGCCGCGCGTAGTCTACAAAAGGTCGCTCTAGACCTTTGAGTTGTCCGGCGACGGCGGCGCCAATCATTGAGCGCTCAAACCCGAGCAAGGCTTTAGCGACGCTCCAACCTTCGTCGATCGCACCCACCACTTGATCGACAGGAACCCGAACTTGATCAAAGAACACTTCGCAAAATGGTGAGCTGCCGCTAATTAATTCGATGGGTCGAATCTCGACGCCTGGGCTGTTCAAATCGATCAATAAAAAGGTGATGCCTTGTTGTTTGCGCTCACCTCGGCTGGTGCGCACCAAGGCAAAAATCCAGTCGCTGAGATGGGCGTAGCTCGTCCACACTTTTTGACCGGTCACCAGCAGGTGATCGCCGTCAAGCTCAGCCTGAGTGCTCAAGCTCGCTAAGTCGCTGCCTGCGCCAGGCTCAGAATAACCTTGGCACCAGCGAAGGTCGCCGCGAACGATCGCCGGCAGATGCTGCTCTATTTGCGCCTGAGTTCCATAGTTCAGCAAGGTCGGACCGATCATCGTCAATCCAAAGCCGACCACCGGCGGGGGCATTTTAGCCTCGATCAAGGCTTCGTCCCAAGCGGCGTAAGCGTCGCCGCTCAGACCGGCGCCGCCGAACTCAGCGGGCCACGTCGGCGCCGTCAACCCACTCGACAAGCACCGGTCACGCCAAATCTCATAGTCAGGGTTGGCATGGTCCCAGCGACGCCCACCCCAAAAACCGTCGAATGCGCCCTGGCGCGTGCCGCGCAGGCTGGCTGGAGCGTGCTGCTCGATAAAGGCGGCAAACTCAGCTTTCAAACCTTTGAACGCAGCCAAGACACCCCCTAACTAGAACGCGTTCTAGCTCGCAAGACATCGGCTGACTAGTGCCGATCGCAAGAACCTCTTAGCGGTCGCTGTGACCTTCTCGGCGGCAACGTCTGATGCCCAGCAGAGCCAGTAAGCTGACCGCCAAGGGAGGGATCGCACCGCTCGCGCAGCTCGCCCCTGGGGTGCGATTACCCGAACCCTCAAGCATGCGATCCTTGGAAGCCTGACTCGATGCGCTTTGACGTTCCCCAAAAGCGTTATCGCTTGCGATGCTCGATTCGAGCAGCCGCTCGCCCTCAGCGTCGGCATCCACCCCCCAGCCTGCTCCAGCGTTGCTTCGTCCCGCCGACTTGCGAGCACCGAGTAAACGAGTCACCAAGTTAGGCATCTGCTGGATGAAGTCTTCGGCAGAGCCAGCTTGCACACTGGCAGCCTGCCGCGCCGCAACCGTGGCGATCTCGACCAACTTGACGTTGAGACTGTAGCGGTCACCTAAGGCACCGATTTGACCCGTCACCACGAACTGAGCGCCCAAAGCGCCACCGAGTTCACTCACGCAGCTCGCCTCCTCACAGCCACCCTCGAGCTGTCGCTGAAGCTCGGCATCGACCGCCGTCATCTCTTCGGGCGTGACCAAACGATAAGCTCCATGACGCGCCACTTGAGTGCGCAACTCCTCGGTCAAAACCGCGCCACCTTTAAAGCTCGCTGGGGCTTTGATCGCTGCAACCACTACCGTGGGTTTAGGTACATCTTGAGCCCAAACGACCGAAGCGACGAGCATCAAACCGAGTCCAAAAATATGACGCATCACGCCCCCAAGATCAGAGCCACTGCTTTTGGCGCTCAAGGCCAAAAGGTCAAGTTCGGCTCACTTCTGGACGGCAAAACTGAAACATGTTCTAGTGCGCCAAAGGGAGGCGATGAGGTTGGCTGACCAAGCGCCGGTGATCGACACTTTTGTGAACGTCAATATGGGCTCAACGGAGCGCCCTGACTGGCTGGTTCGAGTTGCCGAGGACTATTTCAAGCGCGCCGATGCGATCTTTAAGGACATCGACGCTGATGCGCTGGTGGACACCATGGACTCGCTGGGCGTCAGCAAAGCGATCATCACCATGCGAGCGCTTGAGCCGGACGCTCGAATCCTCGCTTTTCCTGAGCGCTACCCCGACCGCTTTAGCTTGAGCATCAGCTGTGACCCTCGCGCCGGAATGAAGACCGTCTCCGCCCTCGAAGAGTTGGTCAAGAATCACCCCGTCAGTTTGGCTCGCATCGTCCCGTTTATGACCGGTTTGGCAGCCAACGAGGCGGCCTGTTATCCGATCTTTAGTAAATGCTGTGAGCTCGATGTACCGATTTCGGTCAACACCGGTATTCCGGGGCCGCCAGCGCCTGGGATGATTCAGCACCCCATGCATCTGGATGAGGTTTGCCTCTTCTTTCCCGAGCTCAAATTGGTCATGGCTCATGGCGCAGATCCTTGGTGGGCTGAGGCAATTCGCCTGATGCTCAAATACAAAAATCTACACCTTATGACCTCGGCTTATGCGCCGAAGTACCTCCCCGATAGCCTACTTCAGTTCATGAACTCTCGAGGGCGGTCGAAGATTATTTTCGCATCAGATCACCCTGTTTTGGGTATGGATCGTTGCTGCGGTGAGGCGCGTCAGCTATCCCTTAAACCAGACAGCTTAGCTGCGTACCTACACGGTAACGCACAACGTCTCTTCTTTGACCACCTGGAGGACGCATGACCATCGACCACCAATGGGTCGCAAAGGCAGAATCAATCGGTGACGCGCTAGCGTCTAGGCGGCTCGACTGCGAGGCGCAAACTCGGATCCCTCAAGATACGGTGAAGGACCTTCACGAGACTGGGTTGTGGCGTCTTTTGCAGCCTAAACGCTTCGGCGGTGAAGAGGCGCACCCGAACACCTTTCTCGCATGTCAAACGGCGATCGCTAAACGCTGCCCTTCGACCGCTTGGGTCTACGGCGTGGTCGGCGTTCACTCGTGGCAGCTCGCCCTCTTTGACGAGCGAGCCCAAGAAGAGGTCTGGGGCAAGGACAGCAGCGTCTTGATCTCATCCTCGTACGCTCCGACCGGTAAGGTCGAGCGCGTCGAAGGCGGTTACACCATCTCAGGGTCTTGGCACTTCAGCTCCGGCTGCGAGTTTTGCGATTGGGTTTTCTTGGGGGGGTTTGTGCCCCCTGAAGAGGGCGCTCCCCCGGGTCCGCCCGACATGCGCACCTTCTTGCTGCCACGAAGCGACTACGCCATCGACCGCAATTGGGAGGTGGCTGGCTTGCAGGGAACCGGCAGCCACACGGTGGTCGTCGATGGCGCCTTCGTGCCCGACTACCGCACCCATAAAATGGCGGACGGCTTTCGTTTGAAGAGCCCAGGAAACGCCGTCAACACCAGCCCATTATACAAAGTACCGTTCGGCTTACTCTTTACCCGATCGGTCTCAACCACCGCCATTGGCTTACTTGAAGGCGCCTTAGATGCGTACCTCAGCGTCGCGCGCACGAAAGTGAGCGCCTCCGATCAGCGGCGCGTGACCGAGGACCCGAAGAGCCAAGAAGTGTGCGCCGAGGCGCGCGCTGAGCTTGAGAGCGTCAAGCTCGTGCTTGAGCGAACCTTTGATGAGCTGATGACGGCTGCAGAACAGGGTAACAAGCCGACCATCGAGCGACGCGCCTTGTTTCGGTACGAGAGCGCTATGGCGGTGCAACGTTGCATGGAACAAGTGGACAAA
>Ga0315321_10004374_pt1 | contig 10875 bp, 7 predicted proteins | sample M180m21515metaG_FD_203464 | JGI IMG/M metagenome (GOLD analysis project Ga0315321, IMG submission 203464) | Ammonia-oxidizing marine archaeal communities from Monterey Bay, California, United States - M1 80m 21515 | ecosystem: Environmental > Aquatic > Marine > Intertidal zone | place: USA... | reverse complement strand
CCAATTGAAAGCGAAAAACTATGCGGCTGGGTCCGTCGTCATGAAGCTCAAAACGGATGGGTTCAAAATTCTGACCCGGCAACGCCCGGCTGAACCACCGACGCAACTGGCAGAACGTCTCTACAAAATCGCAGAACCAATGTTGTTGGCCGAACTAGACGGCAGGAAATTCCGCCTGATTGGTCTTGGTGCATCCGATTTGCATACATCAGATGAAGCCGTCGATAAGGATGATCTGCTCGCTGCTGCAACCCCCGGTGAAAGTGCTGCGCGCCACATTAAGTTGGAGGCCGCTATGGCTGCGATCCGGTCCAAAGGTGGGAACGAGGCGATTTATAAAGGTCGCGCTATCCGCAACGACAAGAAATCTTGAGCGCTGAAGCTCAACAGTCGCGGTGGCTAGGCAATGCCTCAATCCGTTTTAACTTCACCTGAAGCGCATAGGTCGGATACCGCATGAGCGCACCAGCCAGAACACCATTGGCCAGCACCGTTTCCTCAGCCTCATATTCGGGCACCTCAGCGCTGGTTTGATTATAGAAGGCTGAAAGGTGACGCCAGCGTGGGCCTTGTAGCAAGGCCTCTCCCTGGCTCACGGCATCTGTGGCAACGATGATTGAGTTCACCCGAAGCGGCTCATCCGGTTCAGCGCCCATGAACACATGGCCGCTGAACCGTTTCTTCCCATCTTCAGATGCTGCCAAGCCCGCTTGTAGCCAGCTGATTGGAAATAACACGCCAGCGGGCAGTGGCCGCTCAAACGCTTCTGGTTCGGTGTACTTCGCGAGGCCAACACCATCAGGGGCGATCTCACCGCCACCAACCAATTTGACGCCCGCCTCATCACCCTGGGATGTCGTGGAGCGGAAGCCATAGCGATTGCCATCCAGACTTTCCCATGCTGACAGCCTGAAGCTGAAATAGCCAAGGTCCGCGCCCTCTTGTATGAGTTTTAGCTCAAACCGCTGGCTATAAGTCCACTGATCACAGCTGCGCGAAATTTCGACAGACAGTAGGCCAACGGCGTCATCTATATTCTGGGCTGGTCCAACCATCGTGACTTCATAGAGGGCACGATGCGGCGCAATCTCTCCGGCAGCCACCGAGCCGGACAGGCCGAAGCAAACCGCCGCCAGAACAAGAAAACGCCCCAAGCCGTTAGCCCTTTGGCCCATCAAGGCGGATGCCCAGCTCTTTGAGATGCCTATCATCTGCAGGCGCTGGCGCGCCCATCATCAGATCCTGCGCCTGCTGGTTCATTGGGAATGCGATGACTTCGCGGATGTTTGGCTCATCAGCAAGCAACATCACAATGCGGTCGATGCCCGGCGCTGAGCCGCCATGAGGTGGAGCGCCAAGCTTCAGGGCGGAAATCATGCCGCCAAATCGGTTATCGACCTCTTCCGGCCCATAACCCGCTATCTCGAAGGCTTTGTACATAACTTCCGGACGGTGGTTCCGGATTGCACCAGAGGACAATTCTACGCCATTGCAGACGATGTCATACTGATACGCCTTAATGGTTAGCGGATCCCGGTTCTCCAGCGCTTCCATGCCCCCCTGCGGCATGGAGAACGGATTGTGAGAGAACGCCATCTCGCCAGTTTTCGAATCCAGCTCAAACATTGGGAAATCAACGATCCAGCAGAATTTGAAGGTATTCTGCTCTATCAAATCCAATGTTTCGCCAACTCTTGTGCGCGAAGCACCTGCAAATTCAGCGGCACCCTCGGGCTTATCGCAGACGAAGAACACGGAATCGCCGTCCTTCAGGCCGCATGCTTCTCGGATCTGCTCAACGCGCTCTGGGCCAATGTTATTTGCAATTGGCCCCGCACCTTCACCATCACGGAAGAAGATGTAGCCAAGGCCCGGTTTGCCTTCACCTTGAGCCCAGCTGTTCATCCGGTCACAGAACGCGCGACTGCCACCGCCCGGACCAGGAACGGCGCGGACAACGGAGCCTTTTTCGATCAAGCCCGCAAAAATCTTGAAGTTTGAACCACGGAATGCTTCGGTCACGTCCACAATCTCAATCGGGTTCCGAAGGTCCGGCTTGTCCGAGCCGTATTTCAGCATTGATTCGTCATATGGAATGCGTGGGAATGGCGCTGGCGTGACGGAGCGGCCATCCGCGAACTCTTCAAACACGCCGTTTAGGACGGGTTCAATCGCAGCAAAAACATCCTCTTGCGTAACAAAGCTCATTTCAAAGTCGAGCTGATAGAACTCACCCGGTGAACGGTCCGCGCGTGCGTCCTCATCCCGGAAGCAAGGCGCAATCTGGAAGTAGCGATCAAATCCGGCAACCATCAGCAACTGCTTAAACTGCTGTGGCGCTTGTGGCAGCGCATAAAACTGCCCTGGATGCGCGCGGGATGGGACGAGAAAATCCCGGGCACCTTCCGGGCTTGTAGCCGTAAGGATCGGCGTTTGGAACTCACGGAAGCCCTGGTCGATCATGCGGCGACGGATCGAGGTGATAACATCTGAGCGCAGCGTGATGTTCCGCTGCATCTTGAAACGGCGCAGGTCTAGGAAGCGATACCGCAGGCGCGTTTCCTCGCCATAATCCTCTTCGCTGTTCACTTGGAGCGGCAAGGATACTACAGCAGAATCAACTGAGCCCTCATCCACCCACAATTCAATGCCACCGGTTGGGAGATTATCATTCTTGGCATCGTCAGCACGGGCGACGCATTCACCGGTCAATGTTATGACGCTTTCGAGGCGAACTTCTTCCGCCATGATGAATGAAGCTTCATCCCTTTCACGGTCGAAGACGCACTGTGTCAGGCCGTAATGATCCCTAAGATCAATGAACAGCAATCCGCCGTGGTCACGCTTGCGGTGAACCCAGCCGGACAGGCGGACAGTCTGGCCCACGTTCTCTTGGCGCAGTGCGCCGCAGGTGTGCGATCGATAGGGATGCATGGCGGTATGGCTCTTTCAGATGCGTCAGGCAGGAAGCTTGAGGTCGGATTGGCCACGGGGAACGTGCAAGTGTCAACCTTCGTCCCACGTTAGGCCCACGAACAATTGTCTCAACTGGTTACATTTAGGTGTATATGCTTGTTGCATGACTGATTCTATACGCCTAATCACCGAACAAGCCGATCTCGACGCCTTTTGTGCGGAGATCGCCGACGCGACCTATGTTGCGGTGGATACCGAATTCCTGCGCGATTCGACCTTCTGGCCGCAGCTCTGCCTGATCCAGGCAGCGACGCCGGAATTCGCCGCAGCAATCGATCCGCTCGCCGATGGACTGGATTTAGCGCCGTTTTTGAAGATTATGGCTGACCAGCAGGTCGTCAAAGTCTTCCATGCCGCGCGCCAGGACCTGGAAATCTTTGTGCAGTTGATGAGCGAACCGCCCCTGCCCGTATTCGATACGCAAATTGCGGCAATGGTGTGCGGCTTCGGCGATTCTGTTGGATACGATAAGCTGGTTTCGGCGATCGCTCGCGTGCAGATCGACAAAGGCCCGCGCTTCACCAATTGGGCTGAACGTCCGCTGTCATCGCAGCAATTGAGCTATGCGATATCTGATGTAACGCATTTATGCGCCGTCTATGAGTGGCTGGTGTCGATGCTTGAGTCGCGCGGACGATTGGACTGGGCCAAAGAAGAGCAACGTGCGCTGGTCGACCCTGCCCTCTATGCCAATGAGCCGGATGAAGCTTGGCGGCGGCTGAAAATTCGCAATGAGAAGCCGAAGTTTCTCAATGTGCTGCGCGCAGCCGCAGCTTGGCGTGAACGGGAAGCAATGCGCCGTAATCAGCCACGTAACTGGGTCATCCGGGATGATGCGCTGCTGAATATCGCAGCTCAAACACCGCGCAACGAGAATGCGTTGGCAAAGTGCCGTGGGATCGCCAAAGGTTTTGCTGCAAGCCGAAGCGGCAAGGAGATGCTGGAGGCACTGAACGCAGCAGCGGAACTGCCAAATTCAGACGCGCCAAAACCAAAGGCGCGTCGGCAGCAAGACCCTGAGTTACAGCCAACAGTCGAACTTCTACGGGTTCTGCTCAAACGTGCTGCGGAACGTCACGGCGTTGCCCAACGACTGATCGCTGCGTCGGATGACATGGAAGCAATTGCCGCTGGAGACGAGTCTCCTGCCTTAAACGGCTGGCGCAGGACCGTATTCGGCGAGGAAGCCTTAAAACTCATCAATGGCGGCCTGGCAATGGCGATCAAGGACGGTAAAGTTCGAATTTTCGATATTGAACCAGGTCAAGCAACCGCAGACTGATCCACCGATACAACGGCCTCAAGCTCAAGCGCTTTTGCCAGAGCGTTAAAGCGCTTGAGCGCCACTTCACCGAGCGCATCTTCCGCACCCGGTTCTGCTAATAATCGCAAAACACCAGGCCCGCGCACCAGACGGAACCTGCGGCGCAGACTGGCACCGGTCGGTACATCCACGCCATCCGCATCAACATGCCCACCGCCTGGTTCAATAGCGTGCGCCAAGCGAAGGGCTAGGCCCAAGGCGACAGCGCGTTTCCGCGTGCTTTCATCAACCATTTCTACGGCTGACCCAAGCGCTTTTTCCATACCAAAGCCATGATATCGCGCATACACAGCGGCTGACAAAACAACCCTATCAGAATGCTTGAGACCACCCGCTGGCAAGTGGAGCGCCCGCGCAGCAGCGTGATGCCCGCGATAATCCGGGTGGTCGTGGCCAGATATATCGCTTAGCCAACAGGCGACGCGCACAAGCCGTTCTGGCCCCAGTGGTGCATCACCAAAAGCACCGCTTAGCCATTCAGCCAGTCGGTCCCCATCAAATGGTACACGCATGGCACTACGGCCAAGCCGTCGGCAATAGTCAACGAGCGGGTCACGAGCTCGAACGAGTTCGTCCATGGCTTCAAATTGAACGCCTTCGCGAAGCCCGTAGGCTGAAAATACGACCTCGGACGGTTTCAGCTTTGCCATCAACGCCAGCAGAACCCTGGCGGCATATGGCAATGTTTGGCGCCGGCGTTGAGATACGCTTGTGAGCACGCTCAAACCGTCTCCAGATAAGCTTGCGGCTGCTTTGGCCGTCTTGGATGCTTCACCGGCAGAAAGTGCATATTGGTGGATGATGTTGATGGGGTAGGATTTTGTCAGCAGGTCATGTTTAGCCAGCGAACGCCATGCTCCGCCAACCAAATACAGCGTCCGCCCTTTAGCCCCACCGGACTCAACCTGCGCCAGTAGGTCTTTGATGTAGGCCGCTTCCTTTTTACCGCCGACTAGATCGCCTAAGGCCAAAGGTCCGAGCGGCACGGATATGCCGCCATGAACGGCACCATCCCGAACGTCCGCCAACTCCAAGCTACCGCCACCCAAATCCGCCATGACGCCATCTGCATCCGGAATACCGCAGAGGACGCCAAGCGCGGACAGGCGTGCTTCTTCGTCACCTGGAATCACATGGATTTCGACGCCAGCCGCCTCAGACGCTTCTCTAACGAACTCAGGGCCGTCGCTTGCTTCGCGCACCGCTGCCGTTGCCACCGCCCGCAGATGGCCGATGCCCATGCTGTCTGCAATCGCGCGAAACCGGCGTAGAATCTTCAGTGCGGATACCTTGCCTTCAGGATGCAGTTTCCCTGTGGAAAATATGTCCTGGCCAAGACCGCTCATCGCTTTCTCGTTGAAGATCGGCTCAAGCGAACGGCTATCGCGGTCATAGGCGACCATTCGGACGGAATTGGAGCCAATATCAATAACCGCGGAGCGGCCTTCATACTCAGCTAGGCCTGGTGCAGCGAGCGTCATCAACGCGGGGGAAGTCCTTAAAGATCGACGTCTTCAAGCGTTAGATCAGGAGTTTCCGATGCATTCAAGGCGCTGCCGCGACCGGATAGGCTTGGGTTGTGCATGAAATAAGCATGGGCGGAGAATCGCTCGCCGCATATCTCTTCCTTCGTATAGCTACCGTCCGCATTTAACTGCCAGCTTTGGGCGTTATCCTTGAGATTTGCGATCATGATCTGATCAATAATCTGCCTGCGCACAGTTTCATTCTCAATTGGAACCAGCGTCTCTACCCGGCGGTAAAGATTTCGCGGCATCCAATCTGCCGATGAAATATAGACGGCGGCCTTAACGGACGGCAATCCAAACCCAGCGCCGAAGCAGACGATTCGGGCATGCTCCAAGAAGCGCCCAACAATCGATTTTACTGTGATCCGCTCTGATAATCCCGGCACGCCCGGGCGGAGAGAGCAGATACCTCGGATGACCAGCTCAATCTCGACCCTAGCATTGGACGCGCGGTAGAGCGCTTCAATAATCTTCGGATCAACTAGCGAATTCAGCTTCGCCCAAATTGCTGCAGGTCGTCCGGCCTCAGCATGGGCGATTTCGGCATCAATCAGCGCCAGCAGCTTTGGCTGCATCATATCTGGCGAGTAGATCAGCTTTGCCATGCCATCTGGTTTGGCATACCCAGTGATGTAATTGAACAGCAGGCTTGCATCATGAGTGAGCGCTGGTTCGGACGTAAAAAAGGATAGGTCCGTATAGATGCGCGCCGTGATTGGGTGATAATTGCCCGTTCCATAATGCGCATAGGATCGAAGCTCATCCCCCTCCTGACGCACGACCAATGATACTTTGGCGTGGGTCTTAAGGTCCATGAACCCATAGACCACCTGTACGCCAGACCGCTCCAAATCCCGCGCCAACAGAATGTTATTCGCCTCGTCGAAGCGGGCTTTTAGTTCGACCAATGCCGTAACGGATTTGCCGGCCTCAGCGGCCTCGACCAGTGCCTGGACGATCGGCGAATTAGGCGTGGTGCGGTAGAGCGTTTGCTTAATCGCTAGAACGTTTGGGTCCTGTGCTGCTTGGCGCAGAAACTGCACGACAACATCGAAGCTCTCATACGGATGATGAACAAGGATGTCCTTGGCGCGAATGGCTGCGAAGCAATCTCCGCCAAAATCACGAATGCGCTCGGGGAATCGCGCCTGATAGGGTTCAAACACAAGGTCTTTGCGGGCGCTATCAATCAGCTCAGAAACGTCGCCAAGGCCAACAATGCCATTGACGATGATCATATCGCTAACAGTCGTTTCAGCCTCCCGCGCGAGCTCCGCCCGGAGGCCAGCCGGCATAGACGCGTCACAGGCTATCCGTACCACATTGCCTCGACGACGGCGTTTCAGCGCGCTTTCGAACAGGCGGACAAGGTCTTCGGCCTCTTCATCGATTTCAAGCTCACTGTCCCGGATAACGCGGAAGCAACCTTTGCCCAGAACATCAAAGCCGGGGAAGAGCCGGTCCATGAACATGCCCGCGACCTGCTCAACAGCAATCGCTCGAATGGTCTCTCCCGGCAGCCGGATAAAGCGATCCAGCCTATGCGGTATTGGGACTAGCGCGTTGATGTCCTCACCATCACTCCGTCGGCGCAGGGAAAGTGCCAGGCCGTAGCCGAAGTTTGGAATGAATGGGAACGGATGCGCTGGATCAATCGCAAGCGGCGTCAGAACGGGGAAAATTTGCTCGTCGAAGCGGGCACCCAGCCATTCAGCCTCTTTCTTGGAAACATCATCTGGCTGCAGCACATGGACGTCAGCTTCCCGCAATTCCAATACAATTTCTTGCCAACGGGCCTGCTGATCATCCAACAATTGTCGGGCGCGGGCATCAATCGCGGTAAGTTGCTCACGGGGGCTCATACCGTCAGCGCTTGGGGTCGTGACACCTGCCTCAACCTGGCCCTTCAAGCCAGCAACGCGGACCATGTAGAATTCGTCCAGGTTATCGGCGGAAATCGAAAGAAACCTAAGTTGCTCAAAAAGCGGATGGTCTTGATTAGAGGCTTCTTCCAACACACGCGAATTGAACGCTAACCACGATAGCTCGCGGTTAATCAGCCGTGTTTCCGGCGTTAGTTCTCGCAGATCCGCATGTGGAGCAATCTGGCTCGACATATCGTTTGCAGCAGTGGTCAACGGCTCATTCGCCATTGGGTTTCCTTAGCTTGCGAGCCTGTATGATATCATATTGGTCTAATATATGAAGATTACACCTATATTTCAGCCTGCCTCGCCGGACTCCGCCTCAAGCGCCTCGATTACTTCACCGGCTAAGCGCTTGCCGATGGGGCGCCTACTTGCAAATGCGGCTTGGTCTAAACATGCCACGAGGCGGCGGGCTGCAGCGAATGAGCGTTCTGATCGGGCTGCGATATACTCAACCGTCTCCCGGTCCACCACCAACTGCCTATCAGCGAACTGCTTCGCCAGCACCGCCGCAAACAATCCATCATCTGGCGGCGAAACTTCAGCGGAAGGCAGCGCTTTCAGCCGCGAGGCCAGGTCAGGTAAAGCGACGCCCCAACGACTTGGTGCGGTGCGCGCTACAAGCAAAAGCGCGCCATTCTTCTCTCGGATCATATTGAGCAGATGAAACATTTGGCGCTCATTTGGCTTTGGATACTCTGCATCAGCGAAATCCATCGCTATGTGTGGTTCTTCCGGCAGAGTTTCCAAGGCAAGGTCAGCGAAATCATCCGGACTAATCAGAGACGCCCCTGCTCGCTCTGCCCAAATATGCGCTAGATGCGTTTTGCCACACCCAGCCGGTCCCCAAATGACGGCGGTCGGCAATGCCCATTCCGGCCAAGCGCGCACCAGCGCTAGTGCTGCCCGATTGGCTTCGGAGCTCAGGAAATCTGCGGTGGTATAGTCAGGGTACGGGTCAAGCTTGAGCGGAAATTGCCGGGTCACGTGGCTGATACGCCTTCAGCCTCCGGTGGCGGTTTTCCAAGATCATCTCCTGGGTAGTCGTCATCATGGTCGTCGCCCAAATAGATCGGGCTCTGCCGGTATTGCGCGACTGCGAAGCGCGTCAGCACACCAACGGAAGCTGCGACAGGAAGCGCCAGCAACATGCCCATAAATCCAAGCACAGCACCGCCAGCAAACAATGAGAAGATCACCCAAACTGGATGCAATCCAACCCGTTCGCCAACAAGCTTCGGTGTGAGCACATTGCCTTCAAGCAACTGGCCAACAAAGAAGATGCCCGCGATGATGCCGATCCGAACGGGGTCATCAAATTGCAGCAGGGCAAGACCGACACTGGCGAACAGGCCAAAGATCGATCCGACATAGGGAATAAACGCCAGAATGCCGGACAGGATGCCGATAACGAACCCAAATTCCAGCCCGGCAAGCGATAGCGCCAAGCCATATCCAAGGCCCAGCACCACGCAAACGGTCGCCTGACCGCGGACAAAGCCTGCAAGCGTGTCATCCACCTGTCGCGCCTGCTCACGGACGATCATGACGTGAGGGCGTGGGATCAGTGCATCGACCCAACCAATCAACCGGTCCCAGTCCCGCAGCAGATAGAACGCGACGATGGGTGTCACAAAGACAAAAGTTGTGACGTTAACCAGCGCCATACCGCCATCAAACAAACGCTTCAGTACCGTGCCTGCGAGCGTCATGGCCCGCCCAACTTGAGCGCCGATGGCTTCCCGCATCCGGGCGATATCTTCAGGCTCCAGCGTGCTTGATGCGTAGCTCAAGATATCTGCAAAAAGCATCTGCACTTTGGCCGTGTATTTCGGCAGGGCATCCCCAGCGGCAATGACCTGTGACTGAATCAGTGGAAACGCCAGGATCATGATCACTAATGCCAGAAGCGCGAACAATCCAAGCGCCAATGTCGCCGCAAGCCACCGCGGCGCTTTATGGGCTTCCAACCAATCTGCAATCGGATCAAGAAAATAGGCGACGGCCAGTCCCACAACAAACGGCAGCAACACCTCATCGAACAGCACGAGGAAAGCCAGAAGGACTGCAGCAATCGCCACCCACGCAATAAGCTTCTGCCAAAGCGGCATCTGATAGCGCACCAACACGGTTGGCGTATCAGCAACAGCAGGTTTGGCGGTGTTTTCAGTCATGCGATTAAGCGCTTGCCCCGCTTACCGGCGGCTAGCGCGAGGCGGGGCAATCAACACCCACTCGGCCTCACTGCCCGCCGTGTTTGGCGCTAGGTCCATGCTTTGACGAGCCACACCAGCACGAAGGTCTTCATGACTGCCGGAATAAAACAAGCGGAACCGAACAACATCCCGTGACAGCATCACCAATTCATGGCGCGCCACACCGGGTGACGCATCCAAGCGACGGCAAGCATCGGCATAATCCAAGACGCCGCCAACCGGAAGATCGGCGATCAAGCTATTCAATCCGCCTGCATCAGGAGCGGCAGACTGGCGCTTCCAGGTAGCCTCCAACGCCGCGATAATCGCATTTGCAGCCTTCACGCCCAGCGTTTCCGGCTTATCACCAGCAGAGCCGAGTTCAGTATGCCGGAAACGGCCGATACTCGGACCGTCGCCAACGACTTCAGCAACTGTATCTAGGCGCGGACCACCACTCACCGGATCAACGCCATAGCGCGCTTCCGCCACCAGCACCCCAGCAGCGCCATATCGCGCGGCAAAGGCGCTTAAACGTGAACGGTCACGGGAAAGCGCCTGGGCAGGTGTCAGTGCGCCACGGTCCGCCAAATCACCACGTGGCAGTGCTACCGGTGCCAGGCCATCTGATGGGCCACGGAACTTCCACGCACCGGCCCAGGGATTATTCGGCTCCCAGAGCGACTGCGCCCCGGCCCACAAATAAACCGGCGCTACGACGACAGACGGGGCAGCAGTTTCAGCGAACGCTAGTCCGTTCTCTTTCAAATAGCTCCGCACCAAGTCCTGGCGGAAGGTGATCGTCATCTTTGCCGCATAACGGGTCGCAGTAGTCTTCTCATCTTCGATTTTGAGACCACCAGCATGATCAGCAGCTGTTGCGTAATCGACGCGCGGCAGGTTGTTGTGCGAGGACGTTGGCG
>Ga0315321_10004367_pt1 | contig 10888 bp, 13 predicted proteins | sample M180m21515metaG_FD_203464 | JGI IMG/M metagenome (GOLD analysis project Ga0315321, IMG submission 203464) | Ammonia-oxidizing marine archaeal communities from Monterey Bay, California, United States - M1 80m 21515 | ecosystem: Environmental > Aquatic > Marine > Intertidal zone | place: USA... | reverse complement strand
GATGCCCCGAATTGGCGAAAAGGCAGGTGTGGAGGTCACCCGTTGCCGAAATTCGGGCCCGGTTGCATCCTTCGCAAAAAGGTTGGCTGATTGAGTTGATGAAACCGATTTCCCCTTGTTTGTCATCGTAGCGATAGCGCCTGGCCGTTCCTTCCCCGGGGCCCTGATCCAATGGGCGCAAGGGAAAGCGCCGGTTGATTTGATCAAGGATTTCACTTGCCGTAACGACCTCATCGGGACGCCATCCGTTGCTCGATCCAACATCCATGTACTCGATGAAGCGCAGTTCGATTCCGGCTTCCCGGCATCGTTGCGCCAGAGGCATGATCTGGCATTCGTTCACTCCTTTCTTGATCACGGTGTTGAGCTTTACCTTGAAACCCATGTGCTGAGCCCGAACCACCGCTGCCCAGACTCTTTCGGTATCCAACGACCGACCAGCCATTTCCCGGGCAGTTTCCGGATCAATCGCATCGAGGCTGACGTTGAGGCGGTCAAGGCCCGCTTCGCGGAGGGCATGAAGGTGGTCGTGGAGCCTCAGTCCGTTCGTCGTCATGGCCAGGTCGAGGTTTGGTCCGGTCTGGCGCAAGAGCCTCACCAGGTCACTTACGTCCCGACGAAGGAGAGGTTCCCCTCCCGTGATTCGTACCTTTCCAATCCCTAGCAATAAAAAGGCTCCCACGACTTGATTGATCTCCTCGTAAGTCAGGACTTCCTCCCTTGGGAAAAACGCAAAGCCAGGACCGAATAATTCTTCTGGTAGGCAATACTGACAGCGCAGGTTGCATCGGTCTGTAATGGATACCCGCAAATCCTTGAGCGGGCGGCTGTGTTGGTCGGATAAGGTTCTCATGCCTCCGCCCTCTCCTTATGGTTTGCGGCGCATCCGCAAAGGTCTGCGGCCAGCCATTCGCCAGTCCCATCCGAATAAGCTTCGAATTTCCAAATCGGCACACTTTCCTTGATTTGGTCGATCAAGTAACGACAGGCATCAAACGCCGCCGCCCGGTGAGGCGCGCAAACTCCGATCCAAACAGCAAGATCGCCGGGGGATAGGACGCCCGTCCGATGGCAAGCCGAAGCGTCGAGGATTGCGAAGCTCTCGAGAGCCTCCTCGATGATGCTTTCGCCCTGCTTCAATGCCAGAGGGACGTAAGCCTCGTAGGTCAACTCCGTCACCGTCTTGCCTTGGTTGTTGTCCCGGGTCCAGCCTTCGAACGAACAATATCCTCCTGCATCCGTACGGGGTAATTCCTGGCGCAGTTTTACCGGGTCGATGGAATCCTCTGACAGCGAGAAGCGAATCATTAACCTCCTGACATGGGGGGCATAAATGCGATGACGTCATCTGCCCGGACTGGATCCGTTCCTTCGCAAAAGGTCTCGTTGCGGGCTGCCCGCAGGTTGTCGAAGGACAGGGACAACCCATGGCGTTCCTTGAGTTGTTGGTAGACTTCGGAAACGGTATTGGTTTTCGAGTCAATGACTTCCCTGGCCGTACCGGCTTGTTCCTTGAGCTGTCCGAAATACAGGATCGTTACTTTCATCACACGGTTTTCGTTTGTTCGAGAACGCGGCAGAGCCGATCGAAATCCTCGGGCGTATTGGCATTGTCGAGCGCATTCGGGATTGGCAAGTCAAGCAACTTGACCGAAGGTTCTTGCTGAATGAGGATCTTCCGGGGGCAGCGCGCTCCCTTCAATGCTTCGCTTCGGCAAACTTCAAGCATGGCCGGTTCGTAAAGGGCGCAAAGCGGTTCGGGCAGGCTATCGCTCGAACTCCTGTAGGCGATGGCATCAGCTGATCCGCGATGCTCGATGATTTCTCTCAAGACCGATCCGTTCAGAAGCGGCAAGTCGCACGCGACAACGAGGAGGGCTTGTCCGGGAACCTGATGCATGGCACTAAGGAAACCGGACAGTGGTCCCTGACTCGAGCCCCGGTCGACTAGTGTGTCCGCTGAGTCTGAATCCAGATCGTCGAGGCGTTGTCCTTCGCGGATAGAGAGGAAGATTTTTTTGCAAAAGGGACGGGTGCATTCCGTTGTGACTTTCCACTGGGGTTTGCCATGAACCGGGTAAACCAGGTTTGCCTTGTCGTGGTTCATTCGCCTGCTAAACCCACCGGCAAGAACCAGTCCGTATATTCCGGGATCAGTCATCCTTGCTCTTGAAATCAGACTTGCCGCCGGTTTTTGAAAGCAGGCGGACGGAACTGATCTCGATTCCAAGTCCGAGACTTTTCGTCATATCGTAAATGGTCAGTCCCGCGGATGAGGCTCCCGTCATCGCTTCCATTTCGACGCCCGTTCGGGCGGTGGTCTTGACTGAGCAACGGACAATCAATGCATGCCTCTTCTCATCCGGTAGGATAGAGATGGTCGAACCGTCGATTGGAATGGGATGACAAAAGGGGATGGTTTCCGAAGTTTTCTTCAAGGCCATCGTTCCGGCAGTGATGGCAACGTCAAAGATGGCGCCCTTCTTGGTGGTGAAACCGTTCTTTGCAAGCGTTGCCCAAGCGTCTTCGGGGAAGATCACGACAGCCTCGGCTTCGGCGCTGCGCGCGGACTCGGGTTTTGTCGAGACGTCGACCATTTTGGGCAAGCCCTTTTCATCAAGGTGAGATAGTCCGGAGTTCAAGGAGTCCATGGGAAATAGGGCAGGGGGGTTGAGGGTTCGATCTTTCCGCTGTTCGGCGGGATTTCGAGAATGCCGTTTGTGGCTACGAGGTTTGCAAAGTCCCCGGAGTTTCTGATCTTTACCGGTTCCGCCTTGTTTCCTTCGACTAGCCGGACGGGCTGGAATCTCGTCATTTCTCCGTGGCTTTCAGCGTTTCCCTCGAGGTAGGCTTGGGGCGGGTCCGGCCAGTTTCCGGAAGCCCTTGCCTGCAGGAAAGGAACAACCCAACGGGTGACCCCGGCGATTGTGGAAACCGGGTTGCCGGGGAGGGCGAAGATGCAGCGCTGTGCATCTGTCCAGACGCCGAACGGCTTGCCGGGACTCTGGGCTACGCCATGAAAAAGTCTTTTGGCGAAATGGTCGAGCGCCCCTGGGATCCAGTCCCTCGTACCTTTCGAAACCCCGCCCGAAATTACAATGACGTCGTGGGCCGAGATGCAGGCGGCGAGGCGTTCGGATTCGATCTCCGCCTCGTCGGTCAAATGGCTCGAGTGTGCCGGATGGAATCCAGCCAAAGCCAAGGTCGATTCGATTGCGCTCGCGTTTGATTGACGCAACTGATGCTCCATGGGGCTTTCGGAAATGGGGACTAGTTCGTCCCCGGTCGAAAGGATTGCAATCTTTGGCGGTCTGGAAACTTTAACCGTTGCGTGTCCACAAGTTGCCGCAATGGCCGTTTCAACCGGACCGATTGCAGTGCCCGCTTTGGTCAGGGCGTCTCCGCTCTTGTAGTCCGATCCCTGAAAGTGAATGAATTGATCCCTTTCCAAAGAAAAACCTTCAAGCATTTTGATTCTCGTACCTTCGCGCATCGTCCATTCGTAGGGCACCACCGCATCGGCGCCTGCCGGGAGGATTGCCCCGGTCATCACTTCGATTGCATCTCCTGGTTCATCGCCAAGCTTTGCAAGGGTGGAACCGGCCACGCTTTTTCCTGTCAGTTCGAATCCTTGGGGGTTCGCATCCTTTGCCCGCAAGGCATACCCATCCATCATCACCCGATTGTAGGGCGGGCCGTCCCGGTCGGCTGTTATGGGCTCGGTCAACGTCTTTCCCGCCGCCTCGTTCAGGGGAATTGAAATCGATTCCGTACGGCCAATGATTGACTCAAGAAGGGCCTGGACTTCGGAAACCGTAATCAAAGGAGGAGGCTTCACAGTTCGTCTCCAATTGAGAGTTTCTTCTCGCCGAGGCTGAGTTCCCCATTGTTTAATATTCGGCACCGTAGGCCTCCACGTCCCTTGAGCCATTCATGGGCCCCGGATCCGACTGCCTCGTCCATCCAATAACAAGGGGCGCATTCCTCGCTTCCTGCAAATTCGACTTTCCCGATAGAAAACCTTCGCCCGACAAGTCGGTTCAAATCGATTCCACTGACCAGGGCATTCCTGCGGAAGGCCGCCCGGTCTACGGTTGGCAGGCCTAGTTCTTTTTCCAATTTCCGGGCCACTTCCTCGGAAAAGAACGTTATCTGGCCCTTGAAGTCCGGTTTGTGGTCGAAGAAGCGGTCACCCTCGATCCCTTTTCCCGCAACCAGTTTGACCTTTTCGAGACTCCTCGTCTCGTAATTCATACGCTCCTTCCCGTGTCGACCCTTGAAGTCATGGCCCTCGGAAATCCAAATCTTGAGAAGTTTGACCAGCATGGATTGACGTTCTTGCGCTCCGTCTCGTTCGAAAGTTTCAAAAGCATTGCCAGCACACACGGCTAGATGTCGATGACGTCGTCATCCCTTTTGGAGTTGTCGGCCGATTTGCGGTTTGGGGAACGACTCATGGATTTTGCGAAATTAGCCTTGAGCTTTCGGGCCAAGCCTTTTCTAAACGTCGGGAGAAGCAACGCGAATCCGAACAGGTCGGTCATGATCCCGGGCGTAATGAGAACGATCCCTCCGATCAGGATCATCACGCCCTCTAGCAACTCAAGGGCGGGCTGTCTTCCGTTGCGAAGTTCTTCCTTAATTCTCCTCATTGCCGAAAGCCCCTGCTGGCGGGCAAGAGAAGCTCCGATCAAGCCCGTAAGCACAATCAGCCCGATGGTCGGCCAGACGCCGATCCTGGATCCTATCTGGATCAGCAGGAAGAGCTCCACAAGAGGGATGACAATGAAGAGTACCAATAAGTTGCCAAACATGATTGTTATCGTTATTCGAAAACAAGGGATATTCAAGGACTTTAGACTCTCTGGATCAAATCCTGGACGGTGGGTTGTTTTGCCGATAATCTATTTTTGCCTTTCTGCATGCAATCGGTAATATTGCCTTGTCTCCATGGTTTATTTTTCACTCAAGCAAATTTTTGACGGGACGCTACTGGCCAGCTTGCTTTTTTTGTGCGTCCCTCGGTCCTTGCTAGGCGAACCGCCTTTCTCCGGTACAATCTTCGTCGACCCGGACATCATCACGGAAAATGATCCCACCACCTATCTTTCTCTTGCCGATGGCGGTCAAGACCAACGCACTATGTTTGATCGAAGGTCGGATGATTGGCAAAGTTTGAATGCCTATCTCTTCAACGCCAGTTTCAGCGATGGTGACGATATCGAGATCCAGGTGAACCCGGAATTTTCGGATGTCGCTGCCGCTAAGGCGGAAGCATTGAAATACGCTGTTGTCATCGGCCGCCTGCCCAAATACCTCCGGGCTGAGGTTCAGACCGTTTGGATTCACAAAGGGGTCAATCCGTTTGGGGGAGGAAACAATAACTTGCTCATCCATACCGGACAGGGCGAGAGTTACCTTTCCTCAGGAATCCTTGAGGAAACTCTTGTGCATGAGGCTTGCCATACTTCGCTCGACGGGATCCATGCCAACGCCGCCGATTGGGTCGCTGCGCAGAATGCTGACGGCGAGTTCATCTCGACCTATGCGAGGGACAATCCGACCCGGGAAGACATTGCGGAAAGTTTTTTGCTCTATTATGCCTACAGGTATCGTTCGGACCGAATTTCGCAATCCCTGTCCAACGTGATTTTCAGTACGATTCCGAATCGGATCGCCTACTTCGACGCGCAATCCTTTGAGCCTGAAACCACCGGCTCAGGCAACCCGAGCCCCGAGTCGAACGCCACTGAGTCGAATGCGACCGGCTCATGGCTTGGGGCGACAGACCACGGCGCTGGATGGAAGAGCTTCGATTGGTTCGGCTATTTCTACGAGACTGCGAACCCTTGGGTTTTTCATGCGGATCTTGGTTGGTTTTACCGGGCGGGGGATGGCACGGATTCCATTTGGCTGTATTTCCCCGGCAATGGACTTATCGGAGAAGGACAGACCGTTCCAACTTACGAGGAATGGGTTGCCGGTGGCAAAGTGATCCCTGCGGACATGGTTTTTATTGGCGGAACCCCTTGGTTTAACGAAAGCACAGGTCAAAGGCGCCAAGCGCGAGAGGTTTACGAAATCATTTACGGAAAGGAAGGAGGCTGGATGTGGACGGAAAAGGCAACCTATCCTTTCCTTTACGATTTTGATGCCGGCATATGGAAATACTTTCTTCGCTCAGGGAGCGCAAAATCCCTTTTTAATTATTCCACGGGCTCTTGGGAGTCCTTTTGAGTCGTCGTCTTGCATTTGTCCCCTTTCGTTCGACTACAATATATTCGTGACGGGGTTGGGAATTTCGCCTATCATGATGGGCTACTTTTTCAATCATGCATAAATTAGTACTACTTCGACACGGCGAGAGCCAGTGGAACTTGGATAACCGCTTTACCGGTTGGCACGACGTCAACTTGACCGAGCAGGGTGAACGGGAGGGCAGGGAGGCCGGCCGCCAAATGAAGGAGGCCGGTTTTGCCTTCGACGTCGCCTATACCTCCCTTCTTACCCGAGCCATACGTACCCTTTGGCTAGCCCTTGACGAGATGGAGCAGGTTTGGATACCCGTTCATCGCGAGTGGCGGTTGAATGAGCGCCATTACGGAGCCCTGCAGGGCCTCAACAAGGCGGAGACTGCCGAGAAGCATGGGGACGAACAGGTTCTTGTCTGGCGGAGGAGTTATGACATCCCTCCCCCGCCCATGAGCAAGGATGACGAGGGCTATGCAGGCAAGGACCGTCGCTATTGCGACTTGTCCGAATCAGATATTCCTCTGACCGAGTGCCTCAAGGATACGGTCGCCCGTTTTCTTCCCCTTTGGGAATCTACCATTGCTCCGGAAATAAGGAAGGGGAAGAACGTTCTGATCGCTGCTCATGGCAATTCCCTTCGCGCCCTGATCAAGTATCTGGACGACGTGTCCGAGGAGGACATCCTGGGAATGAACGTGCCAACGGGCATGCCTCTGGTATACGATCTGGACGAGAACCTCAAGCCGACCAACCGCCAATACCTTGGTGACCCGGATAAGGTGGCCAAGGCCATGGAAGCGGTCGCTAACCAAGGAAAGGCGAAGTGAGTTTGCCTTTGGCTGATTTTCTGACATAATTTTTCCCATCATGGATACCCAATCCGACAAACCACACGAGCTACGCCGCGAATATGACGATAACTTCGTGGTCACTCCCGAGTACAGGGATTCCCTGCCTGACGTACAAAATTCCGGTTCCGCCGGACTTGAGGGAGCCCGCGTTCCCATTCTGCAAGTGGGCATATCCGGATTCCGTCTGCCAATGAGTTTCGTAGGACCCGACGGGGAGTCCTTGAGCATCGAGACCTCGGTTACGGGTACGGTGAGTCTGGAGGCGGACAAGAAGGGCATCAACATGTCCCGGATCATCCGGATATTTTACGAGTACAAGGGCGAGACTTTTTCCCCCGAATTGTTGGGTGGAATTCTCCGGGAGTATAAGGATAAGCTTGATTCGAGGGAGGCCCGCCTAAAGGCAAACTTTTCGTATCCCATGTTGCAGGAAAGCCTGCGCAGCGGATTGCAGGGTTTCCAATTCTACGATTGTTGTTTCGAAGGCATAATCGACCGGGCGGACCGGATCCGCAAAATCATTCACTTCGATTTCGTTTATTCCTCTGCCTGTCCGTGCGCATCGGAACTTTCCGAGCATGCCAGGGAGCAGAGGAATCTCTTGGCTATTCCTCATTCCCAACGGAGCAAGGCAAGGATAAGCGTGGAGGTTCATCCGGACAGGGAAATTTCCCTTCTTGATTTGCGTGATCTTTGCATAAGCGCGCTGAGTACCGAGACTCAAGTCATGGTCCGCCGGGAGGACGAGCAGGCCTTCGCCGAGCTTAACGGAGCCAAGGTCAAGTTCGTCGAGGACGCAGCCAGGCTCCTTTATGCCCAGCTGAACGAGGAGCCCGCAATCATTGACTTTCGGGTCGTTTGCTCCCACTTCGAATCTTTGCATTCTCATGACGCCGTGGCTGTTCTTTGCCGGGGTGTGGATGGCGGATTTCGCGCAGAGTTCGAAGATTTCTCGAACTTGAACGCCTGACCGGAGTGAAGGCTGACGTTCAGGTTCGCGAAAGCTCCGCGGATACTGGCGAACTATCGATATTTATCGAGCGGGATCCGCATTTTCCGGAACTACGCTTGGAACTCGAGGACTTGCATAGCCGGGCGACGATTCGAAATCCCTACTTCTCTCCCGAATGGCTCGTTGCTTGGCTTGGTCGGCAACCCGATGACACTCGTCCGCTCATCCTGTTGTCACGCGCCGAGCAGGGAAGGCTCGAGGGTTTCTGGCCCTTTGTCGAGCGACCTGGGTTACTCGGGTCCAAGGGGCTTTGGCCTTTCGTGTATGACGAGGCGAATTATTTCGATCCTGTGGCAACCCAGAGAGGAGCCCGGTCCTTGGTTCTCGGAGTGAAGACCCAACTCAAGTCTTTTTTGTTTTGCTGGATTCCGCTTATGCGCCAATCCTTTTGGGAAGAGATTCTCGAACCTGAAACTGGAAGAGGTAAGTTCCTTACCTTGACGAGGATGCCGCGCAAAACCGCCTTGATCGAGCCTTCGGGGGATGCTGCTGCGGGATTCGATGAATTTCTGAGCGAAAGACTGGGTGCCAAAAGCCGGAAGTCCCTCCGTTATGACCAGCGCAAGCTTGCTGAGCAAGGAACCGTGACCATAGAGACGGTGGATTCTTTCGAAGAAGTCCGCGCGGTCATGCCTGCAACCTGTGTGGTTGAGGTGGAATCATGGAAGAGCAAGGAGGGCGCCGGCTTGTATTCGGTCCGTGGGAAGAGGGGATTCTTTTTCGAATTGCTTCCCGAATTGGCCAATTCGAAAAGAGCGCGGGTATCGGTCATGCGGTTGGACGATCGTCCCATTGCGTGGCAAGTCGACTTGTTGGATTCGGGTTATCTCGGTGTTCATCATCTGGCCTTTGACGGGGCTTACAAGAAATACTCCCCAGGCAAGCAGTTGCTGATTGCGAATTTGGAAAGGGCTTGGGAGGAGGGCAGGTTGGTCGATTTTTTGCCGGGCAATTACGATTATAAGGAAAAATGGTCTTCGCGGATCGAGCCGGTCCGCGAATTGCATTGGTTCAGGCGGAGCCTTCGTGGGCACTTGGCGATCAAGCTGATCAGATGGAATATGCGGGTCCGCCGGAAGATGCGCGAAAAAGCCAAGCCGACCAAGGCTGGCGAAAACATGCGTCGGGCAAGCGAGGAATAATAGGCATGCTTTTACATTGCCAAATGCTTGGACTCGGATTGAAAATTTTCAAGTGACTGATTGGAACGAACAAATTCGCGCAATGAGGGAGGAGTACGATTCGGCTCCTTTGCGCAAAAGCGATTTGAGGAACTGCCCTCTGGAGCAATTTTCCCTTTGGATGAGCGAGGCTTCCGGGGCGGGCATTCCGGACTCCAATGCCTGTAGCCTCGCCACCACGGACGAGGACTCGAAGCCCGTCGCCCGGGCCGTGTTGCTCAAGGGGTTGGAGGATGGATGCTTCGTGTTCTACACCAATTTCAACAGCAGGAAGTCCGGTCAGTTGACCGCTTCGCCCTTTGCGAGCATGCACTTCCCTTGGTTTGCCATGCAAAGGCAGGTAACGGTAACCGGAAAGGTTGCGAAGATGGAAGACTCAAAAGCAGACGAGTATTTCCTTGCGCGTCCCTACTTCAGTCAGTTGGGCGCCTGGGCTTCGAAACAGAGCGAAGCTTTGGACTCCCGCGAGACTTTGGAGAAAGCCTTTCTCGATGCCCGCGAGAAATTCGGAACCGATCCACCCCGTCCACCTCATTGGGGAGGCTTTGCCTTGAAGCCGGAAACGATCGAATTCTGGCAGGGTGGACCCCACCGTCTGCACGACCGCTTTTTGTTCAAACGTGGCGAGGGGGAGAGTTGGGAGATGAGGAGGCTTTATCCATGAATGAGGAGAGGGAGCGCGAAAACGAAGGCGGGCAAAAACCTTTGGACGACTTGCTCTCTTTGCGTGGCAAGCCCTTTTCCGACTGGAAGGAAGAGCGAGAGTATTTACGTAAAAAATGGGGGGAGCAGGGCAAAAAGATCGACCTGGACGAGGAGAAACCGATCCGTCCCCTGGAACCCGAACGGAAGGAAGAAGAGCAATCATGAGCTGGGAATCATTTGGCAATTTTGAGGACATCCTTTACGAGAAGAGAAAGGGGGTGGCCAAGGTTACGATCAACCGTCCGGAAAAGAGGAACGCGTTTCGCCCGAAGACGGTTAGCGAGATGTATGAGGCCTTTCTTGATGCCCGGGAGGATTCATCTGTCGGCGTGGTGCTCCTGACCGGAGCAGGCCCGCATACTGACGGGAAGTATGCCTTTTGTTCGGGGGGCGATCAAAGCGTCAGGGGGGAGGCCGGTTATGTTGACGAGGGCGGGGTTCCCCGCCTCAACGTCCTCGATTTGCAACGCCTGATACGCACTATGCCCAAGGTAGTGATTGCCCTGGTTGCGGGTTATGCAATCGGAGGAGGTCACGTTCTTCACGTCGTGTGTGACCTGACCATTGCTGCGGACAATGCCATCTTCGGCCAAACCGGACCCAAGGTCGGAAGCTTTGACGGTGGTTTCGGGTCGGGTTATCTTGCCCGCATAGTCGGCCAAAAGAAAGCCCGTGAAATCTGGTACCTTTGCCGGCAGTACGATGCGGAGGAAGCCCTCCGTATGGGCCTTGTCAACGAAGTTGTTGCCATTGACCGATTGGAGGAGGAGGGCTTGAAGTGGGCAGATGAAATACTAGCCAAAAGCCCCCTTGCCATCCGATGTCTGAAATCAGCGTTCAATGCGGATTGCGATGGCCAGGCCGGTATTCAGGAACTTGCAGGGAAT
>Ga0315321_10004362_pt1 | contig 10896 bp, 10 predicted proteins | sample M180m21515metaG_FD_203464 | JGI IMG/M metagenome (GOLD analysis project Ga0315321, IMG submission 203464) | Ammonia-oxidizing marine archaeal communities from Monterey Bay, California, United States - M1 80m 21515 | ecosystem: Environmental > Aquatic > Marine > Intertidal zone | place: USA... | reverse complement strand
CACGAAGGAGTCCCCATGAACTTGCTCCTGATGACCGCCCTCGCTGCCCACGCCGGAGACGACTGTCAGGTGGCCCGGGATGCGCTGGCTCTGGCGGGGCGCATGACGCTTGAGACGGCTCCCTTTGAAGCTCTGGAAGCGCGCGCCTGCCACCCCATCGGCACCTGCGGAGATGGCGATGTTCTCGTTGCGTTGGCCCAGATCGACGGGCTGGTGGGCGAGCCGCTGACCCTTGTGAAGCGGGCCCATCGAGCGGCGTGTGCCACTGGAGAGCTGCCCGGCAAGTGGCCGTCCGGCAGCCCACTGCGGCATGCATCGGGCAAGCTCACGTGGCCCTCGGGGATGGTGGCCCGCACCGAGGCGGGCAATTGGGCCTACCCGAGCGGTATGCAGGCGATTCGGCCCGATGGTCGGATGGCGTGGCCGTCGGGAGTGCAGGCCCGGTCAAGCGTTGGCAAGTGGTACCTGCCCGCAGGGTCTCCGGCAGGCAACAGCGCTGCTCTGTGGACCTGGGCCTGCGACAAGAAGCCGGAGGTCTGCGCGGATGTGCCGCAAGGTGGAGCCATGGACAGCTCGGTGATGGGTCGGTTGGTGCTGGTGGAGGTGGGCTGGGCGGCGCGCTGAGGGGGCAGGCCAGGCGGCGTCGCTCCAGGCCTCGCGTGTCACGGGGAGCCGGCTGGCGCACTCCACGCCGCGCGCAGGGGCACCGTGGGGGGCTGGTCCTTCACTGAGGCCGTGACCGTCAGCTCCGGTTTGGCCAGAGTGCCGTGTAGCTCGACATAGGCGGGCCCAAACTGGCACGGGCTCTGCTGACCGGTGCCGAGGCACACGAGGTCCTGCCAGTCCTGGGGCGCGGTTCCGGCGAGCTCCCACTCGTGGATGCGCGTGTCGACGTTCATCTCGGAGGGGAGCTGTCCCCAGGCGGACACCGTGACCGGACCGGCTGCTTTGAGGGTGCGTCCAGCCCAGACCAGGGTGGCTGCGACATCGCCAGTGATCCGCGTATAGAGGCCATCCTGGCAGGTCTCGCGTATCTTCTTTGAGGCGTCTGTTCCGTCGTCGGGCACCCTGCGCTCCACCTCTTCTGCGCCCTTGGGGTTGAGCGTGATGCGGAGCTCGGGTGGTGTGAAGTCTTTGGACTTGAGTGTGCCGGCCACGGTGACAGTGGCGGTGTGGTCCACCATTCGCTTCACCGCAAAGCCCGCATCCACCGCAGACACGAGGTTTCCAGCGGACTCCCAGGGCTTCAGCTCGCGCATGGCGGTGTCGTAGACGGAGCAATCCAGCGCTTGAGGGGTGGCCTGTGGGGCTGGCGTCGAGCTGCCCCAGCTGCATCCCATCACAGTCGTGATGCCAGCGACCCATCGCTTCATCGTGCCTCCATCGGCTGCGGTAGACTTGCCGCCTCTTGGGAGTCCGCTTGAAGACCCTCGCCATACTCACCTCGGGCGGCGACGCCCCGGGCATGAACACCGCTATCGCCGCCGCGACCAAGGTGGCTTCGCTCGGATGGGTGTCGAAGCCCCCCCGCCCCCTCCTCGACGGTCGCCCGTCCCCCATCCTCTGCGGCACTCGCCTGCTCGAAGCGGTGCAAAGGGCCCGGCCGAATTGACTCCAATAGACTTCACGCTGAAGCCCGGCTGGCAGTGGATCGAGCTTGAAGACGCACGACGCGCACTGTGGTCGGTGGCCACGGGACGCCACTTTGCGGTGCCCAAAGGCATCCTCACCGGCAGCATTCCGCCTGTCATTCAGGCGCGCCTCGACGACCTCGGCCACCTTGGCGCCGATCTCTCCGCCCGCATTCCCTGCCGACGGGCGTGGGCCTTGCTGCTGCCGGCCCGCTTGCAGCTGTGGCATGCGTGTCCGAGAGCGCGAGGACCCGGTGGGGTGCCTTGGAAGGCGGCCGACCTCGCGCCCGAGGAGCTGTTTGTGCTCGGCGCCATCGACCACCGGCGCACCATTCGCCAGATCGCCCGGGACTGTCGGCTCACGGATGAGGCGGTGCTGTCGGTGCTCCGGCGCTTCACCACACCTGAGGTGCAGGCGTTTGAGCTGCGTCGGCGCGCGCCGCGTCCCCACGACTTCGGACTCACCCGCTTGGTGCTGCCCCCGCGTCCTGTCAACACGCGTCGAGACGACCAGTACACCGCGTCGGGCGCCACCAGCCTGTCGGACTGGCACATCGACGGCATCACCGACGCCGCGGTCCACTTCGACGATGTCGAGACCACCTTTGCCCACGCCTTTGCCCAGCCTCACGCCGCTCTCGGCTACCAACCCTACGGCGCTCGTCTCTACGACCAGCTCATCGCACGCGACCTCATTGCGGAAGAAGCCCACGTACTCGAGGTGGGCCCCGGCACGGGTCAGCTGGCCCGCGACTTCATCGACCGCGACGCGCGCGCAGTCCCCCATCGGCGCATCGCCCGCTACACCCGCCTGGACCGCTCGCCGGTGCTCCTGAAGGCCCAGAATGCCCTGGTGCCCTCGTCTGTCGGAATCGAAGGGGATGCCGCGGCCGTCCCACTGTCGGATGCCTCCCTCGACCTTGTGCTGTCCAATGAGGTGCTGGCGGACCTGCCCGCGGTCCCACTCTCCGACCCTGAAGTGGCCATCCGAGTGGGCCGCTATGGACTGACTGCGTTGCCAGCGGGGGCTTGGTTCAACCTGGGAGCGTGGAAGCTGGTGGAAGAGGCATGGCGTCTGCTGAAGCCCGGTGGGACGGTTGTTCTCACGGAATTTGGCGATGTCGACGAGGTGCCGACCGAGACCACCCACCTCGACCATCCCGAGGTCAGCATCCACTTCGGACACCTGCTCGACGTCGCCCGTGGGGTGGGACTAGAAGCGGAGCTGGTGCCCCTTTCTGCCCTGCTGAACATCGACCTTCACGCCCGCTGGCTGTCTCGGGCGAGCTTTGAGGGCATGCGGGCGCTGCACCGGGCGGAAGGGGCTCACCTCGAAGCCCGCGCCTGGACCACCGCTTCGGTTCCCAAGCCTGTGGAGGTGCTGGGGCTCGATGATGTGGTCATCACGGCCGATGGTGCTGCCCCTGTGGTCACCCGCATCTGGGCGTTGGTCGCGCGAAAGCCCGCGTGATTCGGGGCCTCAAGCGCCGGTGCGTGCTCGGATGCGACGGGCCAGCTCCTCGCTCGCCAACAGGGTCACAAAGGCGACCACCACGCTGATCATGCACAGTCGCATCGCCGCGCCTTCCTGCCCGGGCACCTGGGTCATCGAAAACAGCGCCAGGGGAAGGGTGCGGGTCTGGCCCGGGATGCTGGACACGAAGGTCACGGTGGCCCCGAACTCACTCAGCGAGCGCGCGAATGCCAGGATGCCGCCCGCCAGCACGCCAGGAGCCATGAGCGGCAGCGTGATGGTGCTGAAGACCCGAAGTGGACTGGCGCCGAGGGTGCGGGCGGCTTCTTCGAGACCGGGGTCGATGGCTTCGACCGACAGCCGAATCGCGCGGACCATCAGCGGAAAGGCGACCACTGCAGAGGCCAGCGCGGCACCCCGCCAGGTGAACGCGATGGGCAGGCCGAGGTCGGCCATCAGGCCACCCAGCGGTCCAGAGTTTCCGAAGGCGAGGAGCAGCAGGTAGCCGACCACCACGGGGGGCAGCACCAATGGAAGGTGCACCACACTGTCCAGCAGGGCCTTTCCGGGAAAGCGACCCCGCGCGAGCACCCACGCGACCGCAATGCCGGGGGGCAGGCTGAGTCCGACGGCCCACACCGACACCCACAGCGACAGTGTGAGCGCCTCGATCTCTAAGGGTGTCAGCATCACTTGCGGCGAAAGCCGTGTGCCTCGAAGACCCGAGAGGCAGCATCGCCCAGGAGGTGTTCGTAGACGGCTTTCACGCCGGGCTCTTCGCCGTGGGTGCGCACGATGGCGAGGGGGTAGACGACCGGCGGGTGGGAGCTGGCCGGCAGGGTGGCGATGACCTCGACCTTGGACGAGGCGGCGGCGTCGGTGGCGTAGACGATGCCGGCCGGCACTTCGGCGCGTTCTACGAGAGACAGCGCGGCCCGCACATCGGAGGTGCGCGCAAGGCGGGGCTCGGTGGTGGACCAGCTGCCCAGCGACGAGAGCGATGCCTTGGCGTAGATGCCGGCGGGCACATGGTCGGGGTCGCCCATCGCGAGGCGGCCGTCGCCCAGGAGCGCGGTGAAAGCGCCTGGAGAGCTGGGGTCGAATGCGGCGGTCCGCCCCTTCGGAACGATGACCACAAGGCTGTTTTCGAGTAAGTCGATGCGGGTCTCGGGACCGATGCTGCCGGTGTCGATGAGGTGCTGCATCCAGTCGGGGTTGGCGGACAAGAAGAGATCGGCGGGTGCGCCATGCTCGATCTGGCGGGCCATGGCCGAGCTGGATCCCACGATGGCCTCGGGCGCGGGTCGACCGTTCGCATCGAAGCTCGCCAGCGCCTCTTGGAGCGCATCGGTGGTGGACGCCGCCGCGTAGACCCGCACCGGGGACTCGGTGGGACCCGAGCTACAGCCCATGCTCAGGAGCATGAGGAGGGTCGGGGCACCCCATCGCTGTGGGCGGCCAGCGGCGATGTGCGAGGCGGGTCGGCCTGCCATTCGGCTCTCCAGTCGACTGCCTTCCTATGCTGAAACCCCGTGAGTCGCACCCACCTGCTCAGGCCTCTCAAGGTGCGATATGGACTCCACCCGACCCCCTTCGTCCCCCGGAATTCAATGCCTTCTGAGTCCGTGATTGTGCCGCTCATGCTCATTGCGTTCAGCACCATGATGGTGTTCGCATGGCTTGGCCGGGAGATGGGTAGTCGGGTGGCTTGCTGGCTGCGGATTGGGGGACTGGCGGTCCTCGTCGGCTGCATGGATCCGCCCGTGTCCACCGTGGCTCCCGAGTTCGTTCCGCCCGCAGAGGTGGAGGTATCGTCGGTTGTTGTGGAGCTCGATGGCGAGAAGGTGGGTGTGCTGGAGATTCCCTTGGCCGATGGGCGCTGGTCTCTGCTCGAGGTGGTTCCCGCGGGCATGCCGCCGGTCGACAAGTGGCATGTCATCGACATCCACAGCGATACAGGGTCGCTGGCGCGCTACCGCCGTCCGGCCGAGGTGCTGGAGCGTGAGCGCCTGGAGATTGTGGCCGAAGGGGGGGTGTTGCGGGTCGAACACCTCCTCATGGTGTCGCCCACGGCATCGGAGTCCGCCAGGCTGCGGGCTTCGTCTCCCCTGCGCACAGTTGCCAGCCTTTCCCGCGTGGAGGTCCTCACCGTGGCGCCCGACCGACAGGGCGCAGATCCGCGCAGGCTTCGCACCACCATCGATGGCGCTGGCAGCAGCGTCTACTCGCCCGACGAGCTGGCTGGCCTCACCCGCAAGCCCGCCCCCTGTCGTCCCGAGCATGACGGCGGCTGGGCCCTCGCCGACCTCATCGCGCTCCGCCATGACCTCGACGACGTGGCCTCCGTCACCTTGACCGACCGCGACAACAAGCAGACGCTCGTGCTTACCGGCGCCCAGCTTCGGGACAGCTCCAGCGGCCATGTGTTGCGCATCAAGCCCAACAAGCAGGGCGACTGGTCGTTCAAGGAGCTTGGACCCCCGCCAGAGTGCGGAATGGTGTCGGTGCTTCGCCAGGTCGACAAGGTGCTGATCGAGACGGGGGCCGCCCGCTAGGTTCTGTGCTGGATCGGTCCGCCGCGCCGACTGGCCAGGTCGCTGGCGTTACGCGCGCCGGGCGGGCTGGGTGTGTCGCCGAGCCGCCGAAGTCCGAGTCCTCTGCCTGCGGAGCGGTCGTGTTTTCCGTCCGAGTCAAGCGCCTGCTGGGCACCTTTCAGCTCGATGTCGACTTCGAGATCGAGCGGCGGGCTGGTGTGATCGTGTTGGGCGGCGTGTCGGGCTCTGGCAAGAGCAGCGTGCTCCGCTGCATCGCCGGGCTGGAGCGACCCGACTCCGGGCGCATCGCGATCGACGGGCGGGTGCTGTTCGACGGGGAGGCAGGAGTTGATGTCCCGGTCCACCAGCGACGGGTCGGCGTCGTCTTTCAGGACAGCCGGCTGTTCCCCCATCTCTCGGTGAAGGCCAACCTGCTCTACGGGCAGCCCGGCGACCGAGATGCCCTCGTCGACTTTGATGAGTTGGTGGGCCTCCTGGGGGTGGGAAACCTGCTGGACCGTCGTCCGGCGGCACTGTCGGGTGGGGAGCGTCAGCGGGTGGCCATCGGACGGGCGCTGCTGTCGAGTCCCGCGCTTCTGTTGATGGACGAGCCGCTCGCCAACCTCGACGATGCCCGCAAGAGCGAGCTGCTGCCCTTCCTGGCGACGCTGCCCCTGCGCTTTGCGGTCCCCATTGTGTATGTCACCCACAGCCTCGACGAACTGCTTCAGATGGCTGATGAGCTTGTTGTTCTCAAGGACGGGCGAGTGGTCGCCCACGGAGCGGTCACCGACACCCTGCCGGCTCTGCGGGGCGACGGCCTGCCCGACACCGTGCTCGAAGGACACCTGGTCCACCACGCCGACCACACTTCGGTGCGTCTGGCGCCCGGACTCGACGTGGAGGTTCTGGGGATGAACTCTCTCGACGATGGCGCGCGGGTGAGACTCCGCATCGCGGCCGACGACGTCACGCTGGCCGTGGGGGAGGTGCCTGCGATGTCGGTGCGGAACCACGTGTCGGCGCGCGTGGAGGACGTCGCGTCGGTGGGGCGGGGCCGGCTGGTGCGGCTCACCCTTCGCGATGCGCCGAGCCTCAGCCTCTACGCCCGCGTGTCGAGCAGTGCGGAGACCGAGCTGGCCATTGTACCGGGGCTTGAGGTCACTGCGCTCATCAAGGCCTCGAGCATTCGTGCTCCAGGCCTGTTGGGGGCCTGAAGCGCGGGCTCAGTCGGCGTAGATGATGGACCCAACGTGTTCGCCGTTGAGTGCCTTGGTGAGGTTGCCGGGCACCCGACCATCGATGATCTGAATCTCGCGGACACTGTGCGCCCGCTGGAGGTAGTCGAGCACCACCGGCTCCACGACGAGGTCGGGAAGGTTCATCGCCTTGAGCTCCTTGACGGAGATGCGGGGGATGAAGGTGGCGTTGGGATCTACCTTCGGGTTGGCGGTGTAGAGGCCCTTTTCGTCCTTGACGAAGATGCAGGATGCGGCGCCCATCACCTCGGCGGTGAGGTACACGCCGGCGTCGGTGCGGTGGGTCGGAATGCGGCCCTTTGGTCCCGGCTTTTCCCAGAACGAAAACGGCGGCATGCCGGGCATCACGGGAATGCAGCCCATGCGGTAGTACAGCGGCAGGTGACCGAACATGTCGTGGTCGATGAGGATGCCGCCGTGCTTGGCCAGCAGAAGCTGGAGCAGGCGGGCGTTCTGTACCGGCACGTTCTGGCCGACCTTGGCGAGCACCGAGGTGGGCATGCCGAGGTCGAGCGCGATGGCGTAGGCGTGGCGAGCGCGGGTGCCGCCACCGACGCCGACAAGCAGGTCGTGCTTGCCCTGGACTTGGAGAGCTGCAATCTCCTCGACGAGCGGAATTACGGCGGAACGACCACGGTCCATGAACGACTGGCCGCCCACCTTGATGACGTGGACGTCGGGCAGGATGCGGATGACCTCGTGGCCTTCGCCGAGCTTGTTGGCAGCGGCGCTGGAGAACGAGATCTCGCGGAAGGGAGTGTCGATGTCGGTGCGGTCTGCGTCGCGAATGAGAGACATTCTCAGTCCTCCCGGTAGATGATGGTGCCCACGGGCTCTCCGGCCAGCGCTTGAATCATCTGTTCGGGCTTGAGGCCGTTGACAAGCTGGATCTGGCGGACGAAGCGGGCGTTGCGCAGGGTCTCGACGAGCATGCGGTCCACCGGCAGGCTGGGCAGGTCGCGGTCGATGAGCTCCTGGGCGCCGATGCGTGGGATGAACTCGGCGTCGGGGTTGGTGTGTGGGTCGTCGGAGTACAGCCCATCGGTGTCCTTGATGAAGATGCAGCACCGGGCGCCGAGCGCCTCTGCGGTGAGGAACATCCCCACATCGGAGCCGTTCTCAGGCACGCGGCCAGCGCGGGGCGGCGGCTCCCAGTAGTGGTAGGGCGGTACGCTGATGACGAGCGGGATGAGGCCGTTCTTGAGGTACATCGCGGCGTCGTCGAAGTGGTCGCGCTTGAGCATGACGGCGCCGTGGCGGGCCATGAGATGCTGCAGCATCGCGACGTTTTGTTCTTCGGATGCGCCGGCTGCCTGGGCGAGACCACCGGCCGGAATGCCGAGGTCGATACCGATGTGGTAGACGTGGCGCAGGCGAGCTCCGCCGGACACACCCACGACGAAGGCGTTGTCCTCACGGGCCTTCACGATGGCATCCACGAGGGGGAGCACCGCCTTGGCGCCGCGGTCCATGATGCTGCGGCCACCGATGGCCAGCACGGCGCAGTCGGGCAGCATCGCCACTTCGTGTTCGACGTCGGTCTGCTCGGCGAGGTCGGCGCGCACAAGCGAAGCGCCCATCAAGCCGGTGTTGAGGTGGGTGCGGCCGTCGCCCACGGCGAACTCGGCGCCGCCGGTCTCTGCCTGCCGGCCGGCCCATGTCTTGCTGGTCATTTTTGCTCCGCGTGGGGGGCTGAGTTGGCCGAGGGCTCTGGCCCAGGCTCGGGAGGGGCGCCCGAAGGCGCCGGCTCATATCGGTGTCGGCCCGATGCGTCATCCGACCGTTCGGGGGACTGCCGAAGCTCGGTCACCCGGTGAATGGCTCCGAGAAGCGCAGCGGTCACAAATCCGGACAGCGCGCCTGCGACCACGTGGGTGACGCTCACCCCACCAATGAGGGCGTAGAAGGAGGTGGGGACTCCGAGTGCGAAGGCGACCGACAGCTCCGCGCCCAGGCGGCCGGTTGCGAGAATGACTCCCAGTGCGGAATACAGGGGAATGCGGGGGATCGGTAGACGGCGGGCGATGGGGTGCAGCAGGTCGGCGAGGAAGCCCGGCGCGGCGTGCTTGACGACCTCGAAGATGCCGTATCGACCGTCCCCTGACAAGAAGCCGACGATGCCCATGGTGAGGCCGGCGACGGTGCCTCCGAAGCGGCTGTGCGTCATCTCGGTGGCCACAATGTAGAGCGGCAGCAGCACGGCGTTCTTGTGGCCAGGTGCAAACGGAAGACCCGGCAGTGTCTTGAACCACCGAAGGCTGACCATCACCGCCGCCACGCCAGAGATGACCGCCACATCGTGGATGAGCTGGGGAGGAAGGTCGGGGTGGTCTTCGGACAGGCGCGCAGTGGCCCGGTCCATCGAGCGGGCAAGGGGACGCGCGAAGGTGTCGGGGTCCTGGCCTCGGACGGCTCGGAAGTAGTGGCGCAGCTGCTCCAAGCGGGTGGGTTCTGGACCGTCGGACTCCCCGTGATGCATTCCACGGCCACCACCACCGCCACCGCCGCCGCCGCCGCCGCCACCGCCGCCGCCGCCGCCACCGCCGCCACCGCCGCCGCCGCCACCGCGCCCTCGTCCGCGCCCTCGTCCGCGCCCTCGTCCGCGCCCTCGTCCGCGCCCTCGTCCACCTCCTCCACGTCTGCGGGGTTGGTCGGCGAGAAGGCCCAGGACGGCGTCGAGCGACAGCGCCAGCAGGGGGGGCATGCCAAGTCCCCGGAGCCCACGCGCGAACTCCGAGGCTCCTGCACCCGTGCGAACGGCGAGCGATGCAAACACCACTGCGCACAGGCGTGCCGAGAGCACGAGTCCTTCGAGGGCGCCGGCGGGGTAGATCTTGACCGGACCGATCTCGATGCTCTCCCCAAGGGCGTTGTCGCCGGGCAGCAGCACCATCGTGAGCACGATGAAGGCCATGAAGGTGCCCAGGCGCCGGGCGGAGTGCAGCAGGTCGGCCAGTGGGGTGCCCGCCTTCCAGCACCACCCCAGGTGCACGATGAGCACGGTGACAGCAACGGGCCAGGGGCCAATAAAGGTCGCGACGGCCACCGCTACCAGCCAGAGCACCCGCAAGCGAGCGCTGGCTCCAATGGGGGTGGAGGTAGTTTTTGTCGTCACGGCCACTCGGGGTCAGGGGAGCGGGGGTCTCTATCTCCCACAGCGTCCGGCGCCGCAACGGCGCGTGGCGTAGTCTTGCTGGTCTCTCTCGGTTCGCAGGAAGATAAATGTCCGACGTCCCTCAGATCCTTGACCCCACCGTCGTCCCCACCTTGTCCACCTTCCAGACTGCCGCCGCTCTGCAGCGTCATCAAGAGTGGGTGTCCCGTCCGCAAGCCGACATCCCTGCCTTGGTAGAGGCGGCGGGCTTCTCTCTTGTGGGACCGGTCATTCGCGCCCACCACAACGCCACCCAGGCCTACGTCGCTCGCCGAGACACCGACCTCGTGGTGGCCTTTCGGGGCAGTGGTGGCGACAACGGTGGCCAGACCGTGCTCAACGCGCTCGTGGACCTCAACGTGCGCCGGGTCAAGCCGTCGGTCATTGTCGACAACAAGAAGCACTGGGACGTGCAGGTCCACAAGGGCTTCTACGACGGCTACCTCGAGATTCGCGACGCCATCTGGAAGGCGGTGCGCTCCCACCCCAGCGACCACATCTACTGCACCGGCTTCAGCCTCGGCTCCGCACTCGCCACCTTGTGTGCGTTCGACCTGCGTCTCAACCACTCGCTGGCCGTGACCTTCCATGGTGCGGGCACGCCGCGGGTGGGCAACGCTCACTTCAAGAGTCGCTTCAACCGCACCATCCAGCAGGCTCTGCGCCTCGCGTGCACCGCCGATCCCATTCCCCGTGTGCCGCTATACGGCGGCGATGCTCGGGGCTTTCTGCATGTAGGACGCTTGCTGGAGCTCAACGCCGATGGGTCGCCTGTGCCGGTAAACCTCATCGACGGACGGCTGCGGGCGTCGGGTCAGCACATCTCGGCCCACAACCGCGACCG
>Ga0315321_10004360_pt1 | contig 10896 bp, 8 predicted proteins | sample M180m21515metaG_FD_203464 | JGI IMG/M metagenome (GOLD analysis project Ga0315321, IMG submission 203464) | Ammonia-oxidizing marine archaeal communities from Monterey Bay, California, United States - M1 80m 21515 | ecosystem: Environmental > Aquatic > Marine > Intertidal zone | place: USA... | reverse complement strand
TAAAAAACAAGGCATCTCCCGTCATAGACCATCATGATCTGTCACAAGAAATGCCTGAGTGGGCGATGAGGGACTCGAACCCCCGACATCTTCGGTGTAAACGAAGCGCTCTAGCCAACTGAGCTAATCGCCCCAATAGTCTTTGTATTCTAATACGATTTATTTTATCGGCAAGCCGACTACCCAATTCTTTGACTGTTTTCATAGTTTTAGAGCTATAATGGAGTCACTATGAAAAACCGCATTAAAATCACCGCTACGCTCTTCCTGTTTACCGTCTTTAACAGTACGCAGGCAGAAGACTTCCTTATGTTTTCCGGCCAGGCTATCGAAGTCTGGGATGGTGATTCTTTTACGGTTCGTCTCGCAGAAAGCTCTCAACAATTCCTCGAACCCTATCTCACCCCCCCCGAATACCGCACTGGCATTATCTCCGTTCAACTCGCCGGAATCGACTGCCCGGAAAGGTCTCAAAACCACCCTTTCTGGCAACAATCACGTACCCAGCTAATGCGATACCTCAACAACCAATACCTAAATATCCAGGTCGAAATTAACCGCAACCGTCAAATCAATCGCACCGCGTCTCATTTCATTGCCGTGGTTCGCGCCGGACGCAACCCCACGGCTGTTAATCAGGCTATGGTCGCCTCTGGGTGGGCAAAAGACGACTACCGATTCTCCTTTGGCTATCCCTATATTATGTCCCAGTGGGAAGCCATGAACCGCCGAAGAGGGATCTGGGCAAATCCTGATCAATATCATGCTGAGAACGAATTCAGAATGCGGCTCTATGGAACCGGAGGAAATAGTCCGGAGATCCATGCCTATCCCGAATATCGTGCCCGCGAAGCTAGTAAACGCGGTGGAGAAGCACCTCGCCAATTTAGTCAGTCCAGCAATAAAGAATATGCCAGACAACCGCGATGGAAAAACGAAGTACCAGGTAATACCCGCATCAAAGTACCGCAGTTCAAAAACCCATAACGGCCTGTCATTTTTTGCTCAGCAGGTCGCGGATACGTTCACATACCAACCGAACTTCTTCGTCTTCCAACTCTATTGCGTCTATATATAAATAGCCCTCATTGGCATGATGCGCCCTTAAACGCACCGAGGGATCTCCTTCCGCCATACGGCGATTCAGCTCAAACACGTCCAGGCCACAAACTTCCGGATCAGGGGTGAGCTTCGCGCGGGAAAACGGACAGCCATTGGGATCCGCATCAGTCCCCAATGCCAAACCATCAATTCCCTCGAGCAGTTCCAGTACCAAGGCAACCTTTCGATCCTGCTCAGCTGTCCAGGCGACCATGTCCTCCTGCTCACGATATTCCAACGCAGCCATCGCTCCAAAAATTGCCTCTTTGCCTGCCTTCATCGCCCGGCCAATACCACGATTCTGCAAATAGACCGCATCCACCAGATCTTTCCTGCCAGCCACGATCCCACCGGTCGTACTGCAGAGGTACTTATGAGCACTGACCACTATCAAATCCACGCCTAGTTCAATCAGTGAACGAATCCGCTGATCCTGCGCCGCCCCGTCCACAATCACCGGCACTTCATACTTATGTGCCAGCTCCACGACCGTCGCCAAATTCAACATTCCTTTCTGGACCGTATGGTGTGACTCGACATGCATCACAGCTGCCACACCACCTGCCTCCAGTTCATGTTGAACATGCTCGGGCAACGTGCGGTTGACCTCACCCACCTCGACAACTTCTGCCCCCGCCATCCTGATATTCTGTGTGACCGGCGAACCATAATTGACGCAATGCCCCTTTTGAATGACGACTTTACTTGCACCCCATCGACAATCCGGAAGCTTCAACACTTTTGCAAGATCGCCACCCGTAAGACACGCAGCAACCGATTCTGTCAGACCGGCTGCCGTACAGGCTGTGACACATCCAGACTCGGCACCTGTCACCCGGCTAATGACCTTGCCAGCTGCCGCCTGTAGCTCATCAAGATCGTAAAATTCACCCAGACTGGCGCTCGCCTGCGCGGCAATCGGCGGCAATACCTTCGCTCCGCTAAGGGAGGTCATCTTCCCGCACGCATTGATAATACGACGAAGGCCATATTTCTCATGTAGATTCGTCATTTGAATCCCGTCCTCTAATCAGTGACAATAACCATTGCACAAGCACATTATACTTCCTTGCTAACCTTCACGCTTTGGAAATGATCATGCAACTCGATCTACTTCTCACCGGCGGAACCGTTGTTGATCCCTCACAAAACCTCCATGAAGTCCAGGATCTGGGCATTGTCGGCGGCACCATCGCTGATCTTTCAGAATCAGGCTCGTACAACGCAGCGAAAACCATCGATGTGTCAGGATTAATAATCACCCCGGGTCTGATCGACCTCCATGCCCATGTTTATAAGAGACATGTACCTTTGAGTATCGATGCAGATGCCACCTCGCTAGCCGGCGGCGTTACCACAGTACTCGACGCCGGAAGTGCCGGAAGCTACAACTTTGCAGGCTTTAAACATGATGTCATCGACCGAGTGGAAACCGAGGTTCTAGGTCTAGTGAACCTGTCATGCATTGGTCTGGTCGCCGCAAACTACGGAGAGCTTATGGACGACCGTTACGCAGATCCCGACGGTGTTGTGGAAACCATTCGCCGATTTCCGGGCAAAGCCGTGGGCGTCAAGATTCGCGCTAGTGCACACATCATCGGTTCCGGACAACAGGGATGGGACAACTTTCTCAAAGCGGTAAAGGCAGCGCGTGATTCAGACACATGGCTCATGATCCATATCGGAGAATGCCCGATGACTTTACCGGAGATGATCCCTCACCTGCAACCCGGCGATTGTATCACTCACTGTTTCAAAGGTGGTTCCACCACCGTGCTTAACGAAGACAAGCAGGTATATCCTGAATTAATAGCGGCCAAAGAGAAGGGTGTCATCTTCGATATAGGCCATGGTTTTGGCAGTTTTCAATGGGACGTTGCCGAGACCGCGATCGCACAAGGATTCATTCCAAACTGTATCAGCACGGACCTACACCAGATGAACCTTCACGGTCCGGTATTCGACATGCCAACAACCATGTCCAAATTCCTACATCTGGGCCTTTCACTTGATGAGGTCATTGCCATGTCCACGACCCAACCGGCCCACGTCCTGAGACGGGCAGGGGATCTTGGGACCCTCAAGCCCGGCACGGTGGCCGACGTTACACTGCTGGAACAACACACAGGCGAATTCAACTTCACCGATAGCTATGACCAAATCAGAATTGGCGGCTGTAAACTAACCGCTGCAGGAATCGTTCGTCGCGGAAAACTACACCTTAATTCCAACCGACTGGCCTAATCTCTGATACTTCACTATCACGCAACTTCGTCTACCGATTTACTCTCGCCGTCATGCTCGGTGAATAACGGCTTGGAAGTATCTGGCATTAACCATGTCAGGCTGCAAAGCACATACATCCCAATAACAACATACAGGACTGGATACCACGCTGCCGGTTCTGGAGTGATGCCTTCGGCAACATCCGGGACAATCCTCCCGTAGACAAGACTGCCCACAATACCTGCGCCAATGGCCGCCGCGTTGGTTAACGCGAACAGCGTAGCGATCACAGGACCACCAATATCGGTTACCGCAGCCCAACGCGTTGCCAGTGATATATCCGCTCCGATTTTAGCAACACATAGAATCAAAGCAAAAATCAGGGGCTGATCTATAAAGAATAAAGAGAGACCAACTAAAATGGCGCCCGAGCCTTTACCGAGACATCCTGTAATTCTGCGAGCCCATGTTGTAGAACCATTATTGCGCCGCACCAACTTATCACCCAGTAAACCACCAATAATCCCGCCTGCCATGCCACCGACGAGCGGCAGAGCAGCATAGAATCCCGCCACCTTCTTCTCCAGACCATGGGATTCTTCTAAAAACTGGGGCATCCATGATGAGTAAAATGCATCAGCAACTGTACTAAACGAAGCGGCCAAAGCAATCAGGACTGCATTGACGAGCCCCCATCCAGATGCCGTTTTCAAAAGTTGCCCAATGCCCATTCGTTTTGATACAGCATTCGTGTCGATCGTCTCGACCCCACGAACCAAAGCAATTTCTGCGGTATTACACTGAGGATGTTCGCCGGGTTCATTTGCAGCATGCCTGTAAAACAAGAATGCCCAAAACAAACCGACCAAAGCCAAAGCAAGCACGGCGGTCTGCCAGGTATCAGCGAACAAATAAGTCATTGCTAAAGGAAAAAACAGATAGCAGCAAAAAGCACCGCTACGGGATGCCGTAACACCAAGTAAACCTTGAGCCGACGACCGCGATTCGGCCGGAAACCAAACCTTTGTCAGACGGCCGATTCCGGCAAGCACACCCGATTGTCCAATCCCAAGGGTGTATCTGGATACATACATCACCGTGGTCGATGGCGCCAATGCCAACAAGCCAAACCCTAGAGACCATACAACAACTGAGCCCGTTAAAAAAAGATGGGCTCCGAACAGGTCAATCACCATACCGGCGGGAATCTGAAACAGGCCATAAGACGCCGAAAACCCCGCTGATAGATAACTAAGTAATTCGTTGTGATCCGCTTCGGGTATACCGAATTTCGCGAACTCTTCTTTGAGATCAGTCTTAATCAATGCAAAAACATATCGGTGGATATACAATAGCCACGACAAACCAAAGCCGAGCCACAACACCTTACGTCTAACATTGGTCGGGACTTCAGTCATAACGAACCGTAAATTCTTCTTCAATGGCCGGGTCTAATTCGATCCCCAGCCCCGGGCCGGTCGGTACCGGCACTCGACCATCAATTACCGGTGGTAAATTAGCGACCAACTTTCTCATCAGCGGGCTTGGCCGCAGACAATACTCGACCAAATCACCATCAGGTACCGTGGAAATCCAGTGCAGACTAGCGGCAAGATTGATACCTGTACTGAAACAGTGAGGAACCGCTTTGCGGCCCTGCGCAGTGGCCATATCCGATACACGTTTACAAACCGTAATCCCTCCACAGAAGGCGATATCAGGTTGGACAATATCCAAACCACGCTCAATCAGGTCTTCAAAATCCCAATGAGTAACATCTCCTTCGCCGCCGGCAATTGGGATTTCACTACGTTTACATAACTCGGCATACCCCTTCCGGTCATCCTGCCCTACGGGCTCTTCCAGCCAGGCAATCTTAAACGGTTTAAACAACTCCGTGCGTCCCAGTGCTGTTTCCCAATCCCAGGCATGGCCGGCGTCGACCATTAAATCCCGGTCCCAGCCAACCGCTTCGCGGGCCGCTGCGACGTGAGCCACATCGACATCCGGATCCGGTCCGATGGGTCCCCAGCCAAACTTCACCGCCGTCAATCCCATCTCAACATATTCTTTCGCCATCGCTGCGGTTTCTTCAGGCGTGTCTGCAAACAGAACACTTGCATAGGCCCGAACATCGTCCCTGACTCTTCCTCCAAGCAATTCTGAGACCGGCTTGCCTTCAATTTTACCTTTCAGATCCCACAGCGCAATGTCAGCACCACTCATTGCATGGATGCCGGCACCACGACGACCGTAGCGGTTGGTCTCATAATACATTTTCTCCCACAGTCCCTCCACATCCCGGGGATCTTCTCCGACCAGAATAGATGTTAGTCCATGGCGTCGTGCAGCACTTCGGGGAGCGTCAAAACAAGCCTTGCATACGTAGGACTGGCTTGTCACCTCACCAATACCTGTCAGACCTTCATCTGTGTGGATTTTGACAATCAGCACATCCAGCGTTCCGTCCGGAAGGGCTTCCACCACAGGGACCCGCAAGTGAATCGGTTCTACGGCTGTTATCTTCATTGAAACACCTAAAATTCAAAGTTCACGTCATCTAAGGGAAAAACCGGGCGGACGACATTTTCATAAGGCAGGCTACTCAGGTTAGCACTGGTCGATCCAATCACGTCCACCGCACAAATCTGTGCCGCGATATTTTCGTAATACGGTCTAAATCCGTTGGGTGATTTGACCACGACGATGGCGTAGTCTGCCGGGTCACAACCATGACTGGTAAACACCTTCTGCCCCACGAAATACAGACTTCGTTCGACGGCAAGGATATCGATATTCTGATGACGCAATATAACCACCTGACCACCATATCCTGACAATCCATTTTCATAAGCGAAATGGCCGTCATAAATGCGAAGCACTTCCACTTCAAGCTCCAAAGGATCAAACCGGCCAGGATCCAGCGTTCCTCCCAACGTCAGTTTTACCCGTCCCCCTTCGCCGCACCCTACCGCTTTCGCTACTGCAGACTCATCGACAATGGGTATCAGGCACTTCCGATCAAAATCCGAGTTCACCAGCGCCTTAAGAATTTCATTACTATCACCTGAGGCCCCACTGGCAGTAGCATCCGCAGCATCCGAGAAGACGGTCAATCCGTTTGTTTGCCGCGCAACGTCAATCGAAGCCTCTACTGAAATCAAATCCGCTTTGAATAGCTCTCTGTGTTTCCACATAAACCGGGCGATTCGCCGGGCATCCTCTTCTGCTTGGTTACGGTCATCGTCACGGACGACAAGAATATTGGTTCTCAGCTCCGGAACATCGGTAAACGCGTTGCCGATGTTCACACCGGCAGACAACCCGGTTTCTGAGGCTTCAATTTCCTGACACATGCGAATCGCCTCGCCGTATTTACCCGTCGCCGTAATCAATTCATCCCCGCGTACCAGCAACGGCAATTTCACCGTGACTGTTTCAGGTTTCGCATGCCCCCCCATTAATTTCAACAGGCACTTAGCAGTCCGCTGTCCGGTCTCGTACTGATCAACATGAGGGTAAGTGTGAAATGGCACGACAATGTCAATCAATTCCAACATTCGGTCGGTAAGCACAGCATGCAGGTCGATGCTGGCAACCAGAGGGACATCGCCAACAATTTGGCGCACCCTGGCAAGAAGCAATCCTTCCGGATCTCCTTCCGTTTCACCTGCCATGGCACCGTGCAGGCACATATAGACCGCGTCGATTTCATGCTCATTTACCACAGATGTAATCGACGCAGCGATCTCATCAATAAGGCGTTGCAAATCTTCCGTTGGAACGGCTCCCCCGGAAACACTGGCCGCACTCATCGCCGGTATAAGCTGGACATCCTCTTTCCCAGCCATTACATCCATAAAGCCGGAAATCTCAGTTTTTGTTCCCTGATACTTTTCAATCATCTGCGGGCCATGCATTTGCCGGAACATCGCATAATCTGTTGGAAATGGATTAAACGAAGCCGTTTCCTGTCGCATTTCGGCAAAAAGAATATTGGGCATTGCAAGAAGCTCTTAGATTCACGTCTTGTTGGGGATGTGTCTATTGTACAGAGTGCGGGAATGTAAGACACGCAGTTTCAAAGCGGCGCTGCATGAGTTCACGTAAAACGTGTACACTAAAAACATGACATTCACAGACTTTATACCGTTAACACTGTATCTCGCACTTGCGTTGGGGTTTTCTTTCCTCTGCTCGATTCTGGAAGCCGTCTTACTTTCGGTAGGACCCGGCTACATTCAGTCCATGATCGACAATGGCAGTAAAGCGGGAGAGCGGCTGCAAGGCCAGAAAAATGACCTTGATAAATCACTTTCCGCGGTTCTCACGCTAAACACCATCGCTCACACCATGGGCGCAGCCGGCGTCGGCTCTGAAGTAAGCACTCTGTTCGACGGCAAGTACCTTGGCTGGGCCTCAGCCATTTTAACTCTGTTGGTGCTCGTGTTATCAGAGGTGATTCCCAAGACTCTGGGGGCCCGGTACTGTAACGCTCTGGCAAAACCAACTTCCATACTGATCCACTTGCTGATCTTGGGCTTATACCCCGTCGTGTGGATGCTACAAATCTGTTCCAAGCTAATCTCCTCATCGGGCCATCACAGTACATTTTCGCGTATCGAATTAAAAGCTATCGCTGGCCTGGCCAGTGAATCGGGAACGATTACGGATGATGAAGCCGAAATGGTACAGAACATCCTGGATCTTCGCACCACCACCGTTCGTGATGTCATGACTCCTTTCAATCTAGTCTTTCACGTGAGCGACAAGTTAACAACATCGGAGTTCGTAGAGACCCATGTGCCGGTCGACTTCGCGCGAATTCCACTTGAAGCCGAGGACGAAACTGTAATTTCGTACGTCATCTACTCGGAAGTACTCGAGGCACACATTTCCGGTCAGGATGTACGGCTAACAGAACTGGCCCACACTCTCGAAAGTGTGGGGGACACGACTCCCGCTCAAACCGCCTTTGACTCCATGGTCGAAAACACTCACAAACTAATGCTGGTTGTCGACGAGTTTGGCCAAACAGCAGGAATTGTTGCTGATGAGGATTTGCTGGAATCAATTGTGGGCGAAGCGATCGCCGACGAAACAGACTTGCATGCCAGCCCCCGGGACACACTCCTAAACAACCCTGAGCCTAAGTCCGAAAACTCGGACGATGAATCAGGCACCAACGCTTCACTCTAATCACCAAGAGATTAAAGTAATGCCAACCCGCCTTTTCATGGTCACCGCAATCCTGTCTGGCCTTACAACTCTTTCCTCCGCCGCTGACTGGCCCCAATTCCGGGGTGCCAACAGTGCCGGGCATGCCGACTCAGCAGCAGTCGCCACTAATTTCGGACCCGGGATGAACGAACGTTGGAACGTAGCGGTCGCCAGCGGTCATTCGTCCCCCTGTATCATCGACGATCAAATCATTCTCACGGGAGCTCAGAAAGATATCAATGAGTTGCAGATATTTTCACTGGAACGCTCTTCCGGGAAGTCAAGATGGGTCTACCGCATTAAGGTCCCCACCTTAGAGCGAGGTCATCCATCTTTCAATCCTGCCAGTAGTACCGCTGCTAGTGACGGGGAACGAGTCGTTGCCTACTTCGGTTCCTACGGTGTTGTCTGTCTTGATTTAGAAGGAATGTTGATGTGGGAGATCAGATTACCCTTAACCAAGTCCTATTCGGGAAATGCGGTCTCGCCGATCATCCACGATGACAAGGTGATCCTTTACCGGGGGAATTACATCGACCACTACCTGTTGGCGATCGACAAACGCACGGGCAGGGAAATCTGGAAGGTCGAGAATCCCGAGCGATTCACGCCTAACATGGCCTGTTCTGCAGTACCTATCATTCACGAGAACCAGCTGATTGTACACGCAGTGCGAAATATTCAATCGTTCAATCTTGACGATGGAAAACTGAATTGGGAGTTGAAATGCTCGACGACCGCCACCAGCACTCCCGTGATTGCCGGCGACGAGGTCGTCGTGGCAACATGGAATCAAACAGGTGAGGAGGCCTTGCACCCGGACTTCCCAACGTTCGACGAACTCCTTGCTAATAACAATAAGAACGGGGACAAACTAATCAATCGTCAAGAGATCCCTAAGCTGTTCTATTTCCATCGCAGCGAAGGAACCGAGGCGGCGCAAAACGGATATCCCTTCCAGTTTGCTCATGCTGACCCCAACAAAGACGGGCAGATTGCTCGAGACGAATGGCGACGCGTCCTGGAGAAGGAAAAAAACCGCCAGCAAGATTACGTCGAACATGGTTTAATTGCCATCCCTCTCGGAAGCAAAGGACGTGTTTCAGAGACTGAAATTCGCAGGATTGAGACGCAAGGGATTCCTGAAGTCCCCTCACCAATTCACGACGACGGCTACATCTACATGGTGAAAAACGGGGGATTACTGACCTGTGTTGACTTAAAGCAGGGGAAGCGGTTATTCCGTATGAGAACAGGCGGAAGCGGGACACACTATGCTTCGCCAGTGATTGCCGACGGAAAACTATACACCACGTCCGGAGACGGGGAAATCACTGTGCTTAAACTTGGAACCAGCCGCAAAGTCCTGGCGATAAATGACATGGCTGATTTTGTCTACGCCACCCCAGCCATTGTCGATGGTGTGATCTATATCAGAACTCACTCCAGGTTATACGCTTTTGGCGATTGAAACGAATCACCACTTTTCAATCCTCAACCGGAAGGGCCTGCTCTGGAATACCAGATGCCGACAGCCAATTCGCCACCACCCGACGGGCATCCATAAAAAGGGTGAATACGGTTGGCACGAGTACCAATGTCAGGACGGTGGACACTAATAAGCCTCCGAGGACAACACTACCCAAACCACGGTAGAGCTCACTGCCAGCGCCTGGAAACAGCACTAAGGGGAGTAACCCGAGCACTGTGGTAATGGTCGTGATAGAGATGGGTCGGATACGAGAACGAACCGCTAAAGGAATTGCTTCACGATGCTGCATTCCATCTTCTTGAATGTGATTAAGAGCCTGATGCACAATCAAAATCGCATTATTCACCACCGTACCAATTAGGATCACAAAACCCAGCATGGTAAGCACATCGAGCGTTTGCAGGACAAATACATTCAACAGGGCTAAGCCCAGCAAGCCCCCTACAGCGCCAAGCGGGACGGAGAAGATAATTACGAGTGGGTAAAGCCACGATTCAAACAACGCTGCCATCAATAAATAAGTAATCACCAAAGCCAGAAGCAGGTTCCAACGCAGTGACTCCCATGTCTGATTCAGTTTGTCGGCGGCACCGGAGAGGGTAATCACATTCCCGGTACCCATCGAACCATCTTTGAGCATTGGTTGTACAACATCATTTTTGATGATATCCATCGCTTCTTCCAAAGCGATTTCCGGTGGCGGTGTGACCTGGATGGTAATCGCCCGTAGACGTTCGCGTCGCATAATCTGCTCAGGCCCACTGCTATATTCAATATCAGCCAACGCGGATAACGGAACTAATTTCCCGGAACGCGTGGCGATCGGCAAGTCTTCTAAATCCTGAGTCCGGAGGTCA
>Ga0315321_10004359_pt1 | contig 10897 bp, 7 predicted proteins | sample M180m21515metaG_FD_203464 | JGI IMG/M metagenome (GOLD analysis project Ga0315321, IMG submission 203464) | Ammonia-oxidizing marine archaeal communities from Monterey Bay, California, United States - M1 80m 21515 | ecosystem: Environmental > Aquatic > Marine > Intertidal zone | place: USA... | reverse complement strand
CAGGGTCACCTGCCATGAGTTCCGTTTCTGCTGCGGTTCTCTGCTGGTAAATCTTTGAGAGAACGATTCTCCGTACGAGTTTCTTGATGCTCCAGTCAGTCGAGAATTCAGCTGCGAGGTCGTCCAAAATTTCGGGGATAGTTGGCGGGTTGGTTCGGAATCCAAAATCACTGGGATTTGCAACGAGAGGCTTGCCAATTAAGTGATTCCACATACGGTTGGCCATCACACGAGCGGTCAATGGATTGTCTGCGGTAGCAATCCGTTCGGCTAGCTCTTTGCGACCGCTACCATCGGTGAATCGTGTTTCACCATCCTTACGCAATGCGGTCAGGAACTGGCGCGGCGCAATGGGCCCACGATTACTGATTTGGCCTCGAATCAGGATGGGACTGTCAATCGGATTTGGTTTATCGATGAGCATCAAAGGACTCGCACCGTCCTTTGGACGCTGGCTGCTGGCAATGATGCCGCCGAGGGCGTAGTAGTCCTCGGTGGGGATGGGATCGAACTTGTGGTCGTGGCATCGCGCACAGGCAACCGTCAATCCGAGTAAGCCACGGGTAATAACGTCAATTCTGTCATCAATCGTGTCCAATGGGTTTAAGAATTGCCGCCCCAATGTCAGGAAACCCATCGCTTCCAGATTACCGTGCTGATTGGTCGGGTCTGTTCGATCTGCGGACAGTTGATGACGCACCATTTCGTCGTATGGCATGTCCTCTGAAAATGCACGGATGGTCCAGTCGCGGTATTTCTCGCTGCCTTTGTAACGCCGCTCCTTTCCACCCAAAGCGTAACCAACTGTGTCAGCGTACCGCGCAACGTCCAACCAGTGTCTACCAAAACGTTCGCCGAAGGCAGGTGTAGCAAGCAAGCGATCAACGAGTCGCTGGTAAGCATCAGGACGAGTGGAGTTGCAAAACCGTTGGATGGTGTCGCGGTCCGGCGGCAGCCCTGTAAGGTCGAAGTAAAGGCGTCGTATCAAAGTCACGCGGTCGGCACGCGAATTGGCTTGGATGCCTGCATTCTGTGCAGCAAATGCCGCAAGCACGTCGATCGGGTCTTCGACGTCTGCTTGTGGCAATGCACGAATTGTTTGACGCACCGGAACGTTGAAGGCCCAGTGGCTGGTGGGATCACGATCAAGAGGGCTGGTTGCGATGTTACCGTGGTCGCTGTCAGGCTTTCCGGCAATCTCTTTTCTGGGGTCGACGGCTCCAGCACCGATCCACGTACTTAGTAACTTGATTTGTGCTTCCGACAATTTGCCATCGGGTGGCATCTGCAGGTTTCGATCCCGGTAGTGAACGACACGCATCAACAAACTTTCGGTCGGCTTGCCGGGGACCAGCACTGCACCTCGACTGCCACCTTTCTGCATGGATTTGGCAGAATCCAAAAAGAGATCGCCGTCTGACTCCCCACTTTTGTGGGAATGGCATTCGTAGCAGTGTTCGATCAAGAGTGGACGTATGTGCGTCTCAAAAAAATCAACCTGGCTGGCGTCGACGGGCGTCGTGGGAACTTGGCTCATTAGGCGGCTAGGTTCACTCACCACGAACGCTGAAGTCAGTAGCACTAGACATAAATAATGGCAACACGGAGCCGCATTATTTCGGCAGTGAGAAGCGGAGGTTGGCGTTCCGAGCGACGCGGGAGATTGCATCAGTCAATCATGGTAGAGGTGGGTTCACAAGCGGAAATTACCACTGGAATTTATCCATTATAGCTGTCGGGTAAAGATCAGCCAAACCGGAGGCATGCCGCCTGGAAATGAAAATCTTGCTCGTTAGCTGCTGAGCGAGGTTTTAGTGTCATTCCACAGGAAAAGCTGTGTATTGCTGACGTAATATTTCTCCGGTCAAGCTGCCTTTTGTTTCTGCCACTTGCTTTGGTGTGCCCTTGGCTACGACCATCCCACCTTTCTCTGCCGCTTCAGGGCCGAGGTCGATGAGGTAGTCTGCAGCTTGCATCAGAAGCGAGTTGTGCTCGACGATCACTAGTCCATGACCATCTTTAAGAAGTGCATCAAAGCAGTCAACCAATCGGACGATGTCTGCAAAATGCAGCCCGGTTGTAGGTTCGTCAAGGATGAAAAGGGTTCGTTTTCGGGCTGTCGATGCAAGGAACGCAGCGAGTTTCAGACGCTGCCCTTCTCCACTGGAGAGTGTGGTAGCAGGTTGTCCGAGTTTGATGTACTCAAGCCCCACGTCGAGCATTCGTTTCAGGCGTTGTTGAACTTTTTCGTAGCCACGAAAGAACGTTGAGGCTTCTCGGACACTCATCTCCAGTACGTCAGCGATCGTCCGGTCTCGATAACGGACACTCAGGATTTCGTCCCGGTATCGACTGCCGCGGCACGTCGGGCACTGCATGGATACATCGGCCAGGAATTGCATGTCGATTTGAATGACACCCGCACCTTCGCATTGTGGGCACTGCCCTTTCTCGCTGTTGTAGCTGAAATGACCTGGGCCAAAATTTCGCGTGCGCGCATCAACCGTATCTGCAAAGACCTTCCGTATCGGATCAAACGCTTTTACATAGGTGACGGGAGCACTGCGGGGACTTCGGCTGATTGGCGATTGATCGATCAGTATGCAATCTTCGATTTGGCTAAGTCCTTTGATAGATTTGAATGGCAGCGGTTTCGCTGCTTCACCATGTTTGGTTTGTCGAATGGCCCCGTAAAGAGTGTCCTGTACCAATGAGCTTTTTCCGCTACCTGAAATTCCGGTCACAAGGCACAGCAGGCCGAGTGGGAAGTCAACGTCGATATTCTGCAGGTTATGGCCGCTGGCTCCTTTGAGTGTAATGAAACCTCGAGGCTGTCGCGGTTCTCGATCCCTAAGTGACCAGCCACGTTCACCTGTCAGGAATTGGCCAGTCAAGCTTTCTTTGTTGGCAAGCATCTCCGCTTGGGTTCCTTCGAACATGATGTTGCCACCCGCGTTACCAGCTGCTGGACCTACTTCGATAATATGATCCGCAATCCGAATCATGGTTTCATCATGCTCGACAACGATGACTGTATTTCCTCGATCTCGTAAACCCATGATTGCTTGAGATAAACGGTCTACATCTGACCCGTGCAACCCGGCGGTGGGTTCATCTAACACGTACAGCATGTTGACGAGGCTGCTTCCAAGGGCAGACGTCAAGGCGACTCGCTGGGTTTCGCCGCCCGAGAGAGTGCGAAGTGTGCGGTCGAGTTGCAGGTAGCCAAGTCCAACCTCCTGTAGATAGCGGATGCGATCTGTCAATTGGCGGATTGGCTCGGCGGCGATCTCCGATTCACGCGTTTCCAATTTCAACTGTTTGAAAAAGGTTGCCGCTGTATCGGCTTGCATGGTCAGAACATCCGCGATGTTGCAGTTCTCAAGACGATACGCGAGTGCTTCAGGCTTGAATCGTTGTCCCTTGCAATCCTCACATGGACGATAGCTCTTGTAGCGTGATGCAAAAATGCGGACATGCATTTTGTATTTTTTGCGTTCCAGCCAGGCAAAGAACCCATCCAGTCCACCAAAGTTACGTTCTCTGACCCCGTGTTGGATTAATTTGAGGTGTTTTTTCTTTAACTTGCGGAACGGCACATCTACCGGTATTTCATAGTCATCGGCAAGCTCCAGCAGTTCATGTAATTCATGTTGATAAGCTGGGCTGTTCCACGGCGCGATCGCTCCTTCGGCTAAAGATAGTGACTTGTCAGGCACGACGTGTTCCATGTCGACATCGACGATGTCTCCAAAGCCTTCGCAGGTAGGGCATGCTCCTAACGGGTTGTTAAAGTTAAATAGACGTGGGACCGGATCGGGGTAGTCAATATCACAGCTGTCGCATCGGCGAGACTCGCTGACGATGCGTTTGCCCCATTCGTTGTCGTCGATTTTGATAGGCGTGCCTGTGTTGACGCTGCTGTGTGATGTCAGCAGGACGGCGCGGCCATTTCCTTCGCTCATCGCTGTTTCCAGTGATTCTGTCAGCCGTGAAATTTCAGCGTCAGTCGTCACGCGGTCAACAATGACAATGAACTCGGTGCCCTTTTTACCGACTTTTTTTGCAAGCCGAGAACGATCACTTTCGGATAGGTGAAACGTTTCACCCCCAGCGACTAGTCGTAAGTACCCTTCCTGCTGTAGTCCAAGCAGGATTTCACTCGCATCCTTTCGGCTCGGCATCCAGACTGGGAAACCAATCATTGTGCGACTGCCATTTGGAAGTTGCTGCAGAAATTCGGCGATCGTTGTTGGATCGTCTCTTCGGACTGGTTCTCCGCATCCACAGCAGAACAAGCTCGCGGCTTTGGCGAATAACAGACGCAAGTGGTCGGCGATTTCGGTCGCGGTACCGACTGTGCTACGGTTCGTTCTAGATCCTCCAGCACGCGTGACCGCGATGGCGGGTGGAATCCCTGTGATCGCATCGCAGTCAGGTTTGTCCAAACGTTGCAGGAATTGACGCGTGTAGGCAGAAAAACTCTCGATGTAGCAACGCTGCCCTTCGGCGTAGAGGGTGTCGAGAGCCAAGGAAGTTTTGCCACTTCCAGATAGCCCGCAAATGGCAATCAGCTTCCCTCGAGGGATATCGACATCGACATCTCTCAGATTGTGTACGCGGCACCCGCGAATGGAAATGAAGTCTTTATCCAACGAATTGGCCGGGGCTGTTGTTGAAGCGAATGAGACCAAGGTACCTGCACGGTGACAAAAAATGCAATCGGACGTCTCTCGCACGGTGTTTTAGCGTTGTGTCAATTCGAAGCAATGGCTGCACCGACGGCGGCGGGTTCAATGGCTGAGGTCTCAGTTCAGGAGTCTTTCCAAAGGCAGACGCGTTGCCTCCGAGGCAAACAAAGGTGAACATAGGGGGGTGGCGGCATGCGAAGTGAATTGCCGGCTTTTTACGCTCCCGAATAATGTCGGAAGGGTCAGTGGTGTCATCAAGTGCGCAAAGAGTAGAAGAATTACGTGCTGAGATTCGGCGATTGGATCGTTTGTATTATGTCGAGGCCACTCCGGCGGTGTCGGACCTCGAATATGACCGGCTTCTCCAGGATTTGCGAGATATTGAACAGCAATATCCGGAGCTTCAAACCTCTGATTCGCCAACTCAACGAATCGGCGACGCGCCGGTAGAGCATTTGGTGCAGGTTCCGCATCGTGTCCCGATGTTGTCGATTGACAACACCTACAGCCGGGAAGATCTGAAAGCCTACTTTGACCGGACAGAAAAGTTACTCGATGGTGAACCTGTAGAGTGGGTGATGGAGTTCAAAATTGATGGGGTTGCGGCATCCGTGCGTTATGAGCAAGGTCGGATGGTGCTTGCGCTGACACGTGGTAACGGAGAGGTGGGAGATGATATTACTCACAATATCCGGACGGTTCGCGATCTTCCTCTGCAGATGGTCGGTGAGGAAGAACCTGCTGTGCTTGAGGTGCGTGGCGAGGTCTATATGACCAATGCTGATCTTGCTGATTTGAATCTGCGACAGATTCAAGCCGGTGCTGAGCCATTCAAGAATACGAGGAATGTGACAGCAGGTACGATTCGTTTGCTCGATCCATCTATTGCTGCTGAACGCAGTCTTCGTTTCTTTTGTCATGGTGTTGGTGAAATTGACGGATTGAAGGCAACCAATCACATGGATTTTCTGGCAGAGGTTGGGGCGATGGGTATTCCACCAACGCCCTCCGTGCAGTTGTGGCCGAATGCTGATGCAGTGATGAAGGCGGTTGCCCTGCTTGAGGAAGGGATGCCGGATCTTCCATTCGAGGTGGACGGCATCGTGTTCAAAGTCAATGACTTCAAGCAGCGTGAACGTCTTGGCATGAGGAGCAAGAGCCCTCGCTGGCTGATTGCTTACAAGTTCGAAAAGTATGAAGCAGTGACCAGGTTGGAAACGATCACTGTCCAGGTAGGAAAGACTGGAACCATTACACCCGTGGCAAATCTCGTGCCTGTGGAAATTGCCGATACGACCGTTTCAAGAGCCTCGCTGCATAACGCTGATGAAATTGAACGTCTCGATGTTCGTGAGGGTGATGTTGTTGTCGTGGAAAAAGCTGGAAAGATTATCCCGAAAGTGGTGAGAGTTGAAAAACATGAACGTAGACAAGAGTTACCACGCTGGGAATTTCCCACTGAGTGTCCCGAGTGTCAAACTGGATTGGAGCGAGACTCGGGAGGAGTCTACATTCGCTGTCCTAATCCTGCGTGCCCCGCTCAGTTGAAGCAACGTTTGATTTACTTTGGTAGCCGACCGGGAATGGACATTGATGGACTGGGCGACGAACTGGTTGATGTTTTGCTGGCTGAAAATCTGGTCACCAACTACGCCGATCTTTATCGTCTTCGCGTCGAACAGATTGCCAATGTCAATTGGTTGCGAAAGCGTAAGGGAAAAGAAGGGGTAATGATTGATGTTCAGGTCGGAGAGGCAAACGCTCTTAAGCTTATCGAGGGAATCGACCAAAGCCGGGGGCGTGGCTTGGCACGGGTGCTGGCGTCCATCTCAATTCGGCACGTGGGACCGCGTGTTTCCAAGCTACTCACTCGGGAGTACTCCAGTATCGACTCACTGATGAAGGCCGACGTCGAGGATCTCGCAGCGATCCATGAAATTGGTGACGCAATCGCTGAGAGCGTTCATCATTTCTGCCACAGCGAGTATGGGAAACGAACCTTTGATGAATTTCAGGCCGTCGGAGTGGACCTTAGCGAAGTGGTCGAGGAAACCCCCGATGGGCTACCGCTTTCTGGAAAGTCAGTTGTTGTTACTGGAACACTTAAAAAATTTAATCGTGATGGCATCAAGGCGTTGATCGAAAGCCTCGGAGGTCGAGCTTCTGCGGGTGTCAGTAAAAATACTGACTTCCTGATCGCGGGAGAAAAAGCCGGAAGTAAATTGGCGAAAGCGAAAGATCTCGGCGTCGAGGTCATGACTGAAGATGAGTTCCATTTGCGGTATGCCTCTACGCAAGACAGTTAGAGGCCTGATGGATCGCTCAGAGAGGGGCAAGGTCAGTTTCTGCCGGCTCAATTCTCCACTTGGACGCGATTGACCATCCTCATCCCGCCAGCGACGCGACGAATCGTTTCCTGTGCCAACTGCTTGTGATAGTAGCTGCCGACTCTGCCTGTCAATTTTAGCTCGTTCGTACTGCCGTCCACCCGGAGTAATCGTAATTCGCGAACGGAACTACGTGAAAGAACCTTGCTCGCGGCTTTGGCGATTTCGTGTTGGCTGTCAAAATTCATGGTCTGGGTCCCGTGGCTACGACGTGGGCAGGTTGGAGTCATGGACTTCAGTGGGCAAGTTGAAACGCGAGATGTAATGCCAGTTGCAAAACACCGCTTGACCCACCGCAGCGGTGATAAACACTTCCACATTCACCATGAATTGCATTAATGAATGCGAAATTAAAAGGAGTTACAGGAGGTGTTGATGGCGATTGCTACGATGCCTCCGGTTGCGAGTGTCACATTCAGGGTGGGATGTGAGGGCAAGAACTGAAGAGTCAGTCCGCAATGGGGTGCAGAAGTTCAGGGAGGAGGATACTGGCTGTGTGGATTGCAATGAATATCGTTCCGGTTCTTTTGTGAAGCTGGATGAATCCAATTTGGGGGTGGCATGATTGTTTGACAGTCACAACCAGCAACCTATATGCCTGCTAGGAGGGTGGACTAGGTTCGCCGCCGTATTCATGGCCGTTGCGCTCCTAATGCATTTATGCACATTCACCATTCGTTTAACTGGAAACGGGAGCACATTGCATCATGTGGTTTGACGTGGCAATCACGCTCAGCTGCGCCGGCTGCGGACTTGTCTGCGGGTGGATCATGTGCGCGGTGACAGGCTTTGACACTGATCAGTATCACGAAGTGATTGAAAAACGTGGCAAGCCGGGTGACGGGGAGGAAATGTCTGCAGAGCAACTAAGTCAGGTTGCCAGCAGGTTGCGTGAATTCGCTACGACAATGGTGGAGAATGTTGACGCACACCAGAACCGCGTGCAAGCGGTAAGTGAAGAGCTGCAGGAAGTTGGTGATGCGTCGTCCGAGGTCGTGTTGGCTGCTGTTAGCCAGCTAATCGACTCGAATGAGTCCATGCAGAATCAACTGCAGAGTGCCAAAGATCGCATTCAGCAACAAACAATGCAGATTGAATCAGCAGAGCGAAGAGCAGAGACTGATGCATTAACGCAAGTGCCAAATCGACGCGCATTCGACGCCTATTTGAAGCGTCGTCACGCAGAAGGCCCGGGAGCTGCCGGGACGCTTGCTTTATTGGATGTCGATTTGTTCAAGCAATTCAATGATGTTTACGGTCATCGGGCTGGTGACGAAGTGCTTCGTGTTGTTGCAAATGTTCTCCACTCGCATTTACAGCCCTATGGGCTTGTAGCGAGATTTGGTGGAGAAGAGTTTGCGATCATTCTGGATGAATGCCCTATCAGTGAGGCGGCATTGAAAATTGAACAGGCTCGTGTTGCCATTGGCCAGTTGGTCATTGAATTTGAGGGGCAGCCCCTGAGAGTTGCGGCTTCTGCTGGAATTGCAACGTTGATGGAGGAGGAAACGGTTGAGAGTTGGCTGCAACGCACGGATGATGCGTTGTACCATTCCAAGGGTGAAGGCAGAAATTGCGCACATCGAATGCAGGGTAAGAAGCCCAGCCTGATTGCATTGAGCCCAGAAGATGTTTCTGTGGCAAATGCTGAGATGTTAACGATTGGTGATTCGGAGTCTGGTGACGATTCACCTGACGGACCCGTTCTGAGGACGATTGAGGGTAACGGTGTCTTCGCTTCGCTCGCAAATCGTTCGTCCCTTGAGAAATCGTTTAATGATATTCGCAGTCGGACGAAGGAATCTGTTTCAGTCCACTTGATGGTTGTGATGTGTGCACCCGGCTTGGGTAATTCATCGATCCGTTCGATCCTGCAGGTAGTTCGAATGCCGTTGAGATCGGTTGACAGGATTGGAGCAATCGATGATTCGACGTTGTTGGTCTGCATGCCCAGTGCGGATGCAGAGTTGGCTCGCCAACGCGGTGGGCAAATTTGCCATTCGATCATGTCGCTAGGCATTAAAACCTTGGACGATCAGGTTGCTCCAGTACGTGTTGGGCTTGCAGAAGCCACCGTGGGCGAAGAATTTAACCGGATCGTTTCACGTGCTCTGCAAGAGGCAGTGAGTCAGGGTGACGGTACTGAATCAGCTGAAAGCTCAGTCTGAGACGACTTTGACCACACCGACTTGATTCGAACCACAGGGGTTTCGCGAGTTCAATCTGCTCGTGAAACTTGCCGGTGCGAAAAAACATGATTTCAGTAGTGAATTCATCTTGACCTTCTGAAACGGACTTCCTTATCCTCCCAAACATGTTGAGTGATTGGTAACAAACACACGGCATTTGGTTTTTGGATTCAGTACGGTCCCGCACTGGCACTCGATTGATTGCTGCGGACAGGCTGTTGGTTGTTCACACGGAAGTGAATAGACAACTGTCGTGCAGAGTTCGAAAAGCGTTCGATTAGTGATGGCAAGGATGCCAGATTCTATGTCGAACTCCAATCCACCGGCTCCCGGGATTTTAAGCGCGTCGTCCTCCGCCCCCCTAGGACAACGTACTTTCCGGGAGCTTTTTTTATGCGCAGACATCGTATGGGTGCGAAGTTTGCCTTGGTAATCGTGCTTTGCATCGACTCGCCAATCGGGTGATGCAGTGGGAAGTGCTAATGGTCCAGTAAACGGATTCTGTCCCGGGTTTGCTTTTGTCCCAGGTTGATGACTGCCTCGATAGAATTATCTCTATGTATCCGATGCGAATTTAGAAGCCAGCATTGATGCGTGAACTGTAGCAGGGGAACGAGCGGCAGTTGATTCAGGAAGGCAGAGATTCATCTGGTGCTTATTCCTGATTGTCCTGCTCTCCTTCGGGGATAGAGGCGTCTTTTGGATTATCGGTAGGGCAGTCACGGGCAGGATGCTGAATGAACCGATATCCGGCATCCCGTACGGTCAAGAGATGGACTGGAGAAGTTGTGTCAGGTTCGATGATTTTTCGTAGACGTGCAATGAATTGGTCGACGGCTCTTGTTTGGATATTCCCAGGTAGCTCCCAAACCTCGGTTAGCAATTCGTTTCTGCTGATCACCCGGTCTTTGTGCTCCGCGAAGTATTTGAGTAACTTCAATTCCTTGGGAGTCATCCTTACTGCTTGGTCAGAGACGGTTGCTTCATGCGTTTCAAAATTGACCCTGATGTTGCCAAAATCAAGTTCGACAATAGGGTCGGGTGTCTTGATTGCCTTTGCAGGGGGTGTTTTGTTATGTCCAATTTGGAGCAGGTTCTTGATGCGACTTAAGAGTTCGTCTAATTCAAACGGCTTGCTCATGTACTGGTTGGCGCCGACATCGAATCCCCGTGTGCGATCTTCGGCAAGGGTTCTTGCTGAGAGCATGAGGACAGGTGTGGTGACTCCCGAATCACGCATCGTCTCGCAGACCGTATAGCCACTCAATCCCGGAAGCATGAGGTCCAGGACGATGAGATCGATCGACTCGCCGTTGTTGTTGACCATGCGTAACGCTGTAGGACCATCTTCTACAAGCGTGACACGATAGTTTTCGGCTTCGAGGTTGTACTTGATACCGACCCCAAGATGTTTTTCATCTTCAACGACGAGGATGTGTGGACGCATGACTGTCTCATTCTCAAATTTAGTGTCGTGAGTTGAGGCTATTTGCCGTAGGTGTCCGAAGGAACGACACCGCGGAGGGTGACTTCAAACTCAGTTCCTGTGCCCATCTCTCTGTCTTGTAAGCGAATTGACCCTCCCAGACTCTTGACGACATTACGGACCAAATATAGTCCCAAGCCTGTG
>Ga0315321_10004357_pt1 | contig 10898 bp, 8 predicted proteins | sample M180m21515metaG_FD_203464 | JGI IMG/M metagenome (GOLD analysis project Ga0315321, IMG submission 203464) | Ammonia-oxidizing marine archaeal communities from Monterey Bay, California, United States - M1 80m 21515 | ecosystem: Environmental > Aquatic > Marine > Intertidal zone | place: USA... | reverse complement strand
TGCCTATTCCCCAAAAGTCCCAATCCCAAGGATGTTCCAAATTGCGCGGAAATCGGTGTGGTTGGAGTGCTCCCGGGGATTATTGGCAGTCTTCAAGCATTGGAAGCGATTAAGATTCTTTCCGGGGTTGGAGACGTCTTATCCGGCAAGCTCTTGTTGTTTGACGCACTCACAATGCGAAACAATCTCGTGAATTTCACTCTTAATCCGGCCAATCAAAGTGTTGGTGAGCTAAATGAAATCGATTTTTCCTGCGAAGCTCCCCAAGCTTCCTCTGAGGATGAGGTTCGGCAGGTTTTTCCTGATGAATTGCGTACCCGTCTCGCTGGTGAAGCGTCTTCCGTTCTTCTTGATGTGCGAGAGCCTTGGGAGGTGGAAATCTGTCGGATCGAAGGTTCGATTTCTCTTCCTCTTAGTCATTTGCGGCAACCCCCACCTGTGGGTCTGCCTCCCGAACTGTCATCCGATGTCCCTGTCGTGATTTACTGCAAGGCAGGAGTTCGCAGTATGATGGCTTGTGACATCCTCCGTCAAAGCTACGGCATGGCAAAGGTCGAAAATTTGGTCGGTGGTATTGATCTATGGTCCGAAGAGGTGGATCCTGATATGCCTCGTTATTGAGATCTTTTGATGCCCACCGTATTGATTGTCGCCGGTTCCGACAGTTCCTGTGGAGCCGGGCTTTCGGCCGACTTGGAAGTAGTTCGAACTATGGGATGCCAGCCCTTGCTTGCGGTTACTGCAGTTACCGCCCAGACCGACCAGAAATTTCTGTCTTCACAGCCAGTTGCCTCTTCCGTTTTCAAGGATCAACTGAAAGCCGCTTGGGATCATTCGGATGGCCATCTATATGCTGTTAAAATCGGAATGTTGCCCAATGAATCCCTCATCGAGGTATTAGCCGAATTCCTCCTACAGAAGAACTGTCCCAACATCGTTCTAGATCCGCTCTTGAAATCTAGCTCTGGAGGCTGTTTGGCTGAGGAATTCGGTGTTTCGAAAAGAAGTCGTCGCCTTTTCCCTATGGCTAGACTCGTCACTCCGAATGTGCCTGAGGCTTGTGCTTTGTCGGGACTGTCCTGCACTTCAGTGCAGGATCTACACATTCTGGCCAATGCGATTGTTGATCTTGGTCCTGCTGCCGTACTGGTTAAAGGCGGTCACCTTGAGGGTAGCGAATGCGTGGATTATTTGCTGGAAAAAGGAGAACTTAAAGGGCAAGAGTTTCGCCAAGTAAGGTTGTCCATGCCTTCCATTCGTGGAACGGGTTGCAGGTTGGCATCCGGCATCGCGGCAAGACTTGCTCTTGGAGATGAGCTTGAGGAAGCAGTGAAACATGCGCGTAGTTACCTTTTTACTTATTTCGAGAAGCGATGTAGTTCGTGAATGCCGCCGCCGATATGACGGGGGCAACAAAGTTGAGAACTGGCACTAGAAAAAGAGCGGCAGTAGCGGTACCGAATATCGTCCGCTTTAGGGGATCTAGGCGGTCCTCGGTTTGGAAGCGAACGGCGATGATATCCTCGTACTCCTTTCCGAATAGATAACCGTTGGCGATCAATTGGACGATGAGTCCGAGTGGGGGTAGAAACCATCCGATCAGAACGATGGGCAGGATGAGAGCGTTTACTGAAAGCGAAAGGGTCAGGAATTGGGCAGACGCCCAACTTGACTTGGAAAAGGGTGGGGGTGGACCTAGTTGAATTGTAGGGTGGTTTTTATCTCGGGTCGCCGTAACGACATCGTCAAGAAATAACCCTAGAAACGCAGTTTGAACCGAACCAAAGGCAAAGAAGATTATGCCGAAAATTATGAGAATCCCGAGAACCCTCAGGCTCCATTCGATAGTGTTCATCCACCAACTGTCGCCCCCTTCCAACCAAGTTAGGAAAGCTTGGTTTAACCATTCGAAACCTAGGTAGATCAAAGGGAGAGCCATCAGTGTGGCAAGTAGTGACAACCCCAAGGAATAGAGCAGTGGTTTAAGGAAGCGCTTGTCGTTCAACTGTCCGAAAGCCATGGTGAAACTGGTGATCATCACCCTAGGACAAGCCTTGCTGTTGCTACTGGCAAGAGGGTTTTTCTGGAATTATTCAGCAAAAACTCTTTTTCTCGTGGACAAGTGGAATGATCTGGTTCAAGAGTTTTATCCCGTGGAGGGTCTTGCGACCAGTGGTGGAAATGGCTGATCATAATTACACGGCGGATAGCGTTAAATCGCTTGATTGGAAGGATCATATCCGATTGCGCCCCGGTATGTACATCGGGAAGCTTGGAGATGGTTCGTCCGATGACGACGGCATCTATGTATTGCTCAAGGAGGTGCTCGACAATTCCATCGACGAATATGTCATGGGTTTTGGCAAGACGATCGATGTCGAGTGTGACGGCCAAACGGTGATCGTTCGAGATTACGGACGCGGTATTCCGCTCGAAAAGTTGATGGTTTGCGCTTCCAAGATAAACACGGGCGCCAAATACGATTCCAAGGCCTTTAAGAAATCCGTGGGATTGAATGGCGTTGGAATCAAGGCCGTGAACGCTCTTTCCTCGAGTTTCGATATCCAAGCCTTTCGAGAGGGTGATACTCGTTGCATCACGTTTGTTCGCGGGGAAGCGGTGTCCGAGGATCGTAAGAACAAGAAGACGGAGGAGGGAAATGGAACGAGCATCTCCTTTACCCCCGATTCCGAAATGTTCAAGAAGTTCCGTTTCCGAAATGAGTATGCCGAGCGGATGATTCGATACTACTCTTACCTTAACAAAGGCCTCACCATTAAGTACAATGGTAAGCGTTTTCGCTCTAAGGACGGCTTGAAGGATTTGTTGCAGGAAAACCTTTCAGAGGAACCCCTTTACCCCATCGTCCACTTGGAAGGGCATGATATCGAGGTCGCCTTTACCCATCTTGACCAATACGGGGAGGATTATTTTTCCTTTGTAAACGGTCAGCATACTACTCAGGGAGGTACCCATCAGGCGGCATTTCGGGAGGCTATCGTTAAGACTATTCGAGAGTTTACCAAGAAAAATTACGAACCCGGAGATATTCGTGGCGGTATCGTAGCAACCGTAAGTATCAAGGTGGAAGAACCCGTTTTCGAATCTCAGACCAAAACGAAACTGGGATCTCTAACCGTTGCTCCGGAAGGGGAGAGCGTTCGTCTTTTCATCGGAAACTTTCTCAAGCAAAAGCTCGACAACTACCTGCACAAGAATCCCGAAACTGCCGATGCCCTTCAGGAAAAGATTAATCGCAGTGAGCATGAGCGTAAGGAACTGAAGGGTATCCAGAAGCTGGCACGCGAACGTTCCAAGAAAAGCAAGGTCCATAACCGCAAGTTGCGAGATTGCCGAAACCATTTGAACACCAAGGATAAGAAGCGCTTTGATTCGACTCTCTTCATTACTGAGGGCGATTCCGCCAGCGGTTCCATAACCAAGGCTCGCGACGTAACCACGCAGGCGGTATTCAGTTTGAAGGGGAAACCCCTGAACTCATTCGGACTCACCCGAAAGGTGGTCTACGAGAACGAGGAGTTCAATCTCGTCCAAGCTGCTCTAGGCATCGAGGAGGATCTCGAGAACCTTCGCTACAACAAAGTTGTGATTGCGACGGACGCGGATGTGGACGGCATGCACATCAGGTTGCTTCTCATTACTTTCTTTCTTCAGTTCTTCCCCGAGTTGATTCGCGAAGGGCATTTGTTCGTCCTCCAGACCCCGCTCTTTCGGGTGCGGAACAAGAAAACCACCCTTTACTGTTACGATGAGATTGAGCGCGAAGTAGCGGTAAAGCAATTGGGGAGGAATCCCGAAATCACTCGATTCAAGGGGCTCGGAGAAATTTCTCCAGACGAATTCAAGCATTTCATTGGCGAGGGCATGAGATTGGACCCCATCCGTCTTGACGCGCACGAATCAATTAAGGGAATGCTCAAGTTTTTCATGGGCAAAAATACGCCCGAACGACAACAATACATCATCCGAAACCTTCGTTTTGAGCATGACATTGTGGCAGAGGATGAGGACGCTGCTGATGCAGAACCCATAGCCAAATCATCGGACGATGCCGATGCTTCATCCAGTCAGGCGGCCTAGCATACAGCGTTTCAGCAGTATTTAAGTTCATGTCAAATCAAGACGAGGAAGGCAATAAGGAGAAAGACCCGAAGTCGGAGGATTCTTCTGTCGAGAAGGCGGTCGAGAGTGACTCCGAAGAAGTGCAAACTGCATCCGGAGAAGACGGTAACGAGGCATCCGAAGAAGAATCGATCGAATTGACTGTTCAGGACGGTGGGAAGTTCGATCCGGAAGCCCTGCTCAACGGCAACGGTACCAATGGAAACGGTCGGGCCGATGATGGTATTTACGTCGATGACATGTATGGCGATTGGTTTCTCGACTACGCTTCCTACGTCATTCTCGAACGTGCCGTACCGCATGCTGATGATGGGTTGAAACCCGTTCAGCGCCGAATCCTTCACTCCATGCGGGAAATGGAGGATGGTCGCTACAACAAGGTGGCCAACGTTATTGGAAACACCATGAAGTATCACCCGCACGGCGATGCTTCCATTGGCGACGCCATGGTGCAAATCGGGCAAAAGGAACTCCTTATCGATACGCAGGGCAACTGGGGTAATGTTCTGACGGGGGATTCCGCGGCAGCTGCCCGTTACATAGAGGCCCGTCTGACTCCCTTCGCTCTCGAGGTTATCTTTAGCCCCAAAGTAACTGAATGGGCGGCTTCCTATGATGGGCGAAATAAGGAGCCCGTGACTTTTCCCGTAAAATTTCCGCTACTTCTCGCCCAAGGAGCCGAAGGAATCGCCGTTGGACTCTCTACCAAGATCCTGCCACACAATTTCAATGAGATCCTCGACTCTCTGATAGACGCTCTGCGCCAGAATCCAATTTCTCTTCTGCCCGACTTCGCTCAGGCCGGAATCGCGGATTGCACGGATTATAATGGTGGTGCCAGAGGTGGCAGGCTGCGAGTGCGAGCTCGCTTGGAAACGGTGAAGAAACATTTGTTGAAAATTACCGAGATTCCATTTAGCACCACGACCACCAGCTTAATTGACTCCATCCTTTCTGCCAACGATAAGGGAAAGATAAAAGTGTCCAAGGTCGAAGACAACACAGCTGATGTCGTGGAGATTCTTGTTTATCTCCCTTCCACCGTCAGTGCTGAGGAAGCGTTGCCTGCCCTTTATGCTTTTACCGATTGCGAAGTCAGCATTGCTCCCAACGCGTGTGTCATTCACGACAATCAACCGCAATTCCTCTCTGTAAACGAGTTGCTGGTTACTGCCGCTGAACTAGCTCGCGACCTCTTGCGTCAAGAACTCGAGATCCGATTGGCCGAACTTCAGGAAAAGTGGCACTTCGCATCCCTTGAGAAAATATTCATTGAAAAGCGCATTTACCGGGACATTGAGAAGGAAGAAACCTGGGAAGGCGTGCTTTCCGCAGTAGACAAGGGGTTGAAGCCTTACAAGAAACTCTTTCATCGGGAGATCACACAAGATGACATCGTTCGACTCCTCGAAATACGCATCAAGCGTATCTCCAAGTACGATGCGTTCAGGGCAGACGAACAAATCAAGGGCTTTGAGGACGATATCGAGGAAGTCGAGAAGAGTCTCGCCCAAATCACCAAATACGCCATTCGGTACTTTAGGGAACTGAAGAAGAAATATGGAAAAGGGCGGGAACGGCGTACGGAAATTTCTCGGGGCGAAGATGGAGAACTTGTCGCGTTTGATCGTATCGTCGCTTCCAATGTAGTGGTTGCCAACGAGACTCTCTACTTGAATCGAAAGGATGGATTTGCCGGTTATAGTCTCAAGAAGGACGAAGCGATTGAGAAATGCTCGACTATGGATGACATTGTCGTTGTCGGCAAGGATGGCGTCATGAAGGTAATGAAGATTGCGGACAAGATGTTTGTCGGCAAATCGCCCTTGCGAGTAGCCATTTTCCGCAGAGGAGAAAAAACCACCTACAACATGGTCTATCGAGATGGCGCAAGTGGTCGACTTTACGCAAAGAAATTTCAAGTCGGTGGTGTGACTCGCGAGAAGGAGTACAATTTGTTCAAACCGCATTCCAGATCTCGAGTGTTCTTCTTTGCCGTTCAAAAGACACCTGATAGCAACAGTAACGTACTGGTTCATCTCGACCCGACTTTGAAACGGATAAAAGAGATGATAATCGAGTTCGATTTCAGTTGGCTCGATCTTCAAGGACGTTCAGTCAAGGGAACTACGCTTACTGCGCATAAGGTCGATCGGGTTGTGAATTCTCCCAAAACCGATAACTCCGAAGACGCCCCACCGCCTCCTAAGGCTGCAACCAAGAAACCCACGCCACCATCCAAAGAGGAACCGACGAAGAAAACGGTCGAGGTGAAACGTGGGACCACGCCTGCAGACGCTTCACCCGCCAATCGTTTGCCTGATGCGAAGGATTCCGGGGAATCCAAACGACGAGGCCGTCCGAACAAGCCCGAACCAGATGGGCAAGCCACACTCGATATCTAACCTGTCGATCCTCTCGTCAATTCAATGACGTTTTGCTCGTGAGTTTAACTTCCGAGGAAATCTTCCGTAAGCTGTTGCATGGCTTTGCATTGGTTTTGCCTGCGGCCATTTTTTATGGCCCTGGAATTCTTCATGCGCAGTCATGGTTGATTTCGTTGGTTCTGGGCTTCTTGTTGGTTGTTTCTCTTTTGATCGAAGCCCTTCGTTTCCGAAGCTCTTCGTTTAGTAGGATTTTCAATCATTGCTTTGGCTCCATGCTTCGTTCGGCGGAATCGACGAAATTGACTGGAGCCACATACGTTATAGGCGGTTCTTTCTTTTGCAGTCTTATCGCAATGGGAGGACAGATTGCTGCCGCATCAGCCTTTCTCGCTCTTTCTTTGTTTATTCTGGGAGATGCCGCTGCCGCTCTTATCGGCAAAGCCATTGGGCGTAGGCGAATCGGTGAAAAGACATTGGAAGGGGCTTTGGGATGCTTTGCCTTGTGTTTGCTTCTTGCGCTTGGAATTTTTCCGTATTTGCCTGAGCTTACGCTGGTATGGGGAGACATCCACTTGCTGCAAGCCGTTTTTCTTTCGGCTCTTATCTCCGTCCTCGAACTCTTTCCCTTCCGTGTCGGAAAGATTGTCCTTAACGACAACCTCTACGTCCCTGTCATCGTCACCTTCGTTTGCATCTTAATGCACGGCTAATTCATTTGAACGGAAAGAGCGCCAGATAGTCTGATTTTGGATTTGATTTAATGGACCCGTTTGCACAAGGACTTGCCGGAGCTGCATTTGCTTCTACGATTATCCGTAAGAAAGAGGATACTCGTCTTGGGCTCGTCGTCGGTTTCTTGGCAGGACTGGCTGCCGACCTAGATGTTTTCATAAGCTCTAGCGAAGATCCATTGCTTCGGCTTGAGTATCATCGTCAGTTTACGCATTCGCTTTTGTTTATCCCATTGGGAGGACTTCTCGTCACTTTGGCACTATGGCCTTTCCTTCGCGGAAAAAGCAACCTGCGGAGAACTTGGACATATGCGACTCTCGGCTATGGCACGCACGGTTTGATCGATGCTTGCACCAGTTACGGAACTTATCTGCTATGGCCGTTTTCCGATATCCGGGTGGCATGGAACAACGTTTCCATTATCGACCCCGTCTTTAGTCTCGGTGTTCTCCTTTTTCTTTCCATCGCTTTTTTTCGACGAAAACCTCGATTGGCTCACTACGGTTTTGCCTTTGGAATTGTTTCGTTGCTTTTGGGGGTGATCCAACGGGAAAGAGCCGGAAGCGTTGCTCGCGGTGTGGCAGAGGCTAGGGGGCATGAAGTCGAACGACTTGTCGTAAAACCAACGATATTCAACAACCTACTTTGGCGTTCAACCTATTTGTCCGACGAACGCATTTACGCCGATGCGATTCGCCTGCACCTTTTATCCGAGCCAACTATCCACCAAGGCGGTTCCGTTCCTTTACTCGACTTCGACACACTTGCCTCAGCCTGTGGTACGGATTCTCGCGCCTATAGAGACACTCTACGTTTTACCCATTTTTCCGACGGTTTTGTCGCCCGAAAACCCAGCGACCCCAACGTCATAGGCGACTTTCGCTACTCTCTTCTTCCGAATTCGTTGGATCCAGTCTGGGGAATCCGAATCGATCCAGACAATCCTAACACCAATACGCAGTTCGAGAACTTTCGAAAAGTGAATGCTGAAACTTGGAACGCCTTTGTAGATATGCTCGTACGATGAATACCTGGCAATGACTCAGCTTGACTATTGTTCGCATACACTTGTCGCGTTTCGTTGGTCACTGATCAGGTTCGGTTTCGCTCAATGCTTTCGTGAATAGAGTCCCACAACCGAACACGCTCATCAAGAGCCGCGATTGCCGCTTCCTCGGCTTTTCTCCAACCATCCGTGCTTTCTCCTACTGTTTCAATGACCAAGGTTTCAGCTGATTCACCGTGCTCGTGGCCATCGAGCTCAATGTGTCTTTCAAGGTAATACTTCAACGGGTTCCAGCGTGTGTTGCCTTTGGTGCTATCATTCAGACCAGAGAGAAAGAGAGAGAAAATTCTTGGTAGCACGAGTTCTCTTCCGAATGCGAAGGAAGAAGCTATTTCAATGGCGTTACCTTTTTCTGCGGTTTTAAGAGTGTGGGAAACGAAACGAGTGGAAGATTGAGGTGGTCTTGATTTGGCTAAAGCTATTTCCCAATGCGTTCCTGACTCAAGTTCTTTGATGAAATTACCAATTGCAGTGGTGGAGGCTCCGACTGATTTCATTGATAGTAGGTACGACTCGAAATGACTTGCGGGTCTCCCATTGTGATCGAGGTCTGATTCCTCATCCCGAATGATTTCGTTAATGAATCTCGCCAAATCTGCTCTTCGTGGTGGAGTCCAAGGGATTATGCATGAAGTGTGTTCCAATTGAAGGCTTTTGGCCAACGACATGAAATCCCATACCGCCCACACATGATGTTCCATAAAGATATTCAATGCTTCCGGGGTATCGACCGATTGATAGATCGGATGATTTTGAAGTACTTCTTTTTTTGATGCTGTCGCTTGTAGTAAATCTTCCAACATGACAATTTCCTAGATGTCTATTCACGATCAAAAGACAACCGAACTTGATAAACTTTTCGACTTTTCAGTCTAATTTCATTCGATTCTTGCTTCGCTTAATCTGAATGCTGACCCAGTACCTTGTAAAGATGAAGCTTTATTTTGATTTTCTAAAGGCCCAGAGATGCTTTTCGCTGCGAAGGTAGAGGGTGCTCAAATCCAAAGCTGGAGTGACGTGAATAGATTCGCCTAGGTCGTGCCGGTGAATGATCTCGAATTTGTCCCCTGTTTTTACCACGGAGACGAGACCTTCTTCGGAAGCTAGGTAGAGGTGTCCGTTTGCAACCACCGGCGATGCGCTGTATTGTCCGAATCCTCCCAACCTTTCTCTGTAGAGGAGTTTCCCATTAGAAGCATCCACGCCCACCAGCACTCCGCCGTTGCAGACCATGTAGATCCGGTTCTCAAAGAACATCGGTGTAGGAATCTCCGGAATTCCACGATTCAACTCCCATTCGACGTGTGTGTCGGTGACGTTGCCTTTGCCTCCGTGACGAATGGCTACCAGAAGTGGTTTGCCATGCCCGATTGAGATGTTGGATACGAATTCCTTCTGTGTCCAAAAGCCATCCTTGTTTTTGTCCATCCAACGAAACATTCCATCGAGACGCCTTTTGCGCTGGTTGTCGTCTTTTGGTAGCGGCATACCGTATCCGGAATGTCCCGGAGGGAGTTCAGGGCGGAAAGGAAAGGTGAAATGCCCGGTCATTTCTTTTCGTTCCAATTTATTGTCTTCGTTCGAGTCAAAGCTGATTACGGCTTTCCAGAAGGGCTCGGGGTCAGTTTGAGCATCGGATGCTCCGCCCAATTTAGATGCTGATCCGAAAATCAAGCCATTCCCCGTGAATGGCATCGCGATCGTCTCCCGAGAAAATCCGGTTACATGCCATTTCTCTTCCCCTGTGGGAAGATCATACCCGCACAAACGGCCATTTCCCAAAACCACAAGTTCATCCCCGTCCTCATGTTTTTTAATCATCGGTGTTGACCATCCGCTTCGTTGAAAGGGGCGAGGTGTTTCCCAAGCTGTTTCTCCCGTGTTCTTATTGAGAGCTAAAATCTTGGACTGACTCAATTTGCTTTTTGGCGCATTGGCGTCGTTATCTAGGACCAAGATCAGCTTGTCTTTGTATACTACTGGAGAAGTGGACATTCCATAGAGACTCTTGGGCGTAGGAATCGGTTTCTTCCACAGTTCTTTGCCTTCGTGTTCATAGCAGAGCAACCCGTAGGAACCGAAGTAGACGAACAATCGATCTTCATCGACATAAGGAGTTGGGGTGGCAGGACTACTTGCCTTGTGGAACTTTTCAATAGGGACTTCGGGAGCTTTTCTGATCCACACTATTTTGCCCGTCGATTTATCAAGAGCAAGGGTGACCAAACGACCTTTGTCGATGGCAGTCAGGAAAATCTTTTTTTCAGAAAGGGCAGGGGAGGAAAGGCCGGGCGGAATAGCTGTCTTCCATGCAATGTGTTTTTCGATTTTAATGGGCGGGCGGCTATCTTTCAAGAAACCCGATCCATTGGGACCACGTAACTGATTCCATGAATAAGGTCGATTTCCCTGCACGCTATGGTGGCTAAGGATCGGAAGTAGGCTCAACAGAAAGTGAACGAAGAATTTCATTTCACTATCTTGATTTCAATTATTTCAGATTTCGAGTCGGAAAGTGCATCAGGACAGTAATTTTATCGGTTTGCTAGTTAAGCCCTGGCACGGTTGAT
>Ga0315321_10004353_pt1 | contig 10904 bp, 6 predicted proteins | sample M180m21515metaG_FD_203464 | JGI IMG/M metagenome (GOLD analysis project Ga0315321, IMG submission 203464) | Ammonia-oxidizing marine archaeal communities from Monterey Bay, California, United States - M1 80m 21515 | ecosystem: Environmental > Aquatic > Marine > Intertidal zone | place: USA... | reverse complement strand
ATCTCGGGCACGCTTGGCCCGCACGCCGAGGTGGACCTCCCAGATGGCCTGACGCTGGACGGGGTCGGGAAGATCGACAAAGAACACCTCGTCGAAGCGGCCTTTGCGCAGGAACTCGGGGGGCAGGCCCTCGACATCATTGGCGGTGGCCACCACGAACACGGGGCTCTCTTTTTCCTGCATCCAAGTGAGGAGGGTGCCGAACATTCGCATCACAGTGCCGCCATCGGTGCCGGCGCTCATGCCGGAGAAGGCCTTTTCGATCTCGTCGACCCACAGCACACACGGGGCCACGCGGCCGGCGAGGTCGAGTGCGCGACGGAGGTTGTTCTCGCTGGCGCCCACGAGTCCTTCCATGAGTGCGCCGACGTCCATCCGAAGCAGCGGCTGTCGCCAAGATCCCGCGATGGCCTTCGCAATCAGTGACTTGCCACAGCCTTGAACCCCGACGAGCAGGGCGCCCCGTGGCCATGGCAGACCGATCTCACGCGCTTCGTCGGAGAAGCCCATTGCGCGTCGGCTGAGCCACCTCTTCAGGCCCTCCAGGCCGCCGACCTGGTCGATGTTTACCGGCGGCACGAACTCCAAGAAGCCGGTGGATCTCACGATGCGCCGCTTCTCAGCGAGCACCTGCTCTACATCTTCAAGGGTGAAGCGCCCCCCGACCGCTCGCACCCGCGCCCAGATGTTCTCGCCCTGCTCCAAGGTGAGACCGAGGCAGGCGCGGGACAGCTCCCGGGCGGCGTCGTCGGACACGTACAGCTTGAGCTGACGGGCAACGTGGCGAAGCTGGGACTCGTGCTCGTCTTGCTCCGGAAGGGCGAGGCGATGGATCGAGGCGTCGCCTTCCAGCTCGGGAGGAAGATCTGGATTGTTGCCGATGCACAGCAGGGTGCTGCCGCACTCTTTGGCGATGGCTGCGGTGTCGCGCAGGGCCCGGGTGAGTGCGGGCATTTGGCTGGCATGAAGCACAGCGGGCAGATCCTTGAGAATCCACAGGGTGCGCTTTTCGTCCTTGCGGATGGCTTCCAGCATCTCCAGTGGGTCGCGCGCGCCGCCGCGGGTTGGGGTGCCCATTGGCTCGTGGAGGCCCCAGGTGCTTGACCAAGAGGTGACGGGGTCTCCGAGCTTGCGGGCCACTCGACAGGCGATGTCTACCGCACGACTCTCTTCGGATGTGACCAGCCAGACGAGCGGGTAGCGGGCTTGCAAGAGCAGCCGAAGTTCACTGGGCATGCAGCTGTCCTCGGTTGGGTTGGATTGACGTTACCGCGATTGCTGGTGGGCTGCGGAGACGAGATAGAGCTCAGGAGGTCGCGGGGTCGAGGTAGCGCAGGCGGGGGAGCAGGTCGGGGTCGAGCTCAGCGGCGAGGGGCAGCACATCTCCAGTGACAAAGGGCAGCAAAAGGCGCCCCTGGGGGTCTATTTGGAGGGGCACGGGGGGATCCACGGCGTGAGAGGGACGTGCGGGAATTGCTGGGAGAGGGGCTGCACGGGGACGCGGCACGTCGGAAGGCAAGAGGTCGGCGAGGGCGCGCTCTTCGGAAGACAGACGACGGCCGAGCTGGGGGTGTCCGCGGGCTCGTCCAGCGGGGGCGTAGTGGGTGAGAACGTGAACGCGGACGCGAGATGGGTGACGTCGGGCGAGGTCAGCGGCCCAGGCGATGCTCGGCCGCCCACAGCAGTCGGCATGCCCAGGAAGCAGCAGCAGGCGCAGAAAGAGGAGCCCGGAGGTGGACGCAGCAATTGCCTCGGCAGCGGCGCGGGCAAGCTCTGGATAGCCGCGGGCACCCGCAAGCCGGGCCGCACACTCGCCCTTCCAGAAGTGAAGATCTCCGATGATGTGGTCGAATGAAGCGGCGTCTTGGGCGGCTTGTGTGGCAGACATATAGAGGTTGGTGTTGAGCACGAGTGGTGTGTGGGGCGCTCGCAGCCGGGCTTGTTTCAAAAAGTCATCGATCCAGGGCCGACTGACGGTGGGATCGCCGCCCACCAGCGAGATGGTGCGGAAGGGGGGCGTGTCGGGCGCGAGTGCGGTGTCGAGAACGTCGGAAGGGGAGCGCCACGGGGACTCGCGGGGGCGCTCGATGGCTTCAGGAACGGTGCAAAACCGACAACGCAGCGAGCAGCCGGTGAGCCACACTTCGTAGGTAGGAGCCAGCTCGTGCTCTTCGAGAAGCGTGACGCCTTGCCAGTACACGCGGCCGGGGCGGTCGAGGCCGCAATAGCTGCGGGGACCGCGTTGGGGACAGGCACGTGGGCAGTCGGGACAAGGCATCTAAGAACAGTGCCCTTGCGCGGCGGAGAAGGGGCGCGCGTCGAGAGGGAGTCAAGAAATACCCGAGGCGATGGGGCCACTTGGGTCGCTATCGGTGCGGTGCATGGAGCTGGGCCGCGACCTCTGCGGCGGCCGTGGCAGGCGGGCGCAGTGGGTGTAGGCCTCTGCGGCTTGCGGGACGCCGAGCAAGCCGCAGAGGATGTGGGCGCACATTTTCCCGCGGGTGCTCGACTGCCCCCGCATTATGGGCGGCACGCCGAGGTGTATCCATGCGAAGTGCTCTGCTCAGCCTCATACTTGTCGCGGCTTGCTCCACGGACAAGCCCGATGGTGACGTCCAAGAGGGCAGCGAAGAGCCCGGCTCCGGTGACACGGACGACACGTCGGCCGACGACGGTGGTGGCGAGGACACCCCCACTTGGCACCAAGATGTGGCGCCGGTCTTCGCTCGCTCCTGCGATGGCTGTCACCAGTCCGATGGCATTGGAACCCCCAAGTGGTCGAGCCCCGAAGAGGTGGCGGAGTGGGCCACCCCCATCGCCGCTACGGTGGGAGCGCGCACCATGCCTCCCTGGCGGGCATCTTCCGAGTGCAACACCTACATCGGCGACTTCTCGCTCACCGAGGAAGAAGTGGCCACTGTGGTCGCCTGGGCGGAAGGTGGCGCACCCATTGGAGATGCCGCAACCGCTGCGGGGCTGCCGGCGCCCTACGTTCCCGAACAGCTGGATCGGGTCGATCTTGAGCTGCGGATGCCGGTCGCCTACGAGCCCGTGCCGACCGTGGGCACCGACGACTACCGCTGCTTCTTGATGGAGTGGCCTTACGATGAGAAGGTGTGGGTCACCGGCTACCAGATGAAGCCGGACAACCTGCAGGTGGTCCACCACATCATTCCTTTCATCATCTCTCCCGACGATGTGGATCAGTACCGGGCCCTCGACGAAGCCGACCCTGGACCGGGCTACGGCTGCTATGGCGGCCCCGGCGGCGACATCAACACGCTCATCAACACGCGCTGGCTGGGGTCCTGGGCGCCGGGATCTGCGCCGGGAGTGTTCGAGGATGGCGTGGGTCTGGAGATTCCACCGGGCGGGCTGGTGGCCTTCCAGGTGCACTACAACGTCACCGATGATGCTGCGCATGTGGACCAAAGCGGCATCGACTTGCGCGTGGAGACCGAGCGACAAGGCTGGGCGGAGCTTCAGCCGTGGACCGAGGTGGCGTGGTTGTTTGGCGATGGCATGGACATTCCCGCCAACACCAACGACGTCACCCACACCTGGGAGTATGCGCACCGCTCCCGGTTCACCTTTCGCACCGCAGCCCTCCACATGCACACCCTCGGCAAGTCCGCGAAGCTGTGGGTGGAGCACGCCGACGGCACCGAGGACTGCCTCATCCAGGTCGACAACTACGACTTCAATTGGCAGCGCAGCTACCAGCTCGCGGTGCCTGTAGAGACGGTTCCCGGCGACACACTCCACCTGTCGTGTACCTGGGACAACCCCACCGACGACGACGCGGCTTGGGGCGACGGCACGGGTGACGAGATGTGTCTGGGGATCTCACTCATCACCGATTGAGGTCGGTCGCAAGACGAGGGTCACTCCGCGACGGACAGCCCCCGTCTCAGCCGCATCTCGCGGCCCATCTCCACCAGATCCTGCGGGGTCAGCACCTCTGCGGCCAGCGGAATTAGCTCGCCGTCCTCGCGCGCGATGTGCGAGGTGTAGACCGTGTGCATCTTTGCGAGAACAGCGTTTAAGCGGGCGTGCTGATCAGCATCCAGCCGTCCGTCTGACAGCCAGGCTTCCATCGCTTCATCCACCACGTCGTGCAGTGGCGCCATCTCCACATGGTCGGCCTCAAGCGCATTCGCCAAGGCTGCTCCTTGCGCCGCTCTGGGATGCGAAGACGCCCTTAGACGCGGGAACAAGGAGTCTTCCTCGTCTGAGGTGTGCCACGGTGCGTTGGTCTGAAAGTAGTGTGCGGCCTGCCGTGCGCCATCGGCATGCAGTGTATCCAGGGGACACCCAGGGTCACACGCCGCCACCTTCATCTGGGCGCCGAGAAAGCGCTCCACGCGGCGGTGGCAGTCCTTCAGCATGCCCAGTGGGTCGGTGAAGTCCGCTGCACGGGGAGCGCCGGGCATCAACGCCATGGGGGTCTACCAGCGCACGCGGCCGGTGGCCGTCACGAGGCTGACCATCTCTCCGCCGAGGTTGTCCGATGCCAGCAAGTGGCCGCCTTGCAACACAAGCGCCGGCTTCAGGCCGATGGACTCCGGCCCCACCAACACATCGCCCACCTCGACCGCCCAGTTGAGCTCGGTGCCGAGCGCATAGCCCTCGGTCTGTTCGCCCAGGTGGTTGGCCGGCACGCCGCCGTTGCGGGTGGTGGAGAAGGGCTGCGAGATGGGGGCGGTGGCCCAGTGCAGGGTGGGACCCGCGCGGACTTCAAGCCACTCCGTGGCATCCAGCGCCACGACCGGCTGCAGGAAGATGGCGTGGAGGAAGGCACCCTCGCGCACAATCGCCTCGGAGCCCTCCGGGGCACCGCCGGAGTGCTCGGGCCGGCCGATCTGGTCGTAGGCTGCGGCGTCGATGGCGCCCAACATCTCGTCGTGAGTGACCATGCCGGCGTCGAAGTCGCGGTCGAAGGCGAAGTCGTTGACGCGGTCGTTGTCGCCATTTCCGTCGCCCGACGCCCAGCCACCCCGCAGGATGCCGCGCACCGGCACATCGGCCTGGCCCACCTCCATCAGGCCCGTGACGCCGCCCGCCCGCACCTTCTGGCGGCTGCCTTCGTAGCGGGTGTTGTAGTTGAGCGAGCGGTCCGACGAGCCGAGGAGCGTGGCGCCTTCGCCGGCGAGACGCACCTGCATGCCGCCGATCTCACCGGTCCAGTCGGCGTAGGCGTCGAGAGCGGTGATGAGGGTGGTGCGCTCGTCGTCTTCCTCGGTCTGACGCCGGTGGACGCCGTAGAAGCCCACCTTGGCGCCCTCGTCGGGGGCCCACATCAAGGCGCCGATGCCTTGCCAGGCCTTCTGGCCCTTTTCGCCTTCTTCGCCGAAGGGGTGCCAGCGGGCGAATTCATCTTCGATGACGCGGTCGCCGGCCAGCGAGATGGACAGGGGCACATCGCCGCCACCGAATGGACGGCTGCCGACCTGTACGCGAATCACGCGGTCGCCGAAGTCATTGCGGCCAAACACCGGGTCGCGGTTGCCATCGTTGGCCAGCATGCCGAGGCCCCAGTGGCTTGTGGCCACGCCGGCTTGCAGCCCGATGGGACCGAGCCGCGCCTTCAAGAACGCCTTGCGAAGGTCGTAGTCCTCGCCATCTCCGACTCCCACACGGTGACGGTCTCGGGCGTCTTCTTCACCGGGGACATCCCAGGCATCGCCGGCGAGCTGTCCGTCGATGAGGTCGCCTTCCAACACAAAGCGCACGCCGCCGCCTCCCAGCGCGAGGCCGGTGCGCAGGCGCGAGTCGAGCATCCCGTCTTGGCCGAGCTGAGTGCCGTCGGTGTCGAGCTGGATCGCAGGAGGCAGGCTGTAGATGAGCCGCAGCTCACCGTAAGCGTCGAACATGCCGCCGTCGGGAATCTCGGGCTGCACCGCCGGCGCACCCACCTGTCCGAATTCGCCGGCCGAAGCGACCGAGAGCATCAAGATGAGGGCGTTCATCGGTCACCTCCAGCGTCGGACCCATCATCTGGGAGCTGGGGAATCCAGGAGCAGGAGGCGTCTTCGAGGCAGACGTCGTCGCTGATCTCGGCCCCGCCACTCTTGAAGTAGGAGGCGATCTGCATGGTGGCGAAGGTGGCGATGTCGAAGGCGTCGTCGGGTCGTGGGGTGGCGAAGCCGTGGGAGCCGGTGGTGCTCACGTAGGGCAATCTCAGGCCGCTCTGGCCGGCGGTGGTGTCCACCACGACGCGGAGGGGGGCCTCGGAGGTGGCGTCGTTGCCGTCCTGGCCGCTGTCGAGGTCATCGGCATCAAACAGGCAGGGGGTGCCGTCGGCACACACGTAGGGGCCGTACTGCTCCAGGCCCTGCACGACCTTCTTTTCGATGAGCCAGCGGTCTACTGAGGTGCCGTAGCGGTCGTCGGCTTCTTCGTCGCTGAGCCAGCCAGCGGCGCGGGCCAGCGCGATGCCGGTGGACACGTTGACGATGGTGTCGCCGGGAGTGGGCACGAGGAGCACGTTGCGGGGCTCGCCGTTGGTGCCGGGGAGAGGCTCGTCTTCGAAGCCGCGCGCATACGCAATCGGGTCGCCGGGCTCCAGAATCGCGCTGAACACGAAGCCCACTCGCCGAACCTCGGGAGTGGACCGGATGTGACCGAGCCCTTCCGCCGCTGCCACGAGGGTGGAGCCGGGAGGGAAGTTGACGCCCTGGAAGGTGACTTGTTGCTCGAAGGTGTCGAGCTCGTGAATGATCTCGCCGCCTTCGGTCTCAAGCCGAATCACGAGCTGGTCGCCCACGAGGGTGGGGTCTTCGATGGTGTAGGGGGATGGACCGGTGAGCGGCTCGGATGGGCCTTCCATTGGGATGCCGGCCAGCTGGGCCTTCTCCCACGCCGATGCGGCATCGGCGGGGATGCCCACGCGGAAGGTGCCGTCGGCGGGGATGTAGCCCTCGTGGACAACGCCGTTGTCTATGTTCTCGACGACGATGCGGCCGCCCGCCGGGAAGCTGTCGATGGTGGCGATGTGGACCGGCACCATGTCCATGACGGTGTTGACGTACTGCACGACGTCGAGGGTGCCTTGGTCGTTGGGAATGCCTACGATGAGGGGACTCATGAGGCGGCCGTGCATGGCCTCCACCGCACCGCCGATCTCGGTACGGAAGGCGACGTCGAGCAGCCCGCCCCCCGGCACAACGGGCGCCCAGGCGTCGACCTCGTCGGTGACCGCCGCAGCGACCGCGGTGTTGATTCCGCCAAGCGAGCCGCCGAGCACTGAGTAGTTGTTGTCGGGGCCACCGATGTCGGGGGTGCCGTCGCCGTCCCAGTCGCACGACACCCCGCTGCCGCCGGTCTCTTTCTCCCAGTCGACCTCGCCGCAGGCCATCAGGCTGTCGATGAACTGGGCGTGGTCGAGCGCCGCTTGGCGCACCATGTCGCGGGTGTGGAAGGCGTCGGCACTCCACTGGTCGCCGCCGGAGTCCTTGAAGCCGTCAAAGTCGAGGTCGCGGTATCGGCTGTCTTGGAGATGGATGTAGAACTCCATCAGGCCGGTGGGCTCGAGGACGGCGAGGATGAGGTCCTCTTCATCGGGGGCGATGGTGGGACCGTGGCCCGGGTAGTCGAACGCACACGCCGCGAAGCCCATGCGGTTCATGGCCCAGGCAAAGCCGAGGAAGTCGAACCGAGAGGAGCCGTAGCCGTGGCCGAAGACCACGACCGGGGCCGGCTGAGGAATGTCCTTGGGCAACACACAGGTGAACGGAACCCGCTCGCCGCGCGCAGAGTACTCGCCGTTGTGGCTGTCGATCTGCCAGAAGTCGTTGCTGTCGTCGACCTCGGGCCATGCGCCGGGGGCGTGGTCGAGGTCGCCCATGAGGTTGGGGGTGACAAATGCGCCGCCCACCACGTGGGAGCCGAAGGCTGAGTAGTTGTCGACCAACGCGTCTGCGCTGGCGCCGCTGAACAGACCCAGGGTGGCGAGCGTGCCGATGAGGCTCTCGACGGGCAACATCAGGGGGTCTGAGCCGGAGATAGAGTTGGTCACCAGCGCCTCGGACACCCCTTCGGGGAAGGCGTTGTCGAGACGGGCCAGCGGGCCTTCACCCTTGAGACCGCGGCGGGCGTCGACGAGGTCCTGGGTGATGGAGCCGGTGGTGTAGGTCCAGGCGTAGGCGACGTCTTCGAGGCCCAGGCCAACCGCACCGAGGGCATCGGGCATGGGGCCGAGAGCTTCGGTCTGGCGCAGGTGGTGGACGTAGTCCCACGGGGAGCGCGCGGGCTGGCCGTCGAGGCCCTTCACCCGTTCGGTGACGACCACAGCGTAGGTGGTCTGTTCGCGCAGTGGCTGCACGGGACGCACAATCAGCGTGTTGGTCTCGCGTTCGTACCAACTCAAGAGGTCTTCGCGGCTGTCTCCGCCTTCGGGATACACGTTTGGCTTGTCGAGAGTGCCGTCGTTGTCGGTGTCTTCACCCCAGTCAAGCACGCCGTTTCCGTTGAGGTCCTCGTCGATGGTGTCGAAGATGATGCTCGGCTCTTCCGACCGAGTGTCGTTGGGGAAGTAGCGGTCGCCTCGCGCGGCGTCCATTGGGTAGCGGCCCTGGCCCATGTCGATGGGAATCAGGCGCTGATACTCGGGAGAGTTGGGGGTGATGTCGATGAGAAAGACAGCGTCGTCGGCAAACTGGGCATCACCGAACGAAGGGTCGTCGCGGTGGCGTGCGGCCAGGTCGTCGAGGTCGAGGGGCTTGGAGAAGCCGACTGCGATGGGCGAGTAGACGCCAAAGCCCGACAAGGTGTTGACCTTGATGCGCGCTTTTTCCTCGACCCATGTGTTGGCCGTGATGGGCACGTTGAGACGCAGGCCTGTGGGACTGTGGCGGTCGACCGTGGTGGCGAGGTCGTTGGGGTAGGGGATGTCGGGGAGCGGCTCAGCATCCCAGTCAACACGCACTTCGGGGCCGTTGCCGGCCGGCGTAGCGCGGAGGCCTTCGGGGTAGGGCGCGCAGGCGGCAGAGAGGGCAGAGCCCATCAGCAGGATGCTGCGCGCAGAGTGATGTCGTCTCATGGCGTGTCCGGGTCAGTGAAGCGTCGGGCCGCGTAGCATGTCACAGGCATGGGCGGGTGGGAGGCCCTTCGTGGTCAGGGCTCATTGCTCTGACTGCTGCTCCGACCATCTTCGCGAGGAGCCATCGCCGACCGGTGAAGCTGTGATCGGCACTGAGTGTGCCAAGAGAGAGCCAACTCAACACGAAGACATGGGTCCTCCAGCCGCTGTCTTCAGGACAGAATAGGTGCCAGGTGTTGATTATTTATCGACCTGCCCGATAAATAATCAACACCTGGCACCTTCATTCTGTTTCGAGCAGCGCATGGCGTGGGGGCTATGAAATGACGATGCCCTCCCAAATAGGTTTGATTTTTTCTACATGTCGGGTTCTTATGTGAGGTAGACCACTGGTATCCACTGCTGGAAAGTGAGTACGTGAGCATCAACAGGCCTCTTGGCGATCGTGGTCGCGCTTTTCTCGCGATGCTCCCGGCTGGCTGTACTGTGTTGCTCGCAGTGATTGGCCTGCCTCTTGTGGTGGTCGCGGTGCTTGGAGCCTTGGGCGTAGTGGTGGGACTGATTGCCGTATTGTTGGGGATGGTGGCCTTTGACCACACCTCGGGCTCCCAGCAGGTCGTTGAGGTCGTCGGCCACCGGTGGGAGCGGTCCATCGAGGTGGATGAAGTTCGCATGGAGCGCGACAGCGACTGGTGCGAGGATGTGCCCCGGAACGCTGAGGTTGTCTCTCGGCGCGAGAAGTTCCACCACCGCGAACGACGCTTGGGGCCGGACCGGGACGTCTACAAAGAGTACTGCAGTTACGAAGAGGAGGTATGGAAGCGTGTCGACTCGGTGAAGCGATCTGGAAAGGGCACCCAGCCGTCGCCTTCATGGCCTGTCGCTCCCGACGACGGGTGCAGCTTCCAGGGCTGTCAGAGACCCGGAAAGCGCCGCGACAAGCTGGAGGTGCTCATCAAGCGCCCCAAGAAGCACAAGGGAGACGCCTGGGGCTGCGATATGGACAGTGTCCACGAGTGGGAGAGCTGGAAAAAGGGGGACCAAGCCAAGGTGCTCGTCGGGGGTCTCACCGGCACAGCCTACTGTTCAGCAGGTCTCACGAGGGTGAAAGGCGGAAAGGCCAAGAAGAAGAAGCGATAGGCTGGCGCGAGACGTGCGCGGAGCAGCCTTCGGCCCCGACCCAGTGTCATTGGCTCTCGTACAGGGGCAACACATACGACCCCGGTGTGAGCCCGTGGTGGGCGCGCTCAAAGTGCAGGCGGACGCGCTTTTCGACAAGTCCGGCGTGGAGCAGTGGGGTGGCGAGACACGCTCGCAAGCGGATGTCTTGATGATCGGGAAACGGGCTGCGACAGAAGGTGGAGAACTCGTCGCAGCGGCCGTCGAGGAAGTCGTCGAGGTCGTTGGCCCAGTAGGTCTCCTGGGGGGACGCGTCGCCTGCAGGCTCCTCGACAAAGTCGGGCGTGTCGAAGTCGACCACGTAGTCCCAGGCTTCCTCCTCGACCGTGGTCCCAAAGTGGATGCGCACTCGGTAGGCGCCGCCGTACGCCGTCAGCAGGTGGATGAAGGAGGGCTGCCGACCGCCGTGGAGGTAGGGCAGAAAGCGCTGGTTTAGGAGTGCGAGGATGCGGTTGTGTTGCATCGTGTGGCTTCGTGCGTCGGTCCGGAGGGGGGCGCAGGGAAGGGTGGGAAAAAATGGAAGAAGTGCGTCGAAGGTGCGCTGTTCGTCGTGGTCTAGGAGCTCCAAGCGCTTCAGGGGGGTGACCGCTTCGATCTGGCCCTTGGAGATGGCATGAACGCCGCCCACTGTGAGCGCCCCGACCTTGTGTTGGCAGCCCATGCGCGCTGCGGTGGCTTGTTCTTC
>Ga0315321_10004350_pt1 | contig 10906 bp, 4 predicted proteins | sample M180m21515metaG_FD_203464 | JGI IMG/M metagenome (GOLD analysis project Ga0315321, IMG submission 203464) | Ammonia-oxidizing marine archaeal communities from Monterey Bay, California, United States - M1 80m 21515 | ecosystem: Environmental > Aquatic > Marine > Intertidal zone | place: USA... | reverse complement strand
AGCAATCGAGATTTGTTAGGCAATGCCATGATCGCCACCCCCAGCCCCAGCGAAAAAACAACCACCGCGGGAATCGCGTTGTTGGCCAGCGAACTGAATGGATTCGCAGGGATAAATAATTCAAGCCAATCTTGTGAAGGCGGCACTTCGTTAAAATTACTACTATAAAACGATCCGGCATCCCACACTGGAAACGCTTGAATCGAAATGGCCAATGCAATGAGACTTACCATCCACAATGCACACAGCACCAACGATGAGATTCGCAACAATTTCCAACCCGTTTCGGCTGACAACCGTCCAACGTTGACAATCAGTGATGCGGCAACGAAAGGCAAAACTGCCATCTGCAACAATCCAACGAACGCATCCCCCACCCACTTAATCCACTGAATCGATTCGCCGAAAAACAATCCGCAAACTAAACCAAGCAACAATGAAATCACAATCTTGGTTGTGAACCCGACCGATCTACGCTGCTTCCCACTCTCAATCATCAAGAATCTACCTTTTGAAAAATCATTGACGCGTCTTGGTAAGTGATTGCCGGAACAATTTCCAAGGGCGACTAGCACCAAGTGTCGTCAAAGGCACAAAGAGTGGCAACTCAAAGTTGCATTTTATCCTGAAAAATCACGATTCGATTTTATCCAATCACATGGACCTAAAATATTAGTTAGAATTGCCAATCGATTCGACAATTAATTTTTGATTTCTACGGAACTCCTTAATGCAATTCCCTCTCCAGTCCCGTCTCGTTTTTGCTTTGATTTTCTGTGCGTTTCCAATGGTTAAGGTCGCAGCAGCTCAGCAAAACACGCCACCTAACATTGTTTTCATTCTTGCCGATGACCTCGGCTATGGTGAACTTGGTTGCTATGGCCAAGATAAAATCAAAACACCTAATATCGATCAACTGGCAACCGAAGGCGCTCGGTTCACACAGCACTATACGGGCGCTCCGGTTTGCGCCCCTGCACGCTGCACGCTGCTTACTGGCCAAAACTTGGCTCACGCGGAAATCCGAGGCAATCGAGACTCCGGCAACGGAAGAGTATTCCCAGGTCAATTCCCGATCACGGACGAGATCGTGACGATTGCAGAAGTTCTCAAATCAGTCGGATATACCAATGGAGCTTTTGGAAAATGGGGACTGGGGCCTTCCAATACAACCGGGTCGCCAATGAAGCAGGGCTTTGACCGCTATTACGGATACAACTGTCAACGAAATGCTCACAGCTACTATCCGCCATTCCTCGACAGCAATGAAAAAGAAGTGCGGATAAATAACTTTCCAATCCCTGGGCATTTGAAATTACCGTCGGGCGAAGTGCGAGCCGATGACTACCGGGCGGAAAATTATGCACCTGATCTCATTCTTGACGAAGCAGTCAAGTTTATTGAAAAAAATAAAAACAAACCATTCTTCCTTTATCTACCTTTCGTCGAACCTCATGTCGCCATGCAACCGCCACAAGAATGGATCGATCAGTATCCAACGGAATGGGACGACGAAAACGGCGCCTACCGTGGGCAAAATGGCTATCTCCCTCACCCGCGACCGCGGGCCGGATACGCAGCTATGATTTCTGATCTTGATGAGCACGTCGGTACTATTTTAGAAAACTTGAAAAAATTCAACTTGGACAAAAACACCATCGTCATTTTCACATCTGACAATGGGCCAACGCACGGTAGCCGTGATCCCCGATTCCACGTCGGCGGTGCCGCATCCACTTTTTTCAATTCAACGGGAGGATTAAAAGGGTTTAAAGGGAGTTGTTATGAAGGTGGCATTCGTGTCCCCTGCGTTGTTCGCTGGCCGGACCATGTTCAGCCGGGCTCAACGGTCACTACCCCATCCTATTTCCCCGATTGGTTTCCAACCCTTGCCCACATTGCTGATGCCCCAGTCGAGACAAAACAAACTCTCGACGGCATTGATCTTACCGGCGCAATGAAAGCAGGCACCGCCCCTAAACGTGAGCATCCCATGATCTGGGAATTCAATGGCTACGGTGGAATCATCGCTATCCGAGATGGGAACTGGAAAGCACTGAGAAGAAATCTTAAAAAAGGCAAGCAACCACTCGCCTGGGAACTTTACAACCTTGAGAAGGACCCTTCTGAGTCGAATGATGTCGCAAGTCAACATCCAGAAATTGTTGCAAAACTGGAGACCAAATTTTTAGAAAGTCGAACCACCGAACCAGATTTCCCGGTTCCATTTTTGGACAAGATCGCTCAATAAGGTCAATGCCACAACTTGCTCAAATACGCAAACTCGGCGTCGATCTAAATGTCCTTGTATTCTTCATGGTCGTCGAGTTTTCGATATAACGTAGCACGACTGATGCCAAGCAGTTCTGCTGCTTGAGGAATATTTCCTCCGGTTCGTTTAAGTGCATCCCGGATTAATCGCTTTTCCCAATCAGCAATATTGAGTGTCCCCAATTCGTCACTGTTAGGTTCACGAATCCCGAGGTCACTCAATTGGATTTCATTTCCATCAGCCATCACAATTGAACTATCAATAACGTTTCTAAGCTGCCGCACATTTCCAGGCCAATGGTAAGCCAGCAAGCGGGAGTTCGCCTTTTTTGACAACTTCATTTTTGGATGGCCGTGTTGACTTCGAAAATGCTCGAGGAAGAAATCAATCAGCCGTTGAATATCGTTGTCCCGATCCCGAAGCGGCGGGATCATTAATTCGTAAACGCTGAGTCGGTAAAATAGATCCTCACGAAACTGTTTCTCTGCAACGAATTCTTTTAAGTCACGATTGGTTGCACAAATAACACGCACATCGACTTTGACTTCTTTCGTTCCTCCCACAGGGAGAAACGGATGGCCCTCCAACGTCCGGAGAAGCTTAGCCTGTCCTTCGAGCGACAATTCACCAATCTCATCCAGAAAAAGTGTTCCTCGATCGGCTTGCTCAAACCAACCAATATGATCTCGGTCGGCACTAGTGAAAGCGCCCTTCTTGTGCCCAAAGAGTTGACTTTCAATAAGATCCTTCGGAATTGCCGCGCAGTTCACGCTAAGCATTGGACGATCGGCTCGCGGACTCGATCGATGAATTGCCCGCGCCACGAGTTCTTTACCCGAACCACTCTCGCCTCGAACCAAAACACATCCCGACGCTTTCGAGACTCGCCCAATTTTAGATTTAAGCGTTTGCATCGCCTCACTCTCACCCAGCATCTCATCAAACGCAGCATGCTTCTCAACCAACCGGGAATGTGAAGCTGCGAGAGTTGAATGACGATTGGCCCGAGCTAACGAACGAACCATGATATTCGACATCGCACAGGCTAATTGAAAATGCGAATCCCGAAATGGATCAAGATTCCGATACAAATGAATGGCACCTTTAACCTCGTCTTCAACAATCAATGGCACGCAGATCGAATCTGCACGCTTTTGAGAATCAGAACGGTCATGCTCAATCCGAATCGCTCGTTTTTCTTTGACAACTTTTCGAGTTAGATCTGTATCCAACTGAAGCTTGTCAGCAGATTCTTCTGGAATTACTGATTTCGGTGCCAGCATCCCATCGTCTGACAACCATAAAATCCCCACCACCGATGCGTCGGTTCTCTCCATCAATCGGTCCATACAAACCTTGGCGACGGATTCAGGATCATCCACCGAAAGCAATTTCACGCTCAATTGAAACAAAAAGAAAAAGTCTTGCCCCCAGTTATGACCCTTCAGAAAATCGAGAGTGTATTGCCCCGTTTCTCTTGGGTTCATCGATCGATCAAGCACAATCGTGAGATTTCCCGTCGAACACCTTTCTGATTCAGGTTCCTCAGAAAGTGTCTTAGCTGCACTTTGTTGAGTGGCTTCCGAAAATATGAAACTACTCGAACCGATTCGAACCTCGGTTCCCTCCATTAATCTCGCTTGATCAACCGACTGACCATTAACATACGTTCCATTGCTACTCTTATTATCGCGAAGCCACCAACCGTCCTCGTCCTGGTAGACAGCGGCGTGCACACGAGAGCATTGCGGGTCATTCAAGACAATCCGACACTCCCAATCCCGCCCGAGTAAGTTTTCCTCAAGCACAGATAATTCAAAGCGGGCGCCTGCATTGGCCCCGGCATTCATAACAAGAAAGGCTGGCACGAGCGTATTTTTCTTAACAGTCGTTGGAAGTGGATGGAGGGTCGTGATCCAATAAGAGTCACACTTCCTCATTGTAAAGGCAAGTTATCGACAAGTCGACCAATTCCAACCCTAGAATGGAGTGATTTGCCGAGACGTTGTTTAAACTCACCAAATCGAACTCCCTAGGCGAATGCTCCACCTTGATCACCAGTGCAAAAACCATAGTTTTTAAGAAACGGCTTTGAATGGTTACCAGTTTGAAATTTCCAAAAATAAACATTTCAGGGTATATTTCAGCGTTCATCGCGTGCGAGATTGAACCATAAATTTAGTTCGCCACATTTTAAACATTTTTTTTGTGAGGTAACACCAAGGTTGCTCGGTACATTCTGTGAGTAGGATATCGGTCGATTTAATTTTAAAAATCATTTCTGATGAACCACGGACTACTAGATCACTCTTGCTTGCAAACGAACCAATCCCTACGATTCGCGTACCGATTAGTATGTTAAAATACGAAGGCTAAGTTGTCTTATAAACAACCAACAGGAATTCATGATGCTTTCTTTCAAATTCACAACCATAAAAACTCGCTTCTCTGCCCTTGCTGTTGCATTGGCCTGTGTTGCAGTGACCATTTCACATGCACAGGATTCAGCGACAACGACTCAGTCATCCAGCGACAAACTGATCTCTAAGACGGTCTCTCGCATTGTGGCTAAATTGATGCAGGACGATCACTTATCGAAACGAAAACTTGATGACACCATGTCGAGTCGGGCATTCGATATGTTCATTAAGAACTTGGATCCAACCAAGTCGTATTTCCTGCAATCAGATGTCGACGAATTTTCTAAGTGGAAAACTGAACTCGACGACCAAATGTTAAAGGGCGAGTTCCTTGCGGCTTTCGAAGTTTTCGATCGATTTCTACAGAGAGTCGATGAGCGAACTGATCTCGCTGCCGAATTGATTGATGAAGATCACGACTTCACAATCGATGAGGAAATGATCACCGACCCAAAACTTCTTAGTTTTGCCAAAAACGATGCGGAGGCACGTGACAATTGGAGAAAGCGCATTAAGTACAGCCTGCTTGTCTTACGTGGAGACGCCAACGACGAAAAAGCAGACGGCGAAAAAGATAAAACTGTTAAAAAGAAGGATGATCCAAAAGATCGCCTCCGCAAGCGATATTCATCATTCGCACGTCGAATGCATCAGATCGACGCAGAGGACATTGTCGAGCGTTACATTACGGCAATCACAACCAGTTTCGATCCGCATACCACTTACCTAAGCAAAGGTACATTTGAGAACTTCTTGATCCAAATGGGTTTGGAACTGGAAGGGATTGGGGCAACCCTTTCTTTGATGGACGAAGGTTACACCGTAATCAAAGCAATTGTCCCTGGCGGAGCAGCTTTCACCCAGGGCGGCTTAAAGGTCGAAGACAAAATTGTTGCCGTTGGCCAAGGTGAAGAAGACGGCTCGCGAGCGTACGACAAGTTATTCAGAGAACACGGCGGTGGATTTGTCGAGTGCACAGGCATGAAATTAGACGACGTCGTGGGAATGATTCGCGGTAAGGCAGGAACCGTTGTCCGACTTCAGGTAATGTCTGAGAATGAAAGCGAATTGCATACCGTTGAAATTGTACGAGAGAAAATCAAGCTGGAGGACAGTGCTGCTCACGGTGAGGTCTTTGAGGAGGGCTCGCAGAAGATAGGCGTCATCGAACTTCCAAGTTTCTACGCAAACATGGGCGGCGGTGGCGGACGCAGTACGACTACCGACGTTAAAAAAATCCTCGATGACTTCAACTCCAAAGACGTCGATGCCCTTGTTCTTGATCTTCGGATGAATGGCGGAGGAAGTCTTCGCGAAGCAATCGATTGCACTGGTTTGTTCATCGACATTGGGCCAGTTGTTCAAGTCAAAGACCCGTACGGGACAATCCAAAAGCTAAACGACGAAAACGGTGGAACCGCTTGGGACAAGCCCATGGTTGTTTTGACCAGCAAATTCAGCGCCAGTGCAAGTGAGATTCTTGCCGGTGCAATCCAGGACTACGGACGTGGCTTGGTGATTGGCGACACTACAACTCATGGAAAGGGGACCGTCCAGAGCCTTGTTAACCTCAACCAAATTTTATTCAGCCGGATCAAAAATCCTCCGAATGAATTTGGTGCGTTGAAAATTACCACGCAACAATTTTACCGTCCAAATGGAGATAGCACGCAAAAACGCGGAGTTCTCTCTGATCTGGTCCTTCCTTCGATTTCGGACAACATGGACAACATCGGGGAAGCGGACTTAGATTACCCGGTTAAATTTGATCGCGTACCCGAGGCTTCATTTGCAAAATTAAAAATGAATCGTCAGGATATCACCTCCGCCCTTCGAACCAAGTCGAAAGAAAGAATCGATTCGTCTGATGAATTCCAAAAGGAAATCATTAAGATCAATAAGTACATCGAACTGAAAAATGAGAAAACAGTTTCGCTCAACGAAGCAAAGTTCATCGCCCGCCGCAAAGAACTTAATGCGGAAAAGGAAGACGAAAAAACTATTGAAAAACAGATGCTCCCCAGCAACGACATCGAACGCAATTTCTATCTCGATGAAGTTCTCAGAATCACTGCCGATTACGTAGAGATGCTTAACCAAAAGCAACTGAGCCTACGGTAGTGTCTGGATTTGCGTACCGACTCAACGCCCATGCGATCTTCGATTGTGTGGGCGTTTTTTTGCACCCACTGGCAACCACCGACTAAGTCAATTCAATCTGCAACCCGTCATAGCCAACCGCAACCCCGCGCGGCAAAACCGAGTTCACCGATTCGTAATCGAGGCGACACGCACAGTGAGTGAAGTAGGTTTGCCTCACGCCTAATTTCTGCGCCACCTCAACGGCTTGATCAATACTAAAATGCGTTGGATGGGGATCCTCACGCAAAGCATCGAGAACCAGCGTATCCAGCCCTTGAAGCAACTCCCAACTAGATTCTGGTATCTCGCTGACATCAGTACAATAAGCGACATTTCCAATTCGGAAACCAAGAACATCAAATTTTGGACCGTGCTTCAAAGGGATCGGAATGACCTCCGCACCAAGAATCTGAATCGGTGCCGATTGAATTGAAATTAGATCCACTGAAGGCGCCGCTCCCGGGTGAGTTTGAGCTTCATCACTGAAAGCATAATCAAATGCCATCCTTAATCTTTTCTCCACTCTCCCGTTGCAGTAAACCGGAACGGCATGGCCTAAGTAAAACTGGAACAAACGCAAATCATCAAACCCCATGACATGGTCCGTATGCTCATGGGTGTAAATGACAGAATGAACAATGCCAATTTGTTCTCGCAGCAGTTGAGTCCGCAAATCAGGGGAAGTATCTATTAAAAGATTTCCTTCAGGTAATCCGACAATCGCACTTGCTCTGGTCCTTTGATTACGCGGATGCCCCCCCTGACAAACTGCACAGCTACATCCAATCGCTGGAACACCCACCGAAGTGCCCGTGCCCAGTAAAATCATCTTTCCTGAAATGTCCGTTGTTGTTATTTGCTTTTTCACTTACCTACCTAAAAACCGATGTCGCTTCAAATTGCACTACAAAAACAGCACACATCTTCCTGACTCAAAAAACTCAATTTACCTCACTCCAACGTTTTAAGTCGATGGACCGCCGCAATTAGAATCGCGGGCGCAACCCTTAGCTAGAGATTCCCTAAACGTTCAATCCGCTCAACAACCGGTATAAATCCACACGTGTGAATGGCTGCTGCCAGTACCAGGCTCGTCGGGTACGACTCCAATTTTGCGCGAAATGAGCACTCTTAAACGGCGATGACTAGCCAATCTTGGCACATGAATTGCGTCTTTTCGGGCAGTTGTCGGTTGGGAGTCGCGAACACCTGCCAAAAATGCTGCAATTTACGGGACTTTAGAGGCAATTTACCCCTCTCAATCTCCGTTGACCAGCATCGATTGTCCCGATAATCTGTTACTATTAGCGAATTTACGTAAAACCTGATGCAAATGACTGCTGTTGGGGGCGATTTGCGCCTTCATTGAAAATCGAATCGCCGGCCTGACATAATTTCCGGTCGGTAGTTTTTAAAATCAGCGAACACCTACAAAACCATTAAAAATTTTGATTCCGAAGTGTTTTTTTCGGAAAATGTGGAAATAAGCCATGGAACAACTGGAACGATATTGGGACGCGACCACTCACTTTTTTGGTGGACTTGTTTCCGGATTTGAAAAAGCAGTTACCGGTGTTTTTGGTTCTTCCAATGCGCGATATGTAAAAAAGCTGGAATCAAAAGTCGACGCGATTAATGCGCTCGAATCGAACTACTCCTCGCTATCTGATGATGAACTACGCGAAGTAACCGAGCAGTTCAAACAACGCCTACGGAACGGAGAAACCACCGACGACATCATGATTGAAGCGTTCGCCGTTTGCCGCGAAGGAGGAAAACGTTTCCTTGGTATGCGACACTACGACGTTCAAATGATCGGTGGTATGGTTCTGCATTCAGGCGCTGTCGCGGAGATGGTGACCGGTGAAGGAAAGACCCTCGTTGCAACGCTCCCTTCCTACCTCAATGCACTCGAATGCAGAGGCGTTCACGTCGTAACCGTCAACGACTACCTCGCACGGCGAGATATGGAGTGGATGGCGCCCCTTTACATGGGTCTTGGCCTAACTGTGGGTGCGATTCAAAGCAACATGCCGGTCAAAGAACGACAAGAGGCGTACGAGCGGGATATCACCTACGGAACGAACAACGAATTTGGATTTGACTACCTCCGCGACAACATGCGACCAGCGGCACGCGGCGACGATAGATTTTCAAAACGCTACCAACAGTCGCAAGGCCCACTCGCCTTTGCAATCGTTGATGAAGTCGACAACATCCTCATCGATGAAGCGAGAACTCCGCTGATCATCTCAGGTCCTGCTCATCAAAACCCTGCGAGATACGCCGAGGCAAATCGAATTGCAACGCAACTCTCACGAGAAATTCATTACAAGGTCAACGAAAAAGATCACACCGCCACTCTGACTGACGAAGGCGTAAGGCACGCCGAAAAACTGGCTGGCGTCGAGAGTTTTTATACAGCGGGCAACATGGATTGGCCGCACATGATCGACAATGCACTGAAGGCGCATGGACTTTACAAGAAAGATGTCAATTACGTCGTTAAAGAAGGTGAGATCGTCATTGTCGATGAGTTTACCGGTCGCCTTATGGAAGGCCGACAGTGGAGCGATGGTTTGCATCAAGCCGTCGAGGCCAAAGAAGGCGTAAAGATCAAAGAGGAAACTCAAACACTCGCGACCATCACTCTGCAAAACTATTTCAAACTATACGAAAAAGTCTGTGGAATGACCGGTACCGCCATGACGGAGGCCGAGGAGTTCTACAAGATCTACGAATTGAACGTTGTTGCGATCCCGACGAATCGCGAACTTCAGCGGATCCCCTATCCAGACGTGATCTTTAGTGGCGAAAAATTCAAATGGTCTGCAATTGCAGAGGAAATCGAACAGTATCACAAATGGGATTTTGTCAAACTAAAAAATGATGATCTTTACGTTGGTCGTATCAAAAACGAATCCGATGAAGAAGTCATCATAGCCGACCAAGATGACGGAAAAGAGATTCGGATCCCGCGTAACAAGATCGAAACCGTGAATTACAAGGGACGCCCTATTCTGGTAGGTACCGTTTCCATCGAGAAAAGCGAAGTGCTGTCCGGCCTGTTAGATCGCCGGGGAATTAAACACGAAGTTCTGAACGCCAAGAATCACAAACGGGAAGCTGAAATTGTTGCGCAGGCAGGGCGTCTGGGAGCGGTCACAATCGCGACCAATATGGCTGGACGGGGTACCGACATTATTCTCGGAGGAAACCCGGAAAATATGGCATGGGCGCGGCTTCAAGAGAAATACACAACCCGCCTCGATGTGCCGCGCGAAGAATGGGATGAACTGGTCGAATCCATCGATCAGGAACACCATATGGCAGAGATGGGAAAAGAAGTCAAGAAAATTGGCGGTCTCCATGTAATTGGTACTGAACGGCACGATGCGAGGCGAATTGACCTTCAGCTGCGTGGACGTTGCGGCCGTCAGGGAGACCCCGGTAGTAGCCGTTTCTATCTCAGTCTCGACGACGACCTGATGAGAATTTTTGCCGGCCCGTTCGTGAAGCGAATGCTTGAAATGGGCGGATTTAAAGATGATCACCCAATCACCAGTCGCATGGTTTCTCGCAGAATCGATGCCGCTCAAAAGAAACGTGAAGAATACAACTTCGAAATTCGAAAAAGCCTGTTGGAATATGACGAAGTCATGGACGAACAACGCAAGCGAATTTATCGTTTCCGACAACAAGTCCTCGACGGTGTTAGCTGTCGTGAAATTGTTCAGGACATGGTTCGAGACCAAGTCGATACGAACCTTAACACTTGCCTCGCTGAAGATTTTGGCAGAGAGTCTTTCGCTGGTTTTGCTGGAAAGCAACTGACTATCTCTCTCGATCCAAGACTGTTTCGAAAGACGTCTCCCGACGAAGCAATTCAAATCTGTTTAGACGAAGCGGAACGCAACGCCGAGACAGATATCCTTGCACAAATTGATGTTTGCCTTGCAGAAGGCGAAGACGAATCTGAATGGAACTGGGGAGCGTTAGCTCACTTTTGCAATTCGCGCTGGAATCTAAGCGTCCGCGAAAGAGACATGAAGAGTACCGGTCGGGATCGCGT
>Ga0315321_10004349_pt1 | contig 10906 bp, 6 predicted proteins | sample M180m21515metaG_FD_203464 | JGI IMG/M metagenome (GOLD analysis project Ga0315321, IMG submission 203464) | Ammonia-oxidizing marine archaeal communities from Monterey Bay, California, United States - M1 80m 21515 | ecosystem: Environmental > Aquatic > Marine > Intertidal zone | place: USA... | reverse complement strand
TCGGCAAGACAAAGGAGCCCCAGCATTTGACGCTCACGTTTGCTAAACCGGTCGAGCCCGATGCGACTCCCTATTTATCGGTGATGGTAAATTTTCAACAAATTGCCAATGCTGGTCATTTTAAAGTCTTGGCAATGACGGGAATCGATGACGATTCGAATGTGCCCGAGGATATTCGGCGAATTCTCAATGAAGCTCCAGTTGATCGTAGTCGACGGGAAGCGAGACTATTGTCGGAGTATCATGCTCAAGATGATCCTCGTTTGGCGGGTTTGAGCGCTGAGATCGCTATCCACGGAAATCGTTTGCGTGAAATGACGGATGCTTACTCGACCCAAGTTATGGATACGGCAATTGAGCCGCGAAAAACTTACATCCTAAATCGTGGAAGTTACGATGAGCCAGGCCGTGAAGTAGAGCCGGGTGTCCCGGCGTCTCTGCCACCTTTGCCGGAGGGAGCATCGGCAGATAGACTGGGATTGGCTGATTGGTTGGTCGATCCTGAGCATCCGCTTACGAGTCGAGTGGCGGTTAATCGAATCTGGCAGTTGTTTTTCGGGACGGGCTTTGTCGCTACTTCCGCCGATTTCGGCTCGCAGGGCGAATGGCCGAGCCACCCGGAGTTACTCGATTACCTGGCAGTGGATTTCAGGGAGAACGAATGGAGCGTTAAGGTGCTAATTAAGAGCATCGTTACATCGTCGACTTACAAGCAGGAGTCACGCGTTTCAGAAAAGATCGCAGCCTTCGATCCTAATAATCGATTGCTTTCCCATGGAGCACGTTTCCGGTTGTCGGCGGAATCTATCCGAGATAGCGCTTTGAAAACAAGTGGTTTGCTTAACGATTGGATTGGTGGATCAAGCGTGAAGCCTTATCAGCCTCGCGGCATTTGGCGAGAAATCAGTCACTATGGATCGGTAAGGGATCTGACGCAGGTGTACGTGCAGGATCGCGGTTCGAATTTGTATCGAAGAAGTCTCTACACGCTTTGGAAGCGTACTAGTCCACCGCCTTCGATGATGGCTTTTGATGCGCCTAATCGGGAGTTGTGTATGATGAGTCGCGAAACGACGAATACGCCGCTTCAAGCGTTGACGCTGCTGAACGATCCGCAATTCGTGGAGGCGAGTCGCGTGTTTGCGGAAAGGCTGTTGAATGAGATGCCAGATGTAGACGGTGAGTCGATTCTGCGCCGAGCGTTTGAAATCGTCACTAGTCGGTTGCCGAGTGAGATTGAATTAGGAGAGTTGGTTGCGGCGTGGGAAGAGCAGTGCTCGTATTTCGAGAGTCATCGAAGTGAAGCCAAAGCGCTCTTGCGAGTGGGAGAATCATCCAGTGATGAAAACCTGGATGTCGTACAGCATGCCGCGCTCGCGGTGATCGCGAACTTGGTATTCAATTTGAGCGAAGCGATAACGAAAGGATAAGCGATGGACCCTTTATTTGATTTTGATAGACAACTGACGCGTAGAACGCTTTTCGGAAATCTTGCCAGAGGGTTGGGAGGACTTGCTTTAGGTTCTTTGTTGCCTTCGCAAGTGCTGCGCGGCGGAGAGTTAGACGGTTCGATGGGAAGTATGTCGCCAGGTCCTGGATACTTACCGCATTTCGCTCCGAAAGCGAAGCGGGTAATTTATCTGTTTCAATCGGGAGGCCCTTCGCATATCGATCTCTTCGACTACAAGCCGGAGATGCGTCAGCTTCATGGCGTGGAATTGCCGGATAGCGTACGTGGAGGTCAGCGGGTAACAGGTATGACCGCTAAGCAATCGAGTTATCCCTTTGTGGCGCCGTTCACAGATTTCAAACGTTGCGGTCAGCATGGAACGTGGATCAGCGATTACCTGCCTTATACGCAAAAGGTGGCGGACGATATAACGATTCTTCGCGGGATGAATACGGAAGCGATCAATCATGATCCGGCGGTTACGTATATCAATACCGGATCCCAGCAGATGGGGCACGCGAGTTTGGGTTCTTGGCTTAGCTATGGATTGGGAAGCGGCAATGAAGACCTGCCCGCCTACATGGTTTTATTGTCCCAAGGTTCTGGAAAGAATCCTGGGCAACCGCTGTTTTCGCGATTGTGGGGAAATGGCTATTTGCCGTCCAGTTACCAAGGGGTGAAGTTGGGTTCCGGCGGAGATCCGGTTTATTACCTCAAGAATCCTCCCGGTATCGATCGGACTCAGCGTCGACGCGCCTTGGATCGGCTTGAAACGCTCAATCGGGCTCATGCCCAAGATGTAGGCGATCCGGAAATTCATGCTCGCATCGATGCCTACGAAATGGCGTATCGGATGCAAACGTCGGTGCCGGAACTGATGAATCTGGATGATGAGCCAGAGTCTACTTTCGAGCTTTATGGCGAAGAGTCGCGACGTCCGGGAAGCTTTGCGGCGAACTGCTTGATGGCTCGCCGAATGGCGGAAAAGGGCGTGCGTTTCGTGCAGCTGTTTCATCGAGGTTGGGATCAGCATAAGAAACTGGCGACGCAATTGCCTAAGCAATGCATGGATGTCGATCAGGCTTCAGCGGCTTTGATCAAAGACCTGAAGCAGCGAGGGTTGCTTGACGAAACCTTAGTGATTTGGGGTGGCGAGTTTGGCCGTACCGCTTATAGTCAGGGCAAGCTAGGCGATGAAAACGCGGGTAGGGATCATCACGGTCGTTGCTTCTCCATTTGGATGGCCGGCGGCGGCATAAAGGGTGGGTACGAGTTTGGCCAAACTGACGACTGGGCTTATAATATTCTCGAAGGCGGGGTGCATATTCGCGATCTGAACGCGACGATCTTGAATCGCCTGGGAATCGATCACGAGCGCTTTACCTTCAAATTTCGCGGACTGAATCAACGCCTTACCGGTGTTGAGAAGGCGCGAGTGGTAGACCAAATTTTGGCGTAGGAGCCTGCCACTCGACACGCTCAGAAGTAGCACGGGCATCTTGCCTGTGAACAAACGGAAACAGGCTGCTAGCTTGTGCTACTTTTTTATCCTACTGCATTTCGAGGAATTCCATGACGCGGACGTCATAGGCTTTGTAGCGTCCCATCCATGGAGCCATCAGCTTCTTGGGGTCGGTTGGCCAGATAGCGGCCGATTTTTCGAATACCGCTTCGTCGTAGGGATAGGCTTCGTTTACGTGGTCGAGGGCGTTGATCGCTTGGAGACGAGCCATGACGTTTGCGTTATTGAGAAGAACTTCGTTCAGAACCGGACGTGGGTCTTTCTTGCCGATTCGGGCTAGATGCTCTGCGGCGGCGATTCGAGTCGCGGCGATTGGGCTTCGGGTCAGTCCGGTGATGCGCTTGACGGCTTTTTCGTCTTCGGTTTTGAGAACCATGCAGTTTACTAGGGCCCAGTATTGAATAATTGGATTCTTGTTGCCGAGAAGGCGCGTGAGTTTGGGAAGCGCTTTTTCGCCTTTGTCCAGTAGGGCGTCGGCTGCGTCGATAATCGATTCGAGCGGGTATTGAATTTCGTCTCTTGAGATTTGGTAAGGCGTTTTGCCGGAGCCGCGGCTCCATTCGACGAGCAGAGCTTCGGGTACGAATCCAGAGTCGTGTATTCTCAATAGATGGTCATGATTGGCCTTGCGCATGCGAAGGAGGGTTGCCCGATGCCTGGGGTCCTTGGCGAGGTTATTAACTTCGTCTGGATCGGCTTCTAGATCGAAGAGTTCTTCGAGTGGAGCGGGCAGGAAGAACGCACTTTGAGCAGGGGTTGCTTTGCCTTGCTTGAACAAATTTTCCAGTTGAGGAGCGACCGGGTTCATCCACAGGTAGTTGACGTGCTGGCCAGTGGGGAGGTAGGCGAGGTAGTTGCGGATGTAGTTGAAGTTCCCATCGGTTACGCCGCGTTTGAAGTCGATGCGTTCGTCGGCTCGAGCTCGAAAAGTGTAGGCGTATTCGGGCGCGGCACTTCTTTTTTCGCCGAGGAAAGCGCGGCCTTGCATGTGGGCAGGAATTTTTGCGCCGGCCAGACTAAGGAGGGTTGGAGCGAAGTCTACGAAACCGACCATTTCATCGGTTTTAGTCCCTGCTTTGTGAGGGGAAAGGTGTGCCCACTTCTTAGGGAAATGGATGACGAGTGGGACATGCGTTCCGCTGTCGTAAATGAAACGCTTGCTACGGGGCATAATGCCTCCGTGGTCGGAGTAGTAGAATACGATAGTGTCGTCGGCCAAGCCTGCTTTTTCGAGCTCTTTGAGCTGCTTGGCGACGAATTGATCCATTTCATTGATACGCGTGTAGTAGTTGGCGATGTGTTCGCGCGTCAATTTTGTGTCTGGGAGATAGGCGGGCACGTGGACCTTGTCGAGTGGCGCCCCGGGGCCTACCGTGTTCTTTCTTGGGTGGAGCGCGCTTTCGTGTGTGACGGTTGTATTGAAGATCGAGAAAAACGGTTTTCCTTTTGGTCGGTTTTTCCAGTGTGCTTTGTTGCTGCTGTCATCCCAGCCTGGCGTGCCCTGATCGATATTGTAGTCCTGTTTGCTGTTGTTGGTCGTATAGTATCCGGCTTCCTTGAGATACTGGGGATAGATTTTTATGTTGGCAGGCAAGGGGGCTTGGCTGCGCATGTGTTCGCCACCGACTGATGACGGGTACATTCCAAGAATGAGCGTTGTTCGAGCTGGACCGCAGACGGCAGCGTTCGAGTAGGCGTTCTGGTAAAGGACGCCGTTTTGGGCGAGTTTATCGATCGTCGGAGTTTTAGCGAGCGGGTCGCCGTAGCAGCCAATGTACGGGCTGTTGTCTTCGCTGGTGATCCAAAGGATATTGGGGTGATCTGCGGCGAAAAGGGCGCTTGAGCCAATCAGAAGGAGGCAGACGAGTTTGAGGTAGGTAGGTGTTTTCATTGGAATTTAGAGTCCGTTATTCATGAAGCCTTGGCTGAATGTGTCTATATTATTCCCGTTTTAAGGGATCTCTTTGGACAGGTCGGGAATTGAAAATACGTGGGACATTTTTCGGGAGCGAAAGGCTTTACGTGGATTGGCGTGCGTTCAACTAAAGAGCGACGATGACGTTTTCGGTCGTCGATCCGTATTCTTTGTCCTCGGATGAGCCTAACAAGTACAGCTTCTCGGCGGCGATCGATGCCCTATCTTCGAACATTGCTTCACGTATTAGTTAGGGTTGGCTTACTCTCGCTGGGAAAGAAAGGTCTTCAGAGTTTATCGCTATTTGATTGGGTTCGGACTGAAAGCGTCAGATGAATGGCTCCGTCTCGATGCAACGACAAAGTTGACCAAAGTCCCTATTTGATTGCGAAGGTGAGTTTGTTTGCAGCAGACCTATACAGCTTCGTTTTGGAGTCCGAGCGAGTTTGGCTAGGCGTTTTGGGCGAAGCGCTTGCGATAGGTTCGGGGGGACTCGCCGATGGTGTTGCTAAAGAAACGGGAGAAAGCGGAAAGGGTGGTGAAGCCGAGTTGGAAGGCGATATCGGTGAGGCTTAAGTTGGGATTCTGCATGTAGAGAATCGCTTGATGGGCACGGTAGTTTTTTAAATAGGCCCCTAAGCTAATGTTGAAATGCTGCCGGAAGACTGCCCGCAGATTACTCTCAGACATGTGGAGGTATTCGGCAATATCGGAAACGCTTTGCAGCGAGTCTGAATTGATGGCTAGGAAACTCTGTATGGCATTTATCAACTGGGTCGAAGCTCGCTTGGCGGTGCTTTGGCTAGCGATTGCAGCCTTGGGTCCACCTTGAAGGCGTTCTCTAAGTTGATTGATTAGGCTAGCCGATTTCAGAATGAGGCGACGATTGGTTCTGAGTGTATCTTGCTGGCTATAGTCCTGGATGATTTCGTTTAGTTGAGCCATTGAGTCGGTATCCAGTGAGATGAGTCGATTTCGGAACGACTCCATGATAACCGGATCCTCTAATTCGAAAGTGATGATGAGCCAAAGGATGTTTGGTTTCGCTAGCTCGGAGTAGTAGTGGAATTGATACGGAAAAATCAAAAAACCCTGCTCGGGCTCGATTCTCCATTGGATTCCATCGACTGTGAGCGAGCCCGTCGTCATCAGATTGAAGACGAGAACAAAGCGGTGATGGGGATAGCTGTCGAAGCTTCGGCGCTGTAGCTCTTGAGAGCTTGTCCGGGAGAAGAGAATGATGTTGCTAGGGATGCAAATGTCCTCAGATGAGCGGCCTTTGAAGTAGTCTTCGGGAGGTCCTAGTTCGAGAGCATTTTGTATGAGTGGCAGTCGCATCTAATCGGAAGTGCTAAAAAATGAATGTATATTGAAAAGTTTTTGCTATGTGAACAATGCTATTCTTTTCCGCTTACCCACCATGGCCCGAGAAGAAGAGCAATTCGAACGTATCCCCACTCAAATTTGTCGCGATTCGGAAGCGGCCGCGCAATTCGTAGCAGGCGAGATTGCCCAGCTGATTAGAGAGCGCGCCAAGGAAGGAAAGAACGCCGTACTTGGTTTAGCGACAGGGTCGACTCCTTTGCCGGTTTACCGCGAACTTGTGAGGCTTCATAAGGAAGACGGTTTGAGTTTTCGCAACGTCATCACTTTTAACCTGGACGAGTACTTCGGATTGTCGGACGAGCACCCGGAAAGCTATCATCAGTTTATGTGGGAGCGGCTTTTCAAGTTCGTCGACATTCCTAAGGACCAGGTGCATGTTCCTTCTGGGACAGTGGACCGGGCGGATGTCTATGATTTTTGCGATTCGTACGAGAAGGCGATCGCTGAGGCAGGCGGGCTCGATTATCAAATTCTGGGAATTGGGCGGACTGGGCATATAGGTTTTAATGAGCCTGGGTCGGCCGGAGATTCGAAAACGCGTTTGGTGACATTGGACCCACTTACGCGTTTGGATGCCGCACGCGATTTCTTGGGCGAAGCGAACGTGCCGCTTTTCGCTATTACGATGGGAGTGGGAACGATCTTGAAGGCTCGCAAGTTGGTATTAATGGCTTGGGGGCAATCCAAGGCCTCGGTCGTGCGGAATGCAGTTGAGGGAAAGCCTAACGAAAATTTGCCCGCCAGTTTATTGCAGGGGCATGACGACGTTCGTTTCTTTATCGATCGGTCCGCATCCGAAGAATTGATACGTTTTCGCCTGCCTTGGTTGGTCGGTTCGGTTGAATGGACTCCGCGCTTGATTCGCAAGGCGGTGCTTTGGTTGTCTCGCAAAGTTAAGAAGCCGATTCTCAAACTACAGGATTCTGATTACAATGAACATGGGTTGGGCGAGTTGCTGATCGGGGCTGGCCCTGCTTATGGGTTGAATATTACGGTATTCAATCAGACTCAGCATACGATTACCGGTTGGCCTGGAGGAAAGCCGAATGCGGATGAAACGAACCGTCCTGAGCGTTCGACTCCGTTTCCTAAACGCGTTTTGGTTCTTGGATCCGAGCCTCACGAAGATATTCTTTGCATGGGCGGTACGGCGCATCGTTTGAAGAACCAAGGCTCCGAGGTGACGCTGGCGTATTTGAGTTCCGGCAATTTGGCGGTTCCGGATAATTTGGCAAAGCAGACTTTGGCTTTGATGAGCGAACTTGAGCGGGAGATGGATTTCAAGAAAGGCGAGGGGCTTAGCTTGGGGCAATTTGCTGACGTGATTCTGAAGGGAATCGAGGATAAGCGTGATGAGGATAATGACTCGGAAGAGGTTCGGCGTATAAAGGCCTTGGTACGCCGGAACGAGGCGCGCGACGCGGCTCGAATTTTGACGATCGATCGCGAGGCGCAGGAGTTTCTCGATTTACCGTTTTATGAAAAAGGGCGTTATCGGAATTTCGTTACAAGCGAGGAGGACGTGAAGGCACTGGTTTCCTTGCTGGAGCGGAACGAGCCGCATCAGATTTACGTGAGTGGCGGTCTAGCGGATCCTGGCTCGGTATCGGGCGTATGCTATCGATTGTTTTGTGAAGCGATGGAGCAGCTGAAGGATAAAGCGTGGATGAAGCATTGTCGCGTTTGGAGTTATCGTGGCGTGGGTCAGGAGTGGCCGCTTTTTGAAATAGATATGGCGGTGCCGTTGAGCCCTGACGAATTGGTATCGAAGGTCGAGGCGAGTTTTCAGTATCGCTCGCAGCGTAGTCAGTTCCCATTTAGGGCGGCTTCGCATCGCGAGATTTGGCAACAGACCGATGAGGTCAATCGATCGACTGCGGCCGCTTACGACGATGTGGGAATGGCTGAGTATGAGGCGATTGAAGCGTTTAAGAAAATTGAGTTGGAAGAATTACTAGGGTCGTAGGGGCTGATGTTTTTGGTTATGGCGATATTAAAGCAACCTGGATCGGATATTTGGATACGCGACGGATTCTCGATTGACGATGCGTTGAGCCGAACGACGCATCTTGGTATTGGGGCTCATCAGGATGACCTGGAGTTTATGGCTTATGAGGGGATTGCCGCTTGTTACGAGAGCGAGGATCTATGGTTTTCTGGCATAACTGTCACTGATGGGCGAAGCAGCTCTCGGAAAGGAGCGTATGCCGATTATACGGATAATGAAATGCGGGTGGCTAGAATGGCTGAGCAGCGCAAAGCGGCTGAAATCGGTCGATATAGCACCCAGATTCAACTCGATTACATGAGCAAGGAAGTCAAGGTGGATGCGTGCGAAGCGGTAGTCGAAGATCTGGTCGCGCTTCTCCGTAAGATGAAGCCGAATACGGTTTACCTTCATCAGCCGGCCGATAAGCACGACGCGCACGTAGCGGTTTTGGGACGCTGTATCGAAGCTTTGCGGCGAGCGGCGGATTTTCATATTCCCGATCGCATAATCGGTTGCGAAGTATGGCGGAGCCTCGATTGGCTGGCGGATTCGGATAAGATCGCTATGGATTGCGGGGCGTATCCGGAACTGACGGAATCATTGAATGCAGTATTCGATTCGCAGATAACCGGAGGCAAGCGCTACGATTTGGCCGTGCTGGGAAGGCGTCGAGCGAATGCGACTTTCTTTGATACTCACGGCTCTGATATTTATACGTCCGTAACCTGGGGAATCGATCTCAAACCGCTGGTCGAAGATACTAGCCTCTCTATGGAAGCGTTAATTTTAGAAAAAATGGTCGAGCTCTCTAGGAATGTAGCTAATCGCGTAAGCAAATTTTCATAATGGAAGATAATACGAAACAATTGAAGGGCATCCTCGTGGGGTGCGGGTTTATGGGGGGTATGCATGCGCAAATCTATAAGAGCTTGCCGAATGTGGAGCTTGTAGCCGCGGTCGATGGACGGATTGCCGAGTCCAAGGAGAAATTGGAAAAGTTAGGTTGCCCGGCTCCGGTATTCGCCGAATTGAGCGAGGCTTTGGCGGCGGTCGATTGCGATTTCGTCGATGTGTGCATGCCGACGTTTTTGCATAAGAACTATGCGATCGAGGCGGTCGAAGCGGGCAAGGCTCTCTTTTGCGAGAAGCCGCTCGCTTTGTCCATGGAAGAAGCGGATGCGATTTTGAGTGCTGCGAAAGCGAATGGAACGTTTGCCCAGGTCGGACATTGTCTTCGTTTTTGGCCGGAGTACATGCGCTTTATGAAGTATCATAAAAGCGGTGACGGCGGGAAGCTGTTGAGCTTGAGTTTAGTCAGACGGGCGGGGCGTCCGGATTACGGAATTGAGAATTGGCTGAATGACGAGTCGAAATCCGGCGGAGCGGCATTGGATCTGCATATTCACGATACGGATTTTGTATTGGCTCTGTTGGGTCAGCCGAATTCGGTTAAGAGCAGCGTGACGCGTGACTATAGCGGTCCCGTACACGTGTTCAGTTTAATGGAGTATGATGGGTTGACCGTATGTTCGGAAGGCGGTTGGAACTATCCTAAGAATTGGGGTTTCCAGATGGCGTTTCATGCGGTATACGAGAATGCGGTTCTCGATTTCGATTCAGCGAATGGTAAGGGACTGACGATTTGCCAAGGCGAGGAAGCTCCGACTCCTTTGGATGTCGTTCAAACCGATGCTGGCGAATCTCAAAGCGGCGAGGGTAACGTCTCGGATTTGGGAGGTTATTTAAACGAATTGAAGTATTTCGTGAAATGTCTCAGTGAAGGAGTTCCTCCGGCAATTGCGACTTTGGAGGATGCTCGGGAGTCGTTGGCCTTAACACTCAAGGAAATTGAATTGGGAGAGAAGGCAGGTTCTTGAAAACACTTTTGATGTAGGGCCGGCGCAAGTGCCAGCCCTACCTTTGAATTAACAACTGAAAATATTACCTCATGAAAAAATCGATAAGCATTTGGTCGTTTTACGGCGACTGGTCATTGAAGGAAAAAATGAAACTCGCGAAGGATGCGGGGTTCGAGGGGATCGAGCTGGATGTCAGCGGTGATGGACCAATTACTTTGGAGAGCAGCGACGCGGAGATTGATCAGATCGGCGAACTCGCTGCCGAATCCGGATTGACGCTGAGTGGCCTGGCAACGGGCATGTACTGGGAGTTTAATCCGGCCAGCGATAACGCGGAAACCCGAGCGAATGCAAAGCAGGTAGTGGAAAAGCAAATTCGCGTCGCGTCCCGATTGGGTATCGATGCGGTATTGGTCGTGCCAGGATCGGTCGGAGCGGATTTCATTCCTGGTTGCGAGGAGCTTTCTTACGACTTGGTGTGGGACCGGGCGACAGCGTTCATAGGGAATTCCTTACCGCTCGCGAAAGAGCTAGGGGTTTCGATGTGCATCGAAAACGTGTGGAATAAATTTCTTTTGAGTCCCCGTGAAATGGGACAGTTTATCGATCAGTTTAATGACGAGCGAGTGGGTAGCTACTTCGACGTGGGTAATGTATTGGCGACGGGTTACCCGGAGCATTGGATTTCGATTCTGGGCGATCGCATTCGCCGTGTTCACGTAAAGGATTATCGCCGAGCAGTCGGTTCGGTGGATGGGTTTGTGGATTTGCTGTCGGGCGACGT
>Ga0315321_10004344_pt1 | contig 10913 bp, 9 predicted proteins | sample M180m21515metaG_FD_203464 | JGI IMG/M metagenome (GOLD analysis project Ga0315321, IMG submission 203464) | Ammonia-oxidizing marine archaeal communities from Monterey Bay, California, United States - M1 80m 21515 | ecosystem: Environmental > Aquatic > Marine > Intertidal zone | place: USA... | reverse complement strand
TGATGGATAGAGGTCTTCATTTAGTGCTCTCTTAACTGTATTACGTATAAAATCTTTGCTAAGTTTTATTTTTGACACTTAATTATCTGCCAATAGCTGCCATTTTTTCAACTGATATTCTAGCTTTGTCAATTGTCTCTTTATCCATAATTATTTCACCAGTTTCATTTTCAAGGCAATCTAATATTTTTGGAAGTGTAATTTTTTTCATGTGAGGGCAGATATTGCATGGTTTTATAAAATCAACATTTGGATTTTCTACTTGAATATTGTCACTCATTGAACATTCAGTAACCATCATAACTTTTTTTGGTTGGTTGTCTTGAACGTATTTGATCATTCCTGAGGTTGATCCTGCAAAGTCACTTGCTTTAATAACATCTGGCGGACACTCTGGGTGTGCAATAATTTTTATGCCTGGATTATTTTTTCTAATATCGTGTATTTCATTTTCATTAAATTGATCATGGACTATACAAATCCCTTTCCAAGAGATGATTTCCACATCTGTTTGTGAAGCAACATATTTTGCAAGATAATCATCTGGTAAAAATATTACTTTTTTAACTCCTAGAGATTTTACAATTTTAACAGCATTTGCTGATGTGCAACATACATCCGTTTCAGCTTTAACTTCCGCTGATGTGTTTACATAAGATACAACAGGGACTCCTGGGTATTTTTCTTTTAATAATCTTACATCTTTCCCAGTAATTGAAGATGACAATGAGCAACCAGCATCCATATCTGGTAAAATAACTTTTTTTTCTGGGCTCATTAGTTTTGCAGTTTCAGCCATAAAATGAACACCTGCCATTAAAATTATATCAGCAGACGTTTTTGATGCTTCAATTGCTAAAGCAAGAGAGTCAGCAGCAAAGTCTGCAACACCATGATAAATTTCAGGTGTTTGATAGTTATGAGCAAGTATTACCGCATTTTTTTTCTTTTTAAGTTCGTTAATTTTGTGAATGTAAGGAGCATGCACAGACCATTCAATTTCTGGCATTACTTTAGAAATCTTTTGGTAAATAGGATCTGTAGCTTTTTGCACTTCTTGTGTAAATTCCATGATGTTATTTACCAATTTGAAAGATAGTTGTCATTCATTTATTATGACACATACTGCGGTCGTGCTGAAATTGGTAGACAGGCACGGTTGAGGGCCGTGTGGACCTAGTCCATGAGAGTTCGAGTCTCTCCGACCGCACCAAAATAAAATTTTATAGGAGTTTTTAATGGATAAATTACTTTCAGTCATATTTATGGTTGGAGTTTTACTTTTAGTCCTTCCAGGTTTTTTGCAATCAAATTCTAAACTAAAGCAATTTCTAAAAAATTTAACTATTTGGATTATTATAATTTTAATAATTCTATTAATTGTTTATTTTTTTAAATAATAAATTAGTTTTTAATCCATTCAGGTTTTTCAATTTTTATTGAAGCTTCTTTAGTATTAAAGTCAGATTTTCCATTAAAATTTTCATCTAGATATTTAATTAATGCAAAGGGGTATTCTTTATCTATTAAAACTTTTCCTATTTCATTATCATTATAATAAATACTTTCACCTTCAGTGATTTTTCCATCAATCATACTTATTGGTAATAATCTTTTTGAAAGTTTATTTTTAAGTTTAATTCTAGCAGTATTTTCTTGTCCAACATAACAACCTTTTTTAAAATCTATTCCATGTAATTCTTCATAATTACATTCAATTCCAAATAATTTATTTTGTAGTTTATTCAGATCTTTCGGGACGATTCCAAGTTTATGGCTAAATGAATAGTACTCACTTAGATTTGCATCATGTAAGTCCAGTTTTTTTAGAGATAAATATAGTTTTTCTAAATTAATAATTAGTCTCGCGCCTAATTGTTTATTTCTTGGATCAAGAAAAATAGGATCTTCTCTATATTTTAAAGTAAACCCAGAAAAATCTTGTGCCTCATCAAAGGTTAGAAATTTTTCGTGACTGAATGCAGCTACTACAAATTCATTGCTAAGGTTAAGAATTTCTACTTTAGATCTTAATTTATAAATACTTAATTGTTTATATAGCCCGTCAGCTTGAGACTTTTCACAATCAATCAAATAACCAGATTTATGTTTAATTATTATAAACTCATATAAAAATTTTCCTTGAGGAGACAATAAAGAAGTAAAACATGTATTAGTTTCACTTACTTTATTAATATCATTACTAATCAAATTTTGTAGAAACTCTTTTGCATCCTCTCCATTAATATAAAGAATTGCTCTATCATCTAAAATGTAAACATTTTTAATATTCATAATTGATTAATTATAGAATGTAATATAGTAACATTTTCTTAAAATGTTAGATCTTATAATTAAAAACGGACAATGTTACATCGATGGTGAATTAAAAGATGCTGATGTTGCTGTTAAAGATGGCAAAATTCATAAAATTGGAGAGATATCTGAGGATGCTAAAGAAGTTATAAACGCAGAAGGTAAAACAGTTTTACCTGGATGCATTGATACCCAAACACATTTTAGAGAACCAGGATCAACAGATACAGAGGATTTACACTCTGGAAGTAGAGCTGCAATTGCCGGAGGAATTACTAGTGTATTTGAAATGCCCAATACTAATCCGCCCACATCTAATTTGAAGGAGTTTCAAAGAAAATTAGATCTCGCTAAAAATAGAATGTATTGTAATTATGCATTTTACTTTGGGGCAACAGCTGACAATGCGGAAGATTTATCAAATTTAAAAAATTTAGAAGGTTGCTGTGGAATTAAACTTTTTGCAGGATCATCAACTGGTAATTTATTAGTCGCAGAAGAAGAAGATATTGAAAAAGTTTTTGAAAATAGCTCTAAAGTCGTGGCAGTTCATTCTGAAGATGAGGCAATCTTAAATATGAACAAAAAATTAATCAAAAATGGAGATGTTCATTCTCATCCAGTTTGGAGAAGTGTTGAATGTGCAATCTCATCTACAAGGCGTATCGTTAGAATTGCAGAAAAATATAATAAAAAAGCGCATGTTCTTCATATAACTACAAAAGAAGAGATTGATTTTTTATCACAACACAAAGGAAATATTACCTTTGAAATAACTCCTCAGCATTTAACAATTTATGCACCAGATTGTTATGACAAACTTGGCACATACGCTCAGATGAATCCACCATTAAGAGATAAATCTCATTATGATCGATTATGGTATGCGGTTAGAAATAATTTAAATGATACAATCGGCTCAGATCACGCACCACATTTAAAAGAAAATAAAGATAAAGTTTATCCTAATAGTCCATCAGGTATGCCGGGTGTTCAAACTTTAATGCCAGTAATGCTAAATCATGTAAATGATGGAAAGCTTAGTCTTAATCAATTAATGAACCTTATGTGTGAAAATCCGATTAAGATTTTTGGAATTAAAAATAAAGGCTTTATCAAAGAAGGTTTTGATGCTGATTTTACAATTGTCGATATGAACAAGACAATTGAAATTAAGAATGAAAACATTGAAAGTAAATGTGGTTGGACACCTTTTGATGGCTATAAATTTAAAGGAACACCAACCCACACAATTGTTGCTGGAAATATTAAAATGCAAGATGGTAAGATAGTAGGTGATGCAGAAGGAAAGCCTCTTCAGTTTAGTTAAGTATTGTCAACTCGATTTAAACACGATAATATTTTATTATGATTGATCTAATTATTAAAAATGCAAAAGTTGCAACTGCATCCGATGTCTTTAATTGTGACATTGGAATCGATAAAGAAAAGATTGTTTTTTTAGAAAAAAATTCATCCAAAGAAGCAAAACAAGTAATTGATGCTAAAAATAAATATGTTTTACCAGGTGGTGTTGATGGCCATTGTCATCTAGACCAACGTACTAAAGATGGTACTGAAATGTCTGATAATTTTGAGAGTGGATCAAGGTCAGCAGCTTTTGGAGGTACTACTACAGTGATGCCTTTTGCTATTCAGTTTAAGGGAGAAAGTTTAAGAGAGGTGATTGATGAATATCATACAAGAGCAAATAACCAAAGTTACATAGATTATACATTCCATCCAATTATAAGTGATGCTAGTCCAAATATTATTAATCAAGAATTGCCTGCTATAGTTAGAGATGGGTACACTCATTTTAAAATTTATATGACTTATGAAGATCTGCAGCTAAACGATAGAGAAATTTTAGATATACTCTCAGCCGCTGGAAGAGAGAAAGCTGTAGTGATGGTCCATGCTGAAAATTACGAATGTTTGAAGTGGTTAACAGAAAAATTAGAAGCTGAAGGAAAAACAGATCCTATTCATCATGCAGACTCTAGACCTGGGGTTGTAGAAAGTGAAGCAACTAATAGAGCTATCGCGTTATCAAGAATAACAGATACACCAATATTATTTGTTCATGTTTCTGACCGAGAAGCAATTGAAACTATTAGAGATGCCCAAAGCAAAGGTTATAAAATTCTTGCCGAAACATGTCCTCAATATTTATTTTTAAAAAGAGATGATCTGAATAAAGATAACTTTGAAGGTGCCAAATATGTTTGTAGCCCCCCACCTAGAGATCCTGAAAATCAAAAATATGTTTGGAATGGAATTCAAAACGGAACATTTGATATTTTATCTTCTGATCACGCACCCTTTAATTTTAAAGGTGACAAAGGTAAAATGATTAAAGGGAACAAAACTCCTTTTAAACATATACCAAATGGCGTTCCTGGCCTTGAAACAAGACTGCCTTTATTATTTTCTAATGGTGTTTTGGGAAAAAAAATTTCTATTAATAAATTTGTAGAGGTAACATCAACTAATCCTGCAAAAATTTATGGTCTTTATCCAAGGAAAGGAACCATTAGTATTGGTTCAGATGCGGATATTGTAATTTGGGATACTGGTATAGAAAAAACAATTACAAACTCAGATCTTCATCATGATACTGATCATACCCCTTATGAAGGAATGAAAGTAAACTGCTGGCCAAAGATAGTTTTAAGCAGAGGAAAAATAATAGTTCAAGATGGACAACTTCAGAGTGAAAAAGGTTACGGACAATTTTTAAAATCTGAAATTTCAAGTTACGTTTATTGATATAAATCAACGATTATAGTTTAATCTTTTAAAATCTAGTGTGACGTAATAAAGTTTTACATAACTAATTTAGAATGGTTATAATTTAAATATAAAAAATACCAAGTCTGGTTGTGCTGACTTGTAAATAAAGGGACAACATTAAATTAAAACAAACGCGAAAGAGGGATGATGAAAAAAATAATTGTTATATTTTTAAGTTTACTATTTTCATTTCAAGTTGCGAATGCAAAAATAGTTCTTAAAGCAGGTCATACCGCTAACCCGGATGAACCATATCACAAAGGAATGCTTGAACTTAAAAGATTAGTTGAAGCGGCAACAAATGGTGAAGTTGAAATACAAATATTTCCTAATGGTCAATTAGGATCTGAAAAAGAGATGATTGAAGGACTTAAGTTAGGTACAGTGGATATTACTAGCCCATCAAATGGTAATTTAACAAACTTTGTTCCTGAACTTGGTATTTTTGATCTTCCATTCTTATTTAGAGACAGACCTCATATGTATAAAGCAATGGATGGAGGACCTGGTCAAAAATTATCAGCTGCTATGGCAAGTAAAGGTTTCCGTTTATTAGGTTTTTATGAAGCTGGAATAAGACATATTATGACAACAAAAAAACCAATTAATAACGTAGATGATATTAAGGGTCTTAAAATAAGAACGATGGGAGTTCCTGCTCACGTATCATCATTTAATGCTTTTGGTGCAAAGGCAACACCTATGGCTTACGGTGAATTGTATGGTGCTTTACAGCAAAATGTAGTTGATGGTGCTGAAGCAGCAAACACTAACTATAATTCAAAAAAGTTCTATGAGGTTGCTCCTTACTGGGCACAAATAGGATGGACAGCTTTAGTTGCAGATTTAATCATGTCTGAAAAGAAATTTAAATCTTTACCAGCTAATGTTCAAAAAGCTTTATTAGAGGCTGGTCCAAAAGCAGCTGCTGTAGAGAGAAAAGCTTATTCAGATAGTGATAACTCGCTACTAGACTCTTTGAAGGCTAAAGGGGTTAAAGTTACAACACCTGATCCAACTGGATTTAGAAAAGCATCAAAAGCTGTTTATGATGAGTTTGTAAAAACTCCAGCTTCCAAAGCAATTCTAAATGAAATATTAGGAATGTAGTTTTAATATTTAATTTATGTTAAATTTAATGGGCACTTTAAAGTGCCCATTTTTTTTATGAACAAAACTCTTTTAATTTTAAGAAAAATAGTAAACTGGTTAGTAATCATATTTTTTGTATACATGGTTCTTTCAGTTTTTTACCAAGTTCTTGGTAGATATGTGTTTCATTATAAACTTGGTGTTGCAGCTGAGACAGCCACATTTGCCCAAATTTGGATGGTTCTTCTTGCTGCAGGTATAGCAATGAAAAAAAATATGCATGTTGGTGTAGATATTCTACTTAGAGTTCTTCCAAAAAAATTTCAAAAGATAATAATAATTTTTAGTTTTATCTTTATTTTATCTTTTTTAATATTAGCTTTAAAAGGATGCGTTGCTTTAATTTCTGTTGGTTTCGAGTCAACATCACCTGCTCTAGGTATTCCTATGTGGATTCCATATTTATCCGTACCTATTGGTATAATTTATATAACTCTAGAATTAGTTATTGTTACAATCTCAAAATATAAAGAAAGAAACGTATAATGGCCCTTATTTTTATACTTTTTTTATTTTTATTAATATTTGGAACTCCGATTGTTTTCTCTCTTGGTATTGCTGCAAGTTACACATTGCTTGCATACGATGTACCAATGGCCCTTGTAGCTCAAAGAATGTATGGAGGTTTGGATAAATTCACAATAATGGCAATCCCATTTTTTATTTTAACAGGAATAATTATGGAAAAAGGGGGAATTGCTAAACGAATAATTGATTTTGCTACAGCTTTAGTTGGTTGGATTACAGGTTCTTTATACTTAGTTGCTGTAGTTGCTGGAACGGGTCTTGCTGCTATTTCAGGATCAGGATCAGCTGATACTGCAGCAATGTCTTCCATCATGTTGCCGCAAATGAAAAAAAGAAAATATAATATTGATTTTTCTGCTGCCATTATGGCTGCTAGTGGTTCTCTTGGAACTATTATTCCACCAAGTATAATGATGGTAGTACTGGCTACAATTTCAAATCAATCAGTTGGAGCACTTTTTCTTGCAGGAATTGTTCCAGGTCTTTTATGTGCAGTATTTTTATTAATCAGTGGATATGCAAGAGCAAAATTAAACAAAGAAGAAGCTAAAGATATTACAAATTTTAGTTTTATTTTTTTAGTTAAATCTTTTGTTAAGGCGATACCGGCATTAACTCTACCTGTAATAATTGTTGGAGGAATAGTTGGGGGGATTTTTACACCTACAGAAGCTGCATCAGTTTCTGTTATTGTTGGATTGATAATATCTATTTTTATTTATAAAGAAATTAAATTTAAAGATTTGGGTGAAATAATTTTAAAGGCCGCAACTATAGCATCAACAGTTATGTTAATTATTGCAACCGCAAGTATTTTCTCTTGGTTTATTGCTAGTCAACAAATTCCTCAAAAAATATCTGAGTTTATGCTGGGGTTTTCAGATAGTAAATTCTGGTTTTTAGTAAATGTAAATTTATTATTAATTTTAATTGGGATGTTCATGGAAAGCATATCTGCAATATTAATTTTAGTACCTGTGCTTATGCCTGTTGCTATTGCATTCGGTGTAGACCCATTACATTTTGGACTAATTATTATTTTAAATTTGTCTATTGGTATGATTACACCTCCTTATGGCATAACACTTTTTGTTGCTAGCTCCATTGCAGAGAGGTCCATTATAGATGTTTCAAAAAAATTAATTTTACCGCTCTCACTAATGTTTTTAGTATTAATTTTAGCAACGTATTTTCCTCAAATATCATTATATTTACCTAGTACAATTATGGGATATAAATAATTATGTTTAAGGGATCTTACTCAGTAACAATTACACCCACTTCAAGTGATGGAAAGATAAAAATAAAGTCTTTAGAAAAATATTTTAATTGGCAAATTAGAAAAAGGATTGGTGGCTTAATAATTTTAGGAAGTACTGGTGAATTTTTATCAATATCAGATGATAATAGACTAAAGATGATTAAAGAGTCTTCGTCTATTATTGATAAAAGAGTTCCGTTATTTGTTGGTACTGCTGCTGAAAATACTTATGAAGCAATAAGATATTCTGTTGAAGCTCAAGCTCAAAATGCTGATGGGGTAATGATTATCCCTCCATTTTACTCAACACCAACACCAGAAGAGTTAATAAACCATTTCAGAATGATTAGTAAGGAAATTGATATACCAATTATGGTTTATAATAATCCTGCAACTTCAAATGTAGATATTACACCAGAGATTTTTTCTGAATTATCTAAAATTAAAAATGTTGAATACTGTAAAGAATCTACAATGGATGTAACCAGAGTTAAAGAAATTGATAAACAGTCTAATGGAAAAATAAAAGTTTTTGGAGGTATAATGGGATATGAGTCATATCTAAATGGAGCTATAGGATGGGTTTCAGTGCCTTCAAATATTGTGCCATTAGAGTGTACTAATATTTATGAAAATATTAAGGTCAAAAAAAACTTTGAAAATGCAAAAAAAATTTATGATAAGATTACACCTGTTATTAAATTAGTAGGTAAGCATTATTATGTAGCTGCAACAAAATATATGCTTAATTTAATGGGTCTAGATGTTGGAAAACCTTTGTTACCTAGACTTGATTTGAGTGACTCAAAAAAAAGAGAATGTAGAAAAGTTTTTAAAGAACTTAACTTCAAGAAAATAAATTAAATTTCTCGTGATTGATAAAGGAAAAAGTTTTCACTCAAATACAAAAAAAATTAATTTTTATTTTGAAAATAAAAAATTAGAAGCTATTGATGGTGAGACAATTTCTTCGGCTTTAATTAGAAATGGTTATAAAAAATTCAGAATAGACAAAGAAGGAAAAGATAGAGGCATTTATTGTAACATGGGTGTTTGCAATGAATGTATTTTAAATGTTAATGGAAACCCTAGTATAAAATCTTGTTCTACTAAAATAATAAATAATGATAAAGTTTTTAGACAAAACTACCAAGCTCCAATACCTAAAATAAATGATGAAATACAATTAGTTAAAGAATTAAAAGAAACTGAAATTTTATTAATTGGCTCAGGCCCATCTGGCATGGGAGTTTTAAATTCAATCAAAAATTCAAGTGAGAAAATAATAATAATTGATGAAAAAGATTCAATCGGAGGCCAATATTATAAAAAAATTAGTAATATATTTGATTTATCAAAACAGGACGTGTTTGATCAACAGCAAAAAGAGGGACTTAATTTAGAACAAAAACTTAAATCTAAAAATTTTGAATACATTTTTGGGACTAAAGTTTGGGGAATATTTCAAAAAGATGATGATTTATATGAAGTGTGTTGTTCAAAAAATAATAGAGACATTAGAATTAATGCAAAAAAAATTATTGTGGCAACAGGATCGTATGAGAAACCATATTTTATAGATGGGTGGCACCTTCCGAATGTTATGACAACTGGTGGAACGCAAATTATGTCAAAAACACAAGGTATTTTTCCAGGCAAAGACGTTGTTATTTGTGGAAATGGTCCATTAAATTTTCAATTAGCCACAGAATTAATAAAAAATAATATCAATGTAAAAGCTATAATTGAGACTTCAGGGAAACCTTTTTCAAAAATTTTATCGTCAATTATGTGCTTGATTTCTTCTCCATTAATATTTTTTAAAGGTATTGCTACCTACTTAAAAATTTATTTTTCAAATGTTAAAATTCATCATAATAGTGCATTGGTTAAGATAGATGATGAGGAAGATAAAAAAAAAATTTTAATAAAAAATACTAAAAAAAATAATTTTTCTACCATAGATAATATTGACGTTGTTAGTTTGAATTATGGCTTTATTCCCAATAATGAGATTGGAAAAATTTTAGGCTTAGATGGATTTTTTAATAAAGAAAAAAGTTATTTTCAAATAAAAAAAAATTTATTTAATGAAACCAGTAAAAAAAATATTTTTTTTATTGGTGAAGCTGCAAGAAATTCAGGAGCAAAAATATCTTTCTATGAGGGAGAGTTAACAGGTTTTTTTTTAAAAAAGAAAAAATCTTTTTTTGATTATGTCAGTTTTAGCTTATCAACATTTAATTTATTAAGATCAAATATTTTTCAATTTTTTTTATGGAAAATATTTTCAAAGAATATTTCTAATACTGAGTTTATCACTAATGAAACATTAATTTGTAGATGTGAAAATGTAAAATTTAATGAAGTAAATAAACTTAAAGATCAAAAAAATATTGATGTCGGACTAATTAAAAGAATTACAAGAACTGGAATGGGAAGATGTCAAGGTAGATACTGCGGATACGGTCTTAATGAAATTTTTAAAAACAAGATATCTGAGTCAAATTATAAGCAATATTCTTTTGCACCACAAAATCCAATTCAAAATATAGAAATAAAAAATACAAGTTATGAAAAACAAGAATGGTATGGGTATGTTCAGGATAAACTGCCAAAATTTAATGTTAAAAAAAATCTAATGAAAAATAAAGTAAAACATAAAATTGCAGTGATTGGTGGTGGAATAATGGGAGTTTCAACATGCTATAATCTTTTAAAACATGAAAAGGATATTTGTTTAATTGATAGACTACAACCAAACTCTCAAGCTTCAGGTTCTAATGCTGGTTCACTTCATGTTCAACTATTGTCCTATGATTTTGACCCAAATAATTTAAACCAACTTGAAAATATGAAA
>Ga0315321_10004341_pt1 | contig 10916 bp, 10 predicted proteins | sample M180m21515metaG_FD_203464 | JGI IMG/M metagenome (GOLD analysis project Ga0315321, IMG submission 203464) | Ammonia-oxidizing marine archaeal communities from Monterey Bay, California, United States - M1 80m 21515 | ecosystem: Environmental > Aquatic > Marine > Intertidal zone | place: USA... | reverse complement strand
GGTTTATCATTAAAGGCATGGCCGCCGGCGCGGTGAAATAAGAAATTCTTCGGGTACTCTTAAGGGCTACGCCCCAAATGCAGCCACCAGACGCGGCCGTTTATTCTAAAAAGAATTCAGGATGTTCTTTTTCTAAGGGCGTCAAAAAGGACATCAATCTGCCCAAATGTTCCTGCATCGCGGCGCGAGCCGCCGCTGGATTACGCCGTTGCAAGGCCTGAAAAATTGCCTGATGTTCTGTCAATGTTTCCGCAACCCGACCCGGTACGGGCAGAACAAGCTGGCGCGCGCGATCCACATTCACCCAGGCGGTTTCTGCGAACCATGTCAATTTCTTAAAACCGGTAAATGCCAAAAGCATTTGGTGAAATTCACGATCTAAGCCATAAAAACCTTGAAAATCCTCATCCGCCACGAACGCCTCTTGGATCCGGATATTGCGTCGCAATAGCACGATCTGCTCCTGCGAAATTTGACGCCCCAACCGTTCAATCGCGGCAAGCTCTAACGCCTCGCGAATAAAGGCCCCTTCCCTGATTTCATCCATCGAAAAACGCGCCACATACGTGCCCGCTTGTGGAAACACCTCCACAAGCCCCTCTTGAGCAAGCCGGCTTATAGCTTCAGAAATCGGTGAGCGTGACACCCCTAAGCTGGCGCATAATTCACTTTTACGGATCAGCTCTCCGGGTTTGAATTGCAGATTGATGATCGCATCGCGCAGCGTAGAATAGGTGCGTTGCGTTAAAGAGCCTAGCGATGGCTCTATGGTTTTCAACTTTTTCGTCTCTGACTTTGCCAATTCAGAAACCCGCCCTCACGATGTGATATGCTAACATGTTAGCGCCATAGCCTGATGAGTCAAGCCAGCCGCGCGGCATCGCGCTGGGCGTGGGCCTAACACGTCACCTATGGCGGCACAACCGTTCCCAGGCCGCACACGCAACCCAATTCATCAATTCAGAAGGAAAGCATAGGGTTTTGGGGAACGTTAAAGCCTTTTCATGATGGCTTTTGTCGCGTCATAAAGATCTCGAAATATTTGAAAGTTATGATCATACCGCGGGTCAGCATTCGCGCGGATATCCGCTGCTATTGGGTTCCAATGCTCAATATCGGTGCGCTTCACCCGGCCAATGGCCAAAGCTGCCAAAAACGCATCACCATAACTCGCCCCTACCGTATTTTTGCGCACTTCCTGACGCAAGCCGCAAATATCAGAGGTGGCCTGAAGCCAAACCGCGTTCTTGGTCCCCCCGCCAACCGCCAATAACCGGTGTGGAGGGTGACCGATTTCAGAAAATGTGTCGGTGACATGTCGCGTTCCATAGGCAATGCCCTCAATCAAGGCACGATACATATCCCCCCGCGTATGGGTAAGATTTAATCCAAAAAAACTGCCCTTGGCATTGGCATCATGAATCGGCGTCCTTTCACCCGAGAAATAGGGCAAAAGTAGCAGGCCCTTGGCGCCGGGGGGCGATTCTTGTGCCTCTAGCGCCAATAAGGGAAAAGCCTCTTCGGGATCCAAATCTTTGGCAAACTGGTCGCGAAACCAATGCGTGAGCGTTCCGCTGGTGGCCAGCCCTGCCATCGAGGCATGTTCGCCTTCAAACAACCAAGGCGCATACCACAAACGCGGATCGCTAACGCGCTGCGCTGTACGTAAAATAATAAATATGGTTGAACCATACATCGCCATCATATCGCCAGGCGTATTTACCCCAACCGAAACCGCCTCAGCCGCAGCATCTATGGTGCCAGCCGTGATCGGTGTGCCTTCGGCAAGCCCTGTTGCCTGCGCGGCAGATTTGGTAACATAACCCGCAATATCGGTTGACCAGAGCAACTCGGGCAATTTCTCCAAATCGACGATATCATCTGCCAGATCCTCAATCCACGATTGCGTTGACACATCATAAAGCGGCGAAAAATTGGCGGCGGTGTAATGATCGATCACATAGCGCCCTGTGAGCCGATGCACTAAAAAGCTGGTTGAAGTTAAAATCCGAGCGGTTTGATTATAAAGATCAGCTCGATTGCGCTTGAGCCAAAGAATTTTTGGTCCCACAGATTGCGACGTCAACGCATTTCCGCAGCGGCTCAGGATTACCTCTTCACCAATGCGCTCTGTCAGCTCGCGCACCTCGCGTTCAGCGCGGGCATCCACCCCATAAAGCACCCCGTTCATCAACGGGTTTCCCTGCGCATCCACGGGCAGCATGCAGGGCCCAATCGCGCTGCAAGCAACCGCAAGAATATTTGCCGGATCAATTCCCGATTGTTTCAACAAGGCTTGGCTAACAACACAAAAATCGCCCCACCAATCTTGCTCGGGATCATGTTCTGCCCAGCCCGGTTGCGGCACCAACATTTTATGCGCGCGCCCCGCTTGCGCGATCACCTTCCCGCGTTCATCAACCAAAACACCTTTGGTTTCATAAGTGCCAATATCAATCCCTAATGTATAGCGCATTACGCTATTCTCCCCGCAGCAATGAAAATGCCGGATCAATGCGCTGCAAACCCGCGATCAAAAGCCTGCTCAACCCTGCCAAATCATTTAGATCACACAGCTCAGAGGGCGAATGTGAATATCGCATCGGAAAACCCAGATCCAAAGCCGCCACCCCTTCGCCTACCAGCTGCACATAAGACAGGTCAGTTAAGGCGCCGATATGCGCGCTGCGCTGCAACGGCAGCGAAAGATCCTGCGCAACGCGATCAAAAAGCGCCACCAAGCTTGGGTGCGGTATAACCCCGTTCAGGGTGCCGCGCCCATGAAAGGAAAACATGCTCATCGCCGGGCCGGCGCCCAAAGCCACATCGCCGCGCCCCTGCATATCAGGCGTGTCGGTCGCTAAGATAAGATCAAGCTGGATTGCAATATCAGGGCAAAGCTGTTGCGCCATGGGCAAAGCCCCGCGCAGGTTAAATTCTTCTTGAACGGTGAACACAATATCCACGGGCGGTCCGGCTGTGCGCTCGGCCAAATGTCGCGCAACTTCTAACAAAACCGCGCAGCCCGCCCGATCATCAATGCTGGTTCCAGCCACCCGGTCGGCGCTTAACGCCTGCGTTTTGGGAAAATAAACAACCGGGCTGCCAATATTGATGCCTGCCGCCCTAACGTCAGCGGCCAAGCTAAAACCTAAATCGATATACATCTCGGAATATGGGAGAACTTTATACTTTTCTTCGGGCAAGGTGGCATGATGGCTTTTATTTGCAAAAACGCCAGCAACATCGCGCCCCTCGCCAACGCAGACCAAGACCGGTTGCCCTGCCAGCGCGCGCTCGGGCACGCCGCCCAAACGCTCAACACGCAAAAATCCATCGTCTTCTATTTTACGCACCACGAATCCCAATTGATCCATATGCGTGAATAACATCACCTTGGGCCCGGTTCCTGGAAACTGAACCAATAGATTTCCCAACCGGTCACTGCGCGTTGAAAGCCCTAGCCCCTGCAGTTGCTTTTTCAGATAGCGTGCCACACGCTCTTCATAGCCCGACAAGCCCGGCACCAGCATCAAGGCCTGTAAATCCTGTTTTATACGATTTTTCACATGCGCCCCCTTAAAACTCGGACGCGGTCCATAAAATCTAGGGCTCGGGCAGGATCAACGCTGTTCCAAGTATCGCCATCGCGTTTTAACGAAGAACCGACAATACAGCCATCCGCGACCCGAAGCACATCAGCCACCGTCTCGTGTTTTACCCCCGTATTGGCCAAAACAGGGGTGTCTGGCAAAATTGCTTTCACCGCCTCAAGATCGGACAGGGCGGCAGCCTCGCCGGTGATTTGGCCGCTGACCAAAACCGCATCGGGAATCGAAGAAAACACGGCGCTGCGCGCCCGATCGGGCAAAGACCGCTGATCGAGAGAATGCGCAAACTCCGCCGAAATATTGAACAACATCAGCATATCCGAGCGCCCAAGGCGATCACGATAACGCATGGCATCACCCGCATCTGGCGCCCAAAATCCCATATCAGACGCATAGGTGCCGGTGAAAATCTCGCGTATAAAGGCCGCGCCGGTTGCCGCCCCAAGCGCCACCGAAGCGCGTGGATCCCACAGCATATTCACACCAAAAGGCACTGTAATTTCGGCGCGCAACTGCCCAATCACATAGGCCGCCGTAGCCGTTGAGGCAGGGTCAACCTGAAACTCATAGGGGCGATCATTTTCATTGCCAAACATCACCGCATCAACACCAGCCGCTTGCAGCGCCATCAAATCGGCGCGCGCGGCGCTTAAAAGCCCCTCAAGCCCAGCGGCAGCATCATAAAGAGGGCTGCCAGGCAAAGCCCCCAAATGCACCATTGCAATTACCGGTTTGGGCTTTTGAAACAGCGTAGAAAATCGTGTCATGCCTGCGGCCTTCCAAAAAGAACTAATTGCCAAAAGCTTAGCCATTAAAATCTGTGCAGGCAAAAGAAAACTCGCTAAACTTCTGGCAAACAAGGAGAACCAATATGCTTAACACGCGTCACTGGGATCGGCATAAAACGGGCGGTCTGAATTTCACCGAATTAGGCTTTGGCACCGCGCCATTGGGAAATTTATACAAAGCGATTTCTGACGCTGAAGCGCGGGCAACATTGGATCAAGCCTGGGAAAGCGGAATGCGCTATTTTGATACAGCCCCCCTTTATGGGCTGGGTCTAAGCGAAACCAGATTGAATGGTTTTTTACGCGATAAACCGCGGGATCAGTATCTTTTGTCAAGCAAAGTCGGGCGGATCATGAAACCCTGCGCTCCTGAAGCGCGCACGGGGCTGGGGAAATGGTTCGACGTGCCCCAGCGCCAAGAACAATATGATTATTCTTATGACGGGGTCATGCGCTCGGTAGAGTTTTCACTTGAGCGGCTTGGCGTTAGCCGCATTGATATTTTATATGTCCATGACTTATGCGTTTTCACCCATGGATCAAAACAGGCCTCGGATGCACGTATCGATAGTTTTTTTGACGAAAAAGGCTATGCGGCGATGCTTGAACTGCGCGATCAAGGCGTCATTAAAGCCATTGGGGGCGGGGTGAATGAATGGGAAGTATGCCAAACCTTGGCCGAGCGGGGTGATTTTGATCTCTTCTTGTTGGCCGGGCGCTATACGCTGTTAGAGCAGGAGGCCTTGGAAAGCTTTTTACCGCTCTGCGAAGCGCGCGGAATCGGCATCGTTACAGGGGGGCCTTATAATTCGGGTATTTTGGCAACCGGAGCCGTACCCGGCGCATTTTACAACTATGATCCTGCCCCTGCCCATATTATGGAGAAAGTTGCCAAAATCGAGGTGATTTGCGCGCAATTTAACGTTCCTCTTATCGCCGCAGCGATCCAGTTTCCGCTCTTGCACAGCACGCATATGGCCGTCATTCCAGGCGGGCAAAGCGCAGAGCAAACGCGCTCGAACATTGCAGCTTTGCAATGTGACATTCCAAGCGAACTTTGGACCAACTTAAAATCCGCCGGGCTGATGCACCCAGATGCACCAACAGGACCGCCCAGATGATCATCGATGCACATCAACATTTTTGGCAACCCCTGCGCGGCGATTACGGCTGGATGCCCGAAGATAATCCAACGCTGAACAGAGCCTATGCCCCAAAAGACCTGTTGCCGATCCTGACGCGGCACAATATTGGCGGCACCATCCTTGTTCAGGCGGCGCCCAGCGTGGAAGAAACCGAATATATGCTGGGCTTGGCAGATGGCTGCGATGCCATTTTAGGCGTTGTTGGCTGGGTCGATTTTGAAACCCCCAGCCAACGCCAAACGCTCGCGCGATTATCGCAGCATCCAAAGTTTGTAGGGGTGCGCCCGATGATCCAAGATATACCCGATGTCAATTGGATGCTCAGGGCGGATATCCAATGGGCCTTCGAAAGCATCTGTCAGCTCGATCTGAGCTTTGATGCGCTTGGATTCCCTCAACATTTGCCGAATTTTTTAACGCTGGCGAAGCGGTATCCTGAAATGAGAACGGTATATGACCATTGTATGAAGCCGCAAATTCGCGATGCTATGGGCGGACAAGACGCGTTGACAAAATGGGCTGAAGGGATCACCGCTCTGGCCAATATTGGCAGCAGCTATTGCAAATTATCAGGCTTAATCACCGAAGCGGGCGAGGGCTGGACAAAAGCCGATTTAAAGCCATTTTCCGATCACATATTGCAAAGCTTTGGGGCCGATCGCGTGATGTGGGGCTCAGACTGGCCGGTCTGCCGCCTTCAAGGCGAATATGACGTTTGGTTAAGCGCAGCCCAAAGCCTCACCTCGCATTTAACGCCGCTCGAGCAAGCGAAGGTGTTTGCGCAAAATGCCCGAAATTTTTATCACTTGCGATAACGCGGCCTAAAGCGCGCTGTTCTGTATTAAGGCTTTTATGTCGCTAGGGGTGATCTCCGAACGCTGGTGCCGCGGCGTGGCGACGTGCAGCGCCGCCGCCGCTTGGGCATATCTAAGCGCAGATTCCCAAGGGATCTGCGCAAGCCGCTGCGCCGCCAAGGCGCCAACAAAAACATCCCCTGCCCCATGCGAAGACAAAGACGGCACCTCAAAAGCAGGAAAGCTTTGGCAGGCGCCATCGGGCAAAATCAAATCAAGCCCATCCGCCCCTTTGGTTATGATCTTAGTTAATCTCTGATAGGCAGGGTTAGAAAAAAAGGCTTGATAGAACTGCGCTTCGACACGGTTCATAATCACCACATCCAGCTGTCCCATCAGCGCCGGCCCAATCTCGCGGGCTGGCGCAGCATTCAGCCAAACCTCGCTGCCGTTTGCGCGCGCGCGTTGCGCAAGTGCCAAATTGATCGCCTCGGGAATTTCATTTTGCAGCAAAAGCAGGCCAGTCTCCGCGTCAAGCGACACTTGCGCTGCATCAATCCGCAAATTGGCTTCAGAGACGATCACCGCGCCGTATTCGCCGCCCGTCTCCAGGATCGCTACGCTCATCCCACTGGCCCCGGCATCTTGCTGCAATTGCGACAGATCCAAGCCAGACTCTTGCAAAACGCGCAATAAACTCTTGCCAAACTCATCTTGGCCAAGGCGGCCTACGAAATAGGTTTCGGCGCCATTGCGCTGGGCAGAAACCGCCTGATTGCCCCCTTTACCGCCAAAATCATACGCCACCTCACTGCCGCGCACCGTTTCATCGCGCTGCGGTAAATTGGGTGCTTGCACCAAAACATCCCAATGCAAAGCCCCAAGCACGCAGAGCCGCGTCATGCGAAGAGGCTGCCCTGAACGATGCGCATCGCATTGGGCGCATCTTGCTGGGCAATCGCCCGCTGCAAATCGGCATTATCGGCCAGACGGGCGGCGATAGGCAGTAATTTGTGAATTGCGGCAATATTGCTCTGGGCTTCGGCAACAGGATCCAAGCCGGAATGGTCGGGGAATGTGTCAAAATACAACGCGCCGTGATAGTTTAAACGTTGCAGTTCAACCAAAAGCTCAACCGTTTGGATCGGATGCACCGCCGCCACCATCAACCCATTATCCCATTTGCCATAGCCATCGTTTAAATGAACTCCAAGCAGCTTCGAATGCCGCGCAATCAAACTGGCCGCAAAGGCCGGCATTTCATCCGCATAAAGCACATGCGCAAAATCTAACGTTACGCCGGTATTCGCGCGGCCAATCTCTTTAAGCGCCAAAAGCGTGGTTGCACCATCCGGCATAAGCGCGAAAGCCCGCGGCTCATTCGGTTTATATTCTAAAGCAATTTCAATATCTGGATTATGATCCGCCACCTCGGCGATCGCTTGAACCGTATCATCCCAGATTTTGGAATAATCGGCCTGAAAGGAATAATCGAACCCATCTTGCCCCATCCAGAGCGTCATCAAAGACCCGCCAAGTTCTGCCAAAGCATCCAAGCCCGCCTTCGTTTCATCAATCGCAGCGCGGCGCACCGTTGGGTCTGGATTGGTAAACGCGCCCAGCTTGAAACCCGGATTAGTGTAATAGCGCATGGCCAAACCGTTCAACACGATCTGTTGATCTTGAAACAGATGCTTTAAATCTTGCATCGATACATCGGCAAAATGATCCGGGTAATTGAGATCAGCAGCGTTGAGCCCTGCGGTTGCCGCGCGCGTCAGCAGGTCAATCGTAGTAATTTTGTTTTTTCCGGGCCAGTACGCCTCTGCCCCGATTTTAAAAGCGTTCAAACGCCCCGCAAATTTGATATCGCTGCCGGTTTTCATTTATCCCCCGTTTCTTCTGCTGAGCGAAGGCTAACACTGGCCCCGAAACTTAGCAATCTGAACCCGTGACCAAACAAAGACGCAGCGAATTGCCCTAGCTGAACCCATCAGGCGCTAAAAGCTTTGATCCGCAAAATAATCTGTGCTTATCTTTAGAGACTTTTCTCGCACCACGGGCCATTTGCCACCACGTGGCGCAAATACATAATAATTAAGGAAATAGTGATGTATGGTGAAGTTCAAGGAACGGGGTTTGAAACGATTGATCTCCGCTTTGACGCCTGCTTAACCGGGCATGGGCGCGTTGAACGGCTTTGGAGCGGCGCGCGCTGGCTGGAAGGCCCGGTTTGGTTTGCCGCTGGACGCTATCTTTTGATCTCAGACATTCCCAATAACCGTCTTTTGCGTTGGGATGATACGGATGACAGCATGTCCGTATTTCGCAGACCCTCAAATTATTGCAATGGCAATACGATTGACCAACAGGGGCGCTTGATTACCTGTGAGCATCTCACGCGGCGCGTCACGCGCACCGAACATGATGGATCGATCCGGGTTTTGGCAGATGAATTTAACGGCAAAAAGCTAAACTCACCCAATGATGTGGTGGTGAAATCCGATGGATCTGTATGGTTTACCGATCCGACATACGGCATTTTAAGCGATTATGAGGGCCGCCGGGCACCGGCCGAACAAAGCGGCTGTCATGTATATCGAATTGATCCGGAGACATCCGATATAAAACAAGTGACCCGCGACTTTATGCAACCCAATGGTTTGGCGTTTAACCCAGATGAAACCGCGTTATTCATCTCTGATACGGGGGCGTCGCATGCGGAAAACGGACCAAAACATATTCGCAAATTTAACCTTGGCGAAAACGGGCAAACGCTGAGCGAAAGTACGGTCTTCGCCGAATGCAGCGCAGGCTTGTTCGATGGATTTCGATTTGACGATGCGGGCCGGCTTTGGAGCTCTGCGGCGGATGGCGTGCATTGCTATGATCCAGATGGCACTTTGATCGGAAAAATACTCATTCCCGAAATGGTCGCCAACCTATGTTTCGGGGGCGCTGCCCGAAATCGGTTGTTTATCGCAGGCACCACCTCGCTTTATGCGGCCTATCTCAATGTCAACGGCGCCTAACGTAATTGCCTTGGGTCAATCTAAATTTAAGGCATAGAAATCATTCTTTTGAGAAATGCGGGCCAGATCGTGAGCGCCACGCGCTGTCATGGAAGAACCGTGTGAAACGCGTCTCGATAGGGTTGCGCAGACGCCGGCAATTCACGCTTTAAAAAGAAATTATGATCCGTCACCTGACGCCTCAGAACCGGCAACATCTCTTTAAATGCGGCATAAATTGATGGGCTTGGGACCGGCAGATCATCCTTTATCAACGCATGCAGCTGCGCCAAGCGATAATATGGCACCATCGGAAACATATGATGTTCTACATGATAATTCATATCCAGATAAATAAACCGGCTGATCCGGTTCATATAGACCGTGCGCGTGTTTAAACGGTGATCCAAAACATCTTCTGCCAATCCGCCATGCTGCAACACGCCCGTCATCACGTGATGCCACGCGCCATATAGCCGCGGCAATCCAATCACCATCAAAGGCAGAATGGACCACAAAATAAGCGCAAGCGCACCGGTTGCTGCATAGATCACCACCCAAATCCGCGCAACATGAATAACCTTTTTGGCTTCGACCTCAGGCACATAGCAAGCTTCCTCAGGATGCAGCTTCCCGCTTGCGTGAAGGCACATCCGCGCCCAGCCATTATAGGCGTCAATCAGCCCAAAAAAGTTGATAACAATGCTGACCAAAGCCGGGGGGCGCATCATCAACAATTCAGGATCGCGACCAATAATATACGTATCGGTATGATGGCGCGCGTGGCTCCACCGCCACGTATAGGGGTTGCGCACCATCATGAAGCTCGAAATATGATAGACCACATCGTTCATCCACGGCGTTCGGAAGGCGGTGCCATGCCCGCATTCATGCCAGCGCGAATCCGAAGCAGATCCGTATAAAACCCCATAGGCGAGCCAAAATGGCAGCGACCAAAGGCTGGGCCAAAGCGCAATACCGGCCAGCGCAAAACAGAACATCAAGCCATATAGAATGGCTGTATCGCGCAGCGCAGGCCCATCCGAGCGCTTCATCAAGGCTTTCATGTCTTTTCGAGACACATCCGAGTGATACCACTCTGCTGCAGCCAACCCCGTTTCAACCGCATTACGCCCGTTTTCTCCCAAAAGGCTATAATCACGCTGCATCCTGTCGCCCCCCAATCTTTCATCTAAAGATGATTGTATAGCGCGTAGCTTACGCGTTATTCTGTTGAGAGCCAGTTCAAAAAAACAATCCGGCCTCTAAAATAACCCATCGCTTTTTTGAGACAGTCAGATCTGGCATTTTATGGCAGCGCGCCGAAGCAGTCACACCCTTTCAAGTAAGCTATCCATCAAGAAAACCGAGCGCAGACACAAATAATATACACTTAAAAAGTGTATTTTTACTTATTTTAAATGGATTAAATTTAAATATATGAATTTAGATGCATGCTTAAGTAGAATGCTTTAAATTGTGCATAATAAAAGAAAGCAATAATCATGCCATAATTTAAATTATTGCATTAGGCTGAGTAAAAATATATTAAATAATTATAAATCAA
>Ga0315321_10004340_pt1 | contig 10916 bp, 8 predicted proteins | sample M180m21515metaG_FD_203464 | JGI IMG/M metagenome (GOLD analysis project Ga0315321, IMG submission 203464) | Ammonia-oxidizing marine archaeal communities from Monterey Bay, California, United States - M1 80m 21515 | ecosystem: Environmental > Aquatic > Marine > Intertidal zone | place: USA... | reverse complement strand
TGGCCTCTGAAACGTCTCCGATGTTTAGGCCGCTCGCTGTTTGGTGAAGTTGGCGGTAACTTGGCTCGTTCTTTGGTGCGATGCCATCGGCAGAGTAGGGTCCAATTTGAATGGGAGTGAATCCTAGATCTTTAGCAGCAACATCGAATCCTTTACCGCTCTTCATGGATGCTAGGATTTTTACACGTGCTTCGTCTGCTGCATTTTTAACTTTTTTGGTAGCATTTTCTGAGATGAGCTGAGCTCGTGCCTTGGCGCGCGCTGCTGTGTAATCAAGCAGCACAGGTTCGATTATTTCATCAAGTCGGAAAATAATCCACCCTGTCTCACCGACGCGGAACGGTTTAGAGACCAAATCATAAGGATCACTTGTCATCGCCATTGAAAAGACCTCATCCAGTATGTTTCTTCCGCGGGCAGAGTTACCTCGGAGTGACAGATCCTTGAGTGCGGCAGGGGGGCTATCCTGCGTAAATAAGTCGGTTTTCTCAAGGGTTTGGTTGTATTCAGCGGAAATCGCTTCAAAATCAAGAGGTAGCTTGTCGTTAATCTTCTGCACGATTTTGTCGGAGATTGCTTCAACATCCCTCATCACTGCGATACGTGCTGCTTTTTTCTTTTCCTCAGCAGCTTTTTTGGCTTTTTCTTCAGCCTCCTTACGATTTTTTTCTTCATCGTTCTCTGCATCGATCTTTGCAGTTTCAGTCGCAGGTTTATCCACTGAACTAGTTTTCTTATCTTCCTGCTTTGGGGTCTCGGGTTGGTCTAGAAGGATGTAAGAAATACGCCGTTGTTCCTTAGTTTTGTATGCATCTTGATGGACCTCCCAGTATGCCTTGATTTCTTCTTCACTGGGGTTTTCTTTTTCGACAAAATCATCACGGTCGAGTGTGATGCGTGCTAGAGTTATACTTTGGTTACGTGCCTCTTGTTGGTCCTGCACGGCAGTGCGAGGCGCAGATAATCCACCTCCTACCAGTTGAATCAGTTTGTTGAGACAAATACTTTCGCGGACTATCTCTCGAAGATATTTTTCTGTCATGCCTAAACGACCCAAGCGTTTGTCCACAAATGCGGTGTATTCAAGGGCATTGTATTGACCGTTGGGCGCGAAACGCTGTGATGTTTTGAGCGATTGGGTTACCTCCTCTTCGCTAGCGTAGAGGCCCATTTCGCTCATGGCGCGTTGAAGAGTTGCGCGGTTTGTTATGAAGCGGTTGAAATCCTGTTGGTCAAGATTTCTGCTCATGGTGACATAATAATTTGCGTATCCGTAGCGCATTAGCTGATTTGCCTGCATGAGCTGTTGAATATCCGGGGCAATGAGAAAATTAACATAGAAATGCAATCCAAGTTCACTAGAGAGCTGAAGTGTGCGATCGCCGCGGCGATAATATTCCTGCTCGTCGATAGACAACCCATAAACTTCTAAGACGGCAGGGCCGCTTCCGCCACCAGCACCAGAGCCACTGGTAGGTCCCATGGTAAAAAGAAATCCAGCGATGAGTAGCACGAAGACTATGATCATCAGGGCGGTGTATTTGCGCATGTTTTCAATCATGATAGAAATGTTGGTATGATTTACCGTCTCTGTAGAGAGGATAGGCGCGGGAACTTAGTGAGAGAATCACCGTGTAGCAACCCTAAAGCCTCATGTGATCCTCAAAAATTAGGCTCTGGTGTGAGTTGTTAAGGAAAAAGCGACGGATATTTACTTGGATGGCTGATTTTGAATCAAAAACCTACATAGTTGAAACCTTATTCATCATGTTGTTTTTTTATGGTATTTCGTAATGTTTGATAATTTAATTTGTCAGTTGTCCACAGGATAAGGTTTTCCCAGTAATTTTGGCTCTTTGTTTGTTATTTATTTGGTGTCCCGACAATGTCATGTGGTGTGAGATCTGAAAAAATGGCGCACTTCATTGCGCAATCAGCTTGCTAGCGAGCGATTGCTTCGCTTCATTGGCGGCGATGAAAATTCTCGTAGTAGGCAAAGGAGGGCGTGAACACGCATTAATCACAGCATTAGACGAATCGCCAGTGGAGTCAGAGATCTATTGTTTCCCGGGTAGTGATGCTATTTCAACCCTAGCGCAGAGCGTTGAAGTAGATGGTTTGCATAGTCTGATCGACTGGATGAGCCTGAACAAAATTGATCTCTGTGTAGCTGGTGAAGAAAGTTATCTGGTGAAGGACGAGGGGCTGGCTAATCTCTGCGAAGAGGCAGGTATTCCATGTTGGGGGCCACACAAACAGTCGGCACAACTTGAGGCGAGCAAGGAGTTTGCTAAGGAGTTCATGCTCAAGCACGATATTCCAACTGGTGCAGCAACAGGATGTGCTGACATTGATGAAGCACGAGCTGCGATCAACGGTATATACCCGACTGTGCTGAAGTTCGATGGGCTTGCCGCCGGCAAGGGTGTAGCTGTTTGTGAGGATGAGGCAAGTGCCGAGGAATTTCTAAACGAGGTACTGGTTGAGCGTAAATTTGGAGAGGGACGTCTTCTCGTAGAAGAGTGTCTAACAGGTCCTGAGGTGTCTATTTTTGCAGCTGTTTGTGATGAGCAGTACTTGGTCTTCACTCCGGCGCGCGACTACAAACGCATCGGGAATAATGATGAGGGGCCTAACACTGGTGGTATGGGGGCGGTGGCGAGTCGACAGTTAATCGATGCCGATACGCTTGCCTTGATTGAAAAAACTATTGTACAACCTACGGTAGACGGACTTATCAAAGATGGGTTGCCATACCGTGGTTATCTTTACTTTGGATTGATGATGACGCCTGAGGGCCCGAAAATTATTGAGTATAATTGTCGATTTGGAGATCCTGAATGTCAGGCAGTCATGCCGCTGGTGAACGGTGACATTGCATCGTTCTGTCTCGCAGCTGCAAAAGGTGAAATGAAGTCTGATTATCTCAGTTTTGATGAAGGATGGAGTGTCTGTCTAATTCTTGCCAGTGCTGGATACCCTGCGACCTCACACAATGGTGATGTCATTTCTGGGCTCGATGATTTGTCTAATGCTCGTGTCTACCACGCAGGAACCCGCCGCAATGCTAGCGGAAACTGGGAAACAAACGGCGGTCGTGTTCTTGCCGTTGTAGCCGGTGGTGAAGATCGACTTACAGCTGTGGATGCTGCATATGGAGAGCTCAAGAAAATTAGCTTTGATGGAGCCCAGAAACGCACCGACATAGGACGGATGCATTTTTAGGATAGCCTAAAAAATGCCTTCTATAAATTCATCTTTATCGAATCTCTTGAACTGCTCGGGCTCTTCGCCCAGGCCAATAAAGTGAGTTGGGATGTTTAGCTCTTGTTGAATTACAACCGACACGCCGCCTTTTCCTGAGCCATCCATTTTAGTAACGATCAATCCGTCTAATTTGAGTGCTTTGTTGAATTCCTTGGCTTGTGCCACTGCATTGCTTCCTGTGGTGGCATCTACAACTAATAGCTTTACGTGTGGTGCGTTTGTATCTTGCTTGCTGATAGTGCGTTCGATTTTCCCAAGTTCTTGCATTAAGTTATGCCGTGTGTGAATACGCCCTGCGGTGTCGCAAATAAGAAACTGTGTTCCGCTGTTGATTGCCTGCTGATGGGCGGTGTAGCAGACCGATGACGGGTCGGCATTATGTGCGCCCTTGACGACAGGGATATCTAGTCGTTCACCCCAGGTGGTGAGCTGATCAACAGCTGCTGCACGGAAAGTGTCTGCTGCTGCGAGCATTACAGAGTAGCCATGATTTTTAAGTAGTATTGCTAATTTTGCCGATGATGTTGTTTTTCCAGTTCCGTTCACGCCAACCACAAGGATAACAACAGGCTTTTTATTGTTGTTGGGAGATAGCGTCGGAGAATCATCTTTTAAAATAGTCGCTATATGCTGTTTGCATACCTCAACCACATCCTCTCCAGAGATTTTGCGGCCCATGTTTTGAAGGTCATCAATGACGGCCATTGTCGTACGTGCACCTAGGTCAGCACCAATTAAATCAGCCTCGAGTTCATCCCAGTCGATCTCCGCTGTATTGGTAACTTTGTTGAGTAGTTTTTTGAAAAAACCTGCCATTGCAGGGCGCGTTTAGTCGCCTACGGCATAATTCGCAAGACATTTGAGGTGGATCATTTTTTGAGAGGAAGGAGCGAGCATTTTTCATGAAATTGATGAATAACCGTCGGGGAAGATGGCCATTCAGAGAAAAAACTTAAAAAACCATATATAATTTGAACGGATATCGGTTCGTGTGGTCTATATATGATGAGTGTCGCGCACAGCAGCATTCACACACACACACATAAACACACAAACTAAGGGTGAACACAACAGTTGCAATTGTTGTATCTCTTCACATCAGCATATGATGAGTTGAATTGCCCAAAATGCTCCGGGATGCCTTTAGGCTCCCGGGGTTTTTTTTGCCCGTTGGTAGGGTAAATGATAGGCTCTTTGGGACGCTTCAGCTATTTTACCGATTGTTTCCATGTGGCAAAAATACCAGCAGCTGCAGCGGCGGCGGCAATAATGCAGCCGAAACCAACCGTGGTATTGCCATACATTACCAGACCGGAACCAAGCAACACTCCATAGACGAGCACGCATCCGAGGACTGTATTCAAGATGCCGATTGGAAGGTTGACCGTGTCATGCTGAGGTTTGATAGGATCACCAGCCTGTTCAGCCTCAATGAGTATGGCTTTCCAGCCTGGGCCACCAGGGTTGGTGCGCTCGATGAAGCTGCGTAGCGTTGCCTTGTCGGTAGGTTTTCCCACGTAGGCTGCGATGATCCACGCCACCGTGGTCACTCCGACGATAACCAGCATTTCTTGCCATAGCTCGAAGGTTTCCTTGGCAACGGCAAAGCGTAACAACATCGCGACAACAAAGGAAACCACCATCGCAGTAACTTCGGCAGCTGCATTAATGCGCCACCAGAACCAGCGCAGAATGAAAATCAGCCCAGTGCCGGCACCGATCTGGGTAATGAGCACAAAGTTATCGAGTGCACTTTCCATCTGCAAAGCAAGCAAAGCAGTCAGACCCATCATCACCACAGTAGAGATGCGGGCGATCAGCACCAATTGCTTTTCTGACGCATCTTTCTGAATGAAACGTTTCCAGAAATCATTCACTACGTAGGAGGAACCCCAATTTAGATGGGTAGAAATCGTTGACATGTAAGCAGCCACGAGACTGGTCAGGACCAGTCCCAGCCAACCCGCTGGCAGAAATGTCAGCATCGCCGGATAGCCACTGTCATTTGCCACTTTTTCGGCGTGGGGAAATGCCTTCTGAATATCTGTGATTTCCGGAAAAACCACCATCGATGCGAGAGCTACGATGATCCATGGCCACGGACGGATCGCATAGTGAGCAACCTGGAAGAACAGTGTTGCGCCGACAGCGTGCTTTTCGTTTTTGGCGGCTAGCATGCGTTGTGCTAGATAGCCTCCGCCACCGGGTTCGGCACCTGGATACCACACCGACCACCATTGCACCGCAAGGGGCATTACAAACAGCGCGATGATGGCATTCTTTGTATCACTGTCGTCCCATTCAGCAGCACTCGGGAAAAGAGACATTTTTTCTTGTACCGCAGCATTCGCAAAAAGGCCGTCAAGCCCCCCTACAGCAGGATGGCTCACCGCATAATAGGCAGCGGCGAAAGCTCCAATCATGGCGATGATGAACAGCAGAAAATCAGTCAAGATGACACCCTTGAAACCTCCCATTGATGAGAAGATTACTGTGACGACCATGGCGATGACCACAGACTCAACAGGTCCCCAACCCAACATAGTTTCACCGATCTTGATCGCCGCCAGCGAGACTGAGGCCATGATGATGATGTTGAACAGGACACCCAGATAAATGGCCCGGAACCCGCGCAAGAAGGCCGCTGCCTTGCCGCTATATCGTAGCTCATAAAATTCAACATCGGTCAGCACTTCAGATCGGCGCCATAGCTTTGCATAGATAAACACCGTAAGCATACCGGTTAGGATAAATGCCCACCACATCCAGTTCGCCCACACACCATTCTCACGGACAAGGTTGGTGACGAAGTTAGGGGTGTCGGTGGAGAAGGTCGTAGCGACCATGGAAAATCCTAGAAGCCACCACGGCATGTGACGGCCTGACAGGAAAAATTCACCGGACGATTTTCCTGACTGCCGGGAGACAGCAAAGCCAATGCCGAGAGCAACGACGAAGAATGTGATAAGGATGGCCCAATCAATGTTGGCCAGCTTCATGGCTGCAAGTGTCTGTTGCATAGGTATATGTTGAATGTTGTGTGTGTGACCAGTGAAAGCTAGGGGGGCGATGCTTTTGTGACAATGTAAAATTTGGCGCAAGAAGCCTTACTGTTCGTTGGTGGACAGTCGGGTGCCTAGCTCTAGCCCATTGACGATGCAATCGCCCACGGAAATACCACCCCGATAGTTGCCGGCGAAGTGCAGACCGGGATTGTTGTTCTCCACTTCATCCATAGCATCGAGTGTATTTTGGTAGTCCAGTCCATACTGAGGAATTGCCCTCGGCCATGATGTTTTGTGACGGAAAGTTGGCTTACCGCTGACGCCAAGCAAACGGTCAAGTTCGGCGAGAACAATTTCATCGGAATTCTCTGAATACTCTGGATGAATTGTGCCACCCATCATACAGGTTAGTGTAACGTGTCCTTCTGGCGCGCGACCATCGAACATGCTCGACGAAAACAGAACACCCAACAATCGGCTATTTTCGGATTGCTTGATGAGCATGCCAAACCCATCCAGTGGGTGCGTTATGTCTTCTTTTTTGAAGCCTAGCACGAGGCTCGTTACAGGTGGAGAGTCCAGAGACATCACCGGCGTGAGACCATTAAAAACAGAGTTGGGCAGGGGAAGGTCTCTGAGTTTGTGATGTGGTGCAGTGATTACGAGGTTTTTGCATGTTGTTTCTTGCTGGCCGCTGATATCATTCCAGCAAACAGACCAACCAGCATTTGTTTTTTTTATCTTTGTGATAGCGCATTGCGTCTTAACGGAATTGTGTGGTAGGTGGTCGTGAATTGCTTTTGGTATAGCGTGCATACCTGAGCGAAATGATAGCATCTTACCCTTGGCGAGCTGATCTGAGTTACCGCCTGCGCCTAATTTTAATGCTATGGCTCCGAGGATACATGAACGGTAGCGGTTCTCAAGGCTCCACAGGCGGGGGAAGGCGTGGCGAACTGAGAGTTTTTCAGGATCACCTGCGTAGATGCCACTGACAAATGGTCCAGCAGCGCTGGTGAGCATATCAGCTCCGAGTCGCCGTCTTACGAAATCAGCAAAACTTTCTTCGTTATGGCCATTTTTATGTTCTGCATATCTACCGATGAATGGTTCCATCGCAAATCGTAATTTACCACCCAGTGAAAATAGGGGAGTCTTAATCATTGTTAGGGGAGAGCTGGGCATCGCATGTAGTTGCCCTTGGTGAACGATGTAGCGTTTTTTTGCTTTGTTGTTTGCTCGCTGTGATTCCTGAGCATCAAGACCGACCTCAGTCAGTAGAGTAGCTACTTGCTTATCTTTGATAAGAATGCTGTTGGGCCCATGCTCTGCGAGATAGCCATCAGCCCTGTATGATTGAATAGAACCGCCAACCTGATCAGACGATTCTAATAAAAGCACGGCATGGTCGTGCGAGTGTGCTGCATGGGCTATGGAAAGCCCGGAAATGCCAGCACCCAGAACGATCGTATCTGCATATTTTTGCACCATGGGAAATAAGTATTTAGTGGTTGGGGTTGACGATCTATTTCTGCAACCCATAAAAAATTAAATTAAATTAAATTTTTGGAGCATTAGTGGTTGTCTTTATTGACCCTGGCATACTTGGCTATACAGGTGCCGTCTTGTTGTGGCTCGAATGCTATCAGTTGGTAGTGAATTGATTTAGGTGAGTGTTCAGCGGATGATTCTATCAGAGATTGGGATTCACCACTGCCAGTGATTCTTTTGCCGTCGATGACTAAAATTAAACATTCGAGTTCTGATATTGGATTGGTCAAGCATTTCCCATCAGCAGAGATCATTGTTTTTGAGGACGATGGTTTCATTAAGAAATCGGTTGAATTACTTGTTAATTATGATCACTTACAGATGTAAGACAACTATACACTATGAGTAACGACAATCTTGAAATTATTTGCTATCTTAAAACTTACTGCGGTTGGAGTGAGGGAGTTCGTGCTATCATGCGCAAATACGATCTAAAATTCACAGAGAAAGACATTATTGCTAATCCTGCTTTCAGGTGGGAAATGGAGCAAAGGAGTGGCCAGCAACTGAGTCCCTGCGTGCTAGTCAATGGGCAAATGCTTGCCGATGTATCTGGTGATGAGGTTGAGCTACACCTTGCTGAAAATGGGTTGATCACAAAGATAGATGAAGCTGCGGATGCTCCCACGGATAGTAGTTGTCCGGGGCACTAATTGATCAAACAAACCTCTCATTCAAGTGATCGATGTGGTATTGCGGGTTGGTTTTTTCGCCCGTGGCTTCTAGCATTAATTCTTGTGGTAACAAGACGCTACCCTTGGAGTGAATTTTTTCGCGCATCCACTCTAACATGGGTAAATAGTCAGCTCGTTCGAAGGCACTAGAAATATGTGTTTCCTTCATCGCGCAGTTGTACAACTGGGCGGCGTTAAAATTGCCCAGCGTGTATGTGGCAAAGTATCCAAGCCCGCCCATTGACCAGTGAATATCTTGTAAGCAGCCGTTGGCATCATTTGGCGGCGTAGTGCCGAAAAGGCTCTCGAACTTCTGATTCCAAATGTCTGGTATCTCTGCGACTTGAATTTCTTGGTTCATCATCGCCCGTTCAATTTCAAATCTCAATAGAATATGCAGGTCATAGGTTGCCTCATCAGCTTCGACACGAATAAAAGATTTTTCTGCTCGATTGACTGCACCTAAAAAGGTTTCGAGGTCGATTTCTGCTAGATGCGGGAACAGTTCTTGGGCACGTGGTAGCCACTTCGTCCAGAATGGTCGAGATCTACCGATATGGTTTTCCCAGAGCCGTGATTGAGATTCGTGAATACCAAGAGATACTGCATTCCCAGAGGGTAATCCGTGGTGCGTCTCTGGTAGTCCTTGCTCGTAGAGACCATGACCAGCCTCATGCAGAACACCGAAAACAGAAGATGTGAAATCGTTCACCAAGTAGCGGGTGGTTAGACGTGTATCACAGGGGCCCAATCCGACACAGAAAGGATGTGTCGTTGTGTCAATTCGTCCTTTATTAAATTTAAATCCAATATCCTCTGCGATTTCTTGATTGAAGAGCTGTTGTTTTACGATTGGATATTCACCTTCAAGAATATCTGACGAGATGGATGCTGACTTATCAACAGCGGCTTGAGCGGTGGTTGCTAGTTGGCTGGTAACAGAATCAAAAATATTAGCTACCTCTTTTGTTTTTGTTCCTCGTTCGTAACCCTCTAACATTGCATCATAAGGTTCATCTTCATATCCCCATAGATCTGCTTTCGTGCGGGCGATATCAAGCAGGCGTTCGAGGTGAGGAGCAAACATTGAGAAATCTGATTCTTGCCGTGCTTCTGCCCAGGCGGCTTTAGCGAATGTTGCAGATTCAGATGCTTTTTTTACCAGGTCCTGGGGGAGTCTAGATGATCGGTCGAATTGGTTTCTTGTTTCTCGAACGTTGGCTGATTGGGTATCGTCTAACGACTCATTTTCTGCATTTTCGAGTGCTTTGCGAAAATCATCGCAGGTGCCTAGGTTGTGACTATTTCCAGCCAGCCATGCGATCTGTTTTGCCCGATATGCCAAACCCTCTGTTGGCATGTAGGTTTCTTGATCCCAACTCAAAATACTAGCAGTATCATTCACTAGGGTAATTTCACGCACCTTATCACAAAGTCGCTCATATGATGTCATGACGCTGGTATAACAACTCGGTCGTGCCGTGCGAGATGAAAATGAGATGATTAGTATTAGGTGAAGGGCTATGCGAGTAGAGGTTGTAATTTTCCAGCTTGAATATCAATAGCTGCCATGATAATCGAAGGTAATTGTATTTTCAATATTTCACATATTATAGACCACATTAACCATGCTGAACCTCAACGTTTTAGTGCTTAATAAACTCTGGCAACCCATCCAAACATGTTCTGTTAGGCGTGCGGTAAAGCTGCTTTGTCTTGGGCATGCTCAGGTAGTAGAACCTGAAGGAGAAATGAAATATCAGACGCATGATTTTGGTTCGTGGCTTGAATCATCGGCCAAGGGGCTTGCTGATGAGGCGATTCGCTCGGTCAGCTTCGCAATGCGCATCCCCAAAGTCATTGTATTGGCTGTGTATGATCGCCTGCCATCTAAGGAAGTGAAGTTCACTCGGCACAATGTATTTTTACGTGACCATCATATTTGTCAGTACTGCGAACGTGAGTTTGCTGAAAAGGATTTGAATTTGGATCATGTCATACCCCGTGACAAAGGGGGAGAAACCCGTTGGGATAATATTGTTACTTCCTGTTTTAGCTGTAATAATCTCAAGGCAAACAAGCTTCCACACGAGGCGAATATGTATCCTGCCAACAAACCAACGGCTCCACGGTGGAGGCCGCTATTTGGTTTCCGACGGAAGGGCAGTTTGGATCAATCGTGGGAATCTTTTCTGTGATCCGAGGCGTGTTGCTTACTTCAATTACATCGGCGGAGCCACATCGTTTCTGTCGCTTTCTACTGCTCGCCATGATATCAATATTTGCATCAAACAAATACCTCCCATCGCCATGATGAGTTGTGTTTTGGGCATTACGAAACTAGTAAATCCCTCATATTGATAGATTCTGATTACAGCAGAGACCACGCCAAGTAACGCGATGATCAAGCCGCCGTAGA
>Ga0315321_10004338_pt1 | contig 10921 bp, 5 predicted proteins | sample M180m21515metaG_FD_203464 | JGI IMG/M metagenome (GOLD analysis project Ga0315321, IMG submission 203464) | Ammonia-oxidizing marine archaeal communities from Monterey Bay, California, United States - M1 80m 21515 | ecosystem: Environmental > Aquatic > Marine > Intertidal zone | place: USA... | reverse complement strand
TGCCCAAACGCGAGGCAGTAGCCACTGCGGCCACCATAGCGGTCGGGGTGGCGAGGATGAAGGCGACTGGACTAGACACGATGAAGACGGAAATAACGCGGTTGAGATCCTGCGTGAACGCCCAAACCAACGCGCCGATCACCAACACCAGTGGCGTGTAAAATCCCATGTACTGATCCACGATCTTCATGAGCTGCGTTTTGGACTGCGCGGCTTGTAAAATCAATTCGCGCACGCGGCCAAATTCAGTTTGCTCGCCCACCTTGGTGACATTCACTTCCAACATACCGTCGAGGTTAATCGTACCTTGAAAAACATCGTCGCCGGGATTCTTGTCCACCGGCAGCGATTCGCCGGTGATGTTGGCCTGATTGATGGAGCCGGTGCCGACAAGAATCTCACCATCGGCGGGTACATTGTCGCCTGGGCGCACACGGATGCGATCTCCTACGGCGAGATCCACCGCGGCTACTTCTTCCTCCGTGCCGTCGGTGAGGCGAATAGCCCGGGTGGGGGTCAGCTTCATGAGGCGACGAATGGCTTCCTTGGCTCCGGAGGCCGTTCGGTTTTCAATCATTTCACCGAGCAACATAAAGAAGGCCACGAGACCGGCGGCGTGATAATTGCCCGATGAAAACGTAGCCAACACGGCGATGGCCACCAGCTCATTGGTGGTGAGTAGGCCCTGACGCAGATCATGGATGGTGGTGCGAAAGATTCGAATGCCTAGGATGAACGCGCCGACCATAGCGCTCAGATCGCCCACACTGGATTCCGAGCCAAGGAACAAGTCGGCAAGGAAGCCATTAATGACAAACAGAATGCCGACGAAAATATACTTCACCGTGGTAGCGGCCTGCTTGGCCTTGGCATCTTCAGCTGCTTCAAGTTGTTGGGTGTCGTCGTTAGGCATAGTGTGAATTTACTGGCCGGGCGGCTTGGAGGGCGCACCTTGGCCCGGTTGGCCACTCAAATTGTCGAAAGGCGATTTCTTTGGCTCGGGCGGCTTGGGGTTAATGAGTAGATGCACTTTTTGCCGGGGACCGCTGCGATTGGAAATCACATAGATTTTCAAATCTGACTTCGTCATTAACCGGTCGAACACCTCAAAATAAAGGCGATGAATTCCGTGTCTCTGTTCCGTTGAAGAGCGAACTGGCTCGTTCTCATTTTCTCCGCCGTAAATACTGTAGAATCTTTGACGAAGCGCCTCCACTTCTCGCATAGTGGCGGTGGCTTGCCCCTTGGCTTGGCTTAAAATGACGGCAACCTCCCCAGTTTTGTTGGTGCTGCCATCTCCCTTCATAGATTCGATAACCTGATTATATGTGTTTTTGGCCTGCTGTTTGCTTTCGTTTGCTTTTTTTGAAGAGCTGCTTTTCTTATTATATGAGTTACGAATCATAAATGGCAGTTCCACATCCCCTTGCCGGATATATACACGATTAATGGTCACGCCTAACCCGTATTTCTCTGCCAATTTTTTTGTTCGCGACTCCACTTTTCCAATGAATTTTCCGAGATTGGACTGATAAAGCTCCGCCATCGTGACTTCAAACGCCTCATGGGTGATGGCACTCTCGAACAATGTACTGAGCACTTTCTCAGGCTGGGCGAAGTTAAAGGCAAAGGCCTTAGGATCCTTGATCTCAAAATTCAACGTGGCTTCTAAATGGAGCAGGAGTCCATCGCGGGTCAACACATAGCCATCCTTTTCAGCATCCAGTGGATGGTTATCCAAGTTATCACCGATCTCAATCCGGCCCACGGGGGAGTATTTGAAAAGCTTTGTGGTGAGGGGCCTTACCCGCTTAATGGTAACGCGTTCTTCCAACGGATAGGGCCAGGCAAATCGTATGCCTGATTTGAATACATCCTTTGGGGTAATCTCGCGCGCCTTACCAAAGCGCAGAATAATCACTCCCTCTTTTTTCCCTTCCACGGTGGAGGTGTTCGAGAAAATCAGATATACCACCAGCACAGCGATCACCAATTTGAGAATGGTGAAGCTGCTTTGCAGTGCCTCATCCATCGCCCGCGAACCGGCTTCATTCCCCAAATCGAGGTCGACCGGTTCTCTGGATTTGTTCTCCGGTTCGTTCATTTTTGAGGGGCAGCTTCACTTTCCGAATTATCTGGAAGCGTGGTTTCCTTGAATAAAAATTTTCCGCGCAACGGTTGCAGGAATGGGAAATTCTCGTCAAGAAAGAGGGTCGTCTCCTTTTCCAGAACAGCCTCCATTGCGTTGAGCTCGATAAGAAAGGCTGCCAGATCGGCGTCTTTTTCCTCTAACTCAGAAAAAATTTTCGCCTCATCAGCACTGGCCTTGGCGGCGATAATATCTGCCTGTGCTTTGGCCTCCTTGAGAGCGCTCATCCTAACGTTTTCAGCGGATGTGCGAATACGCATCGCTTCGTCCTGAGCATTCTTCATGTCAGTAGCTGCTTCATCGTTCCATTGGGTTACCATCGAATTCAGAGTCACTTGGACACTGTGTTCGGTGATGCCTACCCGACGGATACCCACAAACATGAGCTCGACGCCCATTTCCTCTGCTTTGAGTTTCATGTTGCTAAAAATAGCCGATTCCAGATCCTCGAACGTGTGCCCTTTATTTTGCAACGCGTCCTGCTCCTTTTCCCCATCATGAAGGGTCTTGGCGGTGACAATCAGATTTTCTTTACTGCCGAATACTGACGTCACCGCACCGTCGAGTGACTGTCGTAAAATAGCCTCCACGGAAGACCGGCGAGCGGCTGCGGAATCCCCTGTGGCCTTCTCAATAAAAGTCTTGGGATCGTTCTCTATGCGCCAGCCCAGGTAAGGCTGCACCACCAGGCTGCTATCACCCGTACTGATTTGGCCGTACTGTGTGGTTAACAAATGAATGCGCCGATCAAAGGTGTAAACCTCTTGAATAGGCCAGGGCCAGCGGAACTTCAGTCCGGATTCCTTAATGGCGTCACTGCGAGCGCCGAATGTTTCCACGAATACGACCTGATCCTGCCGCACCTGAAAGGTGAACATGTACGAGCCAAAGATAAGCAGTAGGAGCGCAAATATAATTATATTAACAATTTTTTTCATAGTGCAATTTTGAGATTATTGATTTCCACCGGCGGGCGGCACTTTCACATCCAGCATTCCGCGACGGATGGTTTCCTTAAGGTCGATGTCAGCTGAAATATCAGCATTTTTAACGGCCACGATATATTTTCGAGTGTCCACCAGAGAACGCTTCACTGCCCGAGTATACAACCACAGGGAAAATAACCGCGGAGCACGACGGAAGGGTTCGTTTTGTTGGCGACTTAATTCCAATCGGGACTTAGCCACGGTGAGTTTTACTTTGGCATCACTTATCGCGGTTTCGAGAATGGTCTGCTTCTGGTTTTCTTGCATGGATTGCTCCCGGAGTGCTGCGTTTCTGGCGAGCGCCTTCTGAGTCTCCTGCGTGATGTTGGCCATAATAGCCCGCTCAAATACCGCAGCCACTGGATCCGTCTGCATGGTTTCCATCTTATCCGGGTCACCGCCCATATCCTCCTTCATGCCCTGCATCGTCATGGGAGACTCGGCCGGTGGGCGCAAATCTGCCATGCCCACAAACAGGATTTCGACGCCAAGTTTTCTGGCATCAGTCAATTCTTGAAGTTCCCTTTTGACATCTTCCATCGCCTGATTGCGGCCGGTACGCATTAGTGTTTTCATGTCCTTGCTGATGAAATAGCGGGACACCACACGATGTGCCAATTCCTTGATCACCGCCTCCGGATCGGAATAGCGAAGCCAACCAGCCTTTGAAGCCTCCAAACCCTTGCGATCTTCATTGGAGATTCCAAGAATTCGATAATGGACAGGGATGCTAGGCACAATGACGTTTTCATCCACATCCGTTTTCCCACTTCCGGTGGGAAAAAAGATTTTCCCTTTTCCGACGCCGTTGTTATTTCCGTTCAGCTCACTGTCGTAATTCTTGCCGCTAGGTTTAAGCCAAAGGCGCGCCCGGTTTAACACGTCGGGGTCATCATCCGCCTCCAATCCCACATAAAAGCTATGAACCTGATTGGGACGGAAACGTTCCACCTCGGCGAAGGGCCAGGGCAATTTAAGATGAATCCCCGAACCCAGCCACTGGCTCGAGCTGCTGCTGTTCAACAGGTTTTGCAAACGTCCACGCTCGGATGGCCCTAGGGTCACCACGCTGGTGGACAGCCAGAAAATAATGATCTGAATTCCAATCAGCACGCCTAGGCGTTCGCGCAAAAATTGATATCCCCAAGTTTCAGAAACTTTGAAACCAAACTGATAGTCGAGCACTTTGCCCGCCGTGGTAAATAGGTTCTCCGGCTTGGCAATCAACCCGATCAGTCTACTCTGATAAAGTAACCTCCCCTTGCGTCCAGATACTCTGGGGCGATAAATCTCCAAAACCCAGCTCAGCAGATTTTCCACCGCCAACGCCGCCAACAAGCAGGTTAACGCAATCCCCATCCAGAGATCCGCACGTTGCTCCTTGCCACTAACGGCCAGAACCGCCGCCAACACAATGAACAAATAGGCGGTAAATAGGATGAAATCTGAACTGGACTGCAACAGCCGGTCGCGCTGTAGCCGCGCCAAGTTGGAGGCAAACCGCCCGCGCATGAAAAGAATTACCGCCAAAAGTGCCGCCCCTGCTAACCCGAGATACTGGTTCTCCACCAGTACCGGCTCCGTTTGGGATTTCAACCCCTCTAACACCATTGAAATTTTTACGAAACCGAGATAATACACCGCCACAGCTTGTATCACAAACATCACCACAGCAATAATGGGCACTAACCATCGTTCAAATTGTTCGCGTGACCGTTTGGCGGGCAACACTTCGCCCTGCTCGAACAAGGCATCCCCATCACGCCCGGCTTTGATGGCATCCATTTCCAGTGCCTCCATTCCCTCACGGTCGCTGAGCACCATGTGCAATAGCCCCACCAAACTCACCAATAGGCAGAAGCCCATAAAAAATGATACAGCCAAGGCCATGGTGGAGGTGGTTTTCGTGGCCACAAAGCTCGCGATCACCAATGCCCCAAGGCTGATGGCCACATTCCATATTCCGCCGGTTTTGTTGGTTTTTTCCATGTCAGGCTAATTCCCGATTCTCAAAAAGCATTAGCGCACCCGAGAGCATCACCCCAATATACACTGCCACATAAACAAACGCTGTAAAAATGTATTTCCAAGGCACTCGGCCCTCGCGGTAACTCACGTCCGCGCGCTTCCGAATTTTAACGCTCTTGGTTGTGTCCACTCGGTCGCCGGTTTTGCCGGCCTCTACCTTGGCCATTTCCTGTGCGCGCCGGCTGGATAACTCTTCGGCCTCCACACCCACGGAATCGGAAAGCCAGAAAAGCTGCCAGTTTGGCACCAAAACGTAAAGTGTTTTCGCCCAGACAGCGCCTCGTGCCACCGTTACCTCCTCATCCACCGAGGCATCCAGCTTGGTGAGTGTGCCCTGTTCGGGCATGATCCACAGGGCCAAATGGCCGGGCACCACCTTGGTAGTCACCTGATCGTCCAGAATGCGAAACTCGATAAGTAGCTCTTTTTTCGTTTCATCCTGTTCCAATTCGACACTTTGGCTGTTGATTTTCTCCCGAATTTCACCGGCCAGCTTGAGTTCCATTGAATTTCCGGGGAATTCTCCGGGCAACAATTGGCGGCCAATTTGAATCATCTTGCGCTCGAGCGGCTCATTCCAACGGAGTTTGAGCAGTGTATCTAACTTCGTCTTGATCTCCTCATATCCGATCTTTATCTGGCCGTCTTCTGTCCGCACATCCAGCGTGAGCACCCCGTCGACCAATTGTTTGCCCTCAGGTGTGGCCGGGCCGTTCACGTTCATTTTCACCATGAATTCCATGTCCGCCAACCGACGCACCCCACGGGGTTTGAGCCGGAACACAGTATGACTGCCAGCTTGATTGCCGGGGGGGGTCCAAATCACATATTCGCCCGCATGGATCATACCCCCTCCCTCAGCCGTTCGGCCTAGCAGGTAATCAGACATGAGGCCCAATAGGAATATCCCTGAACATATCGACATGGTGGGCAACCACGAAAGCCGAGTGGAACATAACAACGCAAGTGCCGAGAGCAGCCACAAAGCGAAAAGGATGAGAAGGCTAAGCTGAATCATGCCCCAATCCACTCCAGCCGCAAAACCGTCTTTCTCTTCGGCTCCCAAAGCTTCCCCACTCGAATCTGTGCCGGCCGCGTCGGTGAAAACCCAAATATCCATGAATCCGGCACTCATATCTTCGCCCGAATCCACCACCCACCAGGCTCGCTGTTTATCCATCGCACATACGGTAAGGAAGCCCAGGGTAAGCATCACCGTCAGCAAGGTCACGCAGGTGGGCACAAAGGGCTTGCGTAAAAAATAATTCAGAAACCCGGCAGCAACATAAGCAATGAGCATGAAGACAAGGATGGTGATCACACCAATAATGTCCGGATTCCCATAGGCATCGTAGCCCATTCGGCTGGCGAGCAACACGGCAAGGAGGTTCAGGTAAGTGCCCACTGTAAGTGCACCGGCCACGCCAAGAAATTTGCCGGCCAAAAAATGCATGCGGCCCACCGGCTTGGAAAGTACCACCATGGCCGTGCCCGAGGAGATTTCCTTCGCCAATGAAGTCGAGGCGCAAATGACCGCCGCAAATAAACCCGAAAGCAGCATCACGGTCAGCACGCCGTCTTTCACCATTTTTACGTCAAAATTTACAACGTCGATTCCCGTGCCGCCAAAACCAAAATACGGTGTGGCCGCCAGCAGCAAACACATAATCACGGAGAGGGTAAACAGCAGCAAAAACACAGGCTGTCGGATCAACTCCATGAAGGCATTGAACGCAATTAATGGTATTTGCCGCATAAGTCAGGCCAAACGGGCCACGCATCATAGGGAAACCAATTCCGATTGCAATCCGAAACCATGCCTGTCTTGCAGCTTGATTTTTGGGCATTTTTCGGGCAAACTCTCCTGTCCAGTCGCATTGCGGCGGACAAGGAGGAACTGTGCCAACTGCCATTATCAAACTGGTGGCCCACAAGGGCGATCAGTTGCTGATCTCGTATGATCTCGTCCCGGGCGAATTCCAAATCGGCCGCGATCCCACGTGCCCCATCACTCTCGATAGCCCGGAAGTCTCCCGCCAACACGCCCAGCTCACCGTCACGCCCGATCGCTGCGTACTCAAGGATATCGGCGGCAAATTCGGCACCCTCATCGATGGTCGCCAAATCGCCGGGCCCGTCACCGTCCAATCCGGTCAATCATTTTCCATAGGTAAACTCACCGTCACTCTCCACGCAATCACCGCTGCCACCACGCCCCCCGCCACCCTGCCCGATCGCTACGAACGCGTCCGACATCTAGCCAAGGGCGGTATGGGCGAAATCCATCTCGCGCACGACCGCCAACTCCAACGCCATGTCGCCCTTAAATTAATGACGCCCGCGGTAGCGGCCTCCGCCAGCCTTGCCCGGCGATTCACGCAGGAAGCCCTCGTGCTGGGCCGGCTCGACCATCCCCACATCGTCCCCATTCACGACCTCGGCGTGGACGCCGGCGGCCAAAACTATTACGCCATGAAATATGTCCGGGGTACCACGCTCAAGGACGTTCTCAACGGCCTGCGCCAAGGGCAATCCAACGTGGTCAACCGCTACCCGCTCCATCAACTGCTGCGCATTTACCAAAAAATTTGCGATGCCGTCGCCTACGCCCACGCCAAAGGCATCATCCATCGCGACCTCAAGCCAGCCAACATCATGCTCGGCGAATACGGCGAAGTCTTCGTCATGGACTGGGGCCTCGCCAAAATAATCAATCAAGACGAAGAACTTCTGCCGCAATCCGACGAAAGCACCGAAGGCGGCACCCGTTACGGAACCGTCATGGGCACTCCGGGCTTTATGGCCCCCGAGCAAGCAGAAGGCCGGCTCGAGGCCATCAACCAACGCACCGACATCTATTCTTTGGGTGCAATTTTGTATAACATTCTCACCCTCCGCGCGCCCTTCGCCGGCGGTGGAGCCGAGGTGTTGGAAAAAGTCAAGGCCGGCCAAATCACCGCACCCGCCAAACTCGCCAACGAACCCAACGCCGCAGTGCTCGTACACTGCCCCGAACGCCGAGTGCCCGACGCACTGGCGGCCGTGGCAATGGAGGCACTGCAACGCGACGCTGCCAAACGCTATCCCGCCGTGGAAGCCCTCCAACGCGACCTAGCCGCATGGCAATCAGGCTACGCCCCCAGCGCCGAGCACGCGGGGCGCCTGCGCCAACTCCGCCTATCCATTCGCCGCAACGGCTCGCTTGCCGCTGCGGCGAGCATTATCGTACTGCTCGGCATCGGGCTGGGTTGGCAACATTTGCGCCACGACGAATCCCGCCGTGAAGACATCGCCCGCCTCCAACGCTCCGCCCCCATTTGCCATAAACAGGCCGGCGACCTCATCGCCCAAGGAAATTTTCCCGCCGCCCTTGCCCCCGCACGGTTGGCGCATGATCTGGATCCCAAATCCGCCCACACCCATCGCCTCGCCCGCGTGCACCTCGCCCTCATGCAACTGGGCAAGGCCAAGAAGATTTTAGAATCCATGGACGAGCCGCATCCCTTCGGTGCGCGCGCACTGAAATTGTGTGACCAATTGATTCAAGATTTCGGCAAGGGCACCTTGCCTCTGCACGCCATGAGCCGCGTACACCAATGGCAAACCCACCAACGCCTCGGACCCGATGCCCGCCACACCGCCGCATTGATGGAACGTGAAAAGCTCGCCGTGTGGCAACGCGGCACTGCCACCATGAAACAAATAGGTCTCTCCGGCCGTTTGCAGCGCGATGCGTTCGGGTATTTAAAGATCAACCTTTCCGGAACCCAAACGCGCGACCTCAAGCCCTTTGCCGGGCTTCCAGTCAGCTCGCTCAACCTCTGGCGCACACGCGTGGACGATCTCCGCCCCATGGCCGGTATGCCTCTGCACGAGCTCTACCTCGCCTACACCGCCGTAAAAGATCTCACCCCACTCGCGGGTCGCCCGCTCCAATCGCTCACCATCGCCTTCGCGCCGGTGAGCGATCTGAAACCGCTCACCGGTATGCCGCTGGTCTACCTCCACCTCAGCGGCACCCAAACGGAATCACTCGGGCCACTCAAAGGAATGCCGCTGCGCGCGCTGCATTTGGATCGCACGCCGGTGGCTGACCTCAAGCCGCTGGCTGGGCTGCCGATCAAGGAATTACGGCTGGATGGCTGCGTTAAACTGCGCGACCTCACCCCGCTATCACAATGCACGAACCTCGAAGTGCTGGTGCTGCCGCGCGAACATGGTGACATTGGATTCCTCCGCAACCTGCCCAAGCTCAAACGGCTCTCATATCATTTTGATCGGGATTCTTCGAAGATGGAAACCGTGGACCAGTTTTTCCGCACCCGCTCCATGGCGGCCCAGCGTTAACTCGCCTTAGGCGCGGGCAATGGCTTGAAGGTTTTAATTCTTTTCTGTGCGGCGGCTTTTTCTTTGTTCGAAAGTTTCAAAGAGTCCCGCGCCTTGGCGGCATTTTTCACTTTTTGTTTTGCCGCCATCGAAAACCATACATACGCCTCCGCCTGATTCTTCTCCAACCCCGTACCCTCGGCCAATGCCTGGCCCAATTCGAATTGCGCCGCGCCATTGCCATATTCCGCCAGAGCCATGGCCTTGCGGAGTGTCTGTGCTTTTGGAGCCAAAAAATTTACGGCGGTATTTGGAATGTCAAACACCTCGTCCGGCGTTAATTCGGTGGAGACGATGGCTTGCAACTGCTCGAGAGTTGCAACCTGCTTCGGGTCGGTCGTAGATTGGCGGGCCACAACAAACCAGTAGTAGGCTTCAGCTGGATCGCGGGGCGTGCCTTCGCCTTTGGCGCACATCACACCCCAGTCAATCTGCGCGGAGGGATTGCCCAACCGGGCGGAGAGACTCCAAAAACGTCCCGCGCGCACGGAATTTTTTTTTACTCCACGTCCCAGAGCAAACATGCCGCCCAGACGATGAGCAGCTACTGGCGAGCCCAACTGAATGGCACGGAGGTACCACGCAACCGATTGAGCAGAATCCACCGGAAGCCCCGCGCCGGTTTCGTGGCGGCTAGCCAGTTCCAGCTGAGCAACGATCTCACCTTTTTCGGCGCGGGCAATTAACACATCCATGTCCGGCAACTCCTTGGGCCTCTGTTCCGCCAACCGTTCCAACACGGTCCGCGCGCGTTGGGAATCCACGGGGTGCTTCAAGGCGGCAGCTTTCGTTAGCCATTGTTTGCCTAACTTCAGATTTTGCCGCCGACCGCGTCCCTGCAATTCCAACGTGGCAAGATGAATCATTGCCGGCCCGTACCCTGCCTTGGCAGCAAGGGTGAACCAGCGACCAGCCTCGGTGGGATTAGCCGTAAACCCCTGTCCGGCAAGATACGCGCTGGCCAAATCGGCCTGAGCCTTGATGTTGCCCTGCTTTGCAGCCTTGGAAAACCACTGCGCAGCGGCGACAGCATCCTGTTTCACCCCTACACCACGCGCGAAAAGAATCCCAAGCTTACCCTGTGCATCGGCCAACCCACCTTCGGCTTCCTTGGTTAGTGCCGGCAAACATTTTTTGAAAAGATTCAACCCCGCCTGGGCATCGCGTGGGCCGGCTTCGCCGAGCAGCTGCATGGAAGCAAGCCGGTATTGGGCACGGGCATGGCCCTGACCAGCCGCCTGGGTAGCCCAACGACGGGAGGCATCCAGATCGCGCGCCACACCTCGCGCTTCATATAAAAGTTCACCCAATTGATACTGCGCCCTGGCCTCGCCAGCGGCAGCTTGTTTACGAAGGGCCGGAAAATCAACAG
>Ga0315321_10004337_pt1 | contig 10921 bp, 13 predicted proteins | sample M180m21515metaG_FD_203464 | JGI IMG/M metagenome (GOLD analysis project Ga0315321, IMG submission 203464) | Ammonia-oxidizing marine archaeal communities from Monterey Bay, California, United States - M1 80m 21515 | ecosystem: Environmental > Aquatic > Marine > Intertidal zone | place: USA... | reverse complement strand
ATTTTTTAGGTGCCTATAAGGGCGGTATTGAAACCTTTCCTATATATACAACCACCTAGCACTCTTGATATTGAAAATTTTTTTACACACATTTTTTTACCCTGCTATATGGCCCTCTAACAGTTCATATAACTGCTGTTATACCATAATGGTGTTGTATGTACTACTGTGTGTATACTATGCGTATATGAAGTCTTATCGGCTTATATAGTCTTTTACAGTCATCTTCTTGTTACGTTTAAAATAAGCATATAGTCCATATACACTTATAATAAACCAAAACACTTCAATAACCATACTTGCTATGTTCATAGTGTATACGAGACTCACAGTAACTAGAATCGCTACTATAAGGTTATTAAAACTATACCAGAACCCTTTGGGATCAATCTTGTCTAACTGCAACATAGCATAAGTCACTATTAGCAGGGCAACTCCACTAAATCCTATTAAGTCTGGTATTGTTATCATATGTATATTATACTAAAAAAATGGCAGGCTGTCAACATTTAGTATAAGTATTATTATGGAACAATTTAAACATTTAAATACATCAATATTCAAACGTATAGTCAATAAGAAGTTTCACATTGGCTGGGTATTCTTGACACTCGCTATAGCATTAATAGTGTGTATCAATATATTGATTACACTTATATAATTATAGTACGTTTTAATAGGATATAAAATTTGCTTTTTTCGGCGGTTCGCTTTGCTCTACACAGGTGCCTGAGTGATAAATACATTTATGAACGATATGCGACACTACATAAACTTAATCGAAACTCTCAGTGAAGCACCCATAGATGACTTCAAACGTGCCGCTGATAAAGACTTAGGTATATCCCAAGGTCAGATGGACAATGATGATGCTAAATTGTTTGGTGCTTTTATCGGTGGTGCCATTGGAATTGCTAGTCCGTTCTTTATGGATATTGATTTCATTTTAAAAGTATTAGGTGCTACATTTGGTGCCGCGGTAGGAAGCGGACTTGGTATAGGATTGGCAACTAAGCCAATAGACTTTGAACAGGTGTCTATAGAAAAAAGAAAGTATGCCGATGAAGTTATAAAAGGTAAACAAATAAAACCTGAAATTATAGCAGACTTAAACAAGTTTAATCAGTACTTAGTAAACAACGTTCCTGATACCATAACAAAATATGCTCTAGAATTAAAACAACTTACATATAATAAGAACTTCACAGATTCTCCTAACTATCACGAACAACCATATCAAACTGCTCAACAAGACCCAGAACACGAAACTATGAGTGACTACGGTATAGAAGATAAAGTTGAAGATGAATTAAACAGTAAAGCATTAGTACTCAGGGATATCATTAGTGATTACTTAGAGAAACAAAACATAGTATATGACAACTTAGCAAAGAAGCACGGCTTATCGCCAATTCAATTAGGTGCTATACAATACATACACTTAGGCAGTGAAATAGAAGAAACATTCCTTAAGGGTATACAAAGCAAACTGTCTGATAAAGGAACACAATAAAATGAGATTACACGAAGTATACATACAAGAACAAGTTCCATACTTGCAAAGACCCAACTCACCATACGCATTGGCACTAGCAGATTACCTGCGTAAGAATCCAGGCAAAACAGAAGAACACTTCAAACTGTTATTGCCCAATCAACAAAACAAATACTTGGACAAGTACTTGGAAGAAATGAACGTAGCAAACTTAATCAAAGCCGCCGCACTAGCAGGTACTATAGCAATGGGTTCACCCAGTTTGAGTGCAACTGATGTAAACACTAGTGACAAACCACAAGCAACTCGTCAATACAGCATAATGAATCAACAGGCAAATGATATAATAAGCAGATATCATCACACTGATGCAGGAAACAGAAGTATAAGTGGTACTTTGGCACCACACAATATATTAGATAATACTGCAGAAGGCAAACTGTTAAGTGATATCAAAGCACAAATGAATCTGAGATGGAATCCCAAGAATGATCCCGAACTGAAATGGGATCTATACAATTATGTGGATCAACAAGGCTTGGTGTACTTTGTATACCACTTGTTAGATACCAATCCTGAACATCCTTTCGTAAGCGATATTAAAGAATACTAACCAAAGTTTGCCATTACCAGTGCATACCTAACACCTTCAGCAACATAGTTGACTCCGTGCTTTACTCTAGGTTCAGTTAAGTCTCCGCTTTGTGGCATTTGAATAGCAGTACCCACAGTTTGTTCAACCACTTCACCTTCTATGCTGAGTTCTCCTCCCACATAGTCATCGTTCAGTGGAATGATAATCAAGTGTTTGGCATATAGGTTGGTGTTGGGCACCCAGTAGTTTGATATGGTTTGCCACTGTCCGTCACAATGTTCTGTGCAAAAGCCTCCTGTACTGTATTTCATAACTTTGCTTCTGTACACAGGTAAGCCTGCCCATTCAGAGAACGTTTGATGTTCAAGTGGTTGATGCGCCTGCATTATCTTTCGTTTGGGTGAAGTTTCACTCACTGACTTCTCCACACTACGAAAGTCCAGTTCTTCCTTGCTCATCTCTCTGTGTTGTTCCTGTGTGTCTGCTTTTAATATGTCAAACTGAAACTGCAAGTGATTGACACCTGCTTCTGCATTGGCTATGATTTCTGCACATTGCTCTGGTGAGAGTGCATTGGGTACTGTGATGTATGAGTTGCTCATACTGTTATTTATTGAATTATCTTGCTGTGAACTTTCTAACACGGTAATAGATGTTTAACACAAAGTCATTGAACTTTGGCTTCTCCCATTGCCGTTCGTGAGCATAATACAAAAACATTTTGGTCAACACTTCCAAACTGGCTATACTGGCACCAGCAGTCACTGAACCTGTGATTAACCAACTGAGCAAAAATGTGTCAACACTTGCTACTATTCTCCAAGTACAAGTTTTGCACACACTGATAACGTGAGCACGTTTTATATGACTAGCCATACTATTCCTAGTGTAAGTACAACACCCTTGCCAAATGCAATCCACATCAAAGTGTACTCGTCCCAATCGAATTCATTTGATATAAATGCTATAAAACGTTTATGTGTTCTACCTGTGTTTCTTATTAATTCTCTCATAGAAACTCCTAGTTTTGTTATTCTATACAATTATTTAAAGGTTTTTGCCAAGAAAAGTGGTTGACAATGAGTTAGAATACCAGTATAATAACACTATGTTTAATGCAATAGAAAAGATTTTAGAAGGCATAGCAAACCTATTTGTGTTTGGCTTTTACTTGATTTGGTATGCCTGGATGGGTGTATGTGCAATCATAGTGTACTTTATGCTTCAATACATTTTGGGATTTTGATATGATTAAAAAAATAGCAGACTGGTTAGACATTTGCAAAGTTCATTGGAAAGAAATATTTGCTATGAGTTTCATATTGCATTTCGTCACAGACTTATTGATAATAGGTCCATTGTTTTATATACTGGGAGCAGTATTTGGTTTACCAGTTGAATGGACACACGGACACTGATATGATAGAGATACTACAAGAGATAACTGACTGGGGCAAGTACCCAGTTGCAAACGGAGTGTACCACGTTAATAGTGCAGGGCAATTGGTTCAGCACAACGATACTGTATTCAAAACTCCTATCAAACAATTCAGCAAAGCAAGACGCAAGTTTACCAAGATAGGTGAACGACCTGAAACATTCTCCAGTGATGTTAAAACTGTGCAAGGCAGTAATGGAAAAACATACACTATCCAAGATGGCAAATGCAGTTGCCCTGGTTATACATATAGAGGTAACTGTAAACATCTAGCCGCCTAACAGTTTCTGATAAATACTGTAATGCGGTTACACGAAGTATATCTTCTAGAATATAATAGAAACGTTACTCAAGATAAATGGGGTAAACGAATATTAGCCGCGGCTGAAGTAAATTATAAAACTCTAGATGACTTTTGGTTGGAAAGAAGATTTGAAGACATTGCCGCACCTGGAGTAGATCCTTTTTCAAAACCAGACTGGGTAGACTCTGAGTATAGGATTGATCCTGATGGTTATGAAGATGATGTATGGAAGGATGTCTTTGTGGATGATGTCCTAGAGGCAGTAGAAGAAATGGATCCTACTCCAAACAAACAGTATGTGCCTATCTTGTTAAAATGGTATTGTGGCAGTATTGCTAAAAACCAACAACTACAAGTAGATTGGCAAGACACTCTGAATGCTATGGATTATTCCCCCGACGATGGATATCCTCAAGATTGGAGTGACTTGGAAAGTTCAAATTCAGTTGATGACTTTGAAGGAGACTTTGAGAATTTTAGAGCAGATGCACAAAACTTGAATACTTTCCAAATAGAAGACGGCGCCCAAATAGAAGAAACGTTGATGTGGTTTCACCAATACAAACAACAGTTGCCGTTAAATAATAGAGACATAGGAAGATATCCAAGTTATTATAATTTTGAAGATACTATAGATTCCTTTAGAGAAACAAATAAAGTTGACGACTCTACTCCAGAAACCACATTAGCAAGAGATGATGTAACAGTATTATACAACGGACCAATGGGCACAGTCACTATACCTAAAACTCACGAAGCCAGTTGCGAATTAGGCAGAGGCACTAAATGGTGTACTGCTACAACTAACAACGACGAGTGGTTTAAAGATTACAGCAAATTAAACGATTTAATCATATACAATGAAAAGCCAGGCAATGCCAAGTATCAGTTCCACGTGACACTTCAAGGTATAGAAGCCAGAGATGCTAGAGACAGAAGCATATCAAACCAGCAGTTATCTAATTTTTCATTGAAACATCCTGTGCTAAGTCCAATACTCAAGAAAGCACAAAAGACGGCGTTAGTGAAGATAGCAAATCTACATTGGGATAATGCTCCTGAGGGTGTGTTGGGTCCAACTATATACACCGCAGACATAATACTGAATAATATGATAGATTATAATGAAGCAGGAGGCGGAGGTGTTATGCGATTTGTTGACGGCTACTACACCAGTCCAAATTCAACTGATAGTCTGGCTAACCAAAAACATATACCAAAATCATCCTTCACAAAGAGAATGGTTAAGTACGCACTACAAAGAAACAAACCTTGGCCTCTAATGGAAAAGTTAATTATAAAGTTATTACAACTAAAAATGCCAAACATAGATTACACAAAGTCTGCACATTTGCAAACGGTAAACAAGTTTTTCACAGCAATGGACAAATATGCTGATGCATTGAATCCACAATGGAAAGAATACAATGACATCAAATCAGAAATGTTGGCTAGTATAGGACAGAGCAAATGAGATTGCATAACTTACTATTAGAATACGATACTAATATAACTGCACAAAAGCAAGGCCCTGCTCTCACAGCCAGATGGTTGGAAGATAGTTCTGCCAAAAGAGATGTCGATGGACACTCTGCACAGAAACCAGAAGACATTTTAGAATTTTTAGAATACGCAGACCCCACAAAGAACAAACAGTATATGATGTGGGTAATCAAAGAGTACCTAGCAAAAAACTTTATGTTTGAAGACATAGAAGGACTCAAAGGAGAACTAGAACTGTATCACACTATGAAGCCTAGGCTTCCTGTTGAACATAGAGACATCGGACGATATAATCTCTTCTCATTCAGAGAGATGATGAGTGAATACGAAGGTAGCGGCGGTGACTTTGAATTAGCCAGCGAAGTCAGTAAAGAAGATGTAGACATTTTGGTTAACAGTCCTCAGGGTGTGTTAGCAAGAGCAAAAACTGAAAAAGGTGCTTGTGAAATGGGTAAAGGTACTAAATGGTGCACAGCCTCTACTGATGGTGGTAACTATGCAGATTCCTATATAGACGGTTCAACAGCATTGGAACAACCATACGGAGATGGCTTGTTTATATATTGGGAGTACCCAGGCAAAAAGAAATATCAGTTACACTTTGGAAATTCAGACTATGACGGAGACCCCAATTGGGGTGATGAACCTCTGCCTTCTATCACAGTGATGGATGCACAGGATCAAACTGTGTTCGATAACGAACCAGACTGGTTAATTAATAGACAAACAAATCCAGTGCTGGGCGGCTTGATAAAAGCAATGCAAGATTATTATATCAAAGAACTAAAGATGGTAGATATGTTTGACGACAATGACCGAGAAGAAGATGACTTTTATAGTGATGATCCTTACTATACGTTCTTTTCCTCTTGGCGTATGTTGTTTGGTAAAGGCAAACACTCTGCCATAGAAGCACAAATACTTGAAGAATTGCCTCACGTTACCAAAATGGATTTAGAGAAGAGAAAAGCCGGAAACTACTATAGGGGTTTAGAACACGCATTTTTAGATGTTAATAGATTTAAATTTGCATTAGAATATATCAGCAACCTGCGAGGACAACCTTGGCCCCAGATTGAAAAAATGATAATATTAGAACTCAACAAGATAAGTTACATATTGTCCTCTGATGAAAAAGTCCACAACGGATTTGTAACTTCGATGACTAGTAATTTTGTAAGATTTAGAGAAGACTTAGACAGTTATGTAAAAAGAGGTATCCTCACCAAAACAGTAATTGATGCTTTTGATAAGAATTTTGCGGACAAGTTTACAAACCCATTATTATTAAAAAACCCGACTTCAGACGTGATTGACTCTATAAATGTAATGTGGGGAGAAAAGTATTTCTCCAATGTTACGAGCAAACAAAAATTAGGAGGCTCTTATGGGTTGGATATTCAAAGTATTCCTAAGCAACCACCTGTACAATTACAACAGATGCCTGCTATAGAATTATTAAAACACGTTGAGTTACACAACCTCTTTAGCGGTTTTGATATGAAATACAAAAGTGTGTTTGCCAGCAAAGGCATCTTTAACAGAGAAGCAAATCTATTTGATAGAATGAGGTATAGTGTAGCACAACTGTACGATTTAACAATACAAATGTCGCGTGATTTACCTGGTGTGGCTTTTTATGATGATGTTAGAAATTCAAGTACAACAAAACAAGAGGACACAAAGAATGGTCCATTGCTGATAGAGTTAGAGGAGAAGTTATCACAAGCAGGACTCAGTGAAGACCAAATAAAGAATTTTGTAGGTACGCCAGCAACAGGCTTTGGCAGAAGTTGGGCCTGGGGAGAATTAGACCCTTCCCTTATTTTTCAAGGCTTGTTTGACACTAGAAGTAAAGAACTCGAGACTATGGATGCATCTGAATATCAATTGGTAAAATCAGTATATGAAATTTTGAGTCCTTATATGTATGACTTAGATGAGAATTTATACGACGCAATAGTAAGCAATTTGCGAAGTTCACCATTAGGTAAATTAAACAATGCTATACTTAATAAGATGTTTGATGAAATACTAGAATTAAAACAAAGTCGAGGCAGTCTACACGGCATATTTAAAACTACTTCGAGTAGATGTTTGGTTGCAGGAGAACTGTTTGCCAATCAAGCAGGACAACCAGTACAATTTGATGACCAAGGAAAAAAGATTACTAATGCCAGACCTAAAAGCGATGATGAAAACCAACTTCACAGCAGTTTAGATTATATCAGAAGACTCATAATACAGAAAGCACCAGGGTACCAAGACTTAAAACTGATTGCTCCTGACCTCAACGATCCTAAAACCAAAAAGGTATATGTAGACATCAGCAAACAAGTTGCTGATATGAGTTTTACTGAAGCAGACAATTATGAATTCGATAGGGATAGAACACAAGCAGACATAGAACGATTCGATGATCTGTATCGAAGTTTTAAACCACTCAGCAGTACATCAAACGATTTACAAGGAGGCTAAATACAGATATGAGATTATTTGAAATAACAGATCCGAACACTCAGTATTTTGAATACCTAAACAGTCTCGACCCCAAAGAACACAAATTTATCAAAGTAAAAAGTGCGGACTTATTACGACAACGGTTTCAACAACTATCAGAATTAGAAGCAATTAGAATTGCCAGTAAATGGATTTTAACACTTGCACCTAGTGGCATACCAGTATCGGAAGACATATCTAGATTTTCTCTTTCTCAATATGGTCAAGTTGCGGCGAGTGTTTTCAACAAAGCCAAGCCTGAGAATAGATTAGAAATGTTAGCAAGATATTATAGAGGCAATCCACCCCGAGGCGCAGATGCAAAAATTGTCAATGCAGAAATTTCAACAATAGAAGTTACAACTCAACGAGGCAGTAAAGAAGAGGAAGAAGCAGTTGAAAATCTTATTATCGAAATAGAAATGATTAATGAATCCTAGACTCTCCATATTACAATCACTAGTAAACAAAACAATACATCAAACAGATCCAGTTGGCAGTTGTGCCACATTCGCAAACGAGCAGGAAGTAATATATACTGCATTTAATATTCCATCGACTACAAGTGCTGTCACAGATTGGGATAGCCATTGTGAACTGCAAGTTGTTGACCATATGTCAAAATATGATAAGCCAATCGATTTGTACATTACACTTTCCCCTTGCAATCGTTGTGGTACAAAATTACTAGAACGTTATGCTGATACAGGATTTATTAATAGTATCTATACAACAAATATTGAATTAATTAAACGTAAAGATATTTCAGCACTTAATATACAATACCTAGATGTAAACACTGATGCATACATAAAACGATTACAAGAAGAAGTTATGTGGCAGTTTATACAAGTCGCCAGTTAATAATCAGCACTAACAAATCCCAAGGTAAATACTGGTATGAAGATATTTCTTTTTGGCGACAGTTTCGGTGCAGACTTTTCAGTTAAGACAAATGAAACACACGGTTGGGTTCACCAACTTGCAGACTTTCACGAAGTACACAATGTTTGCACAGCAGGAGCAAGCCAATATAGAATTTGCAATCAACTAGAACAAGTAAACATAAACGATTATGATTTAGCAATTATGTGTGCCACTAGTCCAACTAGAATATTTACACCCAATCACGTGTTACACAAACACGATCCGCTACATCACAGTTGTGATTTAATTGTTGCAGATTTAGAAGATGCAATTCTAAACAGAGGAATAAACGAACCTAGTGTTACTAGTGCATATGATTTTTTTAAATATCACGTTGACATAGATGCACTAGAGTTCGAATACAAATTAAAAATAGATTGGTGTGTGCAACAATGCAAACAGATTCCTTTTATTGTAACATCATACACCGACCTTACTGCATATAACTTTCCTAAATATGTTAAAGGCAATGACTTGTTGGCAAGTAATCCTGGAAACAACAATTGGTTAGACAGGCGCGGTAATATAATAATGACAAAAAGAATTATTGATGCAATTACTGAACTTACATAAACAATACGAATATCCTGTAAAACTAAACAGCGATGGTTATAGAGCACCCGAGTGGCAAGATGTAAATTGGGGAGAAAGTATATTGCTGTTTGGTACTAGTCAAACATTCGGTGTTGGTTGTGACTTTGAACACACAGTTGGTCACATACTGGAGCAACAGTTAGGTGTGCCAGTTATTAATCTAAGTCAACCCGCAATCAGCAATTGGTTTCACATACACAATGCAGAAACTATTTTAAAAGAACAATTACAACCTATACAAGTAATATCCACTTGGAGTCCTAGTTCTAGATTCGATATGTTTACTGAAAGAGGAGTTATGAGATTTGGCAGTTGGGTATTACCTGAAACTGTTAAAGATGGATTAGAGATAGTACCAGAGCCAATCAAAGAAACATCACACCCAGCATTTGGACCTCAGTTCTATACATACTGGAATTACAGTGATTCCAATGTAAAGACATATAATCGTTGGAGTAAAAAATTGTTTAACAGTTTGTGGGATTGTAAAGTAACTGACTTTGCATATGGAGAGTACGACTCAAATTTATTTGAATCAAACCAGTTACCTGATGTAACAGACTTTTTGGATAAGTCCAATGATGGAATACACGGTGGTGCAAAAACAAATAAATATATTGCAGATTTAATTTTAGAAAGACTATGATACTATCAAACATTGCAGATATGAAGTTCCCTTGTGTATCAGGCTTCTATGGTTTAGATAGTGCCGCAAACTTGCAAAAAGAATTAGCACTACAACCAGAGGATTGGTATTACAGGAACAAAGAAATAACTTACACACTTAACAGTCAAGGATACAGAGCACCCGAGTGGGAAGACGTTGACTGGGAGAACAGTATTGTGTTTATGGGAGGCAGTCAAATATTTGGAGTAGGCAATGATGACAGCGACACTATTCCTAATATGGTTACTATACTAACAGGCACTCCCACAGTTAATTTAAGTCTAGGCGGTGTTGGTATGCAGTTTCATAGACAGAATACTAAAATGCTATGCGACAACAACATAAAACCTAAAAAGGTATTTTTAATTGCAACACCTAAATATAGATTCACTTGGATGAAGGAGAGGACTCCTGGAGAATTAAGTTTTGAAAACTTTGGTAGTTGGCTATTAAAGAATGACAAAAGAGATCCTACATACAGTAGCAGAGAACCAAAAACATCTTATGCTAAATTAAGAAAAGAAATATTTACTTACTGGATAGATTTTGACTATCAAGTTGATTCAGAATACAAACATTGCATTGACCATATACAATTGATGTGGGAGAAAGCAGGAGTACCTGTAGAACTGTTTGCTGAAAATTCTGAGGACTGTGAGTTATTAGGATTAGAAGATTTTGACCTAGAAGCATACAATTTTGGTAGATGCGAAAAAGCAAGAGATAACAGTCACGGTGATAGAAACTTTAATAGACGTGTAGCAGAAATATTTAAGGAGTATGTGTAATGGCATTTGTAGTTGGCAGTCCTTGTGTTGGTTGTAAAGATACAGCCTGTGTTACTGTTTGTCCTGTGGATTGTTTTTATGAAGGACCAGATATGCTTTACATCGATCCAG
>Ga0315321_10004333_pt1 | contig 10923 bp, 17 predicted proteins | sample M180m21515metaG_FD_203464 | JGI IMG/M metagenome (GOLD analysis project Ga0315321, IMG submission 203464) | Ammonia-oxidizing marine archaeal communities from Monterey Bay, California, United States - M1 80m 21515 | ecosystem: Environmental > Aquatic > Marine > Intertidal zone | place: USA... | reverse complement strand
TTCATTAACCTGGAATTATTGGCCGACAAAATTTGCTCCGCCTTGTTTGGTCCACGATTACCATTGGCGAACCGGTCGTGGCGGATATTGGTCCGACAAAATATTTTTGGAATTAATGAAATTTTATTCAATTCCGCGATGGCAAAGAACTTTTCGTTTTGCTTTGGTTCGGGTTGGTTGGTTTTTATATTTCAAAAGAAAACACAAAAAGAACGATAATATTCGTAAATTAGACACACAAACAAAAACAATCATAAACAAATGGAAAATTTAACAATTGAAGAAGCGTTCAACGGCTTAAAAGAATTAATTTTAAAAGGAGTTCAATTCAATGGATCATTGGTTGAAATTGACCAAAAACGCGAAGTTGTTCAAAACTTATTAAAAACAGTTGAAGACGGTTTGAATTTGGAAAAAATCGAAAAATAAAATGTATACAATTATTTCAAAAATAGAACTTGAAGGAACGGACAATTTAAGTTATTCCGATTATGGAACGACAACCGATCCGGAAATTGTTAATCAAATAAACGAGGATTTCGATTCAACCTTCGGCGTTTTTTTGGGCGAAAATCGAACAAAAATCGAACTTGGAATTGTTAGTGTTTCAACTTTTTTCGAATCGACTCCATTCGTTTACGAAGCGCGAACCGAAGTCGACAACATCGACGGTTTAAATCTTATAAATGTAACCGAGTTAAACCAATTGTAAAAAATGGGAGTCGCAATAAAAGGAAACGTCGTAAATGCAAATCCAACGCCTGGGAATAGTTTTTATCAATTTACGCACAACCAAAACACGGGCGCGGACGGTTTAATTGTTATTCAATTAACAATGTCAAACGCGCGAACATATACGGGTTGCACGTATGGGGGCGTTTCAATGACTCAATTGTATACTATTAACCGAAGCGGATTAGCTCAAAGAATGGCGTTTTTTTATTTAGAAAATCCGCCAACCGGAAACAATACGTTGCGAATTAATTTTAACGGTTCACAATGGAATCCAATTTCAATTCATTCGCGGTCCTTTACGGGTTCGGGAGGTATTGGAAACAATGCAAACACGGGCGGAAGTGCTACGCCAAACACACAACCGATAAATTTTTCGGCGGATTCGTTTGTAATGGCGACGGCTTGTTCAATCAATGCAATTTCAACAATTCAAATTCCGCAAGGATCGAACCGAACTTTTGCATCGCACAACACAAACAGACAAGTTGGAACGGGCGCAATTTCGGTTGGAACTGGAGCGGTTGCGGGTTCTTATGACGTACGAACAACGGCGACATTTGGAAATTTGACAAATGACCGCGTCGAAATATTGGGATTGAGTGCGCCAGTTGATGACACGGGCGGGGACTTCTTTTTGTTAATGTAAAATTGAAAAAATGAAAAAGGCTTATTTTTATATTAAAGGACTTTTTAATGAATCGCAAATAAACGACGGCGCGACGTACCAAATTTATTTGCAGTCGTTTAAATATGACACAATAAATCAATTAACGGCGGACTTTTATTCACAATTAAATTCGGCGTATGTTGATCCTTTGACAAATTGGGGGTTTTCGGATTGTAGCGACGACGGAACGCAAATCGATGCGTGTGGTTTGGGAGGTTTAAAAGATTCTTGGAATCCTTTTTCATTCGTTTTTAATTCAATTTATGACAACGTTGTAAACGGCGAAGACCGGGGGGCGTTTCTGGAGTCAAATTCGGGCGATTTGTACGGTTTAGAGGGCAAAGGCTTTGGATTCGACAAGTTATTAATTCCGATTAACGACATCCCGTCCGGAGGTTCGACGGGCGCAAGTTCAAACGGCGCGTTTTATGTTAATTTTGACGAAACAAAATTGTTTGAAATGATTATCAGAGTTGACAAAAAAGACTCGTTAAATAGTCGCGTTTATACAAATGAAAACATTTACACGTGGAATCCAACAACGAAAGAATTTAGTTATACGATTCAAGACGTTGTCCCGGAGGTTCCAGATCCGCCAACGGACGCGACCGAATGGGCTTTTTTAAGCGGTGGGAATGCCGGTTGGATTGGATTTGGCGGACCGGAGTCCGGAACTTTGGGCGACGATCCGATTGTCACGGAATCAATTTGTTTGGTTCCAGTTGCGCCAACCGTTCCAACATCGATTGTTTTGGGCGACGTGGACGAATGTTGTTATCAATCGCCGGTTTTGGCGTCGACTACTTCAAACGAAGAATTTCAAAACGACATTAATTCATTTTTATTTAAACGGAATTTTGATTCCGAAACGATTACATTAACACTACAAAAAAATGGGGTTACAAATTTGCCAATCGTCAACGACGATTATGGAATTTATTACGATTTCGGAACGTTTGGCGATTATCCAAACTACAAAGGAATCCAAATCCAATGGCAAAAAGTTTTAATTCTTGAAGGTCCGGGAACTTACCGGATAAAAGTCGAATCGAATTTTGTAACTGGAGCAACGGAAATTTTTTCAATTCCGTTTGTTTTAAGCGAATACACGCAAGAAAAAGCGGACGGAACATTCCGCGTTCAATCGATTCAAAATGGATATTTACAACACGTTGATTTTGATTTCAGCGGTTTAAATTGGGTCGATGGATTAAGGGTTCGCGGATTCTTTGGCAATCGCCAGGCGGAATATGAACAAGAAAACGTCCTTTTTGCCAATAGGGATTCAAAACAAATTAGATCCGAATTGATAAACACGTATGTTTGTCAAACAATGCACATTCCAGATTGCATAACGGACCAAATTATTGAATATCACAATTTCGCAAACGAATTGTTGTTCACGGATTACAATTTGAACAACCATAAAAAAACGTATGTTCAAAAATCGGTTGTTTTTGACTCGATGGAATCAATCGATTACAAGGATGTTTCAACTTTTGCGCCTTTGCAATTAAAATACAAGGATTCAAAACAAAACTATTTGAAAACAAATTGTTAATTTAAAATAATGGAAAGCGTTTTAAAAGAATTAGCGGAAAATTTGGAGGGCGGAATAATTACGGCCTTTCTTATTTTGGGCTTGGCGTTTATGTGGATATTTAAACAAAGTATTCCAAAATGGGTCAATAAATTTTTAAGCGTAAAAAACAAATTGACAATAAAATCTTTGGAACATCACGACGTTTTCAATACGTGCGCGAGAGTTGAAAAAAAGGTTTCGTTTATGAAATTTTACACGCACGGGGAATATGACGTTTCCAAAAGTAAAATGTGCAAAGATTTTGTAAAACATAAAATAAGAGTTTGTTCAGATAGTTTTAACGACATATTGAAAAAAGATATTGAGTCCATGAAATCGGACGAATTCAAAATGTATATAATTGAAGCCCAATCGCAAATGCACGTTGAATATATCGAAGCGATTGAAAAGGATTGGAGAAACAAAAACATTTCAGAAGAAGACATCAAATATATAATTGAATTATTTGAAAAATTTCGATACGATGTTGTTAAGGCTTTTGAATATCGAATCAATTCAATTTTTAGCACAACCAGTCACAAAAACAACACGCGTCGTTTGTTGGCCATTTTTGAAATGTGGGCGTTCGGAATCGATATGTTGCCTAGGGATATGCGAACCACATTCGAAAATTTAAACGGTCGGTTTAAAGAAATTAATTATTGAAAAAATCAACCGTTAATAATTGTTAAAAATTACTTTATTTTTTTTTGAATTAAAAAATTAAATTTGTAAAAACAACGACTAAATGGCGCAAAAATTCAACTGGGGACAAAATTCACTTAACAGAATGAAAGGCGTCGACGAACGTTTGGTCCGCGTTTTATTCCGAGCGATCCGGATTGCATCAAGAAAAATGGACGGCGTCGATTTGTCAATTCCACAACTTGGAGGACTCCGAACGGCGGACCAACAAAACAAACTTTTCGAAAATAAGTTATCCAGGTGCGACGGGTACGATCTTAAATCATACCACCAAAGCGGACGAGCGATTGACGTAATTCCATATATAAAAGGCGTTAACGTTTATTCATTACCTAAAGAGGAAATGGAATTGGCGTTTTATAAAGTTGCGTCCTGTATGTTGGAAGCCGGAGCAAAAGAAAACGTCAAATTGAATTGGGGCGGAAATTGGAAAACATTCAAGGACTTACCGCATTACGAAATACGATGATACAATTAAAAAAAATTATAAAAATTATTCCAAAACTGGATCCGATTGTTGAAACAATAACAACAAGCGCGAAACAAAAGAAATTTGCGAAATTAATTATTCGAGCGATTCAAATTGGCGCGGTTGTTTACTTATTATCAAAAGGACTAATCGACGACGAACAAGCGATTGAAATAATCAAATAAAAATCTTCATCTTTCCATAAGGGATGTAGTTGTGTTTTTTTGCTTTGGGTGGCCTTAATTGGTTGCCCATTTTTTTGTTTATTTTATTTTAGTGAATATTTTTGTTCATTTATTAAAAATAAATACTTATCTTTAAAAAAAATACAGCTATGAACTACGAACAATTAAGAGAGTCCAAAATTCAGGACATCGAAAAAAAGTTAAGAAAAAACGAATCGGTTTCACGTTGGGCGGTCAATCCGTACCGCTTTGAATTACGTCAAAGATTGAGCGACGACGAAAACGCATTGGAAGAACTGGAAAAACTAATCGAATACATTAACGAATCAATTTAATAAAAATGAGAGCAATAAAAAACGACATCGAAAAAAGAGTTTTGAAATTATCAAAATATTACGCTTATCCGGAACGATTGGCAACAATTAATTTGTTGGAGGAAATTGCTTTGGCAATTGACCTTTATCAACGCCGTTCGGTTTCGTCTTTGAAGTCGTCCAAATGGAACGAAGAACAAGGAAACAATATCACTTCGGACGTTTGGTTCAAAACGTGGCAAATTCAAAAAGCGACGTTAACCAGGTTACAACAACGATACCGAAAAACGTTGGAAATTTTAAGCAATACAAAATGAAAAATCAATTAAAAAAAATCGCCGAACCGAAATCAATTGATTCGATCGCGAAAGAAATTCGAAAACACGCAACCGCATTCCACAAAACCGTTCGCGCGAAGTCTATTAAATTGACCGAGTTCAAAAAGTTTTGTGAGATATGCGACGCGAAAATCATTGTCCGAAAGTCGGACGGTTCGGAAATTGAAATAAAATAAATGAATTAATTTGTTCATTGTCAAAAACTTTTATAAATTTGAATAACTTTAAAAACGCAATTTATTATGGAATCAAAAACACATTGGAAGACGTACCACAATTATGAATATTTGGGGGCGTACAGTTTAGAGAATGGCGACGATTTAACGTTGACAATTTCAAAAGTTGAACAAGATATGGTCAAAGGCCAATCCGGACGCGAGGAATCTTGTATGGTTGTATTCTTTGAGGAATTGGACAAAGGAATGATTTGCAACAAGACAAACGCCAAAACAATTCAACAAGTTCACGGAACGCCATTCATTGAGGAATGGAAAGGCAAGCGCGTAATTTTAGGAACTGAAAAGGTTTCCGCATTCGGCGAAACAACGGACGCATTGAGAATTCGAGCGTACAAACCAAAAGCGAACATCGATCCAACGGAAGCCGTTGAAAAGTTAAAAGGCGCATTAGATTTGGCCGACTTGAAAGCGATTTGGCAATCATTGTCAAAAGACGAACAAAACAACAAAGAAATTTTAACAACAAAAAACACGACGAAAAATGAACTTAGTTAAGGAATTACAACAAAGGAGTCCAGAATGGCACAAAGTCCGAAAAGGATCAATCGGAGGAACGCGCGTCAAAAGTGCATTCGCCAAAAACAATTTGCCGTTAGTCGACGAATTAATCGCCGAAAGACATTCGGACACAATCGAAGAAAATTTTGTCAACGACGCAATGCAACGCGGAATTGATTTGGAACCGGTGGCAATCGCCGAATTTGAGGACTTCACGGAATTAACGGTCGACACGTTCGGACTTGCAACAAACGAAAGGTTTCCAGGTTGCCATTTGTCGCCGGACGGATTAATTTTGGACGGTGCCGACGTTCCGATTTCTGGAATTGAAGTGAAATGCCCATCGACAAAAAAACACGTCGAATATATCAGAACAAACAAAGTCCCGGCCGAATACAAATTCCAGGTTTACCACTATTTTGCAATTTGCGAAACGGTTGAAACAATGTATTTTGTTTCGTTCGATCCGCGTTTTGAGATCAAACCTTTGCACGTTGTCCAGTTAAACCGCGAAGACATCCAAAAAGAATTGGAGGAATACGAAAGCGGATTGTTGAAATTTATCGACAAATTAAACAAGTACGAATCGCAAATTGTTGACACGTTTTAGATATGAATCACATCAGTTTATTTAGTGGAATTGGTGGTTTTGATTTAGCGTCCGATTGGATGGGTTGGAACAACATTGCAAGTTGTGAAATTAATCCATTCGGGCGAAAAGTTTTGAATCACTATTGGCCGGATGCCTTACATCACGACGACGTTCACACGTTTACAAAAGAATTATTAAATGAAAAAATCAAAGACTGGAATTCAAACGACGTTATTCTTACCGGTGGATTCCCTTGCCAACCCTATTCAGTCGCCGGAAAGCGAAAAGGAAAGGAAGACGACCGCCATTTGTGGCCGGAAATGTTGCGAGTCATTCAAGAGGTTCAACCGCGTTGGATTGTGGGCGAAAACGTTCGCGGACTTGTTAATTGGAACGGGGGAATGGTATTCGACGAAGTGCAGTTTGACTTGGAAACTATCGGCTACGAAGTCCAATCGTTTATTCTTCCAGCTTGTTCCAAAAACGCTCCCCATCGACGCGACCGACTTTGGATTGTTGCCTACTCCGAGCGCAATGGAAGGATCGGGAGCGAGCGAAGCCGAGAAAGGGGAATGGACGGGGAAATACTGGAAAAGACCGGACGGGACAAAAAAACAAACAAATTTAATGGACGTGATAAATTCGGGAATGTTGCCGACTCCGACGGCGAGGGATCACGCGGGATGCACAAAGCCGGGGGAAAGGATAACAAGCACGGGGAAGGTTCAAAAATACGGGGAAATGTTGCCAGACACAATAAAAAGGATGACAAATTCGCAAATGTTACCGACGCCGACGGCATCGGACAATCCGGAAAAGAACACGGGAAAAAGGAATCAGGATTCAATCGCGAAACGAGTTTTTCAACCGGGTGGGAAAACTTCCCAACTAAATCCCCAGTTTGTGGGGGAAATGATGGGGTTCCCTTCGAATTGGACGGAATTACCTTTCCAAAATGGCGAAACGAATCAATAAAAGCCTATGGAAACGCGGTTGTTCCGCAAGTTGTTTTTGAGATATTTAAAACGATCGAAAAATATGAACAACAAATCAAAACATAAAATTCAATTGTCAATGTTCCCGCGTTTCATTTGTGAAATTTGCGGGGACAAATTGGAACACAACGGAACAAGTTGTCAGGATTGCGCAAAAGAATGGATCAACAAAAAAAACCAACAAAATGAAAAAAATTAGCATATTAAAAAACGAACTAATTGAAAGTGTTAAAAACGAAATAATTAGTGGAAATTATAAAATTGTAAGTTTTGAAAAAAACGTTTGTAATATTTTAATCGAAGGATGTTATTCTTCAAGTTTATGGATTTCAAATATGCCGAAAATACATTTTTGTATTTGGACAAATTGTTTCAGCTTGCCATTGGGAGAATTGGCGTTTAATACAGACGAAGAAAGGTTGAAAGCCTGGAATGTTTACAAAGAAAAAGAAAAAACATATTTACAAACTAAAGGAAAAAGAGAAAAACAAAAAAAAATTAATAGACTTAGAAAAGAATTGGAAGAACTTGAAAACACAACAAAATGAAAATCAATAAAAAAATTTTAGGATTAGCACTTGACAAAATCGAATCGGACGAATTCACTTTAAAAGAACTATTCAAAGAAATAACGAACGAAATCAAAGACGAACACACAATGGACCGTTCGAAATTTTACAAAGCGGAATCGATTATGGATGCCGTCGTTTCGGTTACTGGAATGAGTCGCGAAATGATAATTTCAAAAAGTAGAGTTCAAAAGATAGTTTTCGCCCGAACAATTGCGATGCACTTGATCCACAAATATACGCGTCTTTCAATGGCTATGACGAGCGATATATTTAATTGCAACCATTCGATGGTCATTCATAACAACAAGCGCGTAAACGAAGCGAAAAACGGTTACAATCCCGAAATGGGTCATTTATTAAACCTTTGCGAATCGGTTTTGATGACAGAACCGGAAAATTAAGGCGATAAGGCGGGAATAGTTGGTTAACCCTGGATTCCTTTTTCTTATTGTTTACTTTTTTCTTTTTTACTTTGTTTACTCCGCCTAAAAAGAATAAAAAGAGAATAAGAGTAATAAATAAAAGGGTTTTAACGTGGGCGGAGTGAAAAAACAAATCCGCCAAACTTAATTCAATCCGCCGTTTTTATTTAACTTTGCAAAAAAAACAAATTACCCTATGGATAAAAAAATAACTTGTTATAAATCGCTATTTAATCCAAAAGCCGGCGATTTTATAATTCCAATCGAAAAGGCTTTTAACCGAATCAAAACCGGAACGTCGAAAATTTTACTTGATAAGATCCGGAACGAATCAGACAAAGAAAAAAGAAACGAACTAAAAAAGAATTTACCTTGCTATTTATTTAGCGGAGTATTTTCAGCAAGAAAGGACGATTCATTGGTTGAACATTCCGGATTGATTGCTTTAGATTTCGACGGGTTTCCAGACGATGCGACTTTTAACACGTGGCGCGATACTTTGGAAGCGGACGAATTCACAATGGCGGTTTTTACCAGTCCGAGCGGAAACGGTCTTAAATCAATCGTAAAGATACCAAAAGCCGACAAAGACGAACATAAATTGTTTTTTGTTGCCCTGGAAAAGTATTTCGATTGTGAATATTTCGACAAATCGTGTAAAAACATTTCACGCGCTTGTTTCGAATCGTTTGATCCGAATATTTTTATTAATTACGATTCCAAAATTTGGACAAAAAAAGAACAAGAAAGCGGATATAATTTCACGGAACGCGAACCGCAAATAATTTTGACAGAAAAAGCGGAAATAATTAACCGCCTTTTAAAGTGGTGGACGCGTGATTTCGGATTGATTGAGGGCGAAAGAAACAATAATTTGTTCATTCTTGCGTCGTCTTTCAATGAATACGGAATCGACCAAATAATTGCGGAATCGACAATAATTTCCGAGGTTGTCGCCGGTTCAATGAAGGATTCGGAGGTTGAAAACGTAATTAAATCCGCGTACAAATCCCGCCATTTATTCGGGACAAAGTATTTTGAGGACCGCAAAACGTTTCGTTCGATTGAAACGCAAGTCCGCCGAGGGGTTCCAATTCAAAAAATTCAAGAAACAATCCCGCAAGCGGACAACGAAACAATTGAAGCAATCAAAAAGTCGTCGAAAGAAATTGTTTTTTGGCAAATTGTCGAAACCAGGTCAGGCGAAAAAGTTGTAATTGACAACGTAATGTTCAAATTGTTTTTGGAAAAGAAAGGATTCTTTAAATTTTATCAAGAAAAGGCGGAAAATCCGATTTTTATAAACATTCACGAAAATATTGTCCATTCGTCTTCGGCAACAAAAATCAAAGATTTTGTTTTAAATTACCTTTACGAACGCGACGAATTGCAAATATGGAATTTCCTTGCATCGTCAACGAAATATTTTAGCGACTTATATTTGTCTTTCCTGGAGTCCATCGAGTTGCAAATGATGACGGACACGAAAGAAAAAGTTTATCTTTATTTTTCAAATGGAGTTGTTGAGGTTACGCAAGGCGGTTCGCGGTTAATGGATTACATCGATTGCTCCGGTTACATTTGGAAAGAACAAATTATCCCGCGCGTTTATATTGAGTCAGAAACGGACGAAAACGATTTCAAAAGTTTTGTTCATAGAATAAGCGCGGACGACTTGAAACGGGTCCAAACAATGGAAACAACGATCGGCTATTTAATGAGTTCGCACAAAGACAAAACGGACCAAAAATGTATAATTTTTAACGACCAGGAAATAAGCGACGGGAATCCGAACGGTGGGTCCGGTAAATCGTTACTTTTAACCGCATTGGGACAATTCAAAAAGTTGGTTTCAATCGATGGAAAATCGTTTGACGCAAACAAAAGCGATTTTGTATATCAACGCGTAAACCTTGACACGCAAATTTTGGCATTCGACGACGTAAAAAGAAAGTTTAATTTCGAAGCCTTATTTAGTTTAATAACGGAAGGAATCACAGTCAACCGGAAAAACAAAGACGAAATTTTTATTCCGTTTGAAAAATCGCCAAAAATTATAATCACGACAAATTATGTTATTGACGGAGCCGGATCAAGTCACGACAGACGAAGACACGAAGTCGAATTGTTCCAATATTTCAACCAATTTCGAACGCCTTTGTCCGAGTTTGGGAAATTATTGTTTGACGCGTGGGAGGGCGACGAATGGCATTGTTTCGACGCGTATATGATCGGATGTTGTCGAATGTTTTTAAAGTTCGGATTAATGAAACCGGAATCAATCAACGCAAACACAAAACGATTAATCCAATCAACATCGAAAGACTTTTTCGACTGGATTCAAGACGATTCTTTGTTGCACGATTGCAATGTTTACACGGGCGAAATTGTTGAGGAATTTAAACGCGAATTTTCAGATTATGCGAAATTATCAAATCAAAAATTTACGTCCTGGGTAAAAACTTATTGCGAATTTAAAGGCTACGAATATAAACAAGTCAAAAATCCGCGTCGAGGTTTCCAGATATTAACAAAAAAACAAGACACAATCAACGGCGAACCGTTGCCATTTTAAAAAAATAAGGTTATGCCGGAAATTATAATCACAGG
>Ga0315321_10004324_pt1 | contig 10934 bp, 10 predicted proteins | sample M180m21515metaG_FD_203464 | JGI IMG/M metagenome (GOLD analysis project Ga0315321, IMG submission 203464) | Ammonia-oxidizing marine archaeal communities from Monterey Bay, California, United States - M1 80m 21515 | ecosystem: Environmental > Aquatic > Marine > Intertidal zone | place: USA... | reverse complement strand
ATTCCAATAGATACTCCACCTAATGCATTAATGCGGCCATAAGTTTTGGAAACCCTGTCGAACATTACAACTGGAGTATTGGCTACTGGCTGCCATTGTTGAGTCTCAGCCTTACCATGCTGAGTCATATCTGGCATCATTCTCTTGTCACCTCCAGTGAAGAAACTCTGTTCGCTAACAGATAAAGTGCAAGACCATTGATTACAATAACAGAGATTAGACTCCAGACCCATGGGTGGTCATATGTCATCTCAGTACCAATTAATGCTTGACACACATGAGCGACTGCATCGTATGGTGAGATTACATATAGCACCGACTTGTCAAATAATCCATTAATTATTGCCGCCATCGATTTAGTACCTATCAATATTGCAATCAATCCAATAGCAGGGAAAAATCTACCACGGGATACGCTTGATAGAGCCAAACCTATCGAAGTATAGGTGAATGAAAGAATGATCCCACATGCAAACGTAGCGAGGAACATTGGAAATGTATCTATTATCCATGACCAACCCCTTCCCATCACTAAAATATCAACGAAATAGTATACTGCAAGTGTGCCATTGATAATGAAGAATAAAATTATGGCTACTGAAAGGAATTTCATTGCAGCATAATCAAACCTGTTAATCGGACGTGAGAAATACATTGCACTAGTTCCGTTGGCTCTATCTTCTGAGATCATACCACCAACAAGTAAGGCTGCTACAATCGGATAATACAGTATGTTTCGGGGGAAGAATCCCATTACATGGCCATACATATTATCGCGATTTACGCCCCATATGTCGTAAAGCGCAGTATCACCAATCATCCCGAATAGAAGCGCCATAGCAGCATCTGTCATCGAAGCAATTACTACAAAGAAAATGAATAATTTGGTCGGGACATTCCAAGGTCTATGGCCCTTTGAAAATATTCCTAGTACATGGTGTCGTAAGATCGCCCAATTCCGCATCCATCTGGGATTTAGTGTTCCATTCCACGGCTGATATATTTGTTCAAATATTTGGCCCTGAGGCATCGCTGCAACCTGCGCTGTAGATTCTGCATTTTCGACATCTGAGGACCATGCTGCTTGCATTTTTGTTTGACCTGTGACCGGTGCTTCTGAACCGAATGTTTCACTCTTGGATGGCTCCGGCTCAAAAGGCGAAACCGGAGAGGTTTCAGCCGCGTTTTGAATTTCATCAGGAGATTCAGACATTCAAGCACCTCTCAATAAATCATCGCTGCTCTTGACATCATGTCCTAATCTCTCCATTATGACAAGGAATAGGTCTTCCAAGCTTGCTTCATAGTCATGCATCCTTCGTACTTGTGAGCCAACATCTGCAGCAGTTTGTAAGATTAGGTCATAGGTTTCATCACCTGAATGACCAATTCGCATTACCCGACCTTCTCTCCTGACTTGTAATCCACGATCGGAAAGAGTTTCTTCCATCTTTGAGGCAGATCCCCAGACATGAATTTCTACCTCTCTGTCAATGGCTTTCAGGTCCTCGATTTTTCCTTGTGCCGCTAATTTACCTTTGTGCAAAAGTACGATGTTATCACATACCTTTTCGACATCATCCATTAGGTGAGATGCCATTAGAACAGATCTCCCTCCATTTTTGACAGTCGTATTTAGTGTGTCCAACATGAAACCTCGAGCATAAGCATCGAGTCCATTACTTGGCTCATCAGCAATTATCAAAGAGGGGTCATGTATTAGCGCACATGCAAGTTTAGTAGCCTGTTTCATTCCAGTTGAAAACGTAGAGACTTGGCGGTATCTTTGCTCGCCGAGCCCCACATATTCTAGAGATTGATGCGCCCTTTGAAGTGCAATATTAGGGTTCATTCCCATCAACTCACCACTATATCTTACTTGATGGATAGCATCCATTCCCGGATTTAGTGCATCATATTCGGGCATATAACCAATTTTTTGCCGAATTTGGTCACCTTGAGTTCTGATATCATGACCCAATACCGTTCCATCACCTGATGTTACCTGAATTAATCCAAGAATTGTTTTGAGGAAAGTAGACTTGCCTGCCCCGTTTGGGCCAAGTAAACCCGTGGCGCCTTGATGTATTTGAATATCCAATGAATCCAAGGCCACATGGGGGCCATACGCTTTGGTAAGGGCAGTGGATTCGATAATCAAGTCCCTGACCATGTGTTGAACACAGCGAAAAGGGCCCTTGAATATGCCCCTTTCAAGGACAACCTTCACGCACTTTGACAGCTATGCCTTTGGAGAATGATTCCATCTCCCCAGAAGTCGCTTGTGAGCGACCTATTGCTACTAATTTTCCGGCCGAATTCACGATGAGTACAGATTCACCAGGCCGCACCCATGAATCACAGGCGAGTATGAAGCCGTGCATCACATTACGTCCTTCCTTGACGAAAGGTTCAGCATCATCGTCAATCATCACCCATGCTGGACCACTACCTGAATGCAAAGTCTTGTCTGCAGAATTAAATCCGTCAGGTACTGGAACATTACGTAATGCATGTAGTTTTCTGGCACCATCGGCCGTAAGAGAAATACCACCTTCTGCCAACCGGGGTGAGAATAAATGAACTCCACCCGAGTCGATGACATTTCTAATTCGTCCAGTACGGCTCATCACAAATGTTGCATCACGGCATATTTCGATTGCCGCATCTAGTTCAACATTACAAAGAACACACAGTTTGTCAACAACTTGTGCTTGTAATTTAGCGATTGGAGTGCGCTCCTTTGGCTCTATCCCTAATTGCTCAAATACCCGATTATGCAAATCTTCGGTATCGGAAATATCTACAGAAATAATTTTACGATCCTCTATCCCAAACATGCGTAATTCATTCTGAATTGCAGCATAATTAGGTTTCCTTTTCCATAACCAATCGGGCCCTTCAATGTGAGCCCAGGGGTTTAGATCTTCAAGACTCCAAGGGACTAGCCCTAGTGGTGTTTGAATAAATAATTCAAAATCGGTAGACCAAATACGTTCGACAAGTTCCCCAACTCTTTCTCTCCATGGCGCACTTGCACCGTGGAACACTATGACATCACCGGTTTTGCGTGATTTCCATCTCGAAAAAATTCTTTTTCTTGCCATTTCAACATGCGGGCGGTGGTGAGTATCTTGCCCACCCCATGATTCACTGCCACTACGGGGAGTGGTTTGGGCATTGACTAACCAATCCCAATGTTCTTCCCATTTCCCACGTTCATTGCCAATTTCTTTAGCAGCAGAAACCTCGTCCAAAATTAGTGGTTCCATTGATGTGCGAGCCGGATTAGTAACTAGCCATAAGAAGGCTTCACGAAGTGCAGGGTGCTCATGACTTCTACGCTCAGCTAAGCGCCAAATTGTGCCATCTCTAATCGCTTGACGGCACCTTGCCATTTCTTGAAGTGTGATTTCGAGATTATATTTTGAAAGTAGTACAGTACGTTCTTGCTTTTTCATACCTCTGACTTCGGCAGGTGTTATGTTAGCAATTACTGGCATGATGATAGGCCATTCTTCAATATTTGAGATCCGTTCAGTACCCCATGGAGTCAACAAACGACCATCTCTTGCAAAGAGAACATATGCTGCAGAATCAAACAAATCAGCGCCCATTGCAACGAGCATTGGAAATAGCATAGGGTGGCCGCAGCCAAACATATGTACCGGTCGATTAGGTGGTAAATTCGACTTACTAGCAAGCATTATTTTTGCAAGTTCACGATATCTTTGCTGCTCCATTATTGGAACGATTCCACCAATCGGATGTATGTTGAAATTTAGTTCGCCCATACCTTGTGCACTTTTCGACCTTAATTCGGGGAATAAACCACCTTGTATTGGCCCATTTAACATAGTTCCAGCCGCAGTATCTATCGAGATTTGACCCCGATTGATAGTTTCATCCACTGCATTTTCAACCTGTGAAAAGGTCATATCTGGTCTAGTGAAAATATCTAACATTGTTGCAATATCAACACCAATATCTTTCTGGAATTGAACAATTTCTTCTACACCTACCTCGACATCACCATATACGTAGGATTGAAATGTACCCGAATCAGTCATTATTACTCCTGGATAATCGATTAGTGAATGGACGCCTTCCTCAAGAGCGGTTTCCTTTAGGTTTTCATGCTTCCATATCACATATGAATTCGTGATGAGTGCTTGAATACCATATTTATCCCACATTTCTCGGGGCTCAATTGTTCGAATATTTGGATTGATTACCGGTAGTAAACAAGGGGTTTCCAATATGCCATGAGAGGTATGCAATTTTCCTAATCGTGCTTGGCCATCCCGGCTATAAATTTCAAATTTACCAAGATCGTTTTCACGGCATTTCGCCGGCGCATCTCGCCGTCCGTCTTGCCACTTCATGGTTGGCCGTCATACACTTCGGGCATCAACCTTCTTGTCGCTAGGAGCATAAAAATTATTTATGATTATCAAAAATTAAACAAAATCGACCTTGCCAAAAGTGAGAATAAATTCTCTACCAAGTTCATCGAAAGTATCCAATAAAGTTGCTGAAAAACTCACCTTAGAAATTTCACTGTCTGCTTCTAAATCCTCTTTGACACCTTGCAATGTGCCAGGAGCGGCCCCACATGATAAACAAGCTCCAGTCAAATCTAAGACCAAGTATAGTCCCTCATCCAGCATTTCTTTACTGGTAACTTTGATGCCACCACCATGCCCGTCTAAGGCAGCCCGAACAGAACCCAATCTGGCTAATAATGCCGGAACTATATCATCGATTTCTAGGAGTGAAGTTTTTCGTAAAACCGCATCTTCAAGGGGATTAGAAGTCTCGGCGATTCTCTTATTTGCTTCCGATTCCATTGCAGCTGCGGCCTCTTGCCGGTATTGCGCAAGAAGGTCATCATCCATACCACGGCGTTTGGCTTAGGCTTCATGAACCCTCGCTTTGCAAAAATAGCCTCGTACAGTCCTTCATAAAGGGGCGGCGACAGGATGAAACATGGGAGACGAAGTATTGAGTATCGACGGTCTCCATGTGAGTGTCGATGGTACTGAAATCATCAAGGGAATCTCATTGACAATCAATATCGGTGAAGTTCATGCTATTATGGGACGCAATGGCTCGGGTAAATCCACCTTAGCTAACGTAATTATGGGCCACCCTGCCTATGAAATAACCGCTGGCACAATTATGTTCAAAGGTACAAATATTGACGAAATGGAAGTCTTTGAGAGGGCACGAGCCGGAATGTTCCTTTCATTCCAATATCCATCTTCAATTCCTGGTGTGCAGGTTGGTACCTTCCTTCGTAAATCTGTTTCTTCGGTCAGAGGAGATTCAGCTCCAAGCGCAAGAGATTTTCGAAAAGAGTTGAAGACTCATATGGAATCATTGAATATGGATAAGTCATTCCTTTCACGTTATGTGAATGATGGTTTCAGTGGTGGTGAAAAGAAGCGCCTTGAGATTTTACAATTGCTACTACTAAATCCGTGCTTAGCGCTTCTTGATGAAACCGATTCTGGACTAGATATCGATGCATTACGTGTGGTTGCAGATGGAATTAACAGCGTTGCACCTAAAGCCGGATGCTTGTTGATAACCCATTATCAGAGATTACTTGAATATGTCAAGCCAGATTTCGTTCATGTCATTATAGATGGCCAGATTGTGAGAACTGGAAGTGCAGATCTTGCAAATGAATTAGAGGCCAAGGGATACGATTGGCTTGAAGCATAGGTGGTGAGAAATTGTCTGGAGATACTGCAAGAGAAGTTGTTGGAGAATACCAATATGGTTTCCATGACCCCGAAAACGCAACAATTCGCTTCGACAAAGGATTATCGGAGCAGGTAGTCAGAGATATTTCTGAATTGAAAAACGAACCAGAATGGATGACTGAAGTTAGGATCAAAGCCTATCGTCGTTTCATCGAAATGCCAATGCCTACATGGGGTAATTGCGATATGCTAAATCAAATTGATTTTGACGCAGTAACTTATTTCCTACGTTCTTCAAAGGGAACTGAAAATAATTGGGACGACGTACCAGATGATATCAAGAATACATTTGAAAGATTAGGAATTCCCGAAGCCGAGCAAAAATGGCTTGGTGGAGTCACCGCTCAATATGAATCAGAGGCAGTTTACCATTCTATTAGAGAGGATTTAGAGGAACAAGGGGTTTTGTTTTTGGATATGGATTCTGGTTTAAGGGAATACCCTGAAATCGTAAAGAAGTACTTCGCAACAGTTGTACCTGCTAGTGACAACAAATTTTCTGCTCTCAACACTGCGGTTTGGTCAGGTGGTTCATTCATTTACGTGCCAAAAGGCGTCCATGTAGCAATGCCAGTTCAAGCCTATTTCCGTATCAATGCAAAAAATATGGGTCAATTTGAGCGAACTCTAATTATCGCCGATGAAGGTTCATCAATCAATTATGTCGAAGGATGTACTGCTCCTACATATTCAACAGAGTCACTACACTCCGCAGTTGTGGAATTAGTTGCTATGGATGGAGCAAAAATACGATATTCAACTGTTCAAAATTGGTCTGCCAATGTGTATAACCTTGTTACCAAAAGAGGAATTGCCTATGCTAATGCAACAATCGAATGGGTTGATGGTAACATTGGATCTAAGTTGACAATGAAATATCCTTCAGTACTTCTCAAGGGTGAAGGTTCACACGCAGAAGTAATTTCAGTTGCATATGCTGGAAAAGGACAGCACCAAGATGCTGGTGCGAAAGTACATCATTTAGCGCCTAACACTACTTCGAATATTCTTTCAAAATCGATCTCAAAAAATGGTGGGCGCTCATCATATCGTGGAATGCTTCAGGTCACTCCGAAAGCACACGGCTGCCGTTCAAAGGTAGTATGCGACGCACTCTTGCTAGATTCAGATAGCCAATCTGACACATATCCTACGATGGAAATTGGGAACTCTAGTGCAGATTTAGAGCATGAAGCTAGTGTTTCTAAAGTTAGCAATGATCAGTTATTCTATCTGATGTCACGTGGGCACAGTGAAGCAGAAGCAATGGGATTGATTGTCAATGGATTCTTTGAACCATTTACTCGTGAATTGCCTATGGAATATGCAGTCGAACTCAATCGTCTTCTTGAATTGGAGATGGAGGGCGCAATCGGATGATGCAATATCCCAAAATCGCAATACCCCCACGTTCCGAACACCTTTGGCGCTACACTCCTTGGAAGAGGATTCATCCAACAAAGGTCGAAGAAATGCCGAATGCGGATCATATTTTGTTTTCTAGCGGTGAAGATTCAGCCATGGATGATAGTGATGAAATCGCTCGTTCTTTTATCCACTCTATTTCATCGGTCTGCAAATTAGTTGCACTCGATGATGAATTACAAGAATTAGATTTGCGTTGCTCCGGACACATTTGTGCTGGTGAAATAAATGTGAAATCACAGGGTAATTCTACATTGATAGTACGTATTTCAGGCGATGCTGGTTGGACTGGTATACGACTCTCCGGTGAAGTCAAAGGAACACTTTCAGTGGCAGTGGTAAATGATTTGTCGGGTGAAGGTCATCTGTTAAGATGTGAAGATTGGGCTGTTGGTCGAGATTCTACGCTTGAGTTTGCAACTCTTTCTGCTGGAGGATTTCTCAATAAATCTGACATACGTGTTAATTTAACACAGACTGGTTCAGAATTGCGAGGAGGTATTGCTTCAAATGGTCATAACAGTAGACACGATGACCATCATATCGAGATTACGCATAAATCTAAGCATACTTATTCATCTCTTGTAATGCATGCTGCCTGTGATGACTCATCGCATTCAGTGGGAACCGGTTTGCTCACCATTTGCGAAGGGGCGGGCGGAAGCGATGCCGGCCAAGTTTTTCGTAACCTTCTTCTCTCTGAAAAAGCAAGAGCAGAAGCGATTCCTGAATTGGAAGTTTTAGCTGACGATGTCAAAGCAGCCCACGGTGCTGCTAGCGCTCCGGTAGATGTAAATCAAATTCATTATTTGACATCCAGGGGTCTTTCGCGAGAAGAAGCCTCGGCCTTGATTGTTGAAGGATTTTTAATGGATGCATTCCGACATGTGAAGAATCAAGACGTTGTCGCTACGCTCAGGACAAGATTGTTGGTCCACCTAGAATGCTTAATCAGTGGGTGATTAAATGAAGCAAGATTTTCCTATTTTTTTACGTAAAATAAATGGTAAATCTCTCGTCTATCTTGATAATGCTGCAACTACACAGAAGCCTGCATGTGTCATAGATGCGATGTCACAGTTTTATTCATTATCGAATGCTAATGTGCATAGAGCAGTTCATACTTTGGCAGGTGAAGCAACAGAGGGCTACGAGGAGTGTAGAACATTGTTGAAGGAAAGATACAATGCTACTAGAGCAATAATTACCAGCGGTACTACTGAAGCAATCAATTTAGTAGCCCGCTCTTGGGGTGAATATAATTTGAATTCAGGCGATGTGGTAGTTCTAACAGAGATGGAACATCACAGTGATATCGTTCCTTGGCAAATGCTCGCTGAAAGGAAAGCGATTGAATTAAGATACATACCAGTCATTGATGGTGAGTTAGATCTAGATGCTTTCGATGTAGCCCTGGAGGGAGCTAAACTCGTTTGCGTAGTTCATACCTCTAATGTATTAGGAATTAGAAATCCTGTTGAAAAAATAATCGCAGCAGCAAAAAGTGTAGGGGCGCGAATTCTTCTTGATGCTGCCCAAGCAGTACCGCATGAAATGATTGATTTTCAGCAATTAGGTGCGGACTTCATGGCATTTAGTGCCCACAAAATGTGTGGTCCAACCGGTATTGGCGCACTTTTGGTGAGCGATAATGCATTTGATGAAATGGAACCATTTATGGGAGGGGGTGACATGATCCAAACAGTAACTCTGGAGGGTTCAACCTACCAAACCAACGAGCATAAATTCGAAGCAGGTACGCCAAGAATCGCAGAAGGTGTTGGCTGGGCTGCAGCACTTGATTGGATCTCAAAAGTTGACTTACAGCAGCACCACAAGCGGTTACTTTCTATTGCAACTAGTATCAAGAGTTCCCTTCAAGAAAGAGGGATGACAGTGTATTCCCCTCTTGGTCCAGATGATGCAGCAGTAGTATCTTTCACACATCCAACAATCCACCCAGAAGATTTTGCACGCCTTTTAGATGCTCAAGGCATTGCAGTTAGAACTGGACATCATTGTGCGCAGCCACTGATGGATAAACTTGGAGTTAGTGGCACAATAAGAGCCTCATTATACCTTTACAACGATGCTTCCGATGGTGAAGTGTTCCTATCTGGAATAGATAGAGTCTTGGAGGCGATGGCATGACTTGGCCTGCAGCAATCCAAGAGATTATTGATGAGTTTCAAGAAATTGAAGACCAGTTCGAGCGTCTTGAAATATTAATGGACTTTTCTGATGAGGTCGAAGAGTTAGCCGTTGCGCAATGGAATGAAGATAATTTGGTAAAGGGATGCCAATCTATTGCGCATATTGAAGTTGAAATTGTCGATGATGCAGTATGGATGAAAGCTGCTGCAGATGCAAAAATCGTTCAAGGCTTGCAAGGCCTTATCTCGATTGCAGTAAATGGATCCTCGCCTGATGAAGTACTATCACTTACGCCAGGATTTGCAGAAGAGGCCGGAATTCTAAACAGCCTCACCCCCTCACGTTCAAATGGATTTAGAACCATGTTTGATATGGTTCAGAAAAGAGTAAAGGAGGGTATCCAATGAGTGATAAGGAACAAGTAATGAATGCGTTAGATGATGTTGAAGACCCAGAATTGAAATTGTCAATTGTGGAATTAGGTCTTGTTTATGATGTTAGATTTGAAGATAAGGATGGAGTCCAGCACGCAGAAGTCGATATGACTCTCACAAGCCCAGGTTGTCCTGCTGCGGCTGAAATCATGGCTGCAGCGCATCGAGCAGCGTTAAATGCAGTTGAAAGCGTACACATTAATTTGGTATGGGCGCCACGTTGGGATCCTAAAATACATGCAACTGAAGATGCCAGAATGGATATGGGAATCTGGGATTAATCACAGATATACTTCTTTACGGTGAATACTATTCTTTGGACCGAGTCTTCGACTCTTAATATTTTCAACTAATTTCTTTCCATCTTCATTGCGACCATATGATAATACGCTTTTTCCGATATAATAATCCCAATTCTTTTGGAAAACTTCAGCCCTTTGCTTTGTATTTGCAACAATCGATGGAACAGTGTGGAACATCTGAATACTTTCTTCTGCCTTTCGTAAAAATTTGCCAACAACTTCAGGAAGTAGTTTCGACAACCAAGTGTCACGCATGTGCATTGCGGGCCTTGTGATGATGTAACGAGGGTTATCTATCGGACCGAGAACTTCCTCAAGGGCTTTGGTAAATTTTGCAGTTTCCTCTTCAGTGGCATGTTCTAGATGGAATCTCAACCACCCTCCACCACGACTTCCACCAGTGGCTTTGCAGGACCGTTCGATTTCATTCAAATCACCGAGTGTATCGACTATAACTTTGGATAATTCTAGCATTAGGGATTCATCAGTCCATGGTTTTCGATTAACTCCAAATTTGAAACCACCACCAAAACCAGCTCCCATCTTTGCTTCAACCGCAGAACTAGAAACAGCATTGAATGGCTGTCCAATGCCCCATAGGGTTCTGTTATGAGGGCGCTTTATCGCACGGCTCAACATTTCTTCATTGAACATCGCCATGCCTTCGTTAACACCTTCAGGTTTAGCATCGTTGAATGCTGCATGGACATGTCCAACTCCCTTTTCGATAGTTCCATCATCACATACTCCATACAATTGCTTGTGCTTACGTTTGAAGCGGTCATAATCATCGAAGCCTTTGGTAAATTCTTCTGCTAGGCAAATGATATCCCAATTATTTGCAACTT
>Ga0315321_10004315_pt1 | contig 10945 bp, 10 predicted proteins | sample M180m21515metaG_FD_203464 | JGI IMG/M metagenome (GOLD analysis project Ga0315321, IMG submission 203464) | Ammonia-oxidizing marine archaeal communities from Monterey Bay, California, United States - M1 80m 21515 | ecosystem: Environmental > Aquatic > Marine > Intertidal zone | place: USA... | reverse complement strand
CTCATGGGCACGCTGGGGCAGCAGCTCGAGCACGTCAGACAGCTTCAGGGAGGTGCCGGTCGCGAGGAAAGCAGGCCGACCTCCCACATCGAACCAAGTGCCACCTGAGCTCAGCTCGACCTTCAGCGGGCGGCCCTCCGGCTCCAGGTGCGCAGCAGCGGCCACCAACAGCTCCTTTGAGTCGCCCGAGTCGAGGAGCAACTTGAGAACGGGGTGGGGCTCGCCGAGCTGAACGGTGACATCTTCCCCGAGGGGAGGACGGTCTCGGGACACGCGCCGGGCGGTTGGACGGACCACCTTCCCCCCGTGGAGGTCCTCCACTGAGCGTATCGGCAGGGGAAGGCCCCGGTGTTGCGCCATCTGCACCAGGTCGGGCCCGCTAAAGACCTTCAACCGAAGCCGGGGCGGCAGCACCGCTTGAACCTCTGCGGCCACCTCGGAGGAGGAACGCCCACCCGCGTACACCAGCCACACAGGGGCTTGACTGAGCCCCAAGGCTTCGAGGCCGGACAGCGTGCCCTGGTGCAGGCCGGACCACCTCTTGCTGGCCGTGATGATGACGGCAATCTGGCGCCCATCGGGAGTCTCCAGCACTGCATCGATGTCGCCATGGCCGCGGACCGCAGTCGGCTTGCCATGGCCTGCCCGATACAACAGCTGGCGGCTCCACTTCTCGAATGTAGCCGAATGCAGGCCCTCCAGCTGTGTTGGACGCTCACCAAGCCTGACCACTGACATCCACGTCTCCCGACAACCCTTCCGAGACTCCGCCTCCACCGCAGCCACGCTGTGACGATGGACGAGAAAAGCGGGGCTCAAGCACTGTCAGCTGAACCATACCAAGGGATGCACAAGGCGAGCACGACCAGCGTCCAGAACGATGCGCTGAGCGGCCGGCGCCTCCACTGGCGTCGCCCCTCAATCATGCGCCTGGCTCCATCGCCAGACGATAAGAGTGCAGCGTTCTATCGACACGACTCAAACCACCCATTTAGGCGGCCACTTCGCTTCAGCTATGCGGGGCCGGAGGAGCGCCCGTCTGCCAATTGCTGCACGGTATCCGTCCAAAACAGCATCCCCCCTTTTGTGATACACGGTCGCGCGTCCTTGGGCGTCCTCATCCCCCCACGACAGCGGAGCCCCCCATGGCCTCGACACCCAGCAAAGATCACAGGCGCAGAGAGCGCGAACAAAAGAAGATGTACAAGCGACAGGCCCGCGAAGAAGCGAAGGCAGCCAAGAAGGCAGCAGCCGAGCTTGCCGCTGTAGAAGCGATCCAAAAGGCCGCAGAAGAGAAGCAAGCGCAGGCCGACGCGGAGTTCGAGGCGGCGTTTGCCAGGGAGCTGGCCGAGGAAGAAGCCGCCACCAAGGCAGCAGGCTAGTCGCTCACCGAAGCCGGTCATGCCCCTGCGCTGTGGGCCATAGACAAGGCAGCCACAGCGCCATCGAAGCCCGATGGCCGTCTACCCGATGACCGTCTACTGGGTCACCTCGGCGCAGCAGCGAAAGCCCACCGAACCCATCCAGTCGGGCTTGTGCGTGCCAATGGCGGTCTGAGCGCATCTGGACATTCGACGGGCGTAGTGGGCTCCTCCGCGCTTGTCGGTGACGGGGAGCCCATCATCGCTTGTCTGGCTGGGGTCGGACCATTCCCAGATGTTGCCCATGAGGTCGTAGACTCCGGTCTTCGTGCGGCACCACGGAAAGCTGCCGGTGGGCACGAGAGGGGCATTGCCGCCTTCCATGTGGTGCGTGAAGTTGCAGTCACCCGGAACGTAGGTGGTGCCGCGCAGTGTGCCGTAGGTGTCGCCGCCCTCTCCGGGCAGGCCGTCGCAGGCATCGCGCCACTCCGCGCTGGTGCAGAGGTGAAATCCGAAGCTGCTGCACAGCTTCTTGGCTTGGTGGAAGGTGCTCTGAATGGGGTACTGGCCGGGCGCGGACACCAGCTGGAGGTGTTCGGGTGTGTCCAGGTGGTCTCGCGGATTTCCGCCGAGTCCGCTGTTGATGTTGACTGCGACCTCGTATTGGTGGATGCAGAAGGGCGCCGGGTCCCCGTCCACCTGCACCATGCCCTCCGGACAGCCCTCGGTGACTGCGACTGGCGCGGCGGGCGCGGGTCCCGGGTCGGGCTGAGGCAGCGGAGCCTCGGTGCGCGCGTTCTTGTGGGCGGCCTTGTGGGCGGCCTTGTGGGCGGCATTGCGGGGCGGAGAACCGGGGCTGGCGGGACTGGGCTGTACCGTGGAGCTGGGCTGTACGGTGGGGCCGGTCTGTGCGGTGGTCGGGGGCTCGGGTTGGCCCCACGCACACCCCACCAGGAGGAGTACCGAGACGAAGACGAAGCGCATGTTGGACATAGTGGTCGGGCTAACCGATGACTCGCTGCACGGTCCCCGGGATACGGAGTCGACGAATCCACCCATTCCACCCATTCCACCCATTCCACCCATTCCACCCATTCCACCCATTCCACCCATTCCACCCACCCCACAAGGGGCCGTCATGCGACGCCAGTATGCGCTTGTCGTCCTGCTAAGCCTGCTTGCCATCGCATGTTCAGGCGCTTCCGAGCCGGCGTCTCCCAGCCCAGCCCCCACGCCTGCTGCGAGTCCGTCACCCACGTCGAAGTCTGCTCCGAAGCCCCCCCCCAAGAAGCCGAGCAAGCCGCCTTCACCTGCACCCGCTGGAAGCTGTGCCCAGCCCGGCTTCCACCTCATTGCGACCGCCTACTCGCCCTACCAGGTCGGCAAAGACGCGGGCGCGCTCGAAGAGGTCACCTGCTGGACCGAGGCGATGCTGGACCAGATCCGGGCCGCCCGCAGCCGTACACAGTCCGGCTCAGTGCTCGACTTCGACCCTCTCATTGGGGCCCAGGACCACCAGCTCACTGACTTCCGCATGAAGCCAGTCGACAAAGACACCTGGGCGGTCCGCTTCACCAACCTCGGTCAGTCCACAGTCATCACCTGGGAGCTCGTGGAGGAGTCGGGGGCTCCTGGCAACTTCCGAGTCGGTGACATCCACACCGGCACGTGGCGTCTGACGGAGCTGCTCGCGCCTTGACTCCCATGCTCAAGAAGCCTTCCGAAGGACTGCCAGCATCGGTATTCCGCCGGGTCACCCCCCTGGCTAGGGCTGGCCTGGCCGCTCAGGAAGCTCCGCTTCAGTAGGGCGCCCGTCTGTTGTCTTGGCGCTTGATGCGCTCGGGCCTCTCAGCGGACCGAGGATGTCGAGCTCGTCGTCGAGGAGCCCAACCAACATCGCTTCTCCGTCTGCCGCCACACGCAGCTCGCCGTACCGCGCCGCGTCGTAGAGGCTGGCATTGCCTTCTTGGAAGAAGAAGCTCTCGGCCCCGATGTGGAGATGGCCATCCCGCAGCCGATAGCGAAGCAGGTGCTCGGAGGCGGCCAGCGACTCACCCTGGTGAAGCCGGGCATCCACCACGATGAGATCCCCGTCCAGGGTCACCACCAGCTGCCCCGACAGAGGCCAGCCCTCCGCCTCACCGAGGAGCTCCCGAGCCAGCCCGTAGCGAAGGAGCATGTAGTCTCCCTGGGCCAGCGAGCGGGGATCCCTTGGCGCCAGCTGAAGCCGCATCCGCTGACCTGACGCGGCCAGATGCTCCTGGTGCCAGATCTTCAGGCCAGGAACCCCCAAGGCCACGAAGAGGCCGACCAGCAGCAGGAGCCGGCGCATCATGGGCGTGCTCCCAGGGCAAGCATCCGCATGCGGATCCCCAGCAGCAGCAGCCCGCTGGTCACCAGCACGGTGGACTTGAGGAGCAGCGAGAGGGAGAGGTCGTAGTAGAGAGCAACAAGGAAGAGAGCCTGAAAGATCGCGCCCAGTCCGAGCAGCAGGACGCTGCGCCGGTGGAAGGCCAGGATCATCGTCCCGAGCGCCGCCACCACCCCCGGGGTGCTCCAGGTGAGTCCCCCCAGCAGCAGCAGCCCCAGCGGCAGGCCCCAGCGAACCCACGACGACGAGATGTCGCACTCTCGCTGCACCAGCCAGCCCAGCCCACCCACCAGGCAGCACAGCCCCATGGTGGTCAGCCCGAGGAGGGGCGCCTGGGTCTCGGGCGCCCAGCGGGCGAAGATGAGAACATTGAAGAGCGCCAAGATCAGGCCAAAGGCGACCGGTGCCCGAAAGGCGGCCCAGGGGCGAATCTCGATCTCCGGCTCCCAGTGCGACAGGGCAATGGCCCCAGCCAGCAGGGGAACGCTGACCAAGTGGAGGGGCAGCACGGGAAAGAGGTGGTGCAGCCAGACCCCCAGCAGCAGACTGGCCAGAGAGGCGGAGAGGAAGCGGTGGAGCGCGTCGGGATAGCCGACCAGTAGCCCAAGCTGCAGCAGCGCCCCCCCCAGCGCCGTGGAGCTCCATGAGTTGGTCTGTGCCCACAGCGACCAGAAGAAGAGGTTCTGGCCCGCGATAGAGACCGACAGCGCCAGCTGTTGAAAGAAGGTGCTCTCCGACTCGCGCGTGACCCAGCGGAGACCGACCGCTCCCAGGCAGCAGCACAGGCCGAGCATCAGCGACGCACCCTTGGTGTCGTTCTGGAGCAGACCGGCCAGAGCGAGGCAGGCGATGAGCGAGATGGCGGCGACCCAGGCGGCGGTGCCCGACAGGAGCCGGATGTACACGGCCGGCGCGGTCTGCAGGCTGACCAGCGCTTGCCGAGCTGGCTCATTGTCCGAGATCGCCACGGCACGCAAGATCTCCTCGATGGTGGGCCGGGGAGCGATCACGACAGCGCCTCTTCCGGCTGGCGCTGTTGGAGTCTGGTCAGCCCTTTCACCGCCACGGCGGCTTGGCCAATCAAGATGAGAGCGAGCAGCAGGAAGCCAACTTCCTCCAGGTTGAGGTGCTCGAAGAGCACCCGCCACACAAAGCAGTCGAGCACCAGCAAGACCGCGCCGACGGCGGCGGTCGGCAGGAAGAGATCCAAGCCACCGCGCCAGGAGCGCACCCCCAAGACCGCGCTCACGAAAGCAAGCAAGAGCAGAGCGACGAGGCCAGACAGCCCGACCTCTGCCGGCTCCAAGACCCAAAAGACGGAGGGGCCACAGAGCATGAGCAAGGTCATCACGAGTAGCAGCCGCGGCATCCAGCGGACCTGCATCCACGACCGGGCCGGACCAAGCGCTTCCCAGCCCAGCCAGGCCAGACCATTCAAGAGGGCCAAGCTGACCGGGATCCACAAGGTCTCGACGAGGTCCAGCTTGCCAAAGGTCTGGAAGCGCCACAGGGTGCACGCGAGGTTGACCAAGCCCAGCATCAGCAACCACAGGGTGGGCATCCGGCTGGCGAGCACCCAGGGGATGATCAGGCCCGCCCAGTAGGCGTAGAGCTCCCAGTCATCGGCACCGGTCTGGTACGTCTGGCCGTAGACCAGCAGCAAGATTCCCACCCCTACCGAGGCCGCCATCAGACAGACCCGTCCGGAGAGCGCCTCCAGACCCATGCGCCATGCACCGACAGCGGTGAGGAGGATCCATCCCGCCGCCAGGCCGAGCCGGTGAAAGCGGCCAAGCTCGTCCCAGTTGTAGGCGAAGAAGTAGAGGGTGCCCGAGATCGTCAGGGCCCCGCCCACAATCAGGAGCAGCGCCGAGAGAAAGCGAACCCAGGCGGCAGGCTGCGGCGAGGCCACCGCCAATCGCATGGCCGACGCCAGCTGCTCGCTCGAGAGGACCCCCGCCGCGTGGAGGCGGCGAATCCGAGCAGGAGTGGCTGGGATCAGTAAGGGATCGTGCATATTTAGAGCATAGTGCTTGTGGAGGCGAAGCATCAACCCAGCCACAAGGGTCACCACGAGCCCCGAGGTCTGGTAGGCCGCGGGCAAGCCCCTGCTGCCGAGGAGCCCTCCCCCCAGCTACAACACGCATCTCTTTAGATTGGGCGCATGCTTTTTTGTCGCGCTGCCGAACCGCTGAATTGTGTCTTCATCACTCCGGTGCACGGTTGCCTGCCGACTCAACAATATTGCTGCACACGGGCCACATGCATCTTGCCCACCGCCCCTCTACGCGGCTACAGTTGTCTGGTAGAGGGGTCCGCCATGATTCACAGTCGCATTCGTCATGTCGCGGCCCTGCTTGCGGTTGCCTGGCTGCCCGTAGCGGAGGCCCGCACACCCAAGAAGCGAATCATGAAGAAGGTCCCCAGCATTGAAGCGGTTGTCAAAGCCGAAGGCTTCGTGCCCACGCTGTCGCAGTCTGAGGTGTACCGGCCGGGGGCCGTGCTGGTGCCCAACGGGCGGGGCGGCCACGACATGGTGCTCGAAGACTGCATCGGGGCGCAGCCCCAAGTGGCCTTCATGAGCGAGTCGAGCATCGCCACCACTCTGAGCGCGGGTGTCTCGGCCCGGCTGGCGGCTCAGCGCGCCGGCGGCCACGCGAAGATCGAGCGACGCCTTACCTTTGTCGATCCCGAGCAGCGCACCCTGGCCTTGGCGAGCCTCGCTCCGCTCACGACCTGTGTCGACGGGGTCGAAGCCGCTCGCCGCTTCCAAGATCTGAGCGAAGCCTTCGTAGTGTACGACGTGCTGCTGGCCATTGTAAAGAACACTTCTTGCGTGCGCATCGGTTCCGATGGGCGCATCGTGGAGCTCGTCGGGGTGGAAGCCGAGACCTACTTAGAGTGTGTCAAAGAGAGCGACGTGCAGGTGCCTCTTGGCTACAAGGCCGTGCCTCTGGCCAAGGTGCTCGAGGCCACTCCGGTGCCGGTCGAAGTCCCCCCGCCCACCGCAGTGGTCGAAGCGACGCCCGCGCCGACCGACAGCTTCGCCGACGTGGGCGACACCCTCGACGTCGATGCCCGCCTCGCGGAGAAGGCTTGTCAGCAGAGTGCCGAGGATGCTGGCGCCACTCAGCGTCAGGAGCGCTTGGACACCCTCGCGCGCACGCAGCAGGAGGCGGCGGCGATGGCCTGGGAGCGGGTGTTCCCGGAGCTGGAGCGCTGCCGTGCCCTCCCGACAAGTGAGCGGCAGGGCTGTCTCACTACCATCGACCAGTGGCTGGCTGCCGGGAGCGAGCTCACCGTAGCCCTTCCCGCTGGGGTGGAGACGGTGCAGACCGACTGCGGTCCACGAGAGTCCGTCTTCGAGGCAGCCAGCCTTCCGGTGGAGGTGGCGGGTCGAGATGCCGCCACGGCTCTGCGGGCCGCGCTGGCCGATGCGCCATCGGCGGGATTGATAGACACCCCCTCGGGCAAGGTGGGCATCGAGTGGGTGGCCCTGCCCGCCGGCTCCGTGAAAGGCGCGCTGGTAGAGGCTTTCGAGCTGGCCCGCACCGAGGTCACGGTGGGGCAATACCGCGCCTGTATGGATGACGGCGCCTGCACCACGCCGCGTGAGGCCGAGGCCTGCACCTGGAGTCGACCCGACCACGTCACCCATCCGGTCACCTGCGTCTCGCACTCTCAGGCTGCGGCCTTCGCTACCTGGGTGGGTGCCCGACTCCCCACCGAGGCGGAGTGGTCTCACGCAGCCGGCAGCGCCCAGAGCTGGGCCCACCCCTGGGGCGATGAGCCGGCATCGTGCGCGCGGGTGGTGATGGCCGAGGCGACGGGCGCGGGCTGCGGCCGCGATGACACCTGGCCGGTGTGCAGCAAGCCCGATGGCCAAAGCCAGCAGGGAGTGTGTGACCTGTCTGGCAATGTGTGGGAGTGGGTGGGCGCAGAGGGAGGGACTGCCCGAGGTGGCAGTGCGGCCCAGAATCGCGCCGACGACATGGCAGCCAGCGTTCGCTTGCGAGGGGATGCAAGTCGGCAGGATGTGTACGTGGGCTTTCGGGTGGCGCGGTAGGCGCTGACAACCTCACCCGCAGACTGGCCCCGCCCCCGGGCCGGCAAGCCTGGCCTGCGCTGCCTTGCCCGGAGGGGACAGGGCTGATTGGCAGCGGTGCTTCAAGGGAGCAAGGCTCAAGGGCTCGTCCTCGTGAGACGAAGACCGAGGTTGTGAGAGCGGTAGGACGGGGCGAAGCCACCGCGGACGGCGACCCGCGCGTTGGACGCATCCTCGTACCAGCTGCCGCCAGGGGTGACCCGGTGGGTGCCCGACGAAGGACCGTGTGGGTCTACCTGCACACCACTTCCATACGACTCTGCATACCAGTCCCAGGTCCACTCCCGTACGTTCCCCGTCATGTCGTACAGACCATACCCATTCGGAGACAGCCCCTTCACCGGGTGGGTCTTCCTGCCACTGTTCGAGCTCGTCCACCCCACAGAGTCCGCCGCATCGCTGCCCGAGTACACAAAACCCTCCCGACCCCGCGCCGCCGCCTCCCACTCCGCTTCTGTCAGCAGGCGATAGCCGCTGGCTCCTGCAACCCGAGACACCGAGCTCCCATCGATCCGATAGGCCGCCGTCAGACCTTCCCGCTCCGACACCTGGTTCGCATAGGCCACTGCCTCGAGCCAAATTACCTTCTCCACAGGGCAGCTCGACCCGCAGCTCTTGAACTTCGACCGGTTCTTCATTCCCACCGACTCCCACATCCCCTGCGTCAGCTCCGTCTCCATCACACAGAAGCCCTGCGTGAGCGACACACGATGTTGCGGCTCGGCACCCATGTCGAAGCTCCCCGGACCAATGCACACAAGCTTGCCCAGGGTCGCGCTCTCCTGGGTTCCCGTGACCTCCAGGCCGTCGAAGCCGTCGCCCACCGCCCCTCCCCGGGGTGGCGCGCTCACCACAGCCGCGCTCTGAGTCGCCCCGCCCACGCCTGGAAGGCGGCTCAGCAGAGTGCGCGTGGCCGCCGGGACACTCTCCGTCACCAGAGTCAGCGCATCCGAGCCCTTCACCTTTTCCGCCGTCATCATCGTGCCGCCACGCATCTCGTACAGCTGCAGTGTGACTAGGTAGGTGCCCCCAAAGTCGGTGACCTCCCCTGTGACCCCATAGTTGGCTTGTAAGTTGCGAAGCGTGTCTACCTCGCACGCCCCTTCGCTAATGCACGAGGCATCCATCCCCATGTCCGTCAGCAGGGTCTCCATGTTCTCCTGCGTCATCACCTTGATGCCCGTTTCCGAGACTGCCTTGGTGGCTTCCTCTCGCACAGCGTTCGTGAGCGCGCGGCGCTGGTCGGCTGGCAGCGCACCCGACAGCTCAAGCACTGCCAGAAGCTCCGCGGCATGGGCTGGCGTCGTGAGAAGCCCCACACACGAAAGGCTAAGGAGGAGAATATGACGACGAGTCATTGCTGGAGAGTCCCGGCGAAGTGAGGCGGAGCCGGCAGTCTACAGGAAGGCGATTCGGCACCCACACGACGCGCGGCCGCAGTCTCCTAAGAGAGCGCTCACGCGACCGAGCAAAGGCAACCGCCTCCCGCCGCCCTCTCGTAGAACCGACAGGGTGCCCTCGGCTCCCGCTCGGCCCTTCCTCTCGCTTCCCATCCGTCCACGAATCCGGCATACTGCTCCCCCCCCGCTCTCCCACTCGGGACTCAATGGAGCGACCATGGCCTACCGCTCGCATAGCGAGGGCAGCGGCAGCAATGCCTTCAGTTTCCTGCGCGATGACGCTTCGCTTAGCTGGCAAGCCAAGGCCCAGACCTGGGATCTGCTGATCCAGGGTGAGCTCGGATCCCTGTCCGCTAAGGGCGCGATGGGCACCGGAGTCGGGAAGCTGGAGGGCTTTCACTACCGGGGCAACCGCACCCACCGGGACGGCATCCAGCGCAAGTTGGCTCAGGAGCGCGTTCCTGTGCTGAGTGAGATTAGATGCTGAGCAATGTTCGCATCATCGACGCAAGCTGCCCGACACCGCAACCGGTGTTTCTCCATCCACCCGCGACCGGGCACCCCCCCCGAGGGAGAAGCCAATGGCCCAAGAACCATCCGGCTGGAACCACGGCTACCAGCAGCTGAACCCCGAGTCCCAGCAGGATCTGTATCTGCAGCTGATGACCAAGCTGGAGCTGCTAAGAAAGCCCGACTACCAGCGCTGGCTACAGAACGAGCTGGAGGTGACAGGCCGGGGGCTCGATAGCGCCCAACACCAGCTCGACAGCGCCTTGCCCGACCAGCTCATCAACGCGCAAATCGGCCACATCGGCGAATCTGCCCAGGAGATTTTGCATGCCGTAGTCAACGACGTCGGGGAAGTGGTCTTGAGTGCGGTCGCCCCCGTCTTCGGCAAGGCGCTCGACATCACGAAGCTGGCGGTGGAAGGGCCCGTCGGCCTGCTGCCCTTTTCCAAGACAGGGCAGGAGCTGCTCGAAGCGGGAGCTGAGATTCCGACCACCGAGAGCATCGGCATCGACCAAATGCAGACCTGGCGCGACACCCTGCAGGACCGCCACGATCGGCTCTCAGCAGAGGGCGCCCTGACCCCCGAGCAGCTCGAGGGCCACCTCGAAGAGCTGCGTACACTCGATCCTGGGCTGCGGGATCTCGACGCCCAGGCGAGCGACCAGGCCACCGAGCAGTTCGACCAGGTTCACCAGAGCTTGGGCTGGAAGGCCATGCAGGCAAAGGAGCAGGGCCAGGCATCCGACAGCTCGGCAGCCCCTCACCAGCCTGGCCACGACCAGCTGACCGGCGCAGCCGAAGGCAGCGGAGACAGTCGCGCTGCGGAAGACATGTCGGGCGGGATGTCCCAGGAACCGGCACCGGAGCCGTGGGCCGACAGCTCCAGGAGCGCGAGGGCTGGGCGAACCACCGGGCCCATCACCCTGGGCCAGGCCGACTTCAGCAGCCTGTTCGAGTCGATCCAGAGCGGCCTTGAACGCGTGCGCAGCAACATCCCCTGACCGACTGCGTCCTGTGGCGTCGGCCTTTATGTTTCACCGTCCCTGACCCCCACACTTCCAGGAGCCCACATGGCCACCACCGGGGATCCATCCATCGTCCAAATCCAGCAAGAGTCGCTCGCGATTCTTGACCGCCTCCGGGAACGCGAGGAAGAGGTCAACACGCTTACCGAGCAGCTCCGCGAGCGCGAAACCGA
>Ga0315321_10004311_pt1 | contig 10947 bp, 16 predicted proteins | sample M180m21515metaG_FD_203464 | JGI IMG/M metagenome (GOLD analysis project Ga0315321, IMG submission 203464) | Ammonia-oxidizing marine archaeal communities from Monterey Bay, California, United States - M1 80m 21515 | ecosystem: Environmental > Aquatic > Marine > Intertidal zone | place: USA... | reverse complement strand
GTATTGGCCAATACCAGAAAAGCGTCGCACATAGGGGCCGAGCAAAAGAACTTGTGCCCGGTCAGCAGGTAACCGTCGCTGTCAGGCCGGGCCACTGTCGAATTGGCGCGCACGTCCGATCCGCCCTGTTTCTCGGTCATGAACATGCCGATCATCGCGCCGGTCTTCTCGTGCGCAGGGATATCACGGCGGTCATATTTGGTGGACAGGACGCGGGGCATCCATTCTTCTGCAACTGCGGGCGCCATGCGCAGGGATGGCACAACGGAATACGCCATCGCCATCGGGCACATCACGCCACCTTCGGGCTGGTTGAACATGTATGTCAGAACAGACTGACCTACATGGCCTGCGTTCCCTTCATTATGCCAAGCGAAATTGTGAACTTGGTTGGATATCGCGAGATCCATAAGATCATGATAGGCCGGATGAAACTCAACCGCATTGATGCGCATGCCGTATCGATCAAATGCGCGTAGTTCCGGCCCATTTCGATTGGCCTGATTAGCTTTATCAAAAGTTTCTTCCAACCCTGTTAATTGCCCGACATGCGCAAGATGTTCAGCGTGAAATGCTCCGCCCTCAGCATGAGTCCAGTGCTGCAGCGCATTATCATCCTGCCAGAGGTTCTGGTTGCCCATATGCGGAGGCATATTGGTTACCTCATGAGTTGGCAGTCTCGCTATTGGGTCGCGTAATGACATGAGGGATCTCCTTTGGGACCAATCAAACAATTAAATTGCGCTTGACGCAAACTTAGTTTTTTGATCACTATGTTTAAAATAATTAAACACAGATATGCGTTTTCGATCATTTGACAGTCTCAACATCTTCCGCACTGTAGCCGAGAAAATGAGTTTCACGGCGGCAAGCGAAGCCTTGAATATGTCCAAGGGCGCAGTGAGCTACCAGATTGCCAAGCTGGAAGATGAATTGGGCGTGCCCCTGTTCGAGCGCCGCCACACGCATATCCGTCTCACAGGAGAAGGCACACGCCTGAGAGATGCTGCTGCAAAGCATTTTGGTCTTATTGAGACCGTGATGGACGAAATAAGGTCAAACGTTGAACAACCACTCTGCGTCGGCGCTCATAGCTGGTTCATCGCTCGGTGGCTTGGCCCGCGACTGTCTGACTTTACTCGCGCAAATCCCGATATTTTGCTTAAGGTACAGCCTATTAATACCAAGGCCGATTTGCAGGACCCTACCCTTGATCTGTCGATTTTCTGGTGTGATCCATCAGTAGAGGACATGGATTGTGAGGTACTTTTCAAATCTAATATCCGGCCGTTGGCCAGTCCTGAGTCCGCATCCCGTGTCAAAGCAATTGGCTTGGAGCGTGCTGTTCAAGAAATCCCGCTCTTGCCGGATGCATCTGGCATGGCCGCCTGGCGCGACTGGCATGATCTTGCGGGACTAAAATTTACACCAAAAAAAAATTCTCTTTCGCTGCCGGATGCAAATACCCGCCTGCAGGCAGTCATATCTGGAAATGGATTAGGGATGCAAGACGATTTTGCAGAGCCAGAGATAGAAAGCGGTCATCTTGTTTGGTTGTCGGAAATTGCTATTTCTAATTTCGCTTACTGTATCGTCATTCCAACGAAGGGGCAAATATCACCAGCTGCAAATATCTTTGTAGACTGGATGAGAGCGCAGGACTTCTGAAACCGAAAAACTTGTCGTTTAATCATTTTCTGGTAACTCGAATGAACTGCGTTCTTTCACTAGGTTGTAGACACAGTTTACCCAACCCTGCCAAACCAAAGCTCAACCCATTAACCAACAGGATCACCCCATCATTTTAAGTGCCGCTGCCTCACTTGCTCTGATAAAGTCCTGTGCGCGATATCGCCAATCTAGTTCGCCTAAACGGAGTTCACTGTGGAGAGGTTCGTTGATATTGCGAGGGATTTTAACGCCTGCAAAACCAAACACAGCCATTTCCTCTGGCGTGAGATAACTGCGCACAAAAATCTTTTGGTTTCGGCTTTGCCAGCATAGCGTGGAGAAGTTTCTGATGGTGTGATGCCGCGCAAGCTCTGCAGGCAGGGCTAATCTTAGATCCCCACCGTTCGTATCTGTGTGGTGTGCGTGGATATCATTCCTCTTATTGAAGTGTTCAATCACTGTTTCAAAGAAGCCCTGTACCGCACGCGGTGCTGTTACAATTTTTGCATAAAAGTTTTCTCGGCTAAGTTCGCCCATGTGTCACCTAATTCGTATTTAACTATGTGTCTTAAGAGATAGAGCAACTGGGATTAAATTCCCTTACACGCGCTCAAAATTGTACAGTTTTGGCGAGATTTGCGGCGTAATTCATTGCGGGTGTTGGATTTTAACTGCTGCCTAGCGGTGCCTGCGCACCCTGCGGCTTCAGCCTGTCATAATCTGCCTGTGAGATTGCCGTGCTGATGGCAGGTGGCATACCGGTTGTGGTGTCTTGTGGCTTAGGTGTATTCGCAGACTTTGGGATTGCAGCCACGGGTGGTTTTAGTTGCCCCACAGTCTTTGCGGATTTTGACTTACTCTTTGGCTTGGCGTCTTTGGTCTTGAGCCGCGTATCCAGCGCGTTGGCGAGGAAGCTGGCTGTATTTGCGAAGAGTTTAATGTCGTCCACCGCTTGCTCAACACTGGTGCTTTTTGCGCCCTTCTCGATTACATCAATGAGCTTGCGCATTTCTTCTCTTGCATCATCCATACTGTTTCTACCTCATGCACCCATGCGCTCTGGTTGCTTCCAGATGGCATGGGACTGTTTAGCGATTGCGCTCTCACAAAGGTCTTTCAGGCGATCAAATGTAACGACCCACGTCTGGTGGGCTGTTTGGTCACTCGACCTCAGCTGATCTGCATAATATCCAAGTTTGTGGGCACACACACTCAGCACAGCAACACTGGGTTCTAGGTCATGATATCGCAGCGTTCTGATGTATCCCTCACTTCGCCCAAGCCAGCCATTACAAAACTCTGGTGTTGAGCTCACCACACCTGCGGCCTTCAACTCACTCTGTATGTGTTCCAATAGTCTAATACTCATAGATCTCTCCTCTCGTTGCATGTGTATTTATCTTTGGACCACAGACTGTGGCGCCACAGTGGGTGGAGAGACTGTGTCTAGGACAGAGTCAGCGCTTGTCTCTCAGTGGAAACTGCCCTTTGCCCACATTCTCAATGTACTGCTCAGCAATGCGCAGGTGGCGCTGCACCGCCAATTGCTTTCTGCGATAAATCTTCTTTTCAATTTTTGCAGTTGAGAGGTTGAGACTGCGTCTGGACTGAAGCGTTTCTCCATCCACAACGTGATTAATACGCAGCCCAACCAAATCAGCCAGCTCTGCGTCTTTGAAGTTTGGATGTTGCTGCTTTGCATCCCATACCAGCAAATGCTCATGCAGGGCGGAGAGAATGGGTTTCGTCACCACTGGATACTTAGCACGGCTGGGCAACTTCTGGCGCGCTGCCTTTATAATTTGAGGGCGCACCAAACGCTTGAACTGACGCGTTGTGATCGCCAGTGATGTTTCAAGGGGCACCTTTATGATCAGCGTGTGATCATCCCCCTGCTCTCCTGCTTCAGCTGCGCTTACCTGTCTAATAGGTGGCTCTGCAAAAATCCAATTATGCGCACGCCACCAATCCCAGAATTCACCCGCATACACATCGCCAAAGTCTGCATAGAGCTTGGCATAGCGTCCGCGTCCGCCCTGCGCGCAGGTGCGTTTGTAGCCCTCATGGCGCCTGAGATACTCCCACCAGTAGTAATAGACCGAACATTGCCAAGGTTCTGCCTCTGGAAAAGGCGGCGGTGGCAGCTTTCTTTTGCTGCGCTTTGGATCTTTCACAGGCCACGCATAGGCAAAGTGCAGAGGGCGGTCTTTAAACTCTTCCATAAAATCAATCCAAATTGATGCCATATATATATTAAGTTAATGCATTTTCTATCGGCATCAATATTTCTCCTAAGTTCATCTCATCGACGCGGCAATCCCGCTCGTTGAACATTAAATTTATGGAGACTGAACATGACAAACCTAACACAAAACGCAGCACCAACTTTGACATCCGTGATTGATGAGATGATCGCAAATCGCATCAAATGGCAGGAAGGCACCTATGCTGCCAGCAATGCAGAGCTTTATGCACTTCTTGGAGATTGCTTAGAGCTGTTTAACAAAGCCAAAGACGCCAAAACAGGCTTGGCAAAAGCCATTACAGAGCAATTAGAAGAGCGTGGCATTGCCTATAACAGCTCAACCAGCTTGGCTCTTAAGATTGTGCGCTTGGTCTTCTGTGCACCAGGTATGGAAGAGAAGATCGTGCACCGTGCCTTTACCTATGCAAAGGTCCTAAAGATTGCCTCTGATGCAGGACAAACTGGAGATACACTGTCCAAATATATCACAGACAATCACGGCATTGATGAGATCCGACGCGCCAACAAAGACGGTCTGACAGAAGCACAAAAGTCCAAACTGAACCAAGACTATGCAGAAACGGTTCTAAGCGACTCTGTATCCTTAGTTGATATTGAACTGGTAGATGCTCTGCAGCCCAATGATGGAGAACAGTTCAGCCTAGCCCTGATCCGCCGCAATGCAGATGGAACTGGATCTATTGTGTTCGGCACACCAAATGTGGCGGCGATCAAGACTGTGCTTGCCCTAGCCGGTGGAGAGCTCAAAGACGTGGCCAAGCAAGAAGATGAAGCCTCCGTAGCTGAGCTCAGTGAGCAAATGCGCGCGATCAATACACAGCGACTGACACAAGAACTGGCAACCAAGCAGAGCTTTGCGCCCAGCATCACTGTCAGTGCCGTTGAAGCTGTTCCAGCTGAGTAATCACAACATCCCACAACAGTGTGAGCAGTCCTATGGGCTGCTCACCTTTTAACATCGAAAGGAACACACAGATGAAGTTTGAGCACAAACATAGACCACGCTCTCTTGCAGACATCATCTTTGCTGATGCGCATGTAGCACGAGTTATTCAAGATACTGCCTCAGGTGTACGTGATAATCACATCATTCTACATGGTCCCCGTGGCAGTGGAAAAAGCGAGACTGCGCGTTTACTTCAACAGGCGAGACTGGGCAGCGAGGCGAAAGGCGTCTTTGCAGATCCCATCCATGCCAAGACCTACGAGCATGTGAGTTTTGATCCCATCCTCACAACTTGGAACTGGCAGATCATGGCAGGAGCCCAAATGGGCTGCGTGGTGATTGATGAGGTTGATCAATTTACAACAGCCATGCAGCAAAAGCTGCGTGCTTTCGTGGATCGATACAGCACGGGGCTTATTCTCTGCACCACAAACAATCTGCACGCTGTTGATCAGCCGCTTCAAGATCGCTGTCGCTGTCTAAAGATCACCTACCCAACTATTGAGCAGTGGGCACCACGGGCACAGGCAATCCTTGCCAGGGAAGGCATTGAGCTCACGCCGCAGCAGACCTGTGATCTTCTAAACGGCTTTGAGAATTCGGGGCGCAAAATGATGGATTGGCTGGAAGATACAGTGCTTGAGATCAGGCAGGAGCAGTACAGCTTTAGCAAGCAGTTGGAGGGTGCCAATTATGGATGATAGAGAAAAACGCCTCAACTTTGCACATCTCGGAATTTTTCCAAAGTTAAAAGAAACTGAAGCCATCCAGCTTTTGGAAGATATCACAGATTTATACTATGATGCGTTCCCTCGTACTCGTTATGATCAACTTTACTGTGACGGAACCAACTTTTTAATGGATTTCCTTCATGACGAGTTACTGGTTATTGCAAACCAACATCTTAATCAAAAGGCAGTGAAGGTTTTAAGCGAGATGATGAAGGATTATGGAATGCAACATTTCCATGAGGTACTCATCGAAGTATTCCAAATTTCATAATGGCCTTCACTCGCATCTGCTACGCATCTACGACAGCTCAGCTTGCGCTTCGCTTGATGTCTTCGAATTGATTATTTCGAGATTGCAAAGAGCAGTCAGATCAACGCCTATTGAGGCGTTGATCTCAACAGTTAAACATGAGTTTGCATGTCGCCTGTCAGGCTATTTTACTGAACCAAATTGGAAGAGCAGGTTTTGCGATCATCTCTATTATCAGCGCTCACGCACGTATAGGACCCAAACAGCCAGGCAATCCTACACGATAGCGGGTCTCTTGCGAGGTTGTCATCCGCTTCACTTTTTAGATGGCGTTCCATCTCAACCATTCCGACTTTGCAAACGTCATATCACTTCCGATGTTTCAGGATAAAAGGATGTCTCTCCAGTGGGATTGCGTTTCAGGCATCCTGCTAGCAGCAGGGTAGTGCAAAGAAGACGAACAACGGGCAGTTCGTTTTATGCTGACGTTTTCAAAGTACATCACCACAGCGCAATTCCGTTCGGCGCGCCAACCTTTATCCCATTTGTATAAGCCTAAGTCTTGCCTTCACATGTATTTATCAATGTGCGCAAAAAAGCTTTCAAAAATGGTTTTGATACTGCCTGTTATTTTTGCCTGGACGATCTGATCGCAATATAGGCAAAGGTTCTATTTGCGGATTGATCCAGGGGCTTTTGAACCAGATGCACCTGCCCCTTATGAGACAGATCAATGAACAGCTCTTTGAGCATACTGTTAGAACCACTGCGCCCCACGTGATAAACAAACTTGGTTTTGGGAGCCGCCTTTGTAACATCTTGGACATATTGGCCTAAATCATTGCGATTTGGTTTTTCGTTGGACCAATCGATCATATCCAACATGTCATCACCCCCCCCCAAGTCTTTTGAATCAACCCAGCTAGTTAAACGGGTGGGATCTCAAAAGAAAAGTCGCATCTTGGGATTTTTTTCGGTCGTCCAGACTAAGCCTGAGAAAGTAAACTGTAAAAAAGTTGTTTGGACAGGCTATGACATCCTTAAAAACCCTCACGTTTAAAACCTTAGAACGCAATCGGCGCGAGAGTGAGATCTGCGCACGGCGACAAAAGCTCATCGTGAAGCTGGAAGAGCAGCAGAAGGTTTTAGAGCATCACATTAAGGGTGAGCAGTATACAGTCACTCGTCCAAAATGGATGCAGAACAATCAGGGCGAGCGTGTACTCGTTCAAAAGCAGCGTGTCATTCGTCCCTGGTTCTTTGAGCGTGACGGTGGTTATTACCTCCAGGTCAAATATGGGACACGCATCCTATCTCTAGATGGAGTTCATAATGCGATCTTTATGGACGCGCTTGCAGATCTACCAAAGGTGCTATCTGAGCTTGTTATAGCCACGCAGGCCGGTGAGTTGGACGCAGCCATTGCGCAGGCTTTAAAGCCAAAGCCGAGGTTTAAGCCTGGAGCGGCCAAGTCTGCAGAAGTGTGCCTGCTCAAGAGATAGTGTTTTTAATGGTAGGTCCGGAGGGACTTGAACCCCCAACCAAAGCGTTATGAGCGCTCTGCTCTAACCAATTGAGCTACAGACCCACTCATGTCTGCATAAGGAGACGCCAGGTCACTGTCGATAGATAAAGATGCCTTTGCAGCCTTAATCCAATTCTGCGTTGCATCTTCCTCACCCCAGCCATAGGCCGCGACCCCCATGAAGTGGATTTCAAACAGCGCTGTTACATCCATATCATGCCAGGTCCCACCAAGCTCGATGACTTTACATCTTAACACGGTTGATGGCTGTTCATGCGCTTCAAGGTTTTGCACAAAAAGCTCAAAATCTGGACTTGCTTTCATTGCATTCATTCACACTGTAGTTTCTGCGCCTGATTTATAAATCACGCACGCAATTACAAGAGTTTTGTATCAGAAGCACGACAGCGCCCAAAATCTCATAGAACACGCTTTCTATGATGTTTTCGCGTATCCCACTGATATCATTGAAGATCATTTCGGCGCAGATTTCGGTCGCCCAACCAATACCTCAGACTTTATAATAAAAGCATAGAAAAGCTTATATTATGCGAGGGTTAACTCATGCGCCAAGCTCAAACACTGACAGATGCCCAACTGCGTCGCGTATTACACTATTGCCGTAGCAGACGCCATCCTGTGAGAGATGAGACAATCATACTCACAAGCTTTTATGCAGGCCTGCGCGCCATTGAGATCGCGGCCTTAAAATATGCTGATATCTTTGATGAAGAAGGGGCAGTAAGAGATCAGTTCACACTGCGCGCAATACAAAGCAAAGGTGGCAGAACACGCACTGTTTATATTGGTAGCAAGCTCAAGCGCGTACTTAAAGAATACCAATCAAGCATCATGAGACGAAGAGATGATATGCCTTTGTTTCCCAGTCAAAAAGGAGGACACTTTTCAGCAAACACCATGTGCCAGCTGTTCCTTGACATCTACAAAGCCTGTGGTCTCAGAGATGCCTCAAGTCACAGTGGACGACGCACCTACATCACCAAGCTTGCCAACAAAGGTGTTGGAGTTCGGTTATTAGCAGAGCTCGCAGGGCATTCGCATATATCTACCACACAGAGATACATTGATGTGAACGCAGAGCAATTGAAAGAAGCGGTGGAGCTGCTCTAGTTATCTAATAGTTTTGTTCAAATCTCTCTATTATCAATTCAGCAAGAGCGGTCAGCGTGGCAAGGTATTCTGTATTCGTATTATTTTGTGACCTTCTTTGTACCAAGTTTGCTCTCATATTGGCGATGACGTTTGGAATATCGGTTTCATTTTCCAAGGAGGCGTCATAAATTTGATTTTCCACATCATCCAAGTATTCTGTGATATCAACACGCCCCTCTTCGATTTGGTAGGCTCTCAGCCCTGGCGGAATGTATTCCTCAATTAAGTCTAAGTAATCTACTGTCGACATAAGCAGTCTCCTATCTTCCTCAAGTTCGGCTCAAATTTGTATATTCTTCATCGGATAATTCATATCTCTTGCCCGTCAGCATGTCTTTTTTCAGTCGTGGTGTAAGATGGCTGTAGTGGCGCTCAATCATGCCAATTGAAGTGCCCATCTGTATGGCGAGGGCGTGTATATCCATTCCGTCATTGAGCAGTGCAAATGTCGCGTAAGTATGGCGCAGGCTGTAGAGCGTTCTGTTAAGCCCTGTGCGTGGACATTTGATCAGCCCACTGTCTTTCATAAACGCGCGGAAGGTTTGATGGATGTTCTTGCTCACAGTGCCATCCGGCAATCTGAATACAGGCAGATCCACACGCTCTTTTAAAAGCTGCTCAAAACTCATGTAATTGAGATCTTCTGCGCGCTCATGGATACGTTTGAGGTAATTGATCGTACCACTGCGGCAGATGATATCTCGCCTGCCCGTTTTGCCAGATACACTCATCTCCAGGTATTGAAGATCATTCTCCTCAAACAGCGTGATGTGTTTCCAATTTAGGTTAAGGGCCTCAGTCCCATGGCGCATCCCTGTGTTGGCCAATATGAGCACATAATCCCGCATGAGGTATCGCATATCCGTGGGTTTGCCAGCCTTACCATGTTTGATCCAGTGCGGCAGTTTGCGGATCATTGTGGCATATTCTTCACGTGTAAAGTCTGGACGGCGTTCGCTTTTCTCACCTTTGTTTACAAGCATAGGGACGTTCTTATGTGCCAGAAAGCCCCTTGCCACAGCTTCATCAAACACGCGGTTCATCGCAGAGTTATGTGTGTTGAGCGTACTTGCTTTGGGCTCCCTGCCCATCTTTGCTCTGCGCCACTCATAGAAACTTTGCACCTTCTCATAATCAACGGAGGTTACGTACTGTGAGCCAAAATAGGGAATGAGGTAGCGTTCGATGCACACGATGTAATCTGCATAGACTTTCTTGCCCAATCCAGCATCCAACTGTTTGCGCATGTCGGCAATTGCAAGCCGCGCTACATCTGCAAACTTCTTGGTAATCACAGGGAGGTCGTTCTTATGTCTGAACTTATATTCTAGATAGGTGTCACGGGCGATTTCTTTGGCCTCATTGAGATCTTTTTTCCCAGTGCTGATCCTAATAGCTTTGCCATCAATGCTAAATGCAGCCTGCCATCTACGACTACGTTCGCGGCGATACACACGAACCTCACCATCCAAGATCAACACAGTATCATCTCGCAAATGTCGCACGCCAATCTCCTTGCCAAATTATATGGCTCACAATACCGACAAGTCTACCAATGTGTGTTTTTGATTAGGAGAAATCCAAAGAGCAAAGACTCTGTTCATTCACTAGGGTTAAGACACAGTGGTTGTGCCCGGAATCTCACCCCACAAACGCAGCAAAAAGTGTGTGTTTGGTGTGCTTTTGATATTTTATGTGGTTTGGATCAAACACTGTGTCTCCAACCAATGGCGGAAACACAGTTCCTTTTAGCTATTAATCCGAATGCGTATGTGCAGACATCTTATCCTGACGTTCAAGATCAATTGGAACAGTCATTGTCACGTCCCCTGCATGTTCAAACGTTAGGGTCACTTCAATCATATCGCCATGTTCCAACGACCGCGTCAGCCCCATGAACATCACATGATCACCGCCCCGTTTTAACGCATGCATGCCTCCTGCGGGGATGATCATACCATCTTCAAGCTTGGTCATCTTCATCACGCCATTCTCTTCCAGGTGCGTATGAAGTTCGACACGCTTCGCCACATCAGATGCAGCCGCAACCAAACGATCTTCCTGATCGGAGTGGTTATGAATCATCATAAATGCGGCGCCCGATTTAGCAACTTTGCTTGCGACACGCGCATAGGCATCCATCACCATGATATTGTCCGCGAATACAGATGTGCTTGAGAACACTGCGACACATGCCGCTGAGAGTAGATTTCTGACTTTCATTTTTATCTCCTGATTTTTTGATTTGGGTTTGAAATCAAGAGTAAATGGGTGGACCCCGCTGCTGGAAACCATCGAACGGCACAGACGCGCGTTGGGCTTGAGTCGTCCAATAATGGTGCACCCGTGCGTCGACATCGTGTAACGTCACAACGCCGGTTGAAA
>Ga0315321_10004309_pt1 | contig 10952 bp, 25 predicted proteins | sample M180m21515metaG_FD_203464 | JGI IMG/M metagenome (GOLD analysis project Ga0315321, IMG submission 203464) | Ammonia-oxidizing marine archaeal communities from Monterey Bay, California, United States - M1 80m 21515 | ecosystem: Environmental > Aquatic > Marine > Intertidal zone | place: USA... | reverse complement strand
CCCTACATTTAAACCATTGACTACACCTAAGATGATTGATGGTATGTTGAGAGATGAGTTGAAGGAACTTATCAATGAGGTTCTTGACGAAAGAGAATCAAGAAGGTATAGTAATGATAACAGCACTCCTTCCCATTATGACAATCTATAATGATTGTAAGATCGTCATCAATCTCAATCAGTTAGTAAAGGATAGACCTTGCGGAAAAGATCTTGATGATGAGCACGTAGATAATATTGCGAATGATTTAAGAAAGAGAATGACATTTGATTCTCTTTTTGGGCAAGTGGATAGAGCTATTTGGGACTATGCAGAAGATTGTGGTATTGATCTTTCTGGTTCAGAAGAGTGTCAGTCTTTTGGATTTCAGATCCCTCAGTATGGGGACATTCAACCTAAGCCTAGTGAGTTTGAGATTGTTAAATTAAAAGGTAGTAATGATGCTTGGACAATTGATGTACCTAAAAGAAAAAAATGAAAGAATTATTAGAAGGAAAAGTAAAAACTGTCTTTGAAACTGATGAGGAGGATAAAGTTCTTATTAGGTATGATGATAAGGTAAGTGCTTTTAATGGTGAGCACATGGAGTATCCCAGAGATAAGGGTGCTACTTGTTGTATGATATCTACACTTCTATTTGAGAAGTTGGAGAGGGCTGGGATTAAAACTCATTATATTAATGCGCCTACTCTCAATACAATGCTTTGTCATAAGGTAAAGATTGTTCCTGTGGAGATTATCTGTAGGAATTTTGGTGCCGGATCTATCATTGAAAATACTGAAGGTCTTTGGGAAGGACAACCATTTGATCCATCTATTATTGAATTCTTTCTTAAGGATGATTACAAAGGTGATCCTCTTCTAACTCTTGATCGTGTAAGGTTGATGAATATTGATCCTATACCTTTTGTTATGAAGACAAGAGAAATTAATGGCCATCTGCAAAAAATATTTGGAGAAATTGGAATGGACCTTATTGATTTTAAATTAGAGTTTGGATATGACTCTGATGGGAATTTCCTTCTTGCTGATGAACTTAGCCCTGATAGTATGAGGTTGTGGAAGAAAGGAACGAAGGAAAGATTTGATAAGGATTTGTTTAGAAAGGAAGAAGGGGATATAGTAGCAGCATATAAGTATATCTTACAACAACTAAAAGAATTTTCTTGATATATAAGAGGTGTTATGGAAGAAGAGAAAGGAATGAAAATTTTCTTAGACACTGCTGAAACGGATGTTATTCGTAAACATTTTTCTACAGGGTTGATTGATGGGGTAACAACCAATCCAACTTTGATTAGAAAGAGTGGTAGAAATCCTGAGGAAGTTTATCAGGAGATCAAAGATATTGGTCTCCAAGATATTAGTATGGAAGTCATTGGTGATAAACTTAATATGATTTCTGAAGGTCGTAGACTTGCTAAGAAGTTTGGTAAGGTTGCTACGATTAAGGTTCCCTGCACTCCTAATGGACTTGCTGCTTGTAAAGAGTTGACTAAAGATCATATTAAGGTTAATGTAACTCTTATATTCTCACCAGCACAGGCAATACTTTCTGCTAAGGCAGGAGCAACTTATGTTTCTCCATTTGTAGGTAGAGTAGATGACAATTCGTTTGGTGGGTTGTGTCTGGTAAAGGACATTGCCAATATATACACCAAGCAGAGAGTATTTGATACTCAAGTATTGGCTGCTTCTATTAGAAATGTTAGAGATGTGGGTAGGGCATTTGAGTATGGTGCTCATATATGTACTATCCCTGCAGGAGTTTTTGAGAAAATGTATAAGCATGTTCTTACTGATCAAGGACTAGATCTTTTTGATAAAGATTGGAGTCATGTAGTTCAGTAAATACATATATACGAAGTAAAAGCTACTGGAGAATTTTAATGAACAAAGTTAAAGGAGCATTTGACAAGGTAGTTGAATGGGATAAGGCACTTATTAAAAAGTGTCAGGACAAATGGGGATTAACAGACTATCAAGTAGTTTGTATTTCGTTTGCTAAGGGATTTGTTATCGGTGCTATTCTTTTGTAATTAATTGGTATTACTACAATGATGATTGGAAATTTAGAACCAGAAGAGAAAGTAATGGAATCAACGCCTATGAACTTTACGGTTTATTCTAGACAAGGATGTCCTTATTGTGTTAAGGTTGTTCAAGTATTACAGCTTGCTGAATTAAAGCATGTGGTTTATGAATTGGATAGAGATTTTGATAGAGAAGGTTTTTATGGACAATTTGGTCGGGGTTCTACTTTTCCGCAAGTAGTTCTAAATGGTGAAAACCTTGGAGGTTGTACGGAAACTGTTAAGTATCTTCAGGAGAATAGTTTGGTCTGATGAGGGATGACTTTGACACTGTATATGATATGATAGAACATGCAATTGATTATGCATTTACTAAAGGTAATATGCAACTTAAATTTTATGAGTTTCTAAAGTATCGTAAGACAACTAAGCATGAAGTGGATGCTTTCATTGAGAGTTCTACTGCTGCTGAGTTAAGTGATCTTGTATTGCAATTGGAAGAGTATATTAAAGGAGGGCGAGACAGTGAGCATCAACAATTGCGTGAGGCATATCATCATATCCCTAAGCCTCAGGCAAGGAAGATAAAAAATTATTTGTATAGCATCTTAGAAGATGCGTGGAGGTATTCTCATGATAGAAGGCGAGGAAGACGAAAAAAAGGATCTAAATAATGACGAACCTCATCTTAATAGAGGGGTGGAATTATTATTACGAAATAGGAGGAAGAAGCTAGATTACCCCAAAACACTCCAAATAAAATTTGGAAATATGATTTCTTTTTTTAATAGAGAAATTGTTTTTCACTTTAATTTTTATTTGGATATTAGAAAAAAATAAAACTCTGGAGAAATGCCATGGAAACGACCATAGTAACACTAACTTTGAGCACAGTAGTTTCATTTCTTGCTTTATTAGTAGGAGGTATGATAGGATGGTTAGCAAGACAGCATCATTTAGAGCAGCAGTATGTTGCTTATACACATCCAGAGATGTTTGATGAACACGGGAATGTAGTTCCTGATGAAATTGTAGCAGTTCGATTTGAAAACAATTATGACACCGATGAAGACGACGAAGACTAAACTTCCACCCAATCCATTCATGCATGAGATTTTGGAATTAGTGAGTAAACAAAGATCAAAAGCTAAGAAAGTAGAAGTTCTGCAGGAATATGCCACAGATGCTTTAAAATCTATTCTTATTTGGAATTTTGATGATACTGTAAGATCTCTTATTCCTGAGGGAGATGTTCCTTATGAGAGGAATGAAGTTCCTGTTGGAACAGATCACACGTCTTTAAGGAGAGAGTGGAAGCAATTATATCATTTTGTTGAGGGTGGTAATTCTAAGTTGAGTACTTTGCGTCGGGAAACTATGTTTATTCAAATATTGGAAGGACTTCATCCTGAAGAAGCAGAACTTTTATGTTTGGTTAAAGATAAAAGATTGAATGAGAGGTATAAAGTTACATATGATATTGTTGCTCAAGCCTATCCTGATATTGAATGGGGAGGTAGAGGGTGAGTGTAAATGTTGGTGGTAAAGAAATAAAAAGAGGAGACAGTCAAGTGGCTGAAGAAGAAAAGAAAGAAGAGGAAAATAAAATTAATCCCTCCGATTATTCCTGCCAGATTTTATTAGAGAAAACTACCCTTGCGAAAGCTAAGGATAGATCTCTTCCTAGGGATGGATATCTGGTATGGTATAATGTAGAGGGGAAGGAGTTGTTAGATGTAACTCGTTCGGGAAAACAATCTAATATTTTTGATATGTATTATGATAGATATGGAAAAGAATTAAAGAGAATTGAATGGGGATATGGAACAATTAATCCTTCGCAGTGGGGGTATAAGCAAGCTGAGAAAAAGAAGAAAAGAAAATGAGTGATAAACTGAGAGATCAAGTGAATGAAATCATTCGTGATGAGATTCAGGATGTTATTAATGATTATGTAGATTCTTCAGAACAGGAGGCTGGCGGTCTTGGATTTGTTAAAAAAGATGATGAAGAATTAAAAGTTAACATTCCTAATGATGAAGTAGATAAACTTATTAAAGAATATAAAAAGATTAAAAAAAAGCAGAAGTCTAATCTTAATCAGGTAAGACTTCTTGATAGACATGGAAAGCCATTGAAATGAGTATGAAGGAGATTGGTCTGAAGATTCAATTCTATTATCCAGAGGGTGATGATAAGAAATTTCAGAAGCAAGTGCCTTGGACTGATGATGAATGTATTTTAATTTGTTTGGATAATTGTAGGAATATGGCTGGAATGGATAGGAAGCAAGTGGAGCGTCTCATTAAAGAAAGAATAATTCCTAAACTAAAACCAGGTGAGAAGAATAATGTAGAAGTTAAATCATTTAATGGTATTAGTGTTACTTTATTAGGTGGAGCATTGGGGGAAAGTTATAGAAAGGAGTGGACGCAAGATCAGCTAAATCAATATGAGGAGTATCTTCAGGAGGACTAAAAAATGAGGATAGGGGTTATGTGCAGTGGCAACGGCACAAACTTTGAGAATATTGTTAGGACTTGTAGAGAGGATGAAGTTGTGGTTATGGTCCACAACAAAGAGAAGTGTGGTGCTGCCAAGAGATCTGGTAAATTGGGTATACCATATACTCATATTAAGAGTAAGAATGAAGAAGTGATAATTGATGTAATGAAAGCATGGAAGGTTGATCTTATTGTTCTCGCTGGTTGGATGAGAATAATATCACCTAAACTTATTAATGCATTTCCAGATAGGATTATTAATATTCATCCATCATTACTTCCAAAGTATAAGGGACTGCATGCTGTGGAACAGGCTTTAGAGAGTGGTGATGATACCACTGGGTGTACCGCCCATTATGTGACAGAAGAACTTGACTCTGGTGATATAATATGTCAAGCTGAAGTTCATATCTTTCCCCATGATACGGTTCAGTCTTTAACTAAAGTTATTCAACAAAGAGAATACGAAATTTTACCTAGAGCAATTGAAAATGTTAAGCAAAGATTACAGGTTACGTCTTACTGAGATATGTTGTAGGATGAAACTTGATCGTCCTGTGACTTTAGCAGAGAGGATATGGGTGCAGAAACTTTGTGAGGCAAACAAACATGCAGCTGGTATAGCAGAGAGATTGCAATGAAAAAATCTGAGGAAGAGATGGAAAACGAATTTCAAGAAAAGGAAAAAATGAGATCCTTTAAAGAAGAATGTAGTTCTGTTAGATATGATAGTAGAATATATGGTATTAAATTTTGGGATGAAAATGGTAAAGGAAGGATAGTTAAAGGAAAGAAGATTTATAAAAATTAACAATTTTTTGTATCAGTCTTATACCAAAATGTAGTAACTGATACACATTTGACTATATACTATACTATGTGTTACAATGCACATATCGTTCACCTCATTAGAGGCGCAAGTAAGTCGCGGAACGGAGCGTTCATCTTATGTTTAACTTGCTACTACCAGTTCTAATTGCTTCTACATCTACAGGACTCATGTCATGTGAGGACTATAATTGGCTGAAGGCGGATATGAAATTCCCCGATGTCAGTGAAAAGTTGAAGCAAGAAATAGTGGAAACACTTAAGGACGGAACTGATCCTGCATGTTTTAAATCATAGGACGCAAACGATTAAAGGAACGGGCCTTAAAATCCAACTACTTTAGGAGTAAAAATCATGGCAAAAGTCACTTACAGGGGTATCAAATATGATACCAATGATAGCAAAAGCTGTCAGAAGCATGTCTCTGAACTCGTTTACAGGGGCATTAAGCATACAGAGTCTAAGACTGTGTGTGCGCGGTGAGCTGAATCTTACTTGATTTAAAAGCAGGGTCTTTACACCCTGCTTTTTTTGTATTATAATTAAATGGAAAAGGGCTGTTATGGACAAGGAAAAATTAAAACTTATTGTTCGGAACATGAAGTCTCTTGTAGATGCATTAGAATCTGAAGTTCATTCGGATGTTGAGGCATATAAGTATGAGACTTACAAAGAGTTAACTCCACAAATTGCTGATTACGATGAGGTCTTTGATGACGACGACGGATACCCCGATTAAATTAGTCAGTGTTACTCCTGATGCGGAGAAGCACATGGCTTATGTTGCTCGCGTGAGTAACCCTAAGAATCAAGACAATGATAAGTTTGCCGGTCTGTTAAGGTATTGTATTAAGCATGGGCACTGGAGCGTCTTTGAGCAAGCCCATATGACGGTAGAGATCAATACTACCAGAGGCCTTGCTGCACAGATCCTACGGCACCGCTCCTTCACCTATCAGGAGTTCTCTCAGAGGTATGCTGATAGTAGTTTGTTGGATGAGACTATACCTATTCCTGAACTGAGAAGGCAGGATGAGAAGAATCGTCAGAATTCTACAGATGATTTGGATCCCAAACTTATACGTGATTATCGTATAGGAATTCAAAAACATTTTGAGAATGCCATGTGGTTGTATAAAGATATGTTAGCTAATGGTGTTGCCAAAGAGTGTGCTCGATTTGTATTACCTCTTGCTACTCCTACCCGACTTTATATGACTGGTAGTATTCGATCATGGATACATTATATTGATTTGAGGTCTGCACATGGCACTCAGAAGGAACACATGAACATTGTAGAAGCAATAAGATGTCTTTTTATATGTCAGTTTCCAACTGTTGCTGAGGCACTTGGATGGGAACTTCAGAAGGATTGTCCAGAGTGTGAAGATGCTCCTTCTATCCTTATTAACTAAATACACATAAACATTATTAAGAATTGTATGCCTACCTATCCTGTTATTAACAAAGAAACTGGTGAACAAAAAGAAATTAAGATGAGTATTTCTGAGTGGGATCAGTGGAGAAAGGAAAACATTGATTGGGATCGAGATTGGTCGGATCCCACTACAATGCCTGGAGTTGGAGAAGTTGGAGAGATATATGATAGATTGATAAAATCTCATCCTGGATGGAATGATGTTCTTTATAAAGCATCCAAAGCTCCTAAGTCTAATGTAAGACCAATTTAATTTTATGCCACGTAAAAAGAAAACAGATCAACCAATAGGTGTCGGAATGACGGCAAAGCAGATGAAAAGAAAGAAACCAATTAATAGTGATATGTTGAGGGACATAGAACCCCTCACTCCTAATCAGCAACTTTTATTTAATGCATATGCAGAAAATAAAAATATTGTTGCCTATGGTTGTGCTGGTACAGGTAAAACTTTTATTACACTTTACAATGCACTTAAAGATGTCCTGGACCCAGAAACTCCTTACGAGAAAATATATATTGTTAGGAGTCTTGTTGCTACTAGGGAAATTGGTTTCCTTCCTGGTGATCATGAAGATAAGTCCACACTTTATCAGCTACCTTACAAGGCTATGGTGAAGTATATGTTTGAGATGCCCACAGAAGCAGATTTTGGGATGCTTTATGGAAATCTTAAAGCACAGGATACTATTGACTTCTGGAGCACCTCATTTATTAGGGGAACAACTTTTGATAAGTCTATTATTGTAGTAGATGAATATCAAAACTTGAATTATCACGAACTTGATAGTATAATGACAAGAGTTGGTCAAGACTCAAAGATTATGTTCTGTGGTGATGCTACTCAGACTGACCTTACAAGGGAGAATGAGAGGAATGGTATCGTTGATTTCATGAGGATTCTTCGTCTGATGTCATCCATGGAAGTCATTGAGTTTGGAGTAGAAGATATTGTTCGCTCCGGATTGGTCAAGGAATACATTCTTGCTAAATTAGAACTTGGTTTATGACCTTTAATCATTGTAATTATCTTGGTGACATTGAACTTACTAAAAAAGAGACACCAGGTTGCCGACTTTATCAACTCCCAGATGGCAATTGGGTTCCTTCTATCACTTCAGTTACTGGTTTCTATAACAGAGAAATTTTTGTCAAGTGGAGGAAGAGGGTCGGTATTGAGGAGGCGAACAGGATCACGAAGAAAGCCACCTCGCGTGGTACGGATTTCCATGAAGCGGCCCAAGCGTATTTGATGAACTTGGAGATGGATTGGGGGGAATTTAAACCACTCACTAAGTTTATGTTTCATCATGCTAAGCCATATCTGGACAAGATAAATAATATACATGCTATAGAAAGAACCCTTTACTCCGAGTACCTTGGTCTTGCTGGAAGAGTTGATTGTATAGGTGAATATGAGGGTGAATTAGCAGTAATAGATTTTAAAACATCTGAAAAGATTAAGCCTGAGAAATGGTTGGAAAACTATTTTGTTCAGGAGACTTTTTATGCTGCTGCTTACTACGAACTAACTGGTATCCCTGTTAAAAAACTCATCACCTTAATGGTGACACCTGGTGGTGAAGTAGAGGTATTTGACAAAAGAAACAAAGGGGATTATATTAAGTTATTAGTGAGATATATTAAGAAATTTGTATCTAACAATACTGGGGCAGAGAATGGCCGAGAATGAATTAGAAAAGGTATTGGAGAGTAAGTTCTTCTGTCCTGCTCGTTTTGCAGAAGAGATTGAAAAGCTTGTGTTGGCTAATAAGGAGATGAATTATATTGATGCTATTGTTCATTTTTGTGAACAAAATAGTCTTGATTTAGAATCGGTTCCTAAACTTATATCTAAACCATTAAAAGAGAAGATTAAATGTGATGCACTGGAGTTAAACTTTATGAAGAAGACTTCTCGTGCTAAACTTCCTGTCTGAGGGGAAATTCGACTTTTTATTCCAAAAAAGGGCGCAAAAAAACTCCGCCAAAAAATCCTTCTATTACTTTTTTTGAAATGAAAGATATAATGTCTATGACAAGATTAAAGTCGGGATGTCCTGTTTTAGTCTTTGATATGCCTAAGCAAATAAGAGGTGAAATAAAGCAATGGGTAGATTATAGTAAAAAGACTAAAAACCATCCTTTAGCAGAATTGAAATCTCATGAGAATGTGGGATATATGGCTATGGATGGAAAGAAGCATAATTCGTATCAATGTTCTATTCCACCTTCTATGATTGAAGAGTCATATTGGTTAGCATGGGTATTAAGGCTAACTGCAAGTTATTGGGGAATGGGAGCAATGCACCGTGAATTTTCTTTGAGGAAATGGAACGGTCATTTTGATTCTTATGATATTTGGACTAATTTTGCATATAAGGGAGATGATAATCCTACACATAATCATGCAGGATTTCTTTCAGGGGTGATATACCATCAGAACCATAATCATCCCACTATATTTGATGAGCATAATATTGCATATGAAGGTAAAGATGGGACTATGGTATTATTCCCTTCTCAGGTCTTACATCATGTAGAACCACAGACGGCTAATAAAGAAAGAATTACTCTTGCATTCAATATAATAAAAGGCCAACCACAACTGATTGAGCAAAAATGATGGCACCGGATGCTTATCGTTGTTATCTTGCATTAAAGAACCATTTTACCAAAGAAAAATATGATTATCATAAGTATCGGGGTAAGGTTAGGGCAACTAATGCAGCCTTTTATAAGAGGAAGGATAGATTTTGGTTTGAAAAGTTTGCACGCCAGAAGGATGATAAGGAAATAGAAGAGTTTTTTGTATCTAATTTCATATATTCTACTGATCCAGGAACTATGTGGATTGGTGAGATGATTAAGGAAGGAGAGGGAAGGTATACTGAATGGAAGAAAAGGATACAGTCCCTTTCATATACCTTTAAGGAGGAAGTTAATACTCTTTTTGAGGATAAGAATGTCGAGGAAGTCTTTGATTGTGCTAAGGGTCACCCTCCTATTTTAAGGAGTTATCTAGGTGGGGAAACCTCTCTAGAGACTCTTGTTATATGTGATAGAATACTGGAGTTTAGGAAAGACTGGGATAAAAAATTGAATGACCCAGTATGGGAAACCGTAAGTCTTAAGATGAAAAAGTACTCTTCCTTCCTAAATATTAATGTACCCAATTATAAAAAAATCCTCAAAGAGATTGTCCTATGAGTTTTTTTCACTCTGATGTAGTTCGTGCTGAAATGGCAGAGATTAGTGAACTTCAAGAAGAAGTTTATTCTAATGTCTTTAAATTTGCAACAATGTCTAAAGAAGATCAGCAGTATCATGTTGAGATTCTTGAAAGACTTCTTGAAAAACAGAGGATCATGTATACTCGTTTGAGTTTATCTGATGATCCTGAAGCTCAAAAATTGAAGGAGAATATTAGTGAATCTGCTGCTGATATGGGAGTCCCTAAAGATATGGACATGAATGTTGTTTTTAACAACATGTCTAAAGCTGTATCATTTATGAGACAACATATTGACAAAGAATAGTTTTAGAGGTAAAATTAAGAGGTACACACAAGCCAAATCTAATTAAATCCGAGGTAATCTAATGTCTTTTTCAGACTTAAAGAAGCAATCTTCTCTTGGTTCGCTGACCCAGAAACTGGTTAAGGAAGTAGAGAAGATGAGTTCAAATACCAATGCCGATGAGCGTCTCTGGAAACCAGAGGTAGACAAAGTTGGTAATGGTTATGCTGTTATTCGTTTCCTACCAGCACCAGAAGGGGAGGATATTCCCTGGGCAAAGATGTATTCACATGCATTCCAAGGTCCTGGTGGATGGTATATTGAAAATTCACTTACTACTACTGGTGGTAAGGATCCTGTATCAGAGCACAATCGTGAGCTCTGGAATAGTGGTAATGAATCCGATAAGGATGTTGTTCGTAAGCAAAAGCGTAAGCTGTCTTACTATGCAAACATCTATGTTGTAAAAGATCCTACTAATCCTCAAAATGAGGGTGGAGTATTTCTCTACAAGTTTGGTAAGAAGATCTTTGATAAGGTTATGGAAGCAATGCAACCAGAATTTGAGGATGAGAGTCCAATCAATCCGTTTGATTTCTGGCAGGGTGCAAACTTCAAGTTGAAGATTGT
>Ga0315321_10004304_pt1 | contig 10955 bp, 10 predicted proteins | sample M180m21515metaG_FD_203464 | JGI IMG/M metagenome (GOLD analysis project Ga0315321, IMG submission 203464) | Ammonia-oxidizing marine archaeal communities from Monterey Bay, California, United States - M1 80m 21515 | ecosystem: Environmental > Aquatic > Marine > Intertidal zone | place: USA... | reverse complement strand
TAGAGCGAATGCGTACTGACGCCCAGCCGCTGAGATACCTCCGCAACTGGATAGCCCCGCTCGGTGATCTGGGCCACCGCGTCACGCTTGAAATCATCGCTGTATTGAATTTTGACCATCATGGCCTGCTTGCCTCAAAATTAGGGAAGAAGGCACCGGCGAACCTAGGGGCTATTAACTACAATGCAAGGAACATCAGCTCTCAAGGCGCACCGACGTCATTTGAACAATCGCTGCCATTCCATCAAGACGTGGCGAAGCTTTGTGGATGCGGGTTGACCGCATTTTGTCTAAGTCTTTCAAACAATGCATTTTAGATCGTTCGATTGCCGTAGCTGGTGCACGGCGTGAAGCAAATGGAGATGTTTCGTTTCGCAGGCGATTTTACGCACTGTTGTCGCCAGGAATAATGGAGGCACCGGCCAGTGATTTAGGGTATGCAGCGGTTTTTGAAGCGGAGTATCGACAAGATGCGTCTCAAAATGCGCGAAGGCTTTTAAAACTAGGCTTCAATGTTTATCCCTCAGGAAGGACGAACCTTATCAATCCTTTCGAGATGGTATTTAATGGCCAAGCCGTCGATTTTTACGAATATGTAAACGAGATAGTAGTTAGGAAAGATGAGGACTGCCTTTCCTGTCAGCGGCATTCATCTCGCCACGATTTGACCCTCGGAGTGCAAACAAAAAACCATTGAAGACAACAGTGTTTTCGCATGGCTGGGTTGCACATGCCTTTGGAATGAATGGTCCGCACGGTGGCTTTTGGTGAGTTTGAAATAGCCTCACGGACGAGCTGGAGACAGATATGTGGGCCAACGGCCCACCTTCTAAGAATATAAGTAGGTGGTCAGATGTTCAGGTTTGATACATCTGACCACCATTGTGCTTATTTTACCCGTTCAATAACAGTCGCAATGCCCTGTCCGACGCCGATGCACATGGTGCAGAGCGCCCGGTCGAGGCCGCGTTCTTCAAGCTCATACATGGCCGTCATCATCAGCCGTGCGCCGGACATGCCGAGCGGATGGCCAAGGGCGATGGCACCACCATTCGGATTCACATGCTCGCCGTCATCGGCAAGGCCAAGATCACGGGTGACGGCGAGGCCTTGAGCGGCAAACGCCTCATTCAGTTCAATCACATCGATATCGCCGATCTTGAGGCCAAGACGTTGCAGCAGTTTGTGGCTGGCCGGCGCAGGGCCAAAACCCATGATCCGGGGAGCCACGCCAGCGGTTGCCATGCCGAGGATGCGGGCGCGTGGTGTGAGGCCATGCTTCTTCGCACCTTCCTCAGACGCCAGCACCATCGCACATGCGCCGTCATTCACGCCGGATGCATTGCCTGCCGTTACGGACCCGCCCTCGCGGAATGGCGCGCGCAGCTTGGCGAGGCCTTCCAGTGTCGTGCCTTCGCGCGGGTGCTCATCCAGCTCCACAACGATAGGGTCACCCTTGCGCTGCTTAATCGTAACGGGTGTGATTTCCTTTGCGAGGCGGCCGTTTTTCTGGGCTGCAACGGCGCGCATCTGTGAGCGATATGCAAATCCGTCCTGATCTTCGCGGTTGACCTGGAATTCCTCAGCGACGTTTTCTGCCGTCTCTGGCATACTGTCGATGCCGTATTGCTTCTTCATCATCGGGTTGACGAAGCGCCAGCCGATGGTGGTGTCGAAGACTTCACTATTGGATCGGGAGAACGCCGTTTCCGCTTTGCCCATAACGAAGGGTGCGCGGGTCATGCTTTCGACGCCGCCGGAAATCATCAAATCCGCATCGCCGGCTTTGATTGCGCGCGCAGCGGTGCCGGTCGCATCCATGCCAGAGCCGCAAAGGCGGTTTACGGTGCCGCCAGGCACGCTTTCAGGCAGGCCGGCCAAGAGCGCAGACATGCGGGCGACGTTGCGGTTGTCTTCGCCAGCCTGATTAGCGCAACCGAAGATCACGTCTTCGACGGCAGCCCAATCAACATTTGGGTTCCGCTCCATCAGTGCTTTCAGCGGGATTGCGCCCAGGTCATCGGTGCGCACTTGCGCCAAAGACCCGCCATAGCGGCCAATTGGGGTGCGGATACCGTCGCAAATATAAGCTTCAGCCATTCGGTCGTCTCCTCTGATGCGCAGGCTGACCCGCTCACGCTTTGTTGGTTTCGCGGGTATCGTAATCCGGGATGCGGGGATAGGCTAGGCATGATTGATGCCAAGCTTAGGGCGCTGTATGAGGAGATGCACGATGTATGATGTGATCATGATTGGCGGTGGGTTACATGGCGGGTTTTCGGCATGGCACCTGCTTCAACGGGAGCCGGGCCTCAAGATTGCGCTTATCGAGCAGGATTCCACATATTCCCACGCGGCCTCTGCTCGCTCTAGCGCGGGGGTGCGTGTGCTCTTCAGCCAGGAAGAGAATTTGCGGATGTCGCAATATGGCCATGAGGTTTACGGCAACTTCGGTGACTTGATGGCGTTGGATGGTGAGCCGCAGCCGCTCTCATTTTGGCGTCAGGGCTACATGTTTATAGCGAACACGCCGGAGCAAGCGGACGACATGGCGGAGAACCATGCGCTGCAAACCGGTATGGGTGCTGAAGCCAATCTGCTGGATGCAGCGGCGCTGCAGGAACTTCTGCCAAGCTTCCGGACCGATGATGTATTGCTCGCGTGTCATTCGCCCAAAGATGGGTGGTTGGACCCCTACGGCGCTCTCACCAGCCTGCGCCGCAAGAACCAGGCGTTGGGCGTTGAATACATCGATGGCGCTGTCACCGGGTTTGAGCAATCTGGCGGCAAGGTGACGGGCGTTGTTCTGCAGGACGGCCAGACCTTGAAGGCCGACTGGGTTGTTAACGCCACGGGTGCATGGGGTGGCGAAATCTCAAAGATGATGGGGTTTGAAATCCCTGTCGTGCCGCTGCCCCGCACGCAATTCTATTTTGAATGCCGGGAAGAGGTGGAGCCTTTCGGCCTTACCATTGACGGTCGCGGTTGCAGCGTGCGGCCAGAAGGCAAGGGCTATATCACCGGGCGGACGCATTTTGAGCGCGCCGGGGCTTTCAATTGGGACGTGAACGAAGATCATTTCTATGACGAAAACTGGCCGCTTGCCGCCCATCGTGTACCAAAATTTGAAGCGATTAAGCTTCAGGCCTCCTGGACCTGCCATTACGCCTACAGCACCTGGGACGGCAATATGCTGATGGGCGCCTGGCCCGGCCAGCCTGAGAATTTCTTGATGACAACGGGCTATTCCGGTCATGGCCTGCAACATGCGCCCGCAGCTGGACGCGCCATATCAGAACTCATTTTGGATGGCGGGTTCCAGACGCTGGACCTGACGCGGTTCGCTGCAAGCCGGGTATCGGAAGGCCGTAAAGAGCCTGAACGCGGCGTCAAAGCCTGATCAGAATACGGGGCAAATTCAATGGAAGTTTGGACACAGTTCGCCGCCTCCCCACGCGGCATCGTGAAAGTCGCTGAGGACGCAGAGGCCAAGGGGTGGGATGGGCTTTCCGTAGTGGATTCCCAGAACCTTTCCGGCGATCCGTTTGTGGCTTTGGCGATGGCGGGTGCTGCGACGGAGCGGATTGGCCTCGCCACTGCTGTATCCAACCCGGTCACACGCTTGCCTGCTGCGGCTGCGGCGGGTATCGCGAGCGTTGATGTCGTAAGCCGGGGAAGGGCTGTGTTTGGCGTTGGCCGGGGCGATTCAGCTTTGGCGCATCTGGGGCGTTCGCCAGCGCGACTCAAGTATTTCGCGTCGTTTCTGGACCAGTTGCAGGCCTATCTGGCAGGCAAGCCCGTTGGTTTTGATGATGTGCCTATTACGGATGAAATAGCACCTCCCATGTCGACGCTAGCATTGCCCCAAGCGCCTGAGGACAGCCGCATTCGCTGGCTGGAGGGTCGCCGCAAGGTGCCCGTTGAAGTCGCCGCAAGCGGTCCAAAGGTCATAGCGCTGGCCGCAGTGAAAGCTGATCGTGTGATGTTTGCACTCGGCGCAGACCCGGCGCGCCTGGCATGGGGCGTTGAGACGGCACGGCAAGCGCGACTGGATGCGGGCATGGACCCAGACACATTGGAATTCGGTGCCTATATCAACTGCGTTTGTCACACGGATATTGATGTAGCGCGGGATATGGTGCGCGGCGGCCTCACCACATTCGCGCGATTTTCCGTCATGCATGGAAAAACTGTCGGCCCGCTGTCTGATGCAATGGCTGAGACGATGCATAAGGTTCGTGCAGCCTACGATATGCGCAAGCACACAGAATCCGGGTCCGCTCAGGCAGCCGCGCTCACTCCAGAATTCATTGATTCCTACGCCATCGTTGGTCCGCCAGAACATTGCATTGAACGCTTCAAAGCAATTGCTGCAACTGGTGTTTCTAAGGTCGCGATGAGCGGCAACCTGCGTGGTGCCAGCACTGAAACAGGCTTCCAGGCAAAAGCTTTGATGGAAGATGAAGTACTAAAAGTGATCCAGCAGTTTTAAGAAAGACCAACCGATGGCGATGCGGAATTTGATGAAAGAGAAAATTGCCCGGGGGCAGCCTGCCTTTGGCGCGTCGATCATGTTTCCATCGCCGCAGATCGTGGAGATGATCGGTCATGCTGGCTTTGATTGGGTGCTGCTAGATTGCGAACATGGCTCCATTGGCCCGGCTGATATTGAACTGATGACTATGGCAGCAGATGCTGTCGGCATCACCGCAATTGCCCGGCCCAAGAGCAATTCAAGCAGTGATATTCAAGCCGTAATGGATCGCGGCGTTAAAGGCGTGCAGGTCCCGCATATCCGCAGCAAAGCTGAAGCGGAACGGGCTGTCGCGTCGGTCAAGTTTGGGCCGGAAGGTGCCCGTGGCCTGGCTGCTGGTACGCGTCCAGATCGCTGGGGCCTGGGTGGTAAGATGGCGGATTTTGTGGAATCAGCAAACGCGCAATCCCTGGTTTGCCTGCAGATTGAGGATGCTGAAGCGCTGCCCCATGTGGATGACATTTTGACAGTTCCCGGCGTCGATGTGTTCTTTATTGGTCCGTCAGACCTTTCCCAATCCATGGGCCATCCAGGCAACCCGAAGGCCCCACCTGTTGCTGCTGCGATTGATGAAACGCTTGCTAAAATTCGCACTGCCGGTAAGGCGCCAGGCATGCCGGCAACAACAGATGCGCTTGATGCCGTCCGCGAAGCTGGATGCCTTTATATCTACACTCACTTGCCCAAGCTGTTGGGCGCTGGAACCAAGGATTATTTGGCGAAGGCTCACGGATGATTGGAGTTAGTTTGCCCAAGCCCATGCCAACGCCGCTTTCAACAATGCGGTACCTGCTCTAGCTTAGGGCTTGCTCGTCACGTCGAAGAAGGAAGATCCCGCAATGGCGGTTCTGGAAACCAGCATAAATCCCCGCTCTAGGGGTTTTCGCGCCAATGCGAAAGAAATGGCCGTATTGGTCGAGGACTTGCGTGGCGAGGTCGCCAAAGTCGCGGCTGGCGGCGGTGAGCGCTCCATGAAGCGCCATTTGGACCGGGGCAAGCTTGCGCCAAGAGAACGCGTGCGGCGGCTGACTGATCCAGGCTCTGCGTTTCTTGAATTCTCGCAGCTCGCTGCCTGGGGCATGTATGACGACGAGGCACCGGGCGCTGGCGTCATTACCGGTATTGGCCGAGTTATGGGCCAGGAATGTGTGATCATCTGCAATGACGCGACGGTCAAAGGCGGCACTTATTACGCCATGACCGTCAAAAAGCATCTCCGAGCGCAGGAAATTGCGCTGGAAAACCATCTGCCGTGTATTTATTTGGTTGATTCCGGTGGTGCCAATCTGCCGGAACAGGATGAAGTCTTCCCGGATCGCTGGCACTTTGGCCGCAGCTTCCGCAATCAGGCCATGATGTCCTCTATGGGCATTCCGCAGATTGCTTGCGTGATGGGCTCCTGCACCGCAGGCGGCGCATATGTGCCGGCGATGTGCGATGAAAGCGTGATCGTGCGGAACCAAGGCACAATCTTCCTTGGCGGCCCGCCTTTGGTGAAGGCTGCCACGGGCGAAGTCGTTTCTGCAGAGGATTTGGGCGGTGCAGATGTGCATGCCCGGAAATCTGGTGTTGTCGACCACTATGCAGCGAATGACAACCACGCGCTTGCTATTGTTCGCCGGATTGTCGCCAATCTGAACCGTGTGAAACCGGCTGAGCTTGATACTGCACCCGTACGTGACCCACTTTACCCACCGTCCGAACTGCACGGCCTGGTGCCGACAGACCTTAGAACGCCCTATGACCCGCGTGAGGTGATCGCGCGGCTTGTTGATGGCAGTGAGTTTGACGAATTCAAAGCGCTCTACGGCACGACATTGGTGACAGGCTTTGCCCGACTTTATGGCAATCCGGTCGGGATCATCGCCAATAACGGCATCCTGTTCTCGGAGAGCGCACAGAAAGGCGCGCATTTCATTGAGCTGTGTGGCCAGCGCAACATCCCGCTGATTTTCCTGCAGAATATCACCGGCTTTATGGTTGGCCAGAAGTATGAAACCGGCGGCATTGCTAAGGACGGTGCGAAAATGGTGACAGCCGTTGCGACCGTAAAAGTACCGAAATTGACCCTGATCATGGGTGGCAGCTTTGGCGCTGGGAACTACGCCATGTGCGGTCGCTCTTATGATCCCCGCTTTCTGTTCATGTGGCCGAACGCCCGTATCTCCGTGATGGGCGGTGAGCAGGCCGCTAGCGTGCTTGCCACTGTCCGCCGCGACGGCATGGAGCGGCGCGGTGAGGAATGGTCTGCCGAGGATGAGGAGGCCTTCAAAGCCGCCGTCCGCGACCAATATGAGGAGCAGGGCCATCCGTATTTCGCTAGCGCCCGGATGTGGGACGACGGCGTGATCGACCCTGCCGATAGTCGCAAAGTCCTGGGCCTTGCCCTTTCCGCAGCATTGAACGCGCCGATCGAAGAGACGCGCTTCGGCCTGTTCCGGATGTAGAGGCAGAAATCATGATCAAAAAGCTACTTATTGCGAACCGGGGCGAAATCGCCTGCCGCATCATCCGTTCCGCCCGGGTTTTGGGCATCCGTACAGTCGCCGTGTATTCGGAGGCCGACGCCAATGCGATTCATGTGCGTATGGCTGATTCTGCGCGCCTGATAGGCCCCGCATATGCTGCGCAGAGCTACCTTGTGATTGAAAAAATCATCGCGGCGGCGAAGGCGGAAGGGGCAGAAGCTATTCATCCAGGCTACGGCTTCTTGTCCGAACGCGCGGCCTTCGCCGACGCGTGCAAAGACGCTGGCCTGATTTTTGTCGGCCCTTCTGCGGACGCTATTCGCGCCATGGGCGACAAAGCCCGCGCCAAAGCGCTTATGGGCAAAGCGGGCGTGCCGCTGACGCCCGGGTATCACGGTGAAGACCAATCGGATGATCTGATGGCTGATGAAGCTGCCAAGATCGGCTTCCCGGTATTGGTCAAGGCGTCTGCCGGTGGCGGCGGGCGCGGTATGCGCATCGTCGAAGCGGCGGAAGACCTGCAAGGGGCTATGGAGGCTGCGCGCCGTGAAGCCAAAGCGGCATTCGGCGATGATACGCTGTTGCTGGAACGTTATCTCGGCCGCCCGCGCCATGTAGAAGTGCAGGTCATGGCCGACAGCCACGGCAATGTCCTGCACCTGCACGAGCGCGATTGCTCTATTCAGCGCCGTCACCAAAAGGTCATTGAGGAAGCGCCCGCTCCAAACCTGACTGATGCCACCCGCAAACAATTAACCGACGCCGCTGTCGCTGCAGCCCGCGCCATCGACTATGTTGGTGCTGGTACTTGCGAATTTCTGGTGGACGAAGACGGCAGCCCCTACTTCATTGAAATGAACACCCGCATTCAGGTGGAGCATCCGGTGACGGAAATGATCACCGGCCTGGACCTGATCGAACTGCAGCTCCGCGTCGCTGGTGGGGAAGCGCTGCCACTGAGCCAGAATGAGGTGCAGTGCAAAGGGTCCGCCATTGAAGCTAGGCTTTATGCTGAAGACCCTGCACGCGGGTTCCTGCCGCAAACCGGCACGCTGACGGCCTTCGATGTCCCCAGTAATCCAGGCCGGGTGCGCGTTGATACGGGCGTTCAGACAGGTGACACAATCTCGGTCCATTATGATCCGATGATCGCTAAAGTGGTGGCATGGGCCGAAACCCGGGACCTTGCGGCGCGGGAATTGGCTTCAGCGTTGGCGGGTACGGATATTGTCGGCGTGACCACCAATATCGGTTTTCTGGCGGATACATTGCGCCATCCAGCATTCTTGAATGTCGAGTTGGATACCCACTTCATTGAGCGCCATGAGGCCGATCTGCTTGGTAGTGAGCCGGCGCCATCGACAGAGGCCATCGCTGCTGCCGTAGCATTGATGCTGGAAGAACAGGCCGCGAGTGCGAAGGCGCTTGCAGGTGCGGATCATTCGTCGCCCTGGGCGGCGAATGATGGGTTCCGGTTAAACCAGGACTTGGCCGAGCTTTACCGCTTCCAAAGCCAGGACGATGCCGTTGATGCGACCCTGACTTGGGCACGGGATGGCCAGAGCCTGTCTTTTGGTGATGAGGTGAAGCCTTTCGCATATTCTGCGCCGATTGATGATGGCGGTGTATGGTCGATCCAGTTGAGCGACCGAACCTTTCAGGCACGCATTGCCAGGACGGGCAAGGATATCGTTGTTGGTGCGGAGGGCCGTCGCTGGCGCTTATCGCCGCTTGAATTGGAGGCCGATGCAGGCGGGGATGCAGGCCCTGGATCACTGTCCTCGCCTATGCCCGGTAAGATCGTGCGGGTGGAAGTGAAGGCGGGCGACAAGGTGAAGAAGGGCGATCCATTGGTGGCGCTTGAAGCCATGAAGATGGAGCATGTGATCACCGCACCTGCGGATGGTGTGGTTGAAAGCGTGAACTGCGCGCTTGGCGATCAGGTCGAGGAAGGTATCGCGCTCGTCGCGTTTGAGCAGGCATGACGGATCGGCTGATCATCGGCATTTCGGGCGCCTCCGGCGTTATCTACGGTGTAAGAGCGCTGGAGATTCTGGCGGACCTGCCCATCGAAACCCATTTGGTGATGACCAAAGCCGCTGAAATTACGCTCGCCTACGAAACCACGATGAAAGTCCAGCAGGTCAAAGACCTGGCGGACCATGTGCATGGTGCCGCCGATATCGCCGCTAGCATTTCATCCGGTTCCTTCAAAACCCGCGGTATGCTGGTAGCACCCTGTTCGATCCGCAGCTTGTCAGAAATCGCTTACGGCAATACCAGCCACTTGCTGACCCGCGCAGCCGATGTTGTGTTGAAAGAACGCCGACGCCTGTTGATGCTGCTTCGCGAAACGCCGTTACATATTGGCCATATGCGTGCGATGACGGCAGCGACAGAAGCTGGGGCCATCATCATGCCGCCTGTGCCAGCATTCTACGCAAAGCCTGAAACGCTGGACGATATGGTCAACCACACCATCGGTCGCGCGCTTGATCTGTTTGACATCGAAACAGGCCATGTCCAACGCTGGGGCGAGGATATTGGGCGGCGGAAATGATTACTTTCTGATCCGTTTGAGCAGCCAGGCCAGCATCAGGCGCAAACCTATGCCAGAGCGGATTTTAAATTCTTCGAAGTGAAAGCTTGAGCGCCGGAGACCGAGGGCCTGAAAATCCCGTTGCAGAGTTTCCCGCATCGGCTTTGGTCCACAGAATGCAGCAGATATCTCGGACACGGGGGCATTGATGGACTGCGCTATTGTAGCGGCGGTTAGGCATGGTGCCTTGCCAAATTCAACCAGCACCAGATTGAAATCAGCATTCGCCGCAGCGATCGCTTCAAGCGTATCCAGACGGGCCGCACTTTCGTGAGACTTGATGCAGTAGAAAAGCCAAACTGGCGGTGCATTCGGCTCAAGCGCTTCAGCCCACGCGACAAGTGGGGTGACGCCAATACCAGCAGCAATCCACACTTCTGGCCCGCCGTTAGGCTTTCGTTGGAAACGACCATAAGGCCCGGCGACTTTCGCTCGAACGCCGGGGCGTACAGCGGTACCAAGTATATCGGTGAAATCGCCAAGCGGTTTGATTGTGAAGCGGAGGCGCCTATCCTCTGCGGGACCTTGGCTGATGGTGAATGGATACGGTTCCGTAAACCCAGGGCATCAAACCGGACGAATGCGAACTGTCCAGGCGCTTGCCGCATGCCTCGACCGGCTGGTGCCAGCGTGATTGCCAAAGCGTCTCCGGCCCGCCCAACACTGTCCGCAGCATAGTCATGAGCGTTTGCAAGGCGCCCGGAAATCAGCAGCGTTTAGAGATATGAAAGTATCCCGATCACGCAGAACGCAAGAACGTAAAGCCCGGCAGGATCTGTCAACGCGAACGGCTTTAGAATGAACGCGAAATGGAAGGCAGACGCCGCATAGAACCCGCCGATAAACCGGTGGGTTAGCCGCCACAAATGATAAGGCACGAAGGTCGCGATCGTGATGACCACCAGCGCTAAAATTCCGTATAGGCTGATTTCACCGAAGGTCTCGGCGACTTCGACCAACAGAGTCTCAGCACCGAGGCCGTCGATTTCTGCGTCAATCGTGTCGTGCAGCAGAATGAACGCGAGTGCGCTAATGCCAAGCCATTTGTGCAGAACATAAATTCGGTCAAGGCCGCCGAAAATGACCTCCAGGACACGGAAGCGGGTCGCCAGCAGCTGGGAAATAGCCATCACAATCAGCGCTGCCGAGCCGAAATACTGGCTCAACAGCGCGATCGGATCATGCTGGCCCGCAAGGGCCGCAAACCAGGGAATGGGCGCAGCCAAAGCAGCTGGACACCCGCATTAACCTCGCGGGCAGACCGGCAATATGATTCACTGAATGCACGGAGGTGTAGTCATGAATCCCAGCAATCTTTTCAGCCTTTCTGATCATCTTGCATTGCTCAGCAAGC
>Ga0315321_10004300_pt1 | contig 10963 bp, 4 predicted proteins | sample M180m21515metaG_FD_203464 | JGI IMG/M metagenome (GOLD analysis project Ga0315321, IMG submission 203464) | Ammonia-oxidizing marine archaeal communities from Monterey Bay, California, United States - M1 80m 21515 | ecosystem: Environmental > Aquatic > Marine > Intertidal zone | place: USA... | reverse complement strand
GGCTTCGTTTAAGTTTCGGACGAGTTGCAGTGTTCGCTGACGTTGCTTCATATCGATGTGCGGAGGCAGATCGAGGTTGAGCACTGGCTTCTTCCCCGGCCGAAACATCGTCGGTTGATAGGCCGCTGGCAGAAAACCGTTCATGTACATCGGCTGGCCGGCTTCCAGTGCTCCGAGTGGGTCGGGCATGACGACGTAAGCGGGCAGTGAACTTGTTTCCGCTCCCAGCCCGTAAAGTCCCCAGGAACCCATGCTCGGAAAACCGGGAACCGTGCGGCCGGAAAACAACTCGTACTGCGCTGCGGAATGAACAACCTGGTCGCCGAAACACGATCGCACCACAGCGATGTCGTCGACGCAGGTACTGATTCGAGGAAACAGGTCAGAAACTTCAATGCCGCTTTCGCCGTACTTGCGGAACGAGCGTTTCGTGCCGAGCAGTTTTGCGTCATTCTTAATGAACTGGTACCTGGCCTCGCCGAACTCCTTTGGTCGCGGTTGGCCGTGGAGCTTGTTGAGCAGCGGTTTATGATCGAATGTTTCTAACTGGCTTGGTCCTCCAGCCATGAAGAGGAAGATAACGTTGCGAGCTGCTGGCTGAATGGGCGGCTGCCGAGCTGACAATGGGCTGGCTGCGTGTGATTGTGCGGCTTCGTCATGAAGCATTGACGTCAGTGCGATGCCACCGAATCCACAAAACGAGTTCCGCAGAAATTGACGACGGTCGAGACCGCTGACCTGCTCAGGATGTTCGTTACCGGACATAAACGAATCCGTGAAGGTTGAAGATAGCAAGTGCGAATTCCGTTAGTGGCTGGTCCTGCAGAAACTCAAGCGACAGCCTGTGTTCTTTGTCGGATGGCGCTCGGCCAACTGCAAGTTGGTAGGCTCGCTCGACGATTTTTTCTGTTTGACCGGCGCATTCTGCAGTCAGTCTCTTTGCAAACGCAACTGCCACTTCGTTGGAGAAGCGTCCGTTGAGAAGTTCAAGAGCCTGCGGCGCGTGCGTGCTGGATTCCCGGGCCGAACAACTTGTCTGCAGCGCAGGAGCATCGAACGCTTCCATAAACGGCAGGCGAAGGTTTCGTTTGGCAATCAGATAAATCGACCGGCGATCATGTGCCGCGGCATCTTTGGCCACGACCCATTGAGTTGGCTTGTAAAGAAGATTGATGAGTTCTCGTTCAACTGGCACCATCACGCTGCGACCGCGTAACTGAGGATTGATTCTGCCGGAGGCTGCCAGCATGGCGTCGCGAATTTCCTCAGCAGACAGACGTCGGCGGTTCACACGCCAGCAGAAACGATTTTCCGGATCGGTCTTTGAAAGTCCGGCCGCGAAAGGGTGCTGGCTACTTTGTCGATAGGTACTGCTGAGAACGATCTGACGATGAATGGATTTCCATTTCCAGTCGTTGTCGATCAATGTCTGCGCCAGCCAGTCGAGTAGTCCAGGATGGCTTGGCGATGCGCCGTGGGTACCGAAATCGTTTGCCGTTTTGACCAGGCCTGATCCAAAGTGGTGCTGCCATAAACGATTCACGATGACACGGGCAGTCAGCGGATGTCTGTCGTCAGTGATCCATCTGGCGAGTTGGGTGCGAGGTTTCTGGATGTCTGCAGCCAGTTCAGGTTCTGAAGCTGGCACGAGAATGCTCAGAGGTCGAGGGCCAACGGCGACACCTTTCTGCTCCCAGACACCTCGCCGCAGAACGTGCATCGCCGTGCGGTGTTCATGATCATTGCGGATGCTGGGAATCGTTGCCGGCCGCGTTGGCAGCGTGTAGGCAACTTCGAAGAGCTGGTTTTCCAGTTCGGCCTTCTTTGCTCCAGTCGCTGTGTTGACTTCTGTCTTTAACTTTTTGATTTGCGCGTTGATCTCTTTCGATTGCTTTTCCCACGACTGCATTTCTTCAGCGGGAGCCAGCAGGATGTTGTTTTCTTCGGTGGCCGCGAAGTAAGCCTGCAGTCGGTAGTAGTCTTTCTGCGTGATCGGTTCGAGCTTGTGGTTGTGGCAGCGGGCGCAGCCGACGGTTAGTCCCAGGAACGCTTCGCCGATGATGTTTGTTCGCTCGGTCAGCACTTCATTTCGGCTGAGAGCGATATCCGGGTTGCCGGCATTTCGGCGAACGGCGCCGAGCCGATGAAGAATGACGGCCGCCGAATGCTGGGTATCGTTCGGTGCTATTTCGTCGCCTGCGATCTGCTCGGTAACAAACTGGTCGAACGGCTTGTCATCGTTTAACGAGTTGATGACGTAATCTCTATACCTCCATGCGTCGGGCAGGTGCCGGTCATATTCGAAGCCTTCGGTCTCGGCGAAACGGACGACGTCCAGCCAGTGCTGAGCCCACCGCTCGCCGTAGTGCGGACTGGCCAGTAGACGATCTACCAGTCGCGTGTAAGCATCCGGCGATGAGTTGTTAACAAAGGCCGCGATGTCTTCTGGCTGAGGCGGCAGACCGACCAGGTCGAAATGGATTCGGCGAATCAGCTCCTCGCGCGATGCGGACGGAGCGGGTTGCCAGGTTCGTTGTTCGAGCCTGGCAAGGATGAATGAGTCGACCGGCGTCTGCAGCCAGTCAACATTCTCAACTCGAGGCGGCGTTATTCTGCGAATTGGTTGAAACGCCCAGTGTTTCCGTGCCTCGTCACTGAACGACGTGTCTCCTTGTCCGGGAGCGTCATTCTTCAGTGGCGGTTCCTTCTCACCAGTGGTTGCGGCCCCTGTTGCAATCCACTGACGCAGGACAGAGATTGTTTTAGATGGCAGCCGAGGTTTATCTTCGGGCGGCATTAGCCCTGCATCGATCATCTCAATCAAAAGACTCAGTTTCGGCTTGCCAGCGACAATTGCAGCGCCGCTGTCTCCACCGCTGAGAAGTGTGAACCGTCGCCTGACATCCAGGCCAGCTTCTCGTTTCTCTCCGCCGTGACACTGCAGACAATGATTCGCGAGAATCGGTGCGACGTCCTTCTCAAACGTCAGCCGCTTTTTATCGTCACGCTGATCCTTCGCCACAGCGACGGACATGAAATGCGGCAAGGTTGCCACGAGTAAGCACCTCGCAATGCTTTTCCATGTCAGAAACTTTCGTAAATTCAACATGTCGTTGGCCACGTCCACCAATATTCAAATTAGCGTCTGTAAACGTCCCATCGTCTCAGGCAAGCGTCCAGAACGCGAGCGATCGTCGAAACGAGCAGTTAGTTTTATCTCAGGATGAGTTTAGAGGATTGACCTTGCCAGGTCTCTGAAGTTGATGAAAAGACGTCCAACCGAGCATGATTTTTTAAAGTGTGGGTTAATGTGCAGCTCAGTTCCCGCTAAAGCGATACGGTGCGATTTAAGAAATTCGCCGGACGGATACTGGAGTTGTTTTAAAGTCGACATCTGCTGTTTTTCCACTGAGCGTTAGCAATGACTGGTCTGATTACCCAGGATGCCGTTTGAGACGGATGTGGATTTAATATCCTCGAATTTGCAGATCGTTTCGCCACCCTTGATGACAACAATGCCTTTCCCTCGTTGTACATGGGTGTTGTCGAGGCCGTATTTCGTCGTTGTTCGAATTGGTCAGCGCTTACGGTCTTCAGAACGTCAGCAACCAGTTCGATCGTGGGCCGTCGTTAGACCGGTTTAACCGAGTTGTGTGGGGGAGAGGCTGGTTGTTGCCTGCCCGTTCTTCGCTCCTGAGATTTGTAAATTTATCGCAGGCTTTGATTGGTGAGCACGGATCGTTGCTTCCAGACGTTTGCCGGAGTCATTCCTGCCAACGGTACTCAGTCAGCGGCCTGCGAAAGGAGCGGCGATGCTTTGCATCAGTCTGTTCTTTGTACTGATTGCTTGCAGGAAGCCGGTTCCGATACCGCCAGGTGCTGCGAATGACCAGCACAGTCTGTGCCTCGTTGCAGTGACTGCCTAACGCTCGGTCGTTTCCGTCGTGAAGGATGCCTGTTGGATCTGGGAGCGGGCCTGGAACAGGGTTTCTTTCAGTGTGGGATTGTCAGGGTACTGCTTGAGGCACCACTCGAGGAGCGGCACGGCTTCGTCGAACTTTTTCTGAGCGACCAGCAGGTTGACGAGATTCTTGCGCAGGGCGTATTCGTGAGGGTTGGCAGCGACGGCGTTTCGCGCGGCCTGAAGAGCGTTGCGTTCGTCTTTCAGGAAAGTAAAGGCATCCTGTGCGCGACTCCATGTGAGTGCAGCCGCGACTCCAGTTTCCGAAGTTGCTTGTTCGACGAGATCTTTTGCGAGCTTTGTCCCGACGATCTGGCTTTGCTCATGGTTGCCCAGCCCGGCATAGTGGTTTCGTAAGCTCGTCAATGCGGTATCGTCAAATGAAAACTGTTCGAAGAAGAAGTCAGCGTCCTGTCGGCCCAATGCCTGAATGACAAGCCACTGGTACTGGCCTCCGAGTGTGAATACTTTCTTGAAGTGGGTCAGTCCGACTTCGTTGTCGCCGGCCAGCAGCGCCTCGCGGCCCGCGGTAACGAGAACCGGCGGAGCTTCCGGGCGAGTCTTGAGTGCCTGGTCGATTAGAGCCAGTTCGTTTTCACGGTTGGATTCTCGTAGAAAATTCAGTTCGGCCATAAAGATGTAGGCTTCACCCTGCATCGGGCAAAGTACGACCGCCTGGCGGGCATGGGCCAATGAGCGGTCCAGATAGTCTCGACGATCTGAAAGGATTTTCCCGAGCCACAAATCCAGAGCTTCGCGTGTTTCAAATGGGGACGTATTGGCAGCGTCTCGGATTTGGGCCAGTGGCATCGGGATGCCACTCTTACTTTGTTCGGCGTCAAACTTGAGCCTTAGCAGGCTTGCCAGATTCAGATGAGCTCTCGGGTTTGCTGCGTCGATTGAAAGTAACTTTTCAAGGTGTTCAATTCGCAGATCAAGCGTTTCTTCTGAGTCTCCAAACTCAAGGTCGGCCTCTGCCAGGGACAGGCGATGAAAGCTGTCCCAATGACTGTTAGCAAGAGCCGCGTCTGAGTGAGTTACCAGCATGAGATAAGCGACGCCTGAAAATACTATGGCCGCTCCGCACCAAGCGAAACGAGGCAGGACTATTCCCCGATCGGTGAGGGTATCGTTGCCAGGTTGATTCAGACGCCACGCAATGGCGAGCAGGAAAATTGTCATTGATACGCAGGCCGGGATGTACCACACGAAGTCGACGACTGAGTGGGCAATGCTGGCCGCGATGCCGGCCGCGACTGCAGCAAGACATGCCGCATGACGTTTAGATTTCGAATTTCGGAAAGCTTTGAGGCACCAGATTCCGCAGATCAGAATTCCAAGCGCGAGCAGACTTGCCCCCGCGATTCCTGTTTCGAGTAGAACCTGCAGATAGCCATTTTCCGCGTGGCTGTATTCAGCTCGGTGGTCACCGGAGATGTACCGCGGATAAACGTACCGATGTGTGCCCACTCCGCTTCCCGCACCGATAAATTCAGGAATGCCGCGCATGACTGCTGCCCAGATTTGTCGTCGGCCACTGGACGCTTCCTGCAGGGAACCGGCGTCTATGAGCGATTCGAAACGCGTCTCCAGCGACTGTGTTCCGTAAAGGATCGCTCCGATCCCGGTGAGAACAGTTACTGCCAGAATTGCTCCGATTGCCTTACGGCCGATTAGTGATTTGGCTCCGAGGATTAAGGCACAAACCAGCGATGCTCCAGCGAAGACAGCGATGCCCGCACGTGACAATGAGAAGAGTACGGCGACTCCGCACAGGCCCAGCGCGATAAACAGCAAAGAAATTCGTAGTTGTCCGGCGGCCGCTCTCGTTGGTGGCTGGTTCCATTGAGTTTGATTTGGCCGATGCTCGGGCATCGAAGTCGTCTGGCAACTTTTCCAAACCCACCAGATCAGAGCTCCAATCCCCAGCGACATAAAGTGAGCGAAGTGATTTCGGTTCTGGAATGTTCCCATTACCGTGCTGGAACTGTCGCGGAACGGGTGATCGTAGACCCATAGAAATCGACCGTTGCCAAAGAAGTATTGGGCCAGACCGACGCCCGCCATACTGAGCGTTGCAATGGCGACAAGTTTCAACATCCGTTCTGCATCGTCGATTGATCGCAATCTTTGAACAAGGACTGTGAAGAGCATTCCGTATGTGATGAATAATGACAGTCCAGACATGGTTTCGTGCGGCGCGATGGAGATCGTATTCCAGGAACTTTCGGCGACAGTAGCCGGTCCAGATGACCACAACGGCAGGGCATCTGCCAGGCCGGGGGACACGATGGCCAGCAGTGATTGCGGCACGCTGATCAGTTGGGCTCCGACGAGCACGACGCCTGCGATCAGCAGTCCTTCAACACCGCTGCAGGTATACTTCGCTCGGTCGATCAAACATTGCCCCATTAACCAGAGCGATGTCAGGAACGCGACTAATGAGACGAAGACGAATTCGCCCAGTGGGTGGCGGCCGCCCATGCAGAGAGGGGCAACGACGAGAATGGCGAGCATTCCTGCATCAAACAGCTGCATGAGCAGGCGGTGGCAAGGGCTTTCCTGGCTAGTGTGATTTGAAGGGCAGGTCGTGGGCATTCCTGTGCTCCAGCATCCGGGGCTTACGCGACGTTAGTGGACAAATAGTGGCAGAACGAATGCGGCCGGAATTCCCAAAAACCTTGAGTTCGTAAATGCAGGCTTTGCTGGGGTTCAGCCTTTTCAGGCGGCTCGGCGAGAGGCTTCATTGGAATTGGTTGTTGAACGCGATTTCTGGGACGCCGAGCCAGTACTTTCGGTCGGTTTGCCGTCATGGTCGTCATCGCCGTACCCATAGCCGTACCCATAACCGTTTCCATATCCATAGCCGTATCCATCACGCGAGCCGCCGATTCGATTGGCAATGACTCCTGCAATATCGACTCCTGAAGTTTTCAGGACTTCGGCAGCACGCAGAACGAGCTTTCGACGGTTCTTTTTTGGTTGCACGACGAGAGCAAGACCGTCGACAAGTCGTCCAACGATGGACGCGTCGCTGGCGGCCAGGATTGGTGGGCAGTCGATCAGAATCTGGTCGTAGTTGTCGTCGGCCCACGCGACAAGTTCTGACATTCGTGGAGAGCTGAGTAACTCAGACGGGTTCGAAGGCTTTGGTCCGCATGGGAGGATGTCCAGGTATTCCAGTCCGGTTTCACGGATTGATTCCGGAGCAGATTCGGCGATTGGATCTGCTGATTTTAGAATTCGCGAGAGTCCCTTGAGGCCTCGCATATTGAACATGCGAGTCAAGCCGGGGCTTCGCAGATCGGCGTCAATAATCAGCGTGCGTTTTCCGGACATCGCATAGGTAACGGCAAGGTTGCCCAGAACTGTAGTTTTGCCATCGTGAGGCTCCGAACTGGTAATGGCCAAACGCTGCCGCTCTTCGTCAGCAAAAACGATGGCCGTTCGCAGCGATCGAAACGCTTCGCTTTCGACTGCGTTGGGAGTCGAGTGTACAAGCAAAGCGTCGATACCGACGCCACTTTGGTCTGGGATGTTGCTGATGACTCCAAGAACTTCCAGGCCAAGCTGCTGTTTGAGTTCCTCTGGTGAGCGGAATCGATCGTCGAGTGTATCGATGATGTAGACAATGGTGATTCCGGCGAGGAGTCCGGCTAATATGAACAGCGGTAAGATCTTTGCTGTGGATGCCTGTGGGACTTTTTTACCGAGCAGGGGGGGGCGATCCATGACAAACAGCTTCATACTGGCTCCGTCACGATTTACGTTAATTCCAGTCAGACGCGTCAGTACCATGGTGTGCATCTCGCGAAGTAAATCGACTTCGCGTCTCGCGATTTCAATTTCTGCGAGTTGGCCGTTAAGTTGAATGGCTTCCTTTTCAGCCTCGTCGTAAATCTGCCGGATTGCGTTCTCACGTTGCTGTTCTACAGAAACTGCGTCTTTAACGAGGGTGTGAATCTGTGAGGCGATGGCAGGGTCTTTCAGGCTGCTCCACTGCGCCGACTTCTGTGCCTGTGCGTATGCCAGATAAAGCTGGTTCTGATGCAGTGACTGCGTCAGTTTGATCATTCGAGGATGGTTGGGGCCGTAAAAACTTCTACTCTCGGCGAGTTTTCTCTGGGCGTCAACGATTTCCTGCCGAATCGTTGTGGTGACTTCTTCGTCAGTCGATTGTCCGATCGATTTGAGACGCTCGTCGCCAAGTAAGTCTGCCAGAGGTTTCAGGTGAGGTGTCAGGTCGCTTCCGGTTTTAAGTGTCTCTTCGATTGCTGCCAGTGCTGCCTGCATGGAGACGCGTCGTGACTGTGCTTCAAGATACGACTTGTTCAGTGCCAACGTGCGTTCAACGAGTGGGTGTTTGTCGGTTTCGTCGCGACCTACACTCAGTCCGCCGATGGCTTGTTGAGCGCTAAATAGATCGCGTTCTTTGGTGAAAAGTTTTTCTTCAAGAGCAAGTCGCTCTTTGTCCAGGGAATCGACCATCGCGACCGACATATTGATTTGCGTACGGTCTAAGAATTCCTGCGACGCTGCGATCATTGCATTGATCACCGCCGCCGGCGTTTCCGGGGCGAGTGAGACGCAGCGCAGATGAATGGCGGAGTTCCTTCCAGCGTTGACAGTCAGGATTCTGCGCAATTGTGCGGGCCACTGTTCCTTCGGGATACTTGAATCCAGCTCTGGCGGCGTCTTATCAAGTTTTGCGATAGCTGCCTCAATGACAGTTCCGCTGAGCAGAATTTCACGAAAGGCGTCGACTGGTGCACTGCCGCCGACCAGTGAGTTGCCCCGCTGGTCGGGATTAATCTGGTGTAAAAGTACGGAGCCGCTGGATTCGTAAGTTGTTGGCTCCGGTTCGATTGATGAAACCTTCAGTCCTCCAAAGATTGCACTGACCAGAACGGCGGCGATAACGATGTGCTTCCGTCGCCAGATGGCGTGCAGGAATCGCAGCGTTTGTCGAAACGTGTGCTCCATTTCGGAGTTTCGTATCGTCGATTCGGCTGTGGGTGTGCTCATGAAGCGTTGTCTGGTAAATGATTATTAAAATGCGCCAGCAGTCAGAGCGTTGCGTCCGACTCCGACCAGTGCACTGATTGTGCTGAGGGTGAATGTCAGTGGTGTTTCTTCAACGTTGACGACATCACCTGGTGCCAGAGGGATGTTGGCTTCGCGGTTGTTTTGAGCTTCACCGAGCCGCACACGAATGGCGACCGCTTCTCCGGTCTGCGGGTGTGGTCGCACGATTTTCAGCTTGTTCGCGATCCACGGAGAAAATCGAGGCCCACCAGCTTGTGCAAGTGCATCCAGGATGCGGTACTCGCGGTCGTAGGGCATTTCGATATTCCGGTTTCCTGTCAGGCCCATCACGGTCACGTACCGGGCGGGTTGCTCTCTGACAGTGATAACGGTTCCGTCCGGCAGACTGTCTTTTGATGCGGCTTGCGCCGTGGCGGGAGACTGTAAATTGACCTGCAGAATTTTTGGGGATGTGGCTTTAGTGGATGACTCAAATCCGGTCTGAAGGATTTGGCCGTTCCCCGCAGAGGCGACTGTACGACTACCGGGTTGGTGAACAGTGATTTGAGAGCTTGCCTTTTCGGAGAGGCCTCCAGCCGCAAGCACAGCGGTTGCGAGTGTGCTGGCGCTTGCACGGATTTCGTATTTGCCCGGCGTTTCGACGGCACCTCCGACTGTTACATGGTGCGTGTGCTTTTTAGCAAACATGACAGAGACGGAGGGACGCATGAAGATTTGTCGCTGAACGCAGGCACTGCGGACCGCATCAGCCGCTTGCGATTCCGTTAAACCTGCGACCTGGATCCGGCCAACATAAGAGACATCGATCGTGCCCTCTTGAGTGACACTGAGTTCGGATTCTTTGGGTTCATCTTCGTCGTTGCCTGATGTGACCAGAACTTTCAGAATGTCTTGCGGCTGAATCAGATCAGCTCCTGCGCCAGTATTTCCCAATTGGCTGAGGTCGAATTGCTGCCCGCTGAATACTGGACGTGCTGCGAGCTCAGTCGGGAGGTCAACCGCTCGATACGACAGCCCGCTTTGGCATCCTGAAAAAACGAATGTCAGGAGTGCGGAAAGCACCGATCGCCTGAATGTCCATGTAATCTGGAGTCTTGTCATTGTGATGCTTGGGGATGTGTGCATGGGCAACTTGATGTGGTGCGTGCAGTCAACTTTTAAAAGAAATAAGCAGGCGTTGGTGGCTGCGATTTGCCAGCGAATTGGTTGACGACGGTTCGGGAAGTTGCGACGCGGAGTGATTGGTGAGTTGAAGCGGGCGAATGCCGATTTTCGTTCGACACGCGATGTTCGAAGTTGGATGACGACACGCGATGTTCGAAGTTGGATGAGTTGCGTTGAACCAACGAGAAATGGGAGATCACTCATAAGCAGTGAAATTGATGAGATCAGCAGATGCTATTTCAAATGGCGAGAACTGGAATTGGTCATGTTGTGCTGATCACGTTTAGTGCGTACTGGATAATTACTTTGCGAAATTAAAGCTATATGATTTTTTGCGATTGTCGAAGGGCTGTTCGGGTTAGCTCGACGACGTCATTTCCAGAGTTACCGATCTTGACTCGTTTCGCTGAATTCGAGTCCAATCGCTCCACTGGATATGTTGTCGGTTCGTCGTTTGTCGTGACCGGTAAAGGAGCGGATGACCGAGTTGCACGATGCGCCGGTTCATACCACAAGAAGCCGGGCCGGTCGTGAATGGAGTCACAGCAAAGTGCGTCAGCGTGTCGTCCTGGTCTCGAATACCGGCTGGAATATTTTGAATTTCAGAATGAATCTTGCCACGGTGTTGATCGATCGTGGGTATGACGTTCATGCTGTTGGAACGTCCGATGGCTGCGACAATGAAATTCGTTCTGCTGGCGTTACATGGCATGACTGGGGCCTGGCTCGTCGCAGTATTAATCCTTTGTCTGAACTCAACGCGATGAGGTCTCTGGATTACATATACCGCCG
>Ga0315321_10004296_pt1 | contig 10967 bp, 14 predicted proteins | sample M180m21515metaG_FD_203464 | JGI IMG/M metagenome (GOLD analysis project Ga0315321, IMG submission 203464) | Ammonia-oxidizing marine archaeal communities from Monterey Bay, California, United States - M1 80m 21515 | ecosystem: Environmental > Aquatic > Marine > Intertidal zone | place: USA... | reverse complement strand
TGGAGTGAGCAGGTGGCCGGATTGTTGTCAGACAAGGCGCGCCCCCATATGAGAAAATTTCTGGAAGAGCAAGGGTTTAAATTCCGTTAAGCCCTCGAGCTTTGCGTTTTTATTCCTGATTTACATTCAGTTTTCTCTTTCATTCTTCTCTTTCGATCCGGTACGAGCCAGTAGAGGGGAGCACTTCTTCAAGATCGCTAACCCGGGACTCTATGGTTTCAGAAGGTGGAATAGCATCGTCACCGAATGCGAACAGAAACTCTCCATTCAACAATCTTCGTCGCTCATCGGTTACCGACCAACGGGCAATATAAAATTCGGAAGCCGGAAGTTCGTCGGGAATCGGGAATACATAACTGTGGGTGTAATTATCAGGGGTGTATTGAAAGCCGATGTTTATCCATTTCTCCTCGGCGGTATACAGCGCAAGTTTTAGTAGGCTGACATCAACACGAAAACTCATGGTGATCATTCTGGGAGATTCATTCAGCACCGAATCGTCCGGCGGGAAAGTAACACCCGGTGTCAGTATTCCATGGGTGTGTTGCGCCATAGATGGAGATGGGCTGAACATAAGCAAGGCAGACAGCAGCAGCTTGCAATATTTGCCAAAAAAGTTTTTCAGTGTATTCATAATCCTTGTGGAACCAGTAATCTAACTCTATGAGTGAATTTTACTAGTGATAGCCGCTGTCAGGCAATTGGCTGCCTTTCCAGTGAGCCTCTATTTCTGCCAGTTGTCGCAACTCTTTATAACTCTCTGCAACTTCCTACAACAGTCAGCAACTAACCAAAATATACCATGCATTGTCGGGACAGCGCGCAAAGCCGACCGCCCTCATCGAATATTCTACCGGATTGCTGGGTATATCCGTTTGCGGCTGCTTCGGTTTCAAATTCCAGATAAAACCATTCAGACTCTATTTCTTGAGGTGGCACTACAAACTCCAGTGACCAACTGAGGGAGCTTGAAGGAACTGGGGGCTTGCTGAAATGAGTCAAGATTACCGGTGGTGGAATATCGGCAATGGTTACGATTTTCTCGACAGGGAAGTTGCGCATATCCGACTTATGCTTCACCCACATTTTCAATGTCGGCTGGAATTTACTGGCGAAGGGCATGCCGCCTCCAACCCAGGCCCCATCGAAGAATTTCAGGAAATTGGGAAGTCGTTTGGCATGGCCGTCAAACCTAACCCCGTTCTCTCTGGGCAGAGGGTCAAATTTTGCTTGTTGATCCACGGAAAACCCTTCCCGGGAATTACCAAATGCAGCCATAGCCTGTAAACAAAGCTTTTCATCGTGAATTAAAGAGGCTGCACACTGGCTGACGTTTCTACCTTCTCTTTGCAACGAGGGTTCAACTTTACATTTGCCGGCGGGCAGGGGCGCGATAAATGAAACCATTAGAGATCGTATGGGCTTGTCATTTGCTACAAGTTTGCGCATGGCCGTGGAGGCGAACGCTGCCGAGATGCCCCCGAACGCAGAGCGTCCCTGACTCCAATCTTCAGAAAATTCAGCAGTATTATCCCCGCTATTTTCCAATTCCGTTAAAATTTTAGGTAAATCAGAATGTTGCATATAAAATCTAATCTCATGTGTAGCTAGAATTCTGCTCCGGCTGTCTGTAAAATTCCACGAAGTGATCCAGTATCCGGCAAAACCGAATTAATTAGAGAAATTATAGTTTTATGAATTTAGCAGGCCCACGACCTCTGGCGTTAACCACCTCACTCCTTGTTGCAGGGTTTTTTGTAGCTGGAGAGCCAGCTTCTGGACAGCAACCGGGCCATGCTCATTCTCTATTCGCAGCGGATACTACAGGAATTAGTAAGGAAACAGAAACCACGCCGCTAGACAATTCCGTTATGGATCTGGCCCCGGGAAAGCTAGCATTAAACTTTCCACGAAATGTGCGCTTGGTGAAACTGACATTGAGAAACAATCAGCGGGATTGGGTGGATATCAATTTCCGATACAACCCCCGCGCGCGAAATTCATTTTCTCTGGAGCTTCCGGCATTAAGTGCAGCTACCTACTATACGGCAGACTGGGCTATTCTGTCCGCCAATGAGCAATTGGTAAGGGGAAGTTTCAGCTTTTCCTTTGGGCCTGAAGCCGTACCGCCTTCTGAAACCAGAGACGCAGAAGAATTAGTGTTGATGATGAGAAACGGCGGACCAGATACCCAGTTTGTTACCCCGCCTCGGACTAATATCATCCTCGATCAGGATCCGCCGAGATACGATCCACCTTTTACTATCGAGTTAAAAGACGAAGACCAGCAATAACGGCTCCGCTTCAGGGGCTCACATTCACCGTAATATATTGGTCATGGTACAAACCGCCGTCGTCTCCTCGTGCCCAGAGAATATAGGTTCCCGGTGTGTCGAAACTTGCCCTGACCTGATAGTTGCCGTCTTCGGGAACGGCTGGTGGTACCCATAGAGCTCCCCAGGGGGAATTCGCTGAAGTTCGGGTATCTTCCCATGCCTTGATCTGTGGCGGGTCAAATGTGACGTTGCCTGGTCCTCTATACTTGTTCCAGGACAGGAATAGGCCGTTGCTTTTTCCCACAGTGGTTCTGCGGGGAGGGCGCATCATGCGTTCCTGAACAGGAGTCGAAGCTCGTGTATTTGTGCCTCGGGGTTTGGGAAGTCCATCATCTTCAACATTGGTATCAATGACTAATTCTTCTCCAATCCCGATATTTCTTACCTGTATGCCATTTACTGTGTCGCCCAGCACAGTCACCACTGGAGCAATATTTGCTCTGGATTCGGGGCTGCTCGTGCCTGCTCCCAATGAGCCGGTTTCCGAGGCTATTACCATATTGTCGATGGTGTAGTCGGTTGCCAGGGTGCCGTAGGCGCGATTAGTTTCACCATTGTGGGTAATTTCCCAAACAAGCTCCCGATCCCCCCAATCTGCGGGCACCACTACTTCAAAGGTGAAGCGGTTTCTTCTTGGCAGGAAATGGGTGGGTTGACCGCGATCGGCATCCCCGGGAGTAAAAAAGTTGTTTTCACCAATAGGGATATCCGGTTGCTCTTCCCAGTTGTCATTCATATAGCCAAAAATGAAGGAGATAGTGCCGTCTTCGTTTTCACGCCAGCCTTCGTATCCGGGCTCGATTTCCGCTCCGCTACGATAGCTGAGTTGTGCCAATGCCGAACCTGCCATCAGGCTCATTAGAATCGATGCTAGTAGAATCAGTAGAGAAGATCGGGAGTTGGAAGGTAATTTAGTCATGTTTTGTTCCGCTCTTTTATTGTTTTACACATCACCGCTAGTAGAACATAGCAGGGCTGTATCCAGGCAGATTGATTGATATCAAGAATACTAATCGCTTTTAGCCAGTACGCCCAGACCGAGACTGTTACGATCTATTACAGGCACAAAAAAGGGCGGAATTCCGCCCTTTAAGGTTCTTATTATTGTTTCCGATTTTATTCGCTTACGTTTACCGTAATATAGCCATCGTGATAAAGACCGCCATCATCGGCTCTCGACCAAAGAATATAAGTCCCGGGCTCGGAAAATGTTGCTGTCACTTCATAATTTCCGTCCTCAGGAATTTCAGGAGGTAGCCACAGGGCTCCCCATGGAGAGTTGGCTGATGTTCGGGTGTCTTCCCATGGCTTTGGCAGAGGTGGATCAAAGGTTACTTCACCAGGGCCGCGAAACTTATTCCATGAGAGAAACAGACCGTTGACTTTACCGACGGTAATTCTGCTAGGTGGGCGCATCATGCGGGCCATCAAGGCACTTTCCGTAGTAGTTGATTCCCTGCGTGCCACCGGCAGTCCGTCATCGCTCACATTGGTCACGATAGTGATTGGCTCACCGACGCGGGCCGAACGAATTTGGTCACCTTGAACAGTTACAAGCGGGGGGATATTGGCGCGTGATTCAGGGCTACTGGTTCCGGCTCCCAGAGAGCCTGTCTCTGAAGCTATAACCATATTGTCGACAAGATAGTCCGCCTTCATAGTGGCATAGGCTTTCCGTTCTACGCCGTTTGCATTAACAGTCCACACCAGTTCACGATCTCCCCAATCTGAAGGCACTACCACTTCGAAGTGAAAGCGATTACGACGGGGTAAAAAGTGTGTTGGTTGACCGCGGTCCGAGTCACCTGGGCTGAAAAAATTATTTTCGCCAATCTCGACATCCAGTTGCTCTTCCCAGTTTTCGTTCATGTAGCCAAACATGAAGCTGAAAGTACCATCCGCATTAGGTCGCCAGCCTTCATAAGCCGGCTCGATGTGCTGCCCGAATCGGTAGCTGTCAGCCAAAGAGAATTGGGATGCTTGAAGCAGAAAAGAAGCAATCAGCAGGACTTTTGTCCTGCTGATTGTTGCGCTAGTCAGATAGATCATTGTTACTTAATCCTGAACTCTAGTTAGCAGCTACTTCGTTGCTTTCTTCTTCTGATACTGGCGCTACAAGAGGAGCCAGACAGAGAGGACAGCCTACGACGTGGTCGTTAGGACCAAGATTCAGTACCTGACGACGCTCTTCCATGGCTTCGAAAAACTGCTCGTCAGTGAGAGTTACCCGAATACCAAGATCGATAAACATATTAGTTACAGATCGGTTGCCGGAACCCTGCCAGTTACGCGGATCAGGAACATTAGGATTGGAATCCGTATTGTTCATATAACCAACGATGTGGAGGATTGTGCCCTTCGGTAAAAGAGGAGCGGCACTGTCTTCGTATGGATAGCCACGTACCCAGTTATGGTCGTAGCCTACGCAAGAAAGAGTCTCGACTGTGTAACCCCAGATTGCTTCCAGACACATACGCTCGCCCGGTGCGTGCAGGTGAGGCTCGAAAGTAATTACTTTCGTGTGTTGCTGAAGAACAGTGTAGGCATGCAATTCCTGATCTTTTTCGTTACCAGTGATGCTAATGTCTACGCCGTTACCCAGAGCGCTAAAGCTGTTCTGGTATTTTGGCTCGTAGTCTTCATCATGGAAGCGGAAACCGACTTCAAGGTGTCCAGTGGTGTCGCGGCCATTAGAGTGCAGGTGAACCGAATCGGAAACAATGTATGAACCGGCTTTCAGTAAACGACCTGCATCTTCGTCGAAGATGTCTGCGTTACGTCCAACTTCGTGAACGGGCCAAGGGATCGAAGGACCGCCTTCCCGTTCGCCATTCTCGTCCAGCATCGCTGTGCCCCAGATCATATGGTGGAATATGTATCGCCCACCAACTGTTTCGCGACCAGTTCCTGACTGGTTGTCTACATCGTTAACTTCAACGACTTCGACAGACTTAACATAGCGGTCTTCTTCCAAACCGGTGGCGATATAATCGATCTCGCCCCACCAGTCAGGCGTGCCAGCCAGCTTGGTTACATCATTCATCACAACAACCAGATCAGGTTCACCGGCCTTCCACTTCAGGCTGTCATCGAATACCAATGGAGTAGGAGCATCTGCCTCGTCACCTTTTGGAGTGCCGCTGCGTGCCCAGGCCGATACGGCAGCAATTTCGGCATCGCTTAGAGACGGGTCGTCCTTGTATGACTGAATGCCAATGTCTTTCTCCATATACCATGGAGGCATGGCGCCCGCACGGTCACGAAGGCCAACTTTATATTCGATAAGGCCGGCAAATGGCGCTACTTCATCGTAAGTAGTGAGCGGCATTGGACCTGCGCCGCCTGGGCGGTGGCAGTTCTGACAGCTGCGCTGCAGAATTGGTTCAATATCCTTGTGAAAGGTAACTTCATCAGCCTGAGCCGATACTGCACCGGATACCAAAAAGGCAATCGCAGCGGCAGCGCCACCTAATTGAGACGTCGCGGAAAAAATTCGCATATTTGCTACTCCCCTGAGCAATTTAAAAGAAATGCGGTGTGAGCTAATAACAAGCCCTGTATAACACGCGGACTCTAGCATTATTCGTGGAAATTTAGAACATTTGCTCGGTTAAAATGAGGCGAAAATACGTTGGATGAAGGGCTATTGCGTTCTTGTTTTGCCGCTAGCCCTCGGGCTCAGACCCCTTAATCAGCGACCACAGGTTGCTGCTGGCCAATATACTGATGAAGAGTACCAGTATGGCGAAGCTAAACCATTGAATTGCATAGGATAAATTCTGGTTTACATCGGCGCTAACGGCAGGCCAGTGGCGTACCAGAGTGCCCGGTTGGTCCTCGGTGAGGCGTACTTCAAACGGGAATAGAGGCTCCTGCAATATTTCGGATAGAACATCCAATTCCAGAGAGCGCATCCTCAAAGGCCATACGGAAGCATCTATCTGGCTGGGGATGATACGGGCATTGGGAGGGGGTACGAATATCTGAGCGTTCAATTCCTGATAACCATCCACTATCTTCAGGTCCGGCGGGGTATCCGGCGGCAGAATACCGGTAGTCCAACCGCGGCTAACCATTACAAGTTGATTATTGCTGGCCAGGCGAAAAGGAGTCACAACGCCAAAGCCTATCAAACCCTCAAAAAATTCAGCAAGCAACAACACGGTTCTGTCGTTTTCATATTGCCCACGAAGGGCTACATGCCTGTTTTGTAATTCATCATTGGCAGGGTGAAGGTGCCCGGCGGGGATATCCTCGATGGGGGTAGCGTTGACGCTGGATTCAATTTCCAGAATCTGCTGTGCGTCCACTTTTTCCGCAGCCCTGTCTAATTGCCAGATCCCGAGGCGGCCAAACGCTGCTGTCGTCATTAACACACATGCAGCCACTAATAAGTTTATGCGAATGTGAAAAACACCTACTTCAATGCGTTTCTGCAGTCGCGATTGGGTGCGAGGTTGAGACGGCGATGGAGGAGGAGAGGTTTCCGACATTACATTTTCCGATATATCACTATTCAGTTATCGAGTCGATGCAATCTGTTTGTCACCCGGACCCGATAGTATGCCCTATTGTACTAGCACCTCAGTTATTAGCAAAACAGGCACCAATGATAAGGAGGGCGGTAATAGGTTATTAGTCGGCCACATATGATAACTGCGCACCAGCAGAGCAGGGAGACTGTGCCAATGAGCCGGGCGCGAGTTGGTGCCTGTTGAGCTACAGGGGTGGAGTAGCTCTGTTGGGCTGTTGTGCTATAGAAAAACAGCATATTGATACCAGCGACAAGCATAAACAGCAATTTCGATTGCACGGCAGGGTTGTAGATATATTGATCGGGTGCGGTTGTTAGAAACATGGTGCCAGTTGCGACATTTAATAAATAACCGGCAACACCAACGGGAACCAGTTTGTGCAAACTTGCGATTTCAACTTGTTTGGCAACGCCCATCAGGCGAAGATCGAAAACTCCTACCGAGCCAATTATCATGCAAAGACCTATAAAGTGAATTGATTCCACTATGGGCCACCCCCACGGGGAGTTCATGAAGTTATAAATGCCGGTACTCTGGGAAAAATTAAGTAGGTATTCAATCATGTTTTTTTTCAGAATCCCCTAACCCTGGAAAAATCGTGATGCCAGCAATACTTCATGGGTATAGGCCAGAAACCTCCCCATGGTTATCGTTGCTACCCACAGTAAAATAGAAATAATCGCCCAGTTCTTCATAGTGCTTTGCATGATGGAATCCGGCTTTTGCTTGCGGGAGTGCAGCTGAAATTTGTATGCAATAAGCAACCCGCAAGCCAGCGTAAAAAGCTTTGCATAAAAAACCGGGTTGGTGAGGGCTTTGGCAGGATAGGCGAGCAGTAACGCAAGCCCGGAGATGAAAACCAACGCACATGCATACCAGTGGAGCCTGAAATAACCATCAAAGTTTTGCAACTGGAAGCGGGGCATGCGACCTAATATGCCTAGAGCGAGCGCGAGATTTATCCCCACCAGAAAAGCCATTGCAAGAGAATGGAGACTTAGAGACGTGAAGAACGCCAGACCGGATTCTCTCATCCAGATGCTTGGCGCAGTCATTTCCAAATTGGCTAGAAGTTGCAGGGCTCTAATCCTTTTGTTCAGGTTTCGGCTGTATATTTAAAATACTTTGCGAATGCGGCCATATTTAGTACATTGCCAGAAGCTGACATAAAAGAGTACTCCCCTAGCATAGTTTAAATAAGAACAGTTCCGGAGATAAGCATGAGATCAGTATCCAGAAAGCTAGTTGCTGCAGTATTTGGTTTTTCCATAATTCTTCCAGTGATCACCATGGCGGCGGAAAATGCCTCCATACCCAGAACGTCAGATGGCAACCCTGACTTCAATGGCATTTGGCAGGCTCTAGGCTCTGCTCACTTCGATATAGAGCCCCATGCGGCAGATTTTGGCCCCATGTTCCAGTTGGGAGCAATAGGGGCAATACCCGCCGGTTTGGGAATTGTTGAAGGCGGAGAGATTCCGTATACAGCAGTCGCGCGAGCCCAACAACAGGAAAACAAGTCAGATTGGTTGGCTAGAGACCCTGTTGTTAAGTGCTATATGCCGGGAATTCCGCGAGCGACATACTTACCATTTCCGTTCCAGATTATTCAATCTCCGCAGCACGTGATCATGGCCTATGAATTCGCCAGTGCCAGCAGAATTGTCTACATGGACGAGCCGGATTATGAGGCACCAATCTACACCTGGATGGGTCATTCACTGGGCCGATTTGAGGGAGACACTCTGGTGATAGATGTGACCGATCAGGTAGCAGATACCTGGTTTGATCACGCTGGCAATCACCACACCGAAGATCTGAAAGTTATAGAGCGTTATACCCATATGGGGCCAAACACCTTGATGTATGAGGCGACACTGGAAGACACGAATATTTATACTCGGCCCTGGAAAATAAGTTTTCCGCTCTATCGAAGACTGGAAGAAAATATGCAGCTGCTCGAATACAAGTGCGTAGAATTTACCGAAGAGTTGATCTATGGCCATCTTCGTAAAGGAGCAGACGACTAATTTACAGCTGCTAGGGGGCTCTTTTTTCCAACATGGCAGGGCTGATTCCTTCGATGCCAACCAGACCGAGGGTAAGCAGCAGGGCCAGTTGTGGGCCTACGTGAGATTCCCGTGGAGAAAACCACTCGCTAGGAGAATGGGCTCCGCCACCGTTACCTCCACCGGCGATGGTGATGGCTGGTATTCCCAGAGACATAGGCAGGTTTGAATCGGTGCTGGAAATGCCCAGTTCTTGTAATTCCACTTCCACCGCATCGAAGCCCAAGGCGGCTATCTGGACTATGGGACTGTCGGTAGCGGTTCTGCCAACCGGTCGATCACCAATCAGATTGAACTCAACCGATATTTCGCCTTCTCCCCATCTGGCATTTTCCTCGGCAACTGCTTCCAGTGCAGCGGCCTTTATTGTTTCTTCCAAAATAGCTAACTGCTGCCGATCATTTGAGCGCATATCCAGAGCGAAGATAGCATCCGCCGCGATAGAGTTAACTGAAGTGCCGCCTTCGACCGTACCCACTGTGAAGGTGGTTTTAGGAAATTGAGGTGTCTCGATATCGGATATTTTACTTATAGCCCGGCCCATAGCATGGATTGCGCTGGCTGTTCCGAATGCGCCAAAAGAATGCCCGCCAGGACCCTTGAAGTGAAACTCGAAGCGTCGACTGCCGGTACCGCCTGTGGTGATGCGTCTCAGGGTTACGCCGTCGATTGAAATAAAACCGTCGATGTCCGGTCGATCCCGGAACAGGGCTTTTACGCCGCGAAGATCACCGCGTCCTTCTTCTCCAACATTGCCGGAAAAAATAATGTCACCCACGGTTTCGATGCCGCTTTCGTTAAGGACCTCCACCATGGACAGCATGGCGGCCAATCCTCGGGTGTCATCTCCGATGCCTGGCGCATAGTATCGTCCGCCTCGGAGTTCTACCGAGGTATCAACGCCTTCGGGAAACACTGTGTCAAGGTGAGCAGCAATCAGTAATACAGGTCCGCCACCGGAGCCTTCCCGAATCGCTACAACATTTCCCTCGCTATCAAGATAAGCATCCTCCAGCCCGCGGGATTTTAGTTGATCCAGAAAGTAAGCGGCTCGCCTTTCTTCCATGAAGGGTGGGGCAGGGATTTCAGTTATACGGATTTGTTCGGCAACAGTCTCTGTTTCCCGCTGTTCGATTTTTTCCAGAGCAGCTAGTACGCGTTGATCGGCGGCAAGAATTTCAAAGTTATTCTTGATGGTTTCGTCGATAGGCACCAGGGTCTGCTGTGCATAAAACGGTTGGCAAAAAATAATTCCGGCCAATAGCAGACCGCTTTGTAAGATGCGCACATTAACTCCGTAGATTTTCTTTAGTGGCCTAGATTAATCTCATTCGCCAACCGCGACCGCCGTTTCTCAGTACCCGGCGTTCCCACATTTTTTCATGTAATGTAGCACGCTTTTCTTCTATCCAGTCTTCGCGGGCTACATGAGGGTCTTCGCCACGACTTCTTCTTCTATTTTCTTCTGCGATGCGAAACTGGCAGAACTCCTGATACATTTTTATTTAAATTTTGAGCTCATTCACTATAATTTCTGCATACATTGCATCATCAAGAAATCCGATGCCGGGAATATGGTCAGGAATAACATCGTCAGGATCTACGAAGTAATAAAGTGCACCGCGAATGCTGTCGCATTCTTCCTTAGTTAACTTCCATTCCTTATCACGAATCATGTTAATCAGGATTTCAAGTTAGAACAGTCGGTCGCAAATAAACTGGGGCAGATCAAACTCCTTAACCTTGGCGATCATTTTGCTGGCAGCATCTTCGATCTCGACAGCACTATCTTCATTAGTGACTAGCTTTCTTCCCTTGTCGACGCTGTCCTGAAACTTTTGTAAGTCTTCATCACTCAAGGTGAATGTTATATCGAGAGGCATGATTATTTCCCTTTTCATTACCCTCTATATTTGTGGGTGCAGCTGATATACTTATGCAGTGCCGTCTATAGATGCGAGTCGCAATTTTTAAAGTCTGTAGCCCTTAGCTAATGGCAGCTGAGCTAATACAGTATTGAGTTATAA
>Ga0315321_10004290_pt1 | contig 10973 bp, 11 predicted proteins | sample M180m21515metaG_FD_203464 | JGI IMG/M metagenome (GOLD analysis project Ga0315321, IMG submission 203464) | Ammonia-oxidizing marine archaeal communities from Monterey Bay, California, United States - M1 80m 21515 | ecosystem: Environmental > Aquatic > Marine > Intertidal zone | place: USA... | reverse complement strand
TACCTTTCCAAACCATTTGCGCCTGAGGAATTGCTGCACGCGGTGGAACGCTGTCGCGATCATTTTGAACTCAGCGCGGAAAACAAAACGTTACGTGCGCGATCACTCGGCAGTGAGATTTACGAGGTAGACCAGATCGTCGGCGAGTCGCCCCAGATGGTGGAGCTACGCCAGTTCATTCAAACCGTGGGCCCCACAGATTCCACCGTGCTCATCCTCGGCGAAAGCGGCACTGGCAAAGAGCTCGTTGCCGGATCCATCCACTCTCTTAGTCAGAGAAATGATAAAAACTACATTCGTCTCAACTGTGCCGCCATTCCCGAAACCCTTTTGGAGAGCGAACTCTTCGGGCACGAGAAAGGTGCCTTCACCGGCGCGCTTCGCACCAAACTCGGTCGTGTGGAAGAAGCGGATGGAGGCACTATTTTTCTAGATGAGATTGGCGACATGAGCCGGCCATTACAGGCCAAATTACTGCGTTTTCTCGAGGATGGCTCGTTTACGCGGGTGGGAGGCAACGAGGAGAAGCGAGTTGACGTACGGATTATTTCAGCGACCAACCGTGATATCGTGACGGCCATCAAAGAAAAGGATTTTCGTGAAGATTTATATCATCGACTAAACGTGATGAAGTTTCGTCCGCCACCTCTGCGTGAACGTGGCGATGACGTGGTGCAGTTGGCTAAACATTTCCTCGATCAAAACTGCAAAAATATGGGCCGCGGCGAGCTGCGACTTTCCAAGGAAGCTTCAGAAAAACTGCTTAGCCACAATTGGCCCGGTAATGTGCGCGAATTGCGTAATGTAATGGAACGTGCAGCTATTCTTGAACAAACCGATGAAGTGCAGCCTGCCAGTCTGCCCGATTTTGAAATGGAAATGCGTCTGCGGGAATCCGATGACAACGGCGTTGAAATCAATTTTGACCTCGGCTTTGCCGAGGCGGTGGCGGACTTTGAGCGCCGAATGATCACCGCTGCCCTCGAACGAAACCAATACACTGTGAACCGAAGCGCAGAGATGCTGAAGATGACCCGCCATTCTCTTCGGTATCGCATGCAGCAGCTTGGCCTTTCCAACTCCGGCGGAACCAGTGGTGACGACGGCGACAGCGAATAATCGCGCCGCCCTGGAGGCCAGTCAGGCCATCACGCGCCGCAGCGCCTCCAACTTGGCTCTAGCCTTTGTGGCGCTCGACAGGCGACGACGGCTTGCCATGAATGCGCTCTACGCTTTCTGTCGGCAAATCGATGATGTTGCTGATGAGGAAACCCAACCTCGTGAACAACGCGCCTCCACATTGCAGGATTGGCGCGAAGACGTTCAACGCGCTTGCGAGGGCGGCGAGCCACGCATTCAAGTCAATCAGGCGTTGCAACCGTTCATTGAACAATATGCTCTCAAGTTTGAGCATTTTGATGAACTCATTCGAGGGATGGAAATGGATCTCGAACAGGATCGTTTTGAAACTCTCGATGATCTCGATCGCTATTGCTATCGTGCTGCCTCTGTCGTGGGCCTGTTAAGCATTGAAATTTTTGGCTACCGCGATGACGCCTGTCAGGAATATGCCGTGAACCTTGGAAAAGCCCTGCAACTCACCAACATCCTGCGCGACGTGGGCAACGATGCCGGCCGCGGCCGTATTTATATGCCTGTGGCCGAGATGAAAAAATACGGCGTGGACCCTCAGTCTTTGTTGGATTTAAAATATTCCGCAGCTTTTCACAACCTTGCTGCCGACATCGCCGTGCGCGCGCGCGGCCATTATCAGTTGGCATCCGATCTGTTACCAAATGCCGACCGTCGCGCTATGGTTGCCGCCGAAGCCATGGGCGCAGTGTACTGGCGCTTGCTGCGCCGGATGGAGGATTGCAAGTTTCGCGTGCTCGATCCGCGTCCCACACGTCTTGGTCGCCTTCACAAATTGACGCTTGTCTTCGGAACATGGTGGCGCATCAAAACTAGATCCACCCGGCCGAATTATGGCTGTGATTGATTTGGTGATGGATTTCCACTAATCATTTCCCGTGCAAATTCAATTCACCAAAATGAACGGCGCGGGAAATGACTTCGTGCTGATCGATAACCGCGATGGCAGCGTGTCGCTCAGCCGTGAACAAATCGCTAAACTTTGCCATCGCCAACGCGGCGTGGGCGCCGATGGTCTCATTTTTTTAAAGAACGCCGAAGGCGATGGCGATTGGGCATGGGATTTTTACAATGCCGATGGCAGCGATGCCGAAATGTGCGGCAACGGAGCGCGGTGTTTTGCCAGTTACATCCAGCACACCATCGGCGGGGAAGGGGAGTTGAGTTTTGAAACCGCTTGTGGCCTCATCCGCGCCACCATTGGAGACACCACCGTGACGGTGAATCTAACCGACCCCCACAGCCTTGCACTCAACCAAACGATTGCAATGAACAATGGTAATCAAACGGTGCATTCCCTTAATACGGGTGTCCCGCACGCGGTGCTATTTGTTGAAGATGCTGATGCCGCGATGGTGGCCAGTCTCGGTGAAGAGATCCGATTTCTTGATCACTTCGCGCCGTCGGGCACTAATGTGAATTTCGTGCAAATCTTGTCGCCCGCACACATCCGCGTGCGGACCTACGAACGCGGTGTGGGGGAAACTCTGGCGTGTGGAACCGGCGTCTGCGCCAGCGCCATCATTGCCGCTCGACTCAACGGTTGGCCCGCAAATGTGCAGGTACAAGTTCTTGGAGGCGACACTCTAGGAGTTGTCTTTGCGAGCGATAGCGACGAATTCTCCAATGTCCAACTCACCGGCCCCGCGCAGTTTGTCTTTGAAGGTACGGCGATAGTGTAATGTGGAGCAGCGCACCAAATCCCCTTGAGTCCACACCCATCCACCTGTTAGCGTCCGCACAGAAATGTTTACGGGAGTTTATACCGCACTGGTGACGCCTTTCAAAAAAGGGCGATTGGATGAGACTGCCCTCAAGAAACTCGTGGAGTTGCAGGTCAAAGGCGGCGTGGACGGCATTGTTCCCGTGGGCACCACCGGTGAATCACCCACGGTGGATTTCGAGGAACACGTGCGCATCATTGAGCTGGCGGTTTACTACGCCAAAGATCGCTGCAAAATCATCGCCGGCAGTGGCGCCAACTCCACGGAGGAAGCGGTTTACCTCACCAAGTCCGCCGAATACGCCGGCGCGGATGGCTCGTTGCAGGTCTGTCCTTATTACAACAAGCCTTCGCAGGACGGCCTCTACGCACACTTCAGCAAGATCGCCTATTCCACCAACTTGCCGATCGTTCTCTACAGTATTCCCGGCCGTTGCAACGTGGAAATCGCCGTGCCCACGGCAGTTCGCCTTGCGGCGGATTGTCCCAACATCGTTTGTATTAAGGAGGCCGGCGGCGATGTGGATCGCGTCAGTCAATTGCGCGCCGCATTGCCCAAACAATTCACCATCCTCAGTGGCGACGATGCCCTCACGTTGCCCTTTATGGCCACCGGCGCGAAGGGTGTCATCAGTGTTTCCAGTAATCTCATACCGAGGCAACTCACCAAAATGGTGCACAGCTTTCTCAACGGCGATGCCAAGGGTGCGCTGAAATTGCACGAAAAATATTATCCGCTGTTCAAAGATTTATTCATTGAAACAAACCCTGTCCCCGTCAAGGCTGCGTTGGCGATGAAAGGGTTGGTCAGCGAAGAATATCGCTTGCCGCTGGTGAAGATGAACCCCGACAACCGTCGAAAGCTTCGCGCCACACTCAAGGCGTGCGGCGTACTCAAATAAACTCATGGCCAAAATCATCATTCATGGTTCAAGAGGGCGCATGGGGCAAATGCTCGCCGCTTGCGGTGAGTCGATTGATGGCATCGATATCATTGCTGGCGTGGATGAAGATGACGACTTGTCCGCACTCATCGGTGACTGCGATGCGGTCATCGACTTCAGCCTGCACAGCGCCACCGCCACCTGTGCGGCATTGTGCGCCAAGCATGGCAAAGCACTCGTCATTGGCACCACCGGCCACACAGATGAGGATAAAACCAAAATTCTGAATCACAAAACCGAAGTTCCAATCGTTTGGGCCAGTAATTATTCCACCGGCGTCAACACCCTGTTTTGGCTCACGCGCAAAGCTGCTGAAATTCTCGGTCCGGATTTTGATTTAGAAGTGGTGGAAATGCATCACCGTCACAAAGTCGATGCCCCCAGTGGCACCGCGGCCACGTTGGGCGAAATTTTACTTAAAGTGCGTCAGCAACAAAAAGATGTCCTCCGCCACGGACGTGAAGGCATCGTGGGCGCACGCACAGATGAAGAAATCGGCATGCATAGTCTACGTGGCGGCGATGTGGTGGGTGACCACACAGTCATATACGCCGGCGCTGGTGAACGCCTCGAGCTCACCCACAAAGCCGCCAGTCGTGAGACCTTCGCCAACGGCGCCCTTCGCGCTGCTCAATGGGCCATCACCAAGGATCCGGGCGTCTATAATATGCAGGATGTTTTGGGGCTGGAATGAGTACAGATATTCACGATGAACAGGATGAAAACATTCCTGAACATCTGTGTTTAATTTCTTTGGGTTCAAATCTTGGAGATTCCGCCGACAACATCAAACGTGCCTTTCGAGCGCTCCAGATTCACTCCCTCCTCCCGATCCGTAAATCTTCGCTCTGGCAAAGCACTCCCGTGGATTGCCCGCCAGATTCACCTGATTTCATTAATGCCGCAGCGGCGTTTGTGCCGTTGGAAAATGAAACCCCCGAATCGCTGCTCCTCAAATTGCAGCAAATCGAAATTCAATTTGGTCGCCAACCCAAGACAGTCTTAAACGAGCCGCGCGCGCTTGATCTCGATCTCATCACTTTCAAAAATGAAATACATACATCAGAGTCGCTGACTCTTCCGCATCCGCGGTTTCATCAACGCCGCTTTGTGCTCGAGCCGTTGATGGAAATCACGCCGCACGCCATTCTCCCCGGCCAAACTCAAACCGTCGCCAAACTCCTCGCCGACCTCGACACAGACGAAGCCCTGACTTTACACTCCGCACATGGCTGACGACAACGTACCCGCTCCCCGCCGCTGGTATAGCGCCCTTGGTCCGTGCCTCATCACCGCTTGCGTCGTTATCGGCCCCGGCAGCATTCTTACTAGTTCAAAAGTCGGGGCTGAGAAAGGTTACAGCATGAGTTGGGTCGTGCTGGCTTCGGCGGTTTTCATGCTGACGTTTATTCAAATGGCCGCGCGGTTGGGCGTTGTGTCCAGGGAATCACCCGGACAGTTGCTGGCCGATCGCGCAGGACGTTGGCTTGCAGTTTTGATTGGGGTCTCCATTTTCTTCGTTGCCTCGGCTTTTCAATTTGGAAACAATCTTGGCGTTCACAGTGCCTTTGAGGCGTATTTCCAATTCGATTACATTGTGGTCGTTTTTAACGCGGCGGCTATCGCATTTTTATTTTTCTTTAAAAACTTATATCGCGCTTTAGAGAAATTAATGATGGGTTTCGTAGGGCTGATGCTGCTGGCGTTTGCCGCGAATTTATTGTTCGCCAAACCGAACCCCACCGAATGGGCACGTGGGTTGGTGCCGGCCGGCATAGGCTCCCTTGATCTCACAGTGCTCGGCTTGGTGGGCACCACTTTTGCAATTGCTGCAGCATATTTTCAAATCTATCTAGTGCGCCAAAAGGGAATCCAACGCGAGGACTTGCCGTCGAGCCTCATCGATTCTCGCGTGGGCGTGCTGTTGATGGCAGCGATTACTCTGATGATTATGGGGACAGCCGCCGCTGCGCTCAAAGGGGTTAAACTCGAGGGAGCTGCCGATGTAGCCATGCAACTGGGGCCGCTGTTCGGGGGTTGGAGTAAAGCACTGTTTTGTCTTGGGCTTTTTTCCGCGGCGTACTCCTCGTTTATAATCAACTCGATGGTGGGCGGGTTTGTACTTTCCGACGGTCTCGGGTTGGGCTGTGATCCAGAGGATAAATGGCCGCGTTATATGACAGCAGCGGTCTTGTTGATTGGTATGGGCGTGGCAATGTACGTGATTAAAACCGGTATCAAACCCATGACGGCCATCGTGATGGCGCAGGCGGTGACCGTGATTGTCGCGCCACTATTGGCCGCCGTTTTGTTGTGGTTGTGCAACCGCAAAGATATTATGGGCGAAGACCGCAACGGACCGCTTATCAATGTCCTCGGGGTCGTGGGGTTTGTGCTGCTGTTGGTTATGGCGGGGAATACTGCGTTCAAGTCCATCCCGGATAAACTTAAGAATCTGAGGGCTACAACTGCGCAACCCGTCGGAAAGTAAAGCGGTGAGATGCAGTTTCCGCTTGTCGCAAACCCGCTTTGCGCGAATGGTGTCGCGGTGCCCTCTGTGAAGATCACCGCCGAAATCATCCGACAAATGAAAGGCCGAGAGCCTATCGCCGCGCTCACGGTTTACGATTATCCCATGACGCGTATGCTCGATGAATGCGGCGTACCCCTCTTGCTTGTTGGCGATTCCCTCGGAATGGTGGTGCTTGGCTTACCCGATACCACCGGCGTCACGATGGCCGATATGGAACACCATACCCGTGCCGCCGCTCGCGCCGAACCCCGCGCACTGCTCGCCGCTGATTTGCCCAAGGGCAGTTACGATACCGAGGATGATACTGTGGCCAACGCCCGCCGACTGATCGATGCTGGCGCGGAAGCTGTGAAAGCTGAAGGCGGCACGGCTATTCTTCCCCAAGTGGAAGCTGTCCTCGCGGCGGGCATTCCCTTTCTCGGTCACATCGGGATGCTTCCCCAAAATGTAAAAGCCGAGGGGGGCTACAAAGTGAAAGGTAAAACTGAATCCGAACACGAGGTCATCCTGCTTGATGCCGAAGCCTTGGCCGGAGCGGGGGCATTCGCCGTGGTGCTCGAACTGGTGGCCCCCGCCGTGGCCGCTGAAATTTCACAAACAATTTCCATACCCACTATCGGCATTGGCTCGGGAAGTGAATGTGATGGGCAAATTTTGGTGACCACTGATTTATGGGCCACCTCGCCCGACTACATTCCCCGCCACGTGCAGCCCAATATGCAAGTGCCCGTCGAAATGCGGAGGGCGGTGAGTGATTGGAAAAATGAAAAAATTAACGCACATTAACGCCAAAGGCGAAGCCAAGATGGTCGATGTCTCCGCTAAACCGGTGCAGCAACGTGCCGCCACCGCTCGCGGGGAAATTCGGATGGTGAAGGAAACTCTCCGACTCATTCGACGAGACAAGATTGCTAAAGGCAATGTGCTGGCCACCGCGCGCCTCGCGGGCATCCAAGCAGCCAAGCGCACGGGCGATTTGATTCCGCTATGCCATCCGCTGCCCATCAATCACTGCGAAGTGGGGTTTGAATTTCCGAAGGCAGGCAACGCGATTGTCATCACCGCCACGGCGAAAGTGACGGCGCAAACCGGTGTGGAAATGGAGGCCCTTACGGCGGTGAGCCTCGCCGCATTGACCATTTATGACATGTGTAAGGCGGTCGATAAAAAGATGCGTATCACTAATGTGAAACTTGTTTCAAAAACCAAACAATGAAAATACAAGTGGGAATTATCACCGTGTCCGATCGTGCCGCGGCGGGCGAATACGAAAACCTCGGCGGCCCTCTTCTTCGTGAAGCCGCCGATGGTTACGGCTGGGCGGTGCTGGCCGAGAGCGTGGTGCGGGATGAAGTGGACCAAATCCAGCGTGCCATTCGTGAGCAGATTGTGAAGGGGTGCCATCTCGTGCTCACCACCGGAGGCACCGGAGTGGCACCACGCGATGTCACACCCGAGGCCGTGCGGGAAATCGCCGACCGCGAATTGCCGGGGTTCGGCGAAGTGATGCGGATGGAATCACTCAAAATCACGAAGAACGCTATTCTCTCCCGCAACCTTGCCGTCGCCGTAGGTAATGCGCTCGTAATTTGTTTGCCCGGCAAACCCAAAGGCGCGGTCGAATGCCTCGGTTTCGTGGTCGGCGCTATCCCGCACTGCGTGGAAGTGGTGGCGGGTGTGCCAACAAGTTGCTAAATGGTTGACTCAGGAATTAAATTTTTCAACCGTTACACTGGCGAAGTGGAAACGGAAGAGATTTACGGCGAACGATGGCTGCGTTGGATCCTTTTCAACCCCTTCGGCCAAATCGCGCTGCACGCGGTGGCCAAGCGCGCCTGGTTTTCGCGTTGGTACGGTTGGCGTATGAGTTGTGCGAGCAGCGCCTCGCGCGTGAAGCCGTTCATTGAACAATACAAAATCGCCGAAACAGAACACGTGAAAGCTGCGGGCGAGTTTACGTCGTTCAACGATTTCTTTTATCGCAAGCTCAAACCCGAAGCGCGTCCGGTGGATCCGACCGGTGACTCAGTGGTGTTTCCCGCCGATGGACGGCATCTCGGATTTGCTAAAGCCTCGGAAGTGGAAGGTGTTTTTGTGAAAGGGCAGCACTTTGAATTGCCCAAACTCCTCGGTGATAAAAAGCTGGCCAAAAAATTCTCCGATGGGGCGGCAGTGTTTTCGCGTTTATGCCCAGTTGATTATCATCGATTTCATTTTCCAGTGGCCGGGGTTCCGAGCGAGGCGCGGTTGATTAACGGCCCATTGCAATCGGTGAATCCGTTGGCGTTGCGTGACCGATTGGAAATTTTGTGGGAAAATAAACGGTTCATTACTGAAATTGAAACCGAGCGCCTCGGCAAAGTGCTCGTGCTGGAAATCGGCGCGACGAATGTCGGCAGCGTCAATCACACTTTTGTGCCCACGCGTTCGGTGGAGAAAGGTGAGGAGAAAGGTTGTTTTGCCTTCGGCGGTTCGGCGACATTGACGCTTTTTGAACCGAGCCGCGTAAAATTAGCGGAAGATTTACTCGAGCAATCTGCTCAGCAACGCGAGCTTTATGCAAAAGTGGGTGATGTAATGGGCACGATCTTGACATAGTTAACCCACGCGCAGTAGGATGATCGCGACACAGATTCAATTATTAAAAAGATCCGCAGAATCACCCGCCGCGCCGAAAATAGTCAAAGTGGTGTAAAGGAAAGAGATGATTTTTCAGAGCATTAGCGGCGGCAGTCGCCGAGCAATCACAACTGTTTCAATAATGGCAGCCTCGGTGTTTTTTCTGCTCGTGGGATCCGCTGCTGCTGCCACCATAGGCACATTTGCCGGCACCGGTGAAAAGGGACATAGAGGCGATGGGGGCTCCGCGACCGAGGCTTGGATCAATGCACCCTTTGGTATTGTGCGAGGGCCAGATGAGGGACTTTACATCTGCGACACGTTTAACCACGTCATTCGTCGAATACACCGCGGGCGCATCAGCACGGTGGCCGGTACAGGGAAGAAGGGTTATCTCGGCGACGGCGGCCCAGCTACCAAGGCGCAGCTCAACGAACCATACGAGGTGCGCTTTGATCGCGCGGGGCATATGTTTTTTGTGGAAATGCGTAATCACATTGTGCGGCGGGTCGACGCTAAAACCGGTCTCATCACTACAGTAGCTGGGATAGGAGAGCCCGGCTTTTCAGGCGATGGCGGTCCGGCGGTGAAGGCGCGGATGAAATCACCACACAGCATTCAGTTTGGGCCGGCTGGCCGCCTTTATATTTGCGACATTGGAAACCATCGCATTCGAAGAGTGGACTTGCAGACGGGCGTCATCAGGACTTTTGCCGGCACAGGTGAGCGCAAGCCTACGCCTGACGGAGCGCTCATTGCCGGAACGCCGCTAAACGGCCCGCGCGCGATTGATTTTTCCGGTGAACAAATGTGGCTGGCGTTACGTGAAGGCAACGCGGTTTATCGGCTAAACCTTCGCACTGGCACAATCCACCACGAGGCTGGCACGGGCAAAAAAGGATTCACTGGCAATGGCGGTCCAGCGAAAAGCGCGAGGCTTTCGGGTCCGAAGGGAATTGCCGTTGGCCCACGGGGGAATATTTTCCTGGCGGATACTGAGAGTCACACGGTACGCATGATCGATCGCCGGACTGGGCGGCTGGAGTTGGTCGCCGGTGATGGCAACAAGGGTGACGGCCCGGAAGGCGATCCGTTACGATGTCGCATGGATCGGTTGCACGGCATTTTTGTCGATCGCGATGGCAACATATTTATTGGGGATACCAATAACCACCGCATAAGGATCATTAGAAAGTAACGTAAAACACACATCGGCGGCTAATTATCAAGATCGCCAGAAAAACTTCGCAACTCAACCGTTTACATCGGGAAAAAACTAAAGATATTTCCCCAAAATTGGCTTCAGATCTTTCGCCGTTTTTGAAGGCCACACTTTTCGGTCAGTCATAATCGCATTTTCTAACGCGCTGTGGCACGGCCAATCCGCAGGCTTGGCGGGAATACGCAGGATCACATCGGCCAGCACAGCCTTGGCGGTAGCGGCGTTTCGGCTGAGGTTATCCATGACCATTTCCACCGTCACATGGGCTTCGTCGGTTTTCCAGCAATCATAATCTGTAATCATGGCCATTGTCGCGTAGGCAATTTCCGCCTCGCGGGCACATTTGGCTTCGCCGAGGTTGGTCATGCCGATGACGTCGTACTTTAGCTTGTGATTGGTCAGCGACTCCGCGCGTGTGCTGAAGGCGGGGCCTTCCATGTTCACGTAGGTACCACCGTTGTGCACGCGGGTTTTTTTAACCTTGGCGCTTTTCAGGATGAGTTGGCGCAGTTCCTCACAAATAGGATCAGCGAAGGCGATGTGCGCCGCGATACCATTTCCAAAAAAAGTGTGGTTGGCCGATTGTTTGGTGCGGTCAAGAAATTGATTAATCAGCACGATGTCGCACGGGCGGTATTTTTTCTGCAACGATCCCACTGCACTGACGCTGATGACCCACTGCACTCCGAGCTTTTTCATGGCCCAAAGATTAGCGCGATGGTTTAGTTCGCTTGGCAAAATACGGTGGCCTCGCCCGTGGCGGGGGAGAAAGGCGACCTC
>Ga0315321_10004285_pt1 | contig 10982 bp, 8 predicted proteins | sample M180m21515metaG_FD_203464 | JGI IMG/M metagenome (GOLD analysis project Ga0315321, IMG submission 203464) | Ammonia-oxidizing marine archaeal communities from Monterey Bay, California, United States - M1 80m 21515 | ecosystem: Environmental > Aquatic > Marine > Intertidal zone | place: USA... | reverse complement strand
TCCGATTGCGAAGCGCTAGCCGTATTAGTTGGCCAATGACAAGTGGCAATAGGACGTAGAGCGCTATTTTGGCAATTAGGGAGTCTAGGGGAGGGAATTTTCCGCTTGTTTGAGCGAAGAGGGAAACGCACCAGAGTGGGGTGATTAATATGCCGATAATGTTTGATAAGGTGGCGCTGACAAGGGCAGCTCCAGAGTCGCCATCGCTGTTTGCAGTGAGAACGATCGCTGATGAAATGGTGGTCGGGAGAACGGATAGGTATAGCAGCCCAGATTGGATCCCGCTGGGTATCCATTGATCGAAGACGAATATGATCAGCATCATTAGGATCGGGGAGAGGATGAATATCCAGCTTTGGCAAAAGACGTGGAGTCGGAAATGGGTGGCGCTTGCGAGGAGTTGGCGTGTTGGCAGTGACAGTCCTTGAATGAGGAAAATGAGCGCGATGCAGAGCTTAGTTGTTAGCTCGCTTTTGAAAATGCCGCCTGCAGCTCCGAAGCTTGGAAAGAGAAAGGCGAGTCCGATAGCAGCGAATAAGCCAATCGTAAATACCTGATTCTTGATTCGGTCTAGCATGTTGAGGGCGAGCTTAGGGTGAGGCGTGTCGGTAGCAATTTAGGATAAGGACCGTTCCGGATATGTTGTAGTTGGGGGCTTCCAGTTGTGGCGTTTTCAATGGGGGTGATTGTGTTCATGGAAGGGGTCTTGCGTTGAGTGGACTTACGGTTTTGAGGCTGATTGGAAGTTTGGGTGAAAATCGCAGAAGAGGCAACGTTTCTATAGACCTATGCTTTGCGAGGTTTGCCATCGCGTTGTTTGGGGATAGATATAGTCTTTCGATATAAGGAAATTTGGGTCGAATGGGTTGGTGCTAGCAACTTTGCTATCGTTGCTTGCAAGGGGGGCTTTGATTGAAGCTGAGCCTGTGGCAACATCATTGGAGGGTAGCCAGGTCGCACTTTTCGAAGAAGCGGCCGAGTCAGTTTTGTTGGTTTTGTTCGTGGCGGTAGAGTGTCCCATTTCGAACCGATTCGCTCCGTCTGTGAACGCGATTTACGAGGAATTCAGTGCGGTAGATTTTGCAATGTGGACGGTTTATACGGACGATTTGTTTTCAACGGATGAGATTTTGAAGCATCGAGCTGATTTTGAGTATGGTATGCCTGCGTTGATGGACTTCGATCGTGGTATTGCGAAGCATGGCGGGGCGACCGTGACGCCTGAAGCAGTTGTGTTCGTTCGTGAAGTATCGGGTAGCTATCGCATGGTCTATCGAGGTCGAATCGATCATCAGTATGTCGGTTTCGGTAAGTGACGCTTGAAGGCGTCGCGTGAGGTTTTAGACATTGCTCTAGCAGGGAAATCGGGTGGCTTGGGATTGAGAACGACAGAAGCGATCGGCTGCTACATTGGAGAGCGAGTTATTGGCAGCAGAGTCCGCTTTGTGGATACGGGTTGATTTTTAAAAAGATATTCTATCGCGGCTTGCGAAACAAGCCCCAGGCCTATGATTGGGGAATGGAGTCGGTGTGTCTGGGTAAATTTAGAGTCATGTCGACGTGGTCGATGCCGGCTTCTTGGTAGGTGGGGCCTTCAATTTGGAAGCCGAGTTGTTCGTAAAAGGGGACAGCGTGGGTTTGTGAGGATAGACAGACGGTTTGAAATGAGCGGCTTTGTGCGGCTGCGATGAGCGATTTCATGATTGCCGTTCCGATGCCTTGGTTTCGATAGGGATTGAGGACGGCTACGCGACCGATGTGGCCGTCGTGTAGGAGCCTCCCGGTTGCGACGGGCTTTTGATCGTCGAAAGCCAAGGCGTGGAGACAATCGGGGTCTAGTCCGTCGATTTCGAGTTCAGGGGGCACGTTTTGCTCGTGGACGAAGACTTCGAAGCGAATTGCGTGTATGGGCTCGGCGAAGGGCTTGAATTCGGTGGTTTCGACGCTAATCATGGCTAAGAGGCTAAATCTTGATGATGGTGGTTGTCATCTTAATTCGTGGAACTATGTTTAGGTTGATCGTTACGTCTATGGAAAATGGGTTTTAAAGGAATCTATTACATTCGATTGTTTTCCTATTTTAGAATGCCTTCCTCTTGGCTCAAAATCATTGCTTTTTATGGCTTGTATCTCTCAGCGCGCTTAGGCGCTGAGCCCGAGCCTATTGAAGGACCTCCTCTATTGTTCACCAAGGATTTTATCCCTGCGGAGCTGCAGGCGGGCGAGAGATTCGAACTTTCCCCGCTTGGGCATGTAGTCAATTTCGGATACGAATTTCGTTTGTCGAGCGATTTTGGAGAATTCGATATTCGCGGTATCGATATGCTAGCGGAGCGAGTGCACGAGATTGCGGTGCTTGATAAGTTGGAGGAGATCAGCAAAACGAAAGCGTTCACTACGTCGTTTTCAGAGGCGCTGAAGGATCCGGTTGTCAAAAGTTGGTCCGTTGCCCGTCGCCCGATTAGTTCGGTTATCAGAATACCGGGCGGGATTCTCCGTTATTTACAGGGAAAATTTTATCAAGTGAAACGAGGATCCGAAAAGGTGGTTGCCAAAACGAAACAGAAGCGGAAAAGCGATGCCGATAAAGAAGAATCCGAGAACCGGGAGAAGGTAGATGGAACCGTTAAAAAAGTAGGTACGACGACTCGGAAATTGAGCCGGCGTCATTTCGGTTTCGAGAAGGCCAAGCGAGCTTGGGCCCGTCGATTGAAGGTGGACCCTTATTCGACGAATGAATACTTGCAGCTCGGACTAGAGCGGATTGCTTGGGCGTCGACGGTCGGTTCCTTCGCCGGCGAGTTTGGGATCCCGACGAACGCGGTCTTGTCCTATACTCTGCAGACGCAAGAAATGGTGTGGAATCAATCGGCGACGGAATTGGAGCGCCGGAATTTCGTGTCGCTAGGGAATATGGGTGTAGAGCATAGTGCCTTGTTGGTGTTCAATGATTTGGGAACCTACACGCTTACGGAGAAGACTCTGATTGTTTTGGCCTTGGAGAATATGGAGGTGGAAGGGCGTCTGAGCTTGGTTCAATTGCTAATGGAAGCGGAGAGTCGCGATGAGGCACAAATGATGGTTAAGCTGGTGACGATGTTCGGGAATTACCACCGTTTGGTCCACCCGATCAATTGCTTTTCGATTCGACGGGGACTTGCGGTTGCCGAGTTGGGAGACGGTTCGATGATACTTCCTTTGGCTTTGGATTATTTGCATTGGACTCCGGAGATTACGGACGCACTTTTATCGGATGCGTTGGTTGGGGAAGATCGGACTCTGTGGATCGAGGGAGTTGCGTCGACTATAGCGAAGCGTCGATTGGAACAATGCGATTGGAAGCTTGAGGAAAATAGTTCCGAAACGTTTAAGTGGTTGGCAACGGAGCTTTGAGCGCCGGTCCGACCGCTTGCTTTTCGATTCAGTTGAGGTTTATGGTATTCGGGATATGAGCAATTTTCGATCGAGAGTTTGGATTTGGGTTTTGATATTTGCTTTGTCGATAAGGGCTTGGGGTGCGGAGTCGCGTCCGAATGTGTTTATCTTTTTGAGTGACGATTTATCCTACCACGATATCGGCTGTTATGGGAATCCGGTGGTTAAGACGCCTAATATCGATGCATTGGCAGCGGAGGGCTTGCGATTGGATGCGTGTTTCAATTCAGCTCCAATGTGCGCGCCAACTCGGATGAGTTTGTATTCGGGGATTCATCCGGTGCGAAATGGGGCTCACCCGAACCATAGTGAAGTGTATCCGTGGGTGAATACTTTACCGACTTATTTGAAGAAACTGGGCTATCGGGTTGGACTGGCCAATAAGAGTCACTTTTTGCCGAAAGAGCAGTTCCCGTTCGAGCATTTGGAAGGGCGCGAGCATGATACCGGGAAGAATGGAATCGATTTCGATATGGCACGCGTCGAAGCTTTTTTGAGCGATAGCAAGGATGAACCTTGGTGTTTCGTGTTCGCTTCGAATCAACCGCATACCCCCTGGAATCGCGGGGACGCATCGCAGTACGATCCCAGTGCGGTTTCGATACCGCCTTATTTGGTGGATACGTCGGAAACGCGCGAGGCGATGACGCGGTATTATGCGGAGATAACTTACATGGACGATCAACTCGGTCAGTGTATCCGATTTCTGGATGAATCAGGGGAGAGTGATGAAACGCTGTTTTTGTACTTGAGTGAGCAGGGGTCGAATTTTCCATTTTGCAAATGGACTTGTTATGAAACAGGGCTTCGTTCGGCGGGAATAATTCGTTGGCCGGGCCAGGTGACGGCGGGAAGCGTGTCGAGCGAGTTGATTCAATATGTAGATGTGGTTCCGACGATCGTTGAGATCGCGGGAGGCAACGCGCTGGATCACAATTTCGATGGAAGAAGTTTCAAGGGTCTTTTAGAGGGGAAAGATTATACGCCCAATCGATTCGCTTATGGCGTTCAGACCTCTCGTGGGATTTATTCCGGACCGGAGGCTTATGGGATTCGTTCGATTCGAGATGATCAATATCGGTTGATTTGGAATGTGAACTCCGAAAGCGCGTTTCGAAACACGGTGACGGGAAAGTTGGAAGCTTACTTATCCTGGAAAGAACAGGCTGAATCGGGCGACGCGTTTGCCAACGAACGTTTCGAGGCTTATCGCAAGCGTCCGGAATATGAATTATACGATGTGGATGAGGATCCTTTCTGTATGGATAACTTGGCGGAATTTCCGGAGGTTCGAGGCGAGTTCAATCGATTGAAGACAGGTTTGGATAGGTGGATGGAACAGCAAGGCGATGTTGGCGCGGCGACTGAAGCGGAAGCTTTGAGTCGCATGCCTAAGAGGCGAGGAGAGTGAGCTCTACGTCGTCCGTTTCCGAGTCGGTCGAGTAAGCTTTAAAAGGAATTTTGGTGGAATCGGAAAAATTCGATTGCCTGACCTGCTTACACGTGTTTGGTTTTGCAAATCTTTAACCCCCTAAACTATAATGTTATCTCGTAGAAATTTTATTAAGACATCCGCGTTCGCGGCTGGAACATTCGCGATCGTGCCATCATGGGCGAAATCGGCAAATGGCGACATCCGAGTCGCGGTGATCGGTCTGAATGGCCGAGGCAAGAGCTTGATCAAAGACGTTTTGCGAACGGATGGGGCTCGTTTGGTCGCGTTATGCGATGTGGATTCGGAGGTCCTTGGCCAGCGTGCGGATCAGGTCGACAAGGAAAACGGACTCAAAGTCGAGCGCTACGAGGACTATCGCAAGTTGCTTGAGAACAAGGATATCGATGCAGTGGTTTTGACGACCCCAAATTACTGGCATGCGCTTCAAACGATCTGGGGCTGTCAGGCTGGCAAGGACGTTTACGTCGAAAAGCCTGTTTGCCATACGGTATGGGAAGGTCGTCAGATGGTTAAGGCTGCCAAGAAGTACGGACGGATCGTACAAGCGGGTTTCCAGAATCGCTCGGACATTGGTTTGAACGAGGCGTTTCCTTGGGTTCAAGCAGGCAATATCGGCGAGATCAAGATGGTTCGCGGGTTGTGCTATCGCAACCGGGCGAGTATCGGAAAGATAGACAAGCCGCTCGTGCCGCCCAAATCGGTTAATTATGATCTTTGGCTCGGACCTGCAGAGCATCAGGACCTTTATCGTCCGGAGCTTCATTACGATTGGCACTGGGATTTCAATACCGGCAACGGCGATATGGGCAATCAAGGTCCGCACGAGCTGGATCTTTTGCGTTGGGTCCTCGGCGATCCTGACCATCCGATGAAAGTGTCGTCTATCGGCGGTCGCTTTGGATGGAATGATGGCGGAGACACTCCGAACATGTGCATTTCTCAATTCGATTGGGGAGGCGTACCGGTGCTTTTCGAAACGCGTAACTTGTGGGTGAACCGCGAGTTGAACAACGCGCCGAATTTCAAGGGCAGCCGTGTTGGCGTTATCGTCACATGCGAAGATGGTGAATTTCGTGGAGGTCGCGGTGGCGGCATTGTTTATGACAACAGGGGCAAGAAGATGAAGGCTTTCAAAGGCGATGGCGGTTTCGATCATTTCCCCGCGTTTATCCGAGCGATTAACAGCCGGAAGGAAAGCGACGTCGCGGCTCATCTGGAGAGCTCCTACAAGTCGAGTTGCTTGGCGCACTTGGGCAATATTTCTTACCTTCAAGGAAAGGAAGTCAGCGAAAAAGCGATGTCTAAGGTTGCCGCGAAAGACGAGGTTCTCAAGGAAGCTTATGATCGCTACGACGCGCAGCTAGGTGATTGGAACATTGATCTTTCCAAGGAGCTTTGGCGAGAAGGTACCCAGCTCGAATTCGATCCTAAGTCGGAGAAATTCGTCGGAGGCAAGGGCTTCAAGCAAGCGAATGGCAGGTTGAAGCGTACTTATCGCAAGGAATTTGAAGTGCCGGTTAAGGTTTAGTCGGATTCGATGAAAATCGATTTTGGAGCCGATGCTGGAGCGAATGTTTCTAGCTCGGCTCTTTATGTTTTCAAACGCGAAATAAAATCCATTGCGCTTCTGCGGAACTATGCGGTTAACTCTCCCGAAATGTTCACAGGTTTAGTTGAAGAAAAGGGAGAAGTGCTGAGCTTTCATCGGGAAGCTGAGATTTGGCGTTTGAAAGTGAAAGCCCATATCGTGCCGGAAGGCGTTAAATTAGGCGACAGCATCGCTGTGAACGGATGTTGTTTGTCGGCAGTTTCGATTTACCCGTTCGGGGTCGAGTTCGATGTTCTGGAGGAGACGCGTCGAGTGACGAACTTGAAGAATGTCAATTTCGGATCGAGCGTTAACCTGGAGCGGAGCTTGCGGTTTGACGGCCGAGTTGGGGGACACTTTTTGACAGGTCATGTAGACGGTGAGGGCGAGATTTTGGAGCTGCAAAGCAAGGGTGCTGACGTGCTGTTGCGAATTAAGGCGCCTGAGGCGTTTGCCCGTTACTTGGTTTACAAAGGCTGCGTGGCAATCGATGGAATTTCGCTGACGGTAGCGGAAGTCGAAGGACTAGTATTGTCGATTTGGTTGATTCCGCACACGTTGGCGGTGACCACGCTTGGAGAGCGATCTCCGGGGGATTCAGTTAATATGGAATTCGATTTGCTCGCGAAGTACACGGAAAATATCTTGGCCCACCAAGATCGCTAGATGAAAGAATCTCTGAATGCCGTTATTGACGAATTGAAGGCCCTTCGCAAAGGAGGCACGGATCATGTCTATGTATCCGACGAAGCAATGCGCGGGCTTCAGGCGTCCTTGGCTAGCGTGAACGCTTCGCCGGCAATCGATCCCAAGGAAGAGGCGGCTAGAGCGTTGGCTGCGATTCCGGATAGGATCCGTTCTGCATCTCCCGAGGAGTTCGATCAAATCTTGAAGGATGATCCGGTCGTTCCGACGACGCATAAATCGCTTTTGAGCACGTCGCCATTTCGCACACCTCCGGTTGTTACGTTGCCTGAAGGCGATAAGCGTACACGCTGGGAAGCCTTGAAGAGTCAGGTCTTTGAATGTCCTGTTTGCATTAAGCACTCTCCTGAGCGGGCCCAGGTCGCTTTTGGCTTTGGGGATTTGGATGCTGATATCTTTTTTTGCGGGGAAGGTCCTGGAGAAGAGGAAGAGCAGAAGGGAGAGCCGTTCGTCGGCGATGCTGGTCAGTTGCTTACCAAAATGATCAAGGCGATGGGGTTCGATCGCGAGCAAGTCTATCTTAGCAATATCATGAATTGGCGTTCGCTTTCGCCGACTGGCGATGGTAAGCGCTCGCCGACGATCGAGGAGATGAAATTTTGCCTTCCTTATTTGAAGGCACAGGTAGAGATAGTGAAGCCTAAGTTGATCGTGGCTTTAGGTGTATCGGCTTCGAAGGGATTGCTCGGTGCTGAGGCATTTCGAAGCTTGCGGGAAATCAAAGGGACTTGGCTGGACTTTGAAGGTATTCCTGTGTTGCCGACTTATCATCCGTCGTATTTGCTTCGCAATGACAGTAAGCGCGACAAGCGAGGCGCCTGGGAAGATCTTCTAAAAGTAATGGAGCGGTGCGAAGTCTTGATTAGCGAGAAACAGCGCGGATTTTTCCTTTAAGGAAATATTTTGGATAGCTTTAGGCGGTCTTGCTCGAGATCATTTCGGCAAGCTTGCGATTGAGAGTATCGAGAGGGACTGGCTTGTTGAGTACCGCATCAATGTTGTCTGGGTTTTCGCCGGTTCCTTCTATAAAATCGCCAAATCCGGTCATTAGGTAAACCGTGACGTCAGGTTTTAGAGCTTTGATCTTGGCAGCTAGTTGATCGCCACTCATGCTGGGCATAGCTCGGTCCGTGATCACTAGGTCGTAGGATTTGTGCGAAAAATCTTTTATCGCCAGCTCTGGGTCCGTAAAGCAACTGACGATATGTCCGCCGGACCCTAGCAATTCGGAAATGACTTCGAGTAGAATAGCTTCGTCATCTATGAGCATGATGTGAAGCGGCGCTAGTTCAGCAGGAAGGGGAGTGAGCGTTTCTTTGGTAAAATCGGCTTCGACCGCGGGAAAGTTCATTGTGATGACCGTTCCTTCGCCTACTTTCGAGTCGATCGTGATTTCACCACCGTGCCGCTTGACGATTCCGGATACGATGGAGAGTCCTAGGCCGGTTCCCAGTTGGCCTTTGGTCGTATAGAATGCGTCGAGGCACTTGTCCTGAATATTATCAGGCATCCCTTCGCCGGTATCTTTTACTTCGATACTGACGCGATCTTTCAGGTCTTTGACCGATACCGTGATGGTTCCCCCGGTTTTAATTGCATCGACAGCGTTGATTACGAGGTTGGCGAGCGATTGGCGCAGTTCGGATTCGTTGCCGCGAATACAGCGAGCAGTCCGGATGTCGGTCTCGAAGCGGATATTGGCTCCGCGTCCTTCGGCTTGAATTTTCCAGCGATGCTCGGTCAGGTCTTTTAATTGGCCGAGAAGGATTTCCGGATTGATGACGGAAAAGATTTCGTCTTCATCATTGTGGGCCTGGTAGAATTCGCGAAGGCGACTGACAACGGCGGCACCGTCTTGAGCGGCTACTTGAATCTTTTTGAGGAAAGATTCGAGCTTATCGTTGTCGCGGGATTCCGCTGGCATGTTGAGCAGCAATTCGGAAAACCCGAGGATGGGTGTGAGCAGGTTGTTGAAGTCGTGAGCGATGCCGCTCGCCATTTGGCCGAGAGCACGGAGGTTCTCTTGTTGGATGACTGTGTTCTGGGTCTCTTCAAGGGTGGCGAGAGTCTGGCTTAATTCACGGTTTCTCTTTTCAAGCTCGTTGGCTAATTCCCTTTCGTGAGTGACGTCTTCGATTACGGCGGCGAAGTAGTGAGTTTTGCCGGTAGAGTCGCGAAGTGGGAAGAAATTTGCTTTGCACCAAAAGGGGTCGCCGTTTTTACGGTAGAGTAGCAGTTCGATTGAAACTGCCCGATTATCATAGAGAGCGGAATTGATATTAAGTATTGATTCTGGGTCGGTCTTCGAGCCATTTAGGCAGGATAGTTCTTGTCCGGATACATGGGAAACTGTGAACCCGGTCAGGATTTCGAAAGCTCGATTAGCGTAGCAAATAGGAAATCCAGATGGACTCTTAGAAAGCATTACAATACTTTCTCTCACGAGTTCGACGCCGAATTTCAGGAGATTGGAACCGGGGTTTTCGCGATCGAGGGTCATGTCTTTCGCGTTGAGCGAAAGGTAATTGCCGCCAGGGATCCGGTTTCCTTCGATAAGGAGTGATTTTTGCCGACCTAGGCTATCGACGAATCGAAGTAGGCACCGACTGGAGGAGTCGATTGCGTTGAGTTCGGCAAGAAATTGTTTCGCTGCTAGTCGATCGAGCGGATGGGCGAAATCGGCCAAATTCCGACCTAGCATTTCCTTTTGGAGGAACCCTAGGCAATGAATCCAAGAGGCGTTGGCTTCGGTGAAAGTTCCGTCATGCGAGTGAACGGAAACCAGTGTGAGCGCTTCAGGTAAAGGTTGGGGCAAAGTAGCTTCGGCCACGACACTCTTGAGAACGATGCGTGATTGCTTGGGATCTGGGCTGATGAAGAGCGGAATGCGTTTCAATTCGACTGGCAGGTATGTTTGGCCCTTCAAGAGGGCGGTCGCCGAAAACGTCGAGCGTTGAGAATCGGTGTCGATGGCGAGAAGCCAATTCAGTAGAGAGGTTCTGGGTAGGAGGAAATCCGCGATATCTTGTCCTTGGATTTCTTCGTTAGAGGCTTTCCACAATCGTTGGCAACCGTCGGTAGCTTCGAGAAAACGCCCATTGCCGTCATGAAGCGAGTAGACTGCATTTTCACCCGGAAGGCTTAAATTGGCGAAGAGTTTCCAATCGGCTATGGGAGGCGAGGACAAGGGAATGGCCGGTTTGGAAAGCGAAGAGTCGCTGCGGGGGGGTAAACGCTCGGGAAGGCCCTTTCGAAACTGGTCAGAAAGGGAGGTGGATGAAATTGGAAGCGAACGGAGTCCTAACCCTATAGTTCGGGGCTCGGTAGCTTTGAGGTCACTAGAGCATTCTGGTTTATTGCCATCCATGGGAGATGTTTCTGAAAAGGCTGATTCCTTTCAGCCAGAAGCCGCTTCGCGAGAATGCTCGCGAAGCGACCTGTAAGGGTGTTCTATCTAGGCTTTTGAGAGCGATAGATAGGGAAATGGTATTGCGGGTTGTTTGAAATAGGTGGAAAAGTTATTATAAAGAGATGAGCTCGTTTTTGATAGCATAGCGCGTGAGCGCTGCGACATCGTGGAGATTGAGCTTCCTCATGATGTTAGTTCGATGGTTGTCCACCGTGCGAACCGAGATATTGAGGCGAGCAGCAACTTCCTTGGTTGAATAACTTTCCGCGACGAGTTGAAGGATTTGCTTCTCTCTATCAGAGAGAGGGATTTCGCTAGAACTGGAATCCGGGTTGAGGATGAGAGAGCGCATCATACTGGCCATTTTCGGGCCGATGAATGTTCCGCCA
>Ga0315321_10004284_pt1 | contig 10983 bp, 11 predicted proteins | sample M180m21515metaG_FD_203464 | JGI IMG/M metagenome (GOLD analysis project Ga0315321, IMG submission 203464) | Ammonia-oxidizing marine archaeal communities from Monterey Bay, California, United States - M1 80m 21515 | ecosystem: Environmental > Aquatic > Marine > Intertidal zone | place: USA... | reverse complement strand
ATTTATTTGTTAAAATCACAACATCTTACCTGGAAGATATTAGTTAGGTAAACTCTTTAATATTAATTAAATTTGTCGGCACATTTAAAATGGCCTCGTAGCATAACTGAATAGTGCATCTGATTACGGCTCAGAAGGTTGGGGGTTTGAATCCCTCCGAGGTCACAAAAAGGAATAACTCAAAAGAGTTGTTCCTTTTTTTTTTGATTTCACATTTGGTACATACTTTTTTGTAAATTGTAAGTATGAAAAAAATAATTGGTTTAGCCTTATTTTTATTTATTTCCCCCTCTATTGTTTATGCTCAAAATCAACTTGGTCAAGATATATGGGGTGATAATCACCAAGACTGGTTTGGTGCTTCTTTGGCAATAGCAAATTCAGATGGTACTTTAGCTGTCGGTGCATATCGTGCTGATAATAACGGATTAGAATCTGGACTTGTTCGTGTATTTCAATTTGATGGGGTTTTATGGAATCAAATTGGAAATGATTTTAATGGTGACTCTGCTGGAGATTGGCTTGGTTATTCTGTTGATTTAAATGATGATGGTCAAATTTTTGTTGTTGGTGCTCCAAGAAATAATGATAATGGAGTTATAAGAGTTTATCAATGGAATGAATCTAATAATGATTGGGATCAGTTAGGTCAAGATATAATTGGAGAAAATATTGGAGACGACTTTGGGTTTTCATGTAGCATCAACAGTGTAGGAGATATAATAGCTGCTTCAGGACCCTCTAATAATGACTCAGGTAATGAATCTGGAAGTACCAGAGTTTTTCAATATAACGGAAATACTTGGGATCAGCTAGGTCAAGATATAGATGGAGAGTATGCAGAGGAACATTCAGGCCATTCTGTAACCTTAAGTTCAAATGGTTATATTCTATCTATTGGGGCTGGACATAATTCAGAATATGGTTTTGAAATAGGTCAAAATAGGGTATATTCTTATAATCCTTCATTAAATTCTTGGACTCAAATTGGTCAAGATATTGATGGAGAAGGACCTTATCAAGATCATTTTGGTTATTCAAACAGCATTAGTTCTGATGGTTATACGCTGGCTGTAGGGGCGCCACAAAATAATCTCCAAAATGGGATAGATCTTGGACATGTTAGAGTTTATAAGTTTGACGGTCTTAATTGGATACAAGCTGGTCAGGATATTAATGGAATAGGAAACGGATCTGCTGGATGGGATGTAAGTATTAGCGGAGATGGAAGTTTATTAATTTTAGGATCTCCTCATAGTAGTCCAAACGGAGGAGCTTCTGGTCAAGCTCTCTTATATCAACTTGATTCAAATAACTGGAATCAAATAGGGGTAATAAATGGGCAATCTCAGTGGGATTATTTGGGATGGGATACTGACATGAATCGAGCCGGAACTAAGGTAGCAGTTTCATCACTTCTTTCAAGCGGTGGTCCTTCTGGACAAGCGACTGGGCTAGTTCAAGTTTTTGATATTCAATCAACATTGAATGTTAATGATAATACTCAAGACTTAATTCCTTCTATTTTTCCTAATCCTTCTAACTCTATGATAAGATTAAATTCTGACAAGAATTATAAAATTGAATTGTTTGATATGAATGGGAGATTATTAATTGAAGATATTGGAAATTCTTTAGATATTTCAAAATTAAGTAATGCTGTATATATTATTAAATTAACAGATTTACAAAGCAATCAATCATTAGATTTTAAGATTATAAAAAATTAATAGACCTAAACCATAGGTAAATCTTCTTCTTTTAAAATTATTTATATTTACATTCTAAATTATAAAACCAAAAACATGAAAAAATTTAAATTAATTATAGCTCTTGCAGTAGTATTTGGATTCATATTTTCTTGTAACAATTCTGCTGTACAAAAAATGAGCGATAAAATGGGAGGAGATCAATCAGATCACGTATGTGCTAGTTGTGCTAAATCATCAGATGCAAAAGCAACTTTTGAAAAAAACTCAAATACAATGCAAATATTATTTGATAGTTATGCAAACGAATCAGTTGAATATTCTCATTTTGCTGATGATGTAGTTTTTAGAGGAACTTTATTAGGTTCTGCAGATTCTCTAGGTCTAGATGAAATCAAAGGAATACACAAAGAGTTTTTTGCAAAATATGATGTAAAACATATGGCACCATTTAATTATTTACAGGGTGTTAATGCTCAGACTGGTAAAGCTGATGGTTCTGTACGAATGTATTATGCAATGGAAGTAACTAATACAACTAATGATAAATCTGTTGTTGTTCCAATTTATGAATCATTTGATTTTAATGAAGAAGGTAAAGCTACTTTTGTACAATGGTACTGTGATTGGACTGCTTCTTTAGAATCTATAGAATAAATTAATAAAACATTATTTATAAAGTCAGTTATTATTAATTTAGTAGCTGACTTATTTTTAACTACAAACTTTTGAATATGAAAAAAATATTTATAACAATTTTAGCTTTTAGTTCATTTACTTTATTTAGTCAAAAAAAATATATTGAGTCTATGAGTTTTGAACAATCTCAGGATATTGACTTTTTTATTAATGTAAAAAATAACACAAAGCTAGGCGAGTATATAACTGCTTCAGGAAATTCTGTAAAATTAGGAGATACGCTAATTATTGGTAACCCTACATCTTCATCTGCAACTTCTAGCACTTATGGTGGTGGAAATAAAATAGCATATGGAAGAACCAAAACAAGATTTAATAAAGAATTTGAATTTATCCAATTGGGTAGACCAGCTGGGTTTGGCGTCGTTATGTCTGGTCAAGATACGCCAATGGCAGGAATTAATTTATCTAAAGAGGTGGTATTAGTTAAAGAAATGAAAACATACCATAAAGGAAGCAAGAAAAAGCCTTTGAATGTTCAAATTGTTCTAGGTGAAATAAATGGAAGAGCTTTTGGGATAAATAAATATTTGAGTGTAATGAATACTGAGCTTGCAATTGAAAGCGGAGAAATATTTTTAAAAAATAGGAAAATGACTAGAGATGAAGCTATTGCAAAATTAAAGGAAGCAAAGGAATTATTAGATTTAGAAATGATGTCTCAGGAAGATTATGACGCATTAAGAAAGGAGCTTTCTCCTATAATAATGAATAAAAATTAGAGAAAAATGAAATATATTTTCTTTTTATTTATTGGGTTATTGTTTAGTTCATGTGAAACTAAACAAATTCATTATGGGGAAATAATTACTAGTAAAAATATTATTGATTATTCTAAAGCAAAAGAGTTAGTACTTGAAGAGGGAAAAATTTCTACAAAAATTGAAGGGACAATTTTAGAGACATGTGCAAAAAAGGGTTGTTGGATTAGATTAAAGGCAGATAATGATACTTTGTTTGTAAGATTCAAGGACTATGGTTTTTTTGTCCCTACTTCTGGGGTTGAAGGGAAAAAAGCAATACTTCAAGGAGAGGCAACATACGAAACATTAGAAATAGAAGAAGTTAGACATTATGCTGAAGATGCTGGAAAATCAAAAGAGGAAATAGAATTAATTACTGAACCAGAATACATTTTTTCTTTTACTGCAAGTGGAGTAATTATTGAGGATTAGTTTTATATTCAATTTTTATCATTACTTCATTTCTTCTATTAAATACTTTATAGGGGCTATTATATGAAACGAAGTATGGACTTCCAATATGCTTTACATCTAATTTCTTTAATTTGTCATATAACACATTAGAATAATTTTTTACTTTTTTTCGATTACCCCAGCCACCAAATCTAACTGAAGCATAGTGACCAGCTTTTGATTCATAAATTTTTATTTTGTCATCATTTGGTTCAGATATATTTTGCATATCATATTTTTCGGGCATCACAAACTCCATTGCATTTGTGTCATCTTGATTACTTAAATAAACTGGCGTTGTCATAGCAATTTTTTCATTATTACTGTTATTTCCACTGATGTACTTAAACAACTTCATAAAGTTGTTGTTGGACCCATTTTCAGATAAAACCTTAGCTTTAATAGCTGGCGGGTAATACCTAATTTCAAAGTTGTTATCCTTTAGTACAACTTCATATTTTTGAGTTTCATAATCACTACTCATAATTAATAATGTTAATCCAAAGATGATTAGTTGCTTCATTTTTTATTCTTTCAATATTTTAATGATTTTGTATTTATTTGATATAACATCTTTTATTTTTAGCAAATAAATTCCATAATCAAAATCAGAGAAATCGATTGTTTTATTATTTGTTTGCAAAATTTTCCTGCCATTTATATCGAAGACACTTATATTAATGTCATTCGTGTAATTTATGCTTAGTTTATCAGATACTGGATTTGGAAAATAATTTAGATCAAATTCAATTTCTTCAACATTAACACTTAATGTACTGTCATTCCATTTCCATATTCCACCAGAAAGGGAACTTTGATTAAATCCGCCAGCCCATCCAATTTGTTCATTAAGAAAATCTACATGTGTACGTTGAGTAGAATCAATGGGGTTCCAAGTATACCCGCCATCATCACTAAATGATGATCCAGAACCAGTTGTATAAACTATATCAGTTCCCTCAACAAAGCATAATCCACTAGTATAAATAGTACCTGAAGTTGTAATTTGTGTCCAGGAAACACCTGAATTTGTTGATCTATATACATTTCCAGAATTATCAACTATAATGCCGTTGTTTGAATCACTAAAAGAAATATCCCCATTAACTTCAGCACTCCCAAAATCAGAAATTGGTGTAGTATAGACTGACCAGTTATTTCCTCTGTCTGCTGAGTGATATAGTCTACCTTTATTAGTGGAATACCAAACATTATCTCCTACAACTTCAATCTGCCTAACATAACCATATTCTCCCGAAAGAGGTATTGGAATTGAACTTCCAGGAACTTGAGACCAGTTATTACCACCATCACTGGTTACATAAAGCTCAAATTCTCCATTAATTGGATCACCTTGGGCAAAACCAACATTTTCATCCCAAAAATAAACTACGTTAGCAAATGAAGAACTTGTGTCATAGCTAGCGCTATCTTGTCTATTCCATGTGCTACCACCATCAGTAGTTTGAAATATACCACCGATATCTCCTGCAGCTCTTGGGTAGGCGACAAGCCAAGCTTTATTATAATCATAAGCATGAATCATAGATATTCCTAGGCCTTCATTTGATATGTCAATTGTTCCATCAACCCATGTATCTCCACTATTATTAGTTTTAGTGAATTCTTGGACATTTTGATTAGACCCACTTCCATCATAAGCTGTTCCCCATACTATGTTCTCATCAACAATTGAAATATAGTTAATACCTCTAGATTGATCAAAAAAAGAGGTGTTTTGTAAAATCCATTCACCTGTTGGTTCAGAAAAAACATTAATATAATTTTGTTTAGTCAATGTCTCTGAAGAAGAACTATTTGAAATGGTCAACGTAACATCATATGAACCATGTGAAGAATATAAAATTTCTGGAGGATTTTCACCTTCATAAGTGCTTGGCGAACCACCTTCAAATGTCCATTCCCAATTCTCACCTCCTATTGAATAATTTGAAAAATTTACTGGTTGATTTTCATAGGCTACTTGAGGTGAAGCTGTGAATCCGGGAATAGGATTATCAGTGTCTGGAAGAACGCATATTAAAGCAGCATGTGCATCTATTCGATTTCCAATATTTTGATTAATATCAACTCCACTACTAATTAAACAGTCTAAAATTTCAGTTGGATTTTTCATTGGATTTATACTAAGCATTAATCCTACTAGACCTGCTGCAAATGGAGCAGCCATAGATGTTCCTCCTTTTCTTGCATAACTATTTAAATCATTTGTATATACAGCACTTAATAACCCATTATATGAAAAACCGCCTGGTGAAGCTATATCAACCCAAGATTGAATACCAGCATTATAGTTTGAAAATGATGATTTTACATCATTGTAGTCAACTGATCCTACTCCTATAACACCCATATAGGCAGCAGGATAATTAGGAGTACTAGAATTATCATTTCCAGCAGCCGCAACAAAAACAATCTCAGGATAATTATTGATTAATTCTTGCATTGCATTTGATGAATTTTCAGAGCCATAAGACATGCTAATTACATTGGCTCCATTTACACATGCCCATTGAACACCTCCAAACCCTTGATAAGTATTACTTGGATTTTGAGAATCTCCAGTAGCTTTAACAGCTATTAATTCTGAATTTCCTCCCAATGATGCTATTCCAATAGCATTATTAATTTCAGCTGTTGCTAAGCCTGCACAATGTGTTCCATGTGACCATGATGAACTTTGCTGATATGTTTGTGGAGGGGTTGCGTCATAGTCTCCATCTGAAATATCTATTTGTTTATAAACATTAAGATCAGCATGACCTGTCGCTATTGCATTATCAATAATTGCTATTTTAATATTTGAATTTCCAATATCAAGATCCCAAGCATCTTCAGAGTTCACCAATGTATGATACCATTTATTAGTGCCAGAATGATAACTGTCATTAGGAATAAAAGTGTTCTTATATATTGGCTCTTTTTCGGCATATGAAACAATTGAAAGATTATTTAGTTTTTCAATCAAATTATCAATAAGCTCATTTTCTAAAAAAATAATTCTATATATTTTTTGTAATTCTCTTTTGTTCGTAAAATAGCTAGGTCTTTCAAATTTAAGTACCGTAATCCCATTAAATATATTCTCTATTTCTGGATAATTCTCAATATTTTCAATCAAACCTATTCCATCAAAAGTTTTTTCAGCATTATCTAAATCAACTTCAACAAATTCATTAAGTTTAAAGACAATGGTCCCATCTAGAAATTCTGAGCTAAACTCTTGTCCAATTGTAATAGATGTAAATAGAACGAAAATTAGTATTATTCTTTTCATTTAGTTATTAGTTTTTAATTTTATAACAATAGCGCCTCCACGGGCAACACCGCCATATCTGTTGGTGGCAGCAAGTGATCGCAATATTGTCATACTTCTAATTTGTTGTGGATCAATGAATGTAGGGCATTCTGTATAAAGAATTCCATCAACATCATATACTGCATAAGCTTGATTATTCATAGATAGACTGCCGCCTCTAATCATAATTTTGGGAGATGCATTTCCTACATTATTTCCAATTACTTTTACTCCAGGAAATTTACCAACAATTACATCAACCAGAGTTAGTGCAGCTGGAGAAATACTGGAATTTGATGATGATATAGTTCCACTAGTTGATGAACAACTAATTAAAATAAAAACAATTAATACTGAAAAGATTCTATTCATTTTAAAAAAAATTATTGATTTATAATTTGTTTAGTTACATATAACTTCCATCCAAACATAATCATTTGAGTTTTTGATGCTTTGGATAAGTCTAGTCTTTTTTTTGTAAAATTCGGAAGGAAGATTCTATTTAATAATGCCAAAATTTTAAATAAAATAACTTTCATAATTAATAAAATTAAATATAAAATAAAATTAAATATAATTTAGTTACAATTAAATTATATTTGTAAAAAAAATGATGAGGTCAAGCTTTATTATCTTCATAATTTTCTTGTTTTCTAATAGTGTTTTAGGTCAAGGAAATTTTGGACCTCCTTCAAATCCAACATACGGAAATGTTCAGATAGACATTCCCCAAGAATATTACCAAGAAGCTAATGGCATGTCTGGTGAAGATTTAAAACAGGCAATCTATCAAATTATAGGAAATCATGTAGTTTTTCCTTATACATCTTCTTCTACGGATACTTGGGATATATTACAGCAATCTGATCAAGATCCTGAAAATAATGATAACATTCTTCTTGTATATACTGAACGTTCACAAGACAAGGGTTATAGAGATGGATGTAATTGTTATTCTAGCTATGGAGGAACTCATAATAACTCATGGAATAGAGAGCATGTATGGCCTAAATCTCATGGATTTCCAGATCAGGATGATGTTGCTTATACAGATGTTCATAATTTAAAACCCTGTGATAGATCAGTAAATGCTGCAAGAGGGACAAAAGATTTTGACAATGGCGGCAATCAACATTCAGAAGCAACTGAATGTTTTTCTGATAGTGATAGCTGGGAGCCTAATGACTCTGTAAAGGGCGATATAGCAAGAATTATTTTTTATATGGTCGTAAGATATGATCCTGGGTATGATCATAATAATAATGCTTTTGATTTAGAAGTTGTTGACTATACTACACCAGGTAATAGCGATCCCATTTTAGGAAAATTATCATCATTACTTCAATGGCACATTGATGATCCAGTAGATGACTTTGAAATTAACAGAAATGAGGTAATTTATAGCTATCAAGAAAATAGAAATCCATTCATAGATCATCCTAATTTGGTTAATTTCATTTGGGGTGATAGTTATGGACAAGAATGGAATGAAAACTTAGGTTTTACTGAAAATAATGAACTGGAAAACTTTAAAATATACCCAAATCCATCCAATGGATTAATTAGTTTTAATTATAACCTTGTTAACTCTAATATTGAGATATTTAATTTGACTGGAAAAAAAATTAAAGAGCACCATGTTATTAATTCAAATTTTATTGATTTGAATTTACCATCAGGAATATATTTTATTAAAACTCAAGTTAATGGACGATTAATAAATTCTAAAATTATCATTAAATAAAATGAATTTAGCATTAATTTTTTTAGGATTTTTTCTTTTACTTATTGGCGGTGAGTTTATTGTTCGTTCATCGATAGCAATTTCATTTAAATTTAATATTTCTAAAATTGTAATTGGAATGACAGTCGTTGCTTTTGCAACTTCTCTTCCAGAATTAATTGTTAGCTTAAATGCAGCTATTAACGGATCGCCTTCAATTGCAATTAATAATGTTATAGGTTCTAATATTGCCAATATTGGTTTAGTTCTAGCACTTATCTCAATATTAGCTTCTATTAGAGTAGATAGTACATTTTATAATAAGGACTGGCCGGTAATGTTTGCCTTTTCTATTTTATTGATTTTATTTTCAATTAACGATTACATTTTAACTCAAATTGAAGGAGCAATTTTACTATTTCTTTTGATTGTATTTATTATTTATTTTTTAAAAAAATCAAGTAATAAGGAAATCAATGATGATATTGATAATAAATTAAGTCTTGCCTCAAACACCAAAATTTTTATTTGGCTATTGTTATCATCATTATCTCTATATTTTGGTGCAGAATTTTTAGTTGATGGGGCAGTAAATTTTGCAAAACAAATAAATATTAGTGAAGCTGTTATTTCTGTTTCCATTGTAGCAATTGGAACAAGTATTCCTGAATTAGCTGCATCCATAATTGCGATTGTAAAAAATGAGAAAGGACTTTCAGTAGGAAATTTAATTGGTTCAAATATATTTAATATAGGATCTGTTTTGGGTATTACTGCTATAATTAAACCCATTCATATTGCTCAGGAAATTATTGATAGAGACATTATTTGGATGTTGTTCTTTGCAATTCTATTGTTTGTTCTTGCATTATTGCCAAAGAGAAATAAATTATCTAAGTTCAAAGGATTTATAATGCTCCTTAGCTATTTTTATTTCATTTTTCTAGTTTTTATGTAAAAAAAAGGAACCGTTTATTCGATTCCTTTTTCAATTTAGAAAGTATTTTAAATTTAAGCTGATTTAACAGTTTTTATAATTCTACCAGCAATTTTATATGGATCACCATTTGAGGCTGGACGTCTATCTTCAAGCCATCCCTTGTATCCATTTTCTACAGTCATAATTGGAATTCTAATTGAAGCGCCTCTATCGGAAACTCCATAGCTAAATTGGTCAATTGATTGTGTTTCATGCTGTCCAGTTAGCCTTTCTTCATTGTGTGCACCATAGACTGCAATATGTTCTTTAACAACAGGTCTAAAGGCTTCACAAATTTTATCATACGTTTCTTTTGAACCACATGTTCTAAGTGTTGTATTAGAGAAATTTGCATGCATTCCTGAACCATTCCAGTCTCCTTTTATTGGTTTTGGATGGTATTCAATGTAGTAACCATAATCTTCAGTAATTCTATCTAATATATATCTAGCAATCCAAAGTTCATCACCAGCTTTTTTTGCTCCTTTAGCAAATACTTGAAATTCCCATTGTCCACATGCAACTTCTTGATTAATGCCTTCAACATTAATTCCAGCAGCTAAACAAATATCAGCATGTTCTTCTACAATATGCCTTCCATGTGTGTTTCTTCCGCCTACTGAACAATAATAAAGTCCTTGAGGTCCAGGATAACCACCAACAGGAAAGCCCAATGGCAGCTGTGTGTCAGTATCCATAATAAAATATTCTTGTTCAAATCCAAACCAAAAATCTTCATCGTCATCATCTATAGAATCTCTTCCATTAGATTCGTGTGAACTACCATCAGAATTTAATACCTCTGTCATAACAAACCACCCATTTTCACGAGTAGGATCAGGATATATTGCTACAGGCTTTAATAAACAATCTGAAGATCCCCCTTCAGCTTGTTTGGTAGAACTTCCATCAAAAGCCCACATTGGACAGCTTTCTAGTTTTCCATCAAAATCATTTAAGATTTTAGTTTTACTTCTCATATTTTGAGTTGGCGTATAGCCATCTAGCCAAATGTATTCTAATTTAGACTTGTTCATTTTACTTCTTTTTATTAATTATATTTTGTTGTTAAAAGATTTAATAATATATCAAATAATTTAATTATTCTTAAATTTTTTATTTGTGTTTCCAGATTTTTTATAAACATCTATTAAATAATATCCTTTAGATATAATTCTTTGTGCAAATTCAATAATTTTATTCAAATGTTAATAACGAAAGTATGGTATATCTAGTTTTATAAAATCTTATCACTAATTCACAATGAACTTAGGCATTTCTTTAATACTTTTGTTAGCACATTTTAAAATAAAATGGACAGTAAAGATTTAAATGAAAGATATTCTAGAAGAGGTGTT
>Ga0315321_10004283_pt1 | contig 10985 bp, 8 predicted proteins | sample M180m21515metaG_FD_203464 | JGI IMG/M metagenome (GOLD analysis project Ga0315321, IMG submission 203464) | Ammonia-oxidizing marine archaeal communities from Monterey Bay, California, United States - M1 80m 21515 | ecosystem: Environmental > Aquatic > Marine > Intertidal zone | place: USA... | reverse complement strand
GCAGTGATGAGCTCGCCTCCGCATCATTTTATTGCCCTAGCCGAGCGAGCTCTTGATCAAGGGGTGTTGGTTGACGAGCTCATTAAAGTGGCTGGGGCTAAAAACCATGCCGCCTTAGAAGCACTGGTTACCCGACTCTCTCGGCCTGGCAAAGAAGGCTTCCACGCGGTGCAATTCCAATCGTTGAGCCATTGGGCTGATCTTCATCCCCAAGCTTCAGTAAGGCTCAGTCATGTGATTGGGGAGGCACGCAAAATCGTCCGCATGCCAGGTGGATCGAGCCCGCTTAAAATTGCCGCAATTAGCTTATTGGGAAGAGAGGAAAACAAATTTAAGAGCGACCGAGATCTCTTAGGAGAATTACTTATTTTGTCGGAATCCAGCGAAATGAAATTTGCGGTGATTGAAGCTCTTGCGAGAATGGGTGGGCCGGACATACCCCGCCTTTTGATTAGTTCTTGGAGTGGATATTTTCCTCGAGAAAGAGCTAAAATCATGGACACCCTTCTCCAGCGAAAAGAGTGGTCGATGGCAATGCTTAAGGCGATAGGACAAGGTCAAATTTCGCCAGAAGGAGTCGATGTTTCGAGGCGCCAGATCCTGCGAACTCATGCGGATGCCGGGATTAAAAAGATGGCAGAGGAGTTGTTTCCCTCTCATGGAGGACTGACACGAGCGCGGCAGCTCGAGAAATTCCGATCTGCTTTGGAACTTAAAGCGAACCCCAAAGATGGGCGAGCGGTGTTCAATCGAGCCTGTGCGCATTGTCACCTTTCGGTAAAGGGTCTCCCCATGAATGGGCCAGATTTGCGCTCCATTACCGAGCGTAGCAAGGAAGGCCTCTTCACCTCAATTTTAAATCCTAACGAATCAGTGGACCCTTCTTATTTTGGTTATTCAGTGACTCTTAAAGATGGCAAAATGCTTTTTGGAAGGGTTCTTGCAGAAAAGGAGAACAATCTCACTTTGAGACTTCTTGATGGCAGTGATCGTCAGATTCTTCGAAAAAAAATTAAAGGTTTAGACGCAAGTGGGCGCTCCCTTATGCCAGATGGCCTCGAGCTTGGTATGACCCATCAAAATCTCGCTGACCTGATTGGGTTTTTACAGATCTTTGGGCGCGAAGGTGAATGAACAACCCTCAAATGGATTCGGGTTTGGCGATGGATATCTGGGAGAGCTAGGCGATGATGCCGTGTTCCACGTTCCCGGCGACGTCGGTAAGTCGGAAGTCACGGCCAGCGTAGTTGTAAGTGAGCTGTTCGTGGTCAAGGCCAAGGAGATGGAGCATCGTAGCGTGGAGGTCATGCATGTGAAGTCGCCCGCGCACCGCGGTGTCACCCACTTCATCGGTCGCCCCGTGAGCGTGACCAGGTTTAGTGCCCCCTCCGGCTAGCCAAGTCGTGAAGCCGCGTGGGTTATGGTCGCGGCCGTCCTTGCCTTGTGAGAAGGGTGTGCGTCCAAACTCTCCGCCCCACCAGACAAGGGTGTCTTCCAGAAGGCCGCGCTGTTTGAGGTCTTTTAAAAGTCCGGCCACGGGCTGGTCGGTTGCGTGAGCGTGGACCTTGTGCTTGGGCATGTTGGAATGTTGGTCCCAGCGTGGATTAACTGACTCATCGGAGTAGTTGACTTGGATAAAACGGACTCCGCGTTCTGCGAGACGGCGGGCCATGAGGCATTGTCTGCCATAGTCGTCGGTCGCTTTTTCGCCAATCCCATACATGGATTTAGTAGCTTCAGATTCTTCCGCGAGGTCGAGAATGTCGGGGGCATTCATCTGCATGCGGAAGGCGAGGTCGAAGGAGTCGATGGCAGCGTTGATATTTTGATCGTTTTTGGTTTGCGCCTGCTGTCGGTTCAGTTGTTGGAGGAAGTCGAATTGTTTTGACTGAGTGTTGAGGGGAAGGTGTGGGTTTTTAAGGTTTCTGATGGTGGCTTTTGATGCGGGAAGTCCGGCTCGGCCAATGCAGGTGCCTTGGTGGATGGCTGGCAGAAAAGCATTGGAGTAGTTGCGCGGGCCGCCTTTGCTGGCAGAGGGCATAATAGTGACGAAGCCAGGAAGGTTCTCGTTTTCGGTTCCGAGACCATAGGTGACCCAGCTGCCCATGGAGGGGCGGACTAAGTTAGTCGCTCCGGTATGAAGAAAGAGGGTGGAGGGGCCGTGCGCCACCCCTTCGGTATGCATGGAGTGTATAAAGCAGAGATCATCGACATGCTTTGCGATGTGGGGAAAGAGAGAGCTGACCCAGCGACCTGATTGGCCGTGTTGCTTGAAATCCCAAAGCGGTTTGAGAAGTTTGCGTTGGGATTTTTTGCCGAAGGTGGTTTTGCGGACGCCCACGAAATCGAAGGATTGTCCGTCGCGTTTGATAAGCTCGGGCTTGTAGTCGAAGGAGTCAACATGGGAGGGCCCTCCAGCCATGAAGAGAAAGATGATCCTTTTAGCGCGAGCTGGTAGGACAGGAGATTTTGGAGATAGAGGGTTGCTGAGACCTTGGCCTAGAAGCGAGGAAAGCGCGAGGGAACCGAATCCACAACTGGAGGATTTTAGCAGCTGGCGACGGTTGAGCATAGGCTGAAGGTTTGGTTTTGTGACATGGACTACCGCGCTGTCTACTTTAGTTGATGAAGCGAAAGTCGATGGTTGAGAAGAGAGCTTGAGTGAGTTGGGTCCAGGCTTCTGTTTTTTGGTCGGAGGGGAAGCTGGCGAGAAAGGTTTGAGTGGAGAGGAGTTCGCTCTCGGAGGGAGGACGGGAGAGCATGAGGAGGTAAGTATCTTCGATGGTTCCCGCCTCGGTGAGAAGTCTTTTGGCGGTGAGTTCTGACTGCTCACGTATAAAGGGGCTGTTCATGAGGAAGAGTGCCTGGGTGGGGAGGTTGGTGGTGGAACGCCGTCCCACCACAAGATTTGGATTTGGGGCGTCGAAGACCTCAAAAATAGGGAGCATGGAATTGCGGAACCACGGGACATAGACACTCCGTCGGTTCGAATCAAAAGGGTAGTTGAGATCATATTGTCCAGCATTACGAATCGTCGGCCCGCCCTTGATGGGATCAAATTGTCCGCTGATGTGAAGAGCGGTGTCGCGAATAGCCTCGGCTTCAAGGCGTTTACGATGAGCTCGACCAAAGAAGCGGTTTTCAGGGTCGCTGTTGTGAGCGGTTTTCGAAGATAGCTGGTAAGTTCTACTGAGAACGATTTCGCGGATGAGTGATTTGATTGACCAATTATTTTCGGTGAACTGGATCGCCAGGTGGTCGAGCAGTTTAGGGTGACTTGGCAATTCTCCTGTTTTCCCAAAGTTGTCGACGGTGCGCACGATACCTTCACCGAGGAGATATTTCCAAATGCGGTTGACCATGACTCGAGAAGTGAGCGGATGCTTAGGATCGGTGATCCACTCGGCGAGTTCAAGCCGCCCAGAATGATCTTCCGGAATTTCGTGGGATGTTCCGGCTTGGGAGGCGACGGTGATGAACCCCCGTGGAACCTTGGCCCCCTTGTTCCGGACCAGGCCGCGGATGTGGACGTGCCCGTCTGCGATCGTCTCGGCTTCGGTCGGTGCCATGGTGACGGGTTGAAGTTTTTTTAATTTGGCCGCGAGTGATTTGTGTCGGCTCTCGAGTTTCTTTAGATCGGGTTTGGGTTTCTGAGGAGGTGCGGAATTTGGCTCAATAAAAGCGACGGCATCGGCGATGACATGGGAAGTGGTTCCTTCAGTGGAAATGATAATGGTTGCTGGCTTTTTACTTGAGAATGAAAATGTTCCCACACTGGTGAAGGTTCCCTGAATGGAAGCCGGCTTTGATTGGTCGATGATGACGGTCGCTTTTCCCTCGGCGTGGTAAATGGTAACGGGGACGTTTTTGGCGCGATTGGCGCCTGCGCTGTAAGCGACAAGAACCTCATAGTCACGGGCTTCTTTTAGAGTGGTGGTGAACTCGACTTTCTTTTCTCCTTTGTTGGTATTTTCGTCGTGGAGGTAGCCCTTGCCGATCCACGGTTTGTTCGAAGTGGATTCCTTCCACTTACCGGTAAGCTTTGCCTTGGAGGAATCAATGATGGTTCCAGGAAGGTGTGTTGAGTGAGATGGATTCTTTAGGATGGCGATCTGTTCTTTAAGAGAGGCGAGCGAACTGCGGAGTTCCTTGATCTCGGTGTGATCGGAAATTTCGAGCGGTGTGGTGGCGAAGGAAGTGACGCCGGAGGCGGCGCTTCCTTTTCCCATGGAGCGGGTGCTTTGAAAGATGCCTGCGAGGGCGTAGTAATCGGAAGTCGGGACGGGGTCGAACTTGTGATCATGGCAGCGGGCGCAGCCGAGAGTCATTCCGAGGAAGGTGCGCCCGACGGAGTCGATTTGCTCATCCACGAATTCCATTTTGAGAAGTTCGTGATCTTGCAGTTCGTAGTTAAGAGCGCCGAGGACGAGGTAACCCGAGCCGATGAGTTGGGAGTTTCGTTGGGTGGGTGATGAGTGGGGAAGGAGGTCTCCGGCGAGATGTTCGCGAACGAGTTGGTGGTAGGGCTTATCCTTGTTGAATGAGTCGATGACGTAGTCGCGGAAACGCCAGGCATCGGGGAAGACGAGCGACCGACCGCCGCCGGATGATTCGGCAAAGCGGGTGATGTCGAGCCAGTGGCGGCCCCATCGTTCTCCGAATTCTGGACGAGCGAGGAGGTGAGCGACGATGGTTTGGAATGCCTGCGGGGACTGGTCCTGGAGGAAGGCTTTGAGTTCGCCGGGCGAAGGCGGTAGTCCGATAAGATCGAAGTAGACGCGACGAAGAAGGGTGGTTTTCGATGCGCTTCTCGAAGGAGTGATTTTTTGGGCTTCGAGTCGGGCCAGGATGAAGCGGTCGATATTGTTGGCTGGCCACGCGGTATCGCGGGGTTTCGGGATTGGGTGGGCAACGGGAGGTTGGAAGGACCAAAATTGGCGACCCTTATTGAGATCGATTTGGGGAGTGGTTTTTTTGGTTTTGTTTTCGCGAGGGTCAGGGGCTCCCATCGCGATCCATGATTTGAGATGCTCGATTTCAGGTTCCGGGAGCCGGTTCTTGGGGGGCATTTTTAGGTCGCTATTGGTGTGGGAAATGGCGTCGAAAAGAAGGGAGTCCTCGGGGTTTCCGGGGATAATAGCGGGGCCGGAGTCGCCACCGGTTTGCCACCCGGTGCGGGAATCAAGGTAGAGGTTGGCTTTCAGTTTTTTGGCGTCGGCTGAGTGGCATTCGTAACAGTGCTCAACAAAGAGAGGACGAATGTGGGTTTCGAAATATTCGAGGCCCTCGGAATTGTTGGCACGAACCATCGAGCCACTCGCGAGGAGAGCGAGAGTGATTCTCAGCCGACGTGGGTTACCAAGCATAGATCAAATGAAGTTGCAAAAGGTGACAAAAACAACTGGCGGAGGTTATGGTGACGGATTGAATACGGAAGAATCGAGCATAATTGTTCATTTTCTGTTCAGGTTATACAGGCTAAGCTCGAGAAAATATGAGAGTGCTTGTAGTTGAGGATCAGGACGATCTGCGTGAGGTGGTGGTGGAGACGCTACGCGAGGAATCCTTTGCGGTAGATGAATCGGCGGATGGTGAGGAAGGTCTCTATAAGGCACTGAACTGGGATTACGACATCGTGGTGCTGGATGTGATGATGCCGGTGATGAATGGCTGGGAGGTTTTGGATGGATTGCGTAGGGAGAAACAGACACCGGTCCTGATGTTAACGGCTCTCGATCAAGTGCGTGATAAGGTGAAGGGCTTGAATCACGGAGCGGATGATTATTTGGCAAAACCGTTTGATCTGACGGAGTTGGTGGCACGGGTGCGCGCGGTGATGCGAAGGAAGGGCGGCGACCATCGCCCGGAGGTCACTGTAGGCAACGTCACGATCAACACGACGGCTAAGACCCTGCGGCTGGGTGATAAGGAAGTGGAGGTGACCGCGCGAGAATTCGCGATGGCAGAGTTGCTAATCAAGCACCGGGACGAAGTCGTGACACGTGACTTTTTATACGACCATCTTTTCGACGAAAACGACGAGTCGATGTCAAATATGCTTGATGTCTACGTATACAAACTACGTCAAAAATTTGGGAAAAGTTTTATCAAGACGCGTCGGGGTCAGGGGTATATTGTTGAATCAATCTAGATGGGTATTTTTCCGCAATCAATTCGCTGGCGTATTCAGCTTTGGTATCTCCTTCTTTTGTCGGTGATTATCGCGGCGTTGTTGGTGGCATTTCATCGTAACCAACGTGAGATTAAATATCAGGTTCTTGATCGCGAGCTGAGTAATCCGATTACCCGTCTTTTGCCGAATTTGGAGAGACGCCCCGAACCTCCTCCGCGCGGTCGACGATCACCGAGGCCGGGTCTTTTGGATGATTCTGAAGATGAGCTTCGGCCCGGTCTCGAGGGTAGCGGTCGGCGCAGTCCGCGTGGGCCTGACCCTTTGGAGCGCCGGCGGGTCAACTTAGATGAAATGGTGGAGGAGCTCGCCGAGAATGATATCTTTGTGATCCACTGGAGTCGGGGTGGTGAACTACGCTTTGCTTCTGCGAATTCACCGGAGGAATTGCGGTCGTTTCCGGATGAGATTTCCCGGGAAGGAGATCGTGTTTCAAAAAGGACGGTGCAAGGGTATCGTGAAATTATACATGCTAGTCCGAATGGAGGAATTTTAGTGGTGGGGGCTTCCGTGGAAATGACCGAGACTGACCTCTCGAAGCTGGAAACAAAGTTGATTGGAATAGGGTTTCTAATTATTGGAGGAGGGTTTTTGGTAGGATGGTTCTTGATCGGGAAATCGTTGAAGCCTATTGAGGCAATCAGTGGAGCGGCTCATCGAATTGCGGAGGGAGATCTTTCGGAGCGTATCAAGATCAGCGGGAATGGGAGCGAATTGGGGCAGTTATCTATGGTGCTCAACGAAACTTTTGGAAAGTTACAAACTTCGTTTGAGCATCAGGTTCGATTTACGGCGGATGCCTCTCATGAGATGCGCACTCCGATTGCGGTGATCCTATCCAAGAGCCAATTCGCGCTCAGAAAGGAGCGGTCTCCTGAGAAGTATCAAGAGGCTTTGCAAACGTGCGTGGATTCGGCGCAACACATGCGGACCTTGACTTCAGGCTTACTGGAACTTTCCAAGGTAGATTCAGGAGAATTTCATCTTTGTCCCGAGCTTGGAAATCTTGAAGAGTTGACTGGTGAAGTAGTGAAGTTGATTGAGCCGCTGGCTGATGATCGAGAAATTAAGATCAAGTGTAATCTCCAGTCAATGAAGGCTGAATTTGATCCGTCTAAAATGCGGCAGGCATTATTAAATTTATTGGGTAATGCTGTTAAGTATAACCGAGAGGAAGGAGAGATAGAAGTCACTCTAAATAAGATTGGAGCCGAAATTTTGTGGTCGGTGCGAGATACTGGGCCGGGGATAGAACCGGTGGCTTTGAAGAATATTTTCGGAAGGTTTTATCAAGTCGACAAAGCCCGCACCCGCACTGGGCGGAATGGAACCGGCCTCGGTCTCCCAATCACCAAGGCAATTGTGGAAGCACATGGAGGAACGATTTCGGTGGAAAGCGAAGTCGAAAAAGGAACGACTTTCCATGTGAGCCTTCCGATTTAGTAGGCCTTTTTTGATCGCTCCCGATTTTCATTTGGAGCCATTTACCAAATTCGGTTTGGAGAATGGTAGAGGATTTGACTTATGGAGTTCGTGTTCGTCTCACTCGGTAAAAGCGGTAGGCTTCAGCTGGATCCTTGGCGTGGGAGAACGTGATGCCAGTGGGAGATGCCAAGTTTTCAAAGGTCGACCCTGGAAGGTCGGCGAACCAGGTGACGAGGTCGTTCGAATACTCGACTTGATCGGTCCAACCAACGGAGGTTTGCCAGTTTAAGTTGATGCCGCCCAAAGAGTCGAATTGATGTGTTACCTCGATTCCATTCGTATCGCCGATCGAATGTGAATGTGTGTCGACAGATTGGATACTGAGATCGGCTACGAGGAGAAAGTTGTCGCCATAATTATATGGGGAAAGAGATGCAAGTTCCCACTCGAAGGCGAGGAAGCCGAAGTCAACAGGAGCGTTTGTGTTTGAGAATTGAGCGTTCTCGAAAATGGGGATGTCATCGATGGATGCAGACCAGATATTTTCCTCAAGATCGACAGTGGCGACAAGGTTGAAAAGTTCCCCTAGGGTAAAATCAAACAGAGTATCAAACTGATGAGTATCACTGACGCGCCAGATTCCAAATTGTGAGTTGGTAGTTTCTGGGCTTTCATTATCAAAACGGATGGAGGCAAGGCGATCTCCGTCTGCATTATAGATACTAAAATAAAAATCGTCCCGCCGATCGTTAGTGGAATCCTCAATACCAATAAGGGTATCGATTTCTACGACAGGTTTTTCACTAGCGATGTGGTCATATTCAAGGTCGAGTGCGATAAAAGTAAATCTCGAAGTGGGTTGTGCGAAGCCAAGGGTCGCGGTCTTTAGAAGAGAGGGGAGAACATTTCCATCGATGGCCTGAGCGCCTGAGGTGGTATCGTTCGAAATCCAACCCTCGTTTCCAGACCAATTATTGGCGCCCGCGGGGAAATTGTCGAAGTCGGTATCGTAAAGGATCTCGCCTTGAACAATTGGAATGAGGGAAAGAAATACGAGAAACGTTTTCACGGGATGAGTGGCGTGTCTTGGGGGAAGAATAGTGAAAGGTCTTGGTTTTTTCAAGGGGTTGAATCTATCATAATAAATCGTTCGTAATGACACTAAAAAAGGTTGCCTGATGAGGCTGCCTCCTGTGACGTCATCAATCTCAAATAATCCCTAAGTTTAAAAGCTTAGGGATAAGAGCGAACGAAAATTTTGAGAGCTTCATTACCTTTGTTATAGTATGTGGGTATCTTCTTCTACCTCATTTTTGTCGCCAGCCGAGTCGAAAATTTATTTACCTGAATCAGGTTTCGCTGGTGAACTGTGGTCACGCAGGCGCATGTTAAATTCCTCAAGAGTTACGTGACCGCTTTCGTCTGCATCTAGACGCGCAAAAATGGAAGCGATTCGCTCTTCGGACACGTGCTGGAAAGGCTTAAGCTCTGCCATCTCTTCGAGAGAAAGATGTCCGTCATCACCGGCGATCTCGGTAAATTTTTCAGCGCGCTTGGCGATGATTCTTTTGCGAAGCGACTCGCGAAGTAGCTCGCGCTCTTCAGCACGCTCATCCGAGGAAATCATTCCATCACCATTAGTGTCGGCCCGAGCACGTCTTTCAGCACGGGCTGCTTTACGCTCTTCCTTGATCGCTTGGCGCTCTTCTTCGTCGATGGAGCCGTCTTCGTTCACGTCATACTTTACAAGAAATTCTGGGAGAGTCCCGTCTCCGAATGATTTAGCGATATGATCCGCAATCACAGCACCAACGAGTAGGCTGCTGGTAATTAATAATATTGTTAGATTCATCTTCTTAAAGTTAGCGGGAATTCTATTCGAAATCATTATTGAGCTAGTAAATCGAAAAGATTTCCGCCGGAGTGGGTGGAGGAGCCGCCATCTCCGACAGCACTTCCCGCAGCTATCCGGAGGCCCGCAGACGGGTCGTCAGCTGGAACCATTTCGCCATTGCTAATAGCAGTATCGAGGTCGCTTTCGAGCTGCCCCACAACGTCTTCCCACCAAGCTTCATGATCGGCTGCATCCTCAAGGAACGCTTCCTGTTGTGACGAGTCGAGGAAAGACGAGATACTTTGCTCTAGGTCATAAGCCGGATTTACAGAGGCAATGGCCTGGTTGTTGACCATGATGGAGGGATGAGCTTGGTCGTGATAGGCGACGAGGACCGGGAAGATCTCGCGTTGCTGTTTCTCGGTTAGGCCATAGTTTCTAGAATATTGATCGATCTGCTCTTGGGCATCGAGCTGTATCCGGGACAGAATTTGGTCGACTCGGGCTAATTCCTCAGAGTTTAGGTGTGTGGTAGCTGATTTTTCGACCGAAAGGGTTTTGTCGTCATGTCGCGATGACTTAATGCGAGTGCGAGAAGTGGATTCACGTGTGCTGCTGCGCGAAATATTGATTGAGCCCATAGGATCGGCAGCGGAGACGGGCTGAGCCCTTCCGTTTGCCCGGTCGAATGAGCTTATGAAGACCATTGTAGCGGCTACTATGAAGAGAGTGGCTGCTAAAATGAAAGAAGAACGCGACATTGTTTTAAATTTCGACTTGGACCATAGAATAATTACAGCTGAAACGCTAGCTCTTAAACCGGGGGATCGAATTGAGAGCTATGATATTTAATGAGACGAAGTGGTTTCAAGTTTGGTTACAAAAATCTACTTTTTTTTACAGTGGTGAGGTTTTGCAACCCACAGGCAGAGCAAGATAAGGATCTATGGGAAAATGGTTTTCTGGATCAATTGCCTATATGGCGCGCCCTAGATTCAAAAAGGAAGAATATTTCAGGACGTTCAATGTTCTATAAAATACTGTGTATTAGTTATTTAAATCGAAGGTCAATGCGACGCTGTAACTTGTTTCGGTCTTTTTTGATTTTTTCCCTCTGAGCGGGCTCCAGATGGGGAATGAGACGGTCATGAAGCGCCAAAATGACGCGGTAGTGGTCTTCAATCGCTGTTTCTTGGTTGTTAGTGATTTCAAGTGAGGTCGCCTGAATTTCGGCCAAGATCTTTTCGCGTTGTTGATCAGATAGCTCGAGGCGGCTTCCGAGGCTCTCCATGGTTTGCTTTTCCCAAGTATCACTATCGTGTTCGGAGCCAATAGCAGTGGGTGTCTCTGTTTCTTGGCGCCCTTCTTTTTCTCCAATGAGGAAGCCTACGCCGCATCCACAAATGAAGATGACGAGAAGCGCGAAGATGATGGTTAGATAGTCGCGAAGTGTTGGTTTCATAAGGTTTCGGGAGTAGTTGGGGGTTCGGTTGGGATGATGGGCTCGGGTAGAGGAGAGTCATCTCGGAGAATGAA